>Ga0126313_10002185_pt1 | contig 10816 bp, 11 predicted proteins | sample Plot105A_FD_89954 | JGI IMG/M metagenome (GOLD analysis project Ga0126313, IMG submission 89954) | Serpentine soil microbial communities from UC McLaughlin Reserve, CA, USA - Plot105A | ecosystem: Environmental > Terrestrial > Soil > Grasslands | place: USA: UC McLaughlin Reserve, Lake County... | reverse complement strand
GTAGAGAAGTTTGACCCTGAGAGGGGCTACAGGTTCTCTACGTATGCGACGTGGTGGATAAGGCAGGCGGTACAGAGGGCGGTAGCGGACAAGGGTCGCACCATCCGCGTGCCTGTGCACATGACCGAGAAGATAAGGAAGGTCAGCCGGGCCATAAGCGAGCTTGCTGTGGAGCTCGAAAGGGAGCCAACGGAGGAGGACGTCGCCAGACGTCTCCAGTGGGACCCCGATGAGATACGCATCACTATGAGCGCGATGCCGGACGCCACGAGCCTCGACCAGCCGGTCTCCTCGGAGGACACGGCTTCGGAGCTCGGCGACTTCATCGAAGACGAGCGGGTCTCGGACACCCCCGATACGGTCATGCGGGAGATAGAGACTACACAGCTCAAGGAGGCCATCGAGCGGCTGCCGGATCGGGCGCGCTACGTGCTGGTGAGGCGTTACGGTCTGGACGATAGGGAACCGGCGACGCTGGCCGAGCTCGGCGACGAGTTGGACATCTCGCGCGAGCGGGTCCGCCAGCTCCAGCGCGAGGCGGAGCGCATCCTCAAAGCCGGGGAGTACGGCCGGGTACTGCGCGACGCCGTGGCGTAGACCTCCTCAGGCGTAATTCAGCAGGGGCCGAGTCTTCCGGACTCGGCCCTTTCTCATGCCTGCGAGACTCGATTCTGTTAGCCTCCACAGGGCATGAGGAGTACGGACAGGATCATCTTCTCGGCGTCCGCCGCGGCTTTCGCCGTCTTCTCCGCCGCAGCGGGAGCCCGGGTACTCCACCCCGCCGACGCCCGGGCTCTGAGGGTGGCACAGCATCGGCCCACCGAGCTCTTCGACGTCTTAGGCGGCTTCTTCTCGGTCGTGGGCGCGGTGGAGTACGCCACAGCGGCGTTGCTGGTGCTGGCCGGTGCGTTGTCTCTCGGCGGTCGGCGGGTTGTCGCCGGGCGCCTCCTCCTGGTGTTCCTTGCCACCGGGTTGCTGGAGATCGCGATGAAGATGCTGCTGCCGCAGACGCCGATGCCGGAAGAGTCAATGCGCTCGACAGACCCCTCGCCGATAGTGGACGTGGCGTTTCCCTATCCGTACCCCAGCGGGCACATGCTCCGCTCGGTCATTTTGCTCGGGGTTTTCTACGCGATGTGGCCGAACAAGTTTCTGCGGGTGGCAATCGTAGTGTTCCTCGCCGGGATGGCCGCGAGCCGGGTCTACCTCGGGGTGCACTGGGCCTCGGACGTGATCGGGGGCTCCCTGCTGGGCATCGCCGGGGTCGCGTGGGTCTTTAGAAAGTGGTCGGCATAGTAGGAGAAAACAACCGGACGTGATGGATCAGACCAACTGAAATGCTGAGGTGCTGACCAGCTATTGCCGACCGAAGGGAGGAACTCATGGAGATCACGGTCGTCGGATCGGGTACGGTCGTGCCGCGCCTGGCCAGGCGCCAGAGCTGCGTTGTGGTCGAGACCGCCGGGGAGATGATGGTCCTGGATCTCGGCTCGGGCGCGGTGCGCGGGATGCTCCACGCAAATCTGGACCCCTTCGCCGTGGACCGTATCTTCTTCACCCATTTCCACCCCGACCACACGGTCGATGTCGTCCCGCTGCTCTTCGCCATCAAGTACGGCGCGCAAGAGGAGCGAACCCGACCTCTGTACCTGGCGGGCCCGGAGCCCTTCCGGCGCTTCTGGGATGCGGTGATGGACGTCTGGGGCGAGTTCATGCTGGGGGAGTACCCGACGGAGATCTCGGAGCTCCCCCACGAATGCCCCTCACCGAGAAAACTGCCCGACTGCCGCGTCTCATGGGCCCCGGCTCAACACCGCCCGGAGAGCATAGCCTATCGCCTGGATGCCGGAGGTATAGGCTTCGTGTATACAGGAGATACGGAGTACAGCGAGTCGGTGGTCGAGCTGGCGCGCGGCGCCCACACCATGCTCGTGGAGTGCTCCTTCCCGGACGACCGCCCGGTCCAGGGCCACCTGACGCCGAGCGGCGCAGCGCAGATAGCCAGAGAGGCCGGCGTCGAGAGGGTCGTCCTCACCCACGTCTACCCGGCGGCGGATGAGCTGGATCTCCTCGCCGAAGTCCGGCGCGGTTACGGTGGCGAAGTAGTCGTAGCCGAAGACGGCCTGAAGTTCAGCGTGTAGGGGCGGGTTTGAAACCCACCCCTACAAGTCAGCGCAGCTCGCGCAGCGGCCGTGCAGGGTGATCTCGTGCCACTCCGTGACGAAGCCCGTCTCCCGCTCGACCTGGAGGGCCAGATACTCCATGAGCTCCTCGTTGAACTCTATGACGGCGCCGCACTCCCGACAGCGGGCGTGGTGGTGCATCCGCTCGGTCGCGAGCTCGTAGCGCGAGTACCCCTCGCCGAAGTCCTCCTTGCGCACGATTCCAAGCTCGTGCAGGAGATCCAGGGTCCGGTAGACCGTAGAGAGGCCAAGCTCCGGGTGCTCACCCTTCACCCGGTCGTAGATCTCCTCCGCCGATAGATGCCGCTCACCCTCGAGCTCCCGAACGATCACCCGCCGCTGGTTGGTGAGCCGGTAGCCCCGGTCCTTGAGTATCCGCTCGAACTCGACCATCTACCGTAGTGTATCCTCGCGTCGCACCAGGATCAAGAATTGATCTTACCCTGAGTTTGGGGCCCGTCCGCGCGGGCACAAAAGGACTATTCGTTTGCCCGGTGAAAGGAGGAGCATGGCCTGGTGGGCATCGGTTCGCGTTACGGGCATCGTTGTATCGATCCTTGTATTGATCCTTGTATTGATCCTTGTATTGATGCTCGCCGGCAGCGGGCTCCGGGGAGAAGAGCTCCCAGGAAGAGCGCTGGTCCCGGGGGCGAGGGACATGACGGGTGGTCCTCTGACCGGGCACCGATTGGTGAGCTTGTACGGACACTCCTTGTCCGGGGCTATGGGCGTACTCGGGCAGCTCGAGCCGGGAGCGATGGTCGAGAGAGGACCTGCCGCCGAAGGTGCTGGTAGTTCACCAATTCCGGCACGGCATGATCGCGAACAACAGGGGGATCGAGCCCGCTCCCAACGTCGAGACGGTGATCCACGCCGACGGCTTCGGTATACCGCGGCACAAGATCAAGAAGTACAACATGCTCGTCCGGGACCAGCCGGTCCAGTACGGCGGTTTCAAGACCTTCTTCGAACAGGACACCGGCCTGCTCTCGCCAGTGGAGGTTCTGGAGGTGCTGGAGCCGAACCCGGCGGTCGTCAGCTACCAGTAGGCTCTTTCGGGTCCGGCGTGAAGGTGCTCTTGCGGCCTCCCGGCCACCAGTTCCAGTCGCCGAGGATGCGCATGGTTGCCGGGACGAGGAGCACCCGGATGATCGTGGCGTCCACGAAGACCGCCACGGCGAGTCCCAGTCCCACCGCTTTGGTCAGAATAATGCCGGTGAAGGCGAAGGCCCCGGTGACGACGATGATAATCGCCGCCGCGGAGGTGATGATGCCGGCGGTCGCGACGAGCCCTTTGGCGACGCTCGCGGTGTTCGAGTCTCCGTTCTCGTAGGCCTCGCGTATGCGGGAGAGGAGGAAGACTTCGTAGTCCATGGAGACGCCGAAGATCGTGCAGAACATCAGGATCGGTAGCGTCGCGTCCACGAAGCCCAGTGGAGTGAAGCTCAGAAGGTCCGAGAGGTTGCCGTCCTGGAAGACGAAGACGAGCGCCCCGAAGCTGGCCGTCAGGCTCAGGACGTTCACTATCACGGCCTTGAGCGGGATGAAGACGGAGCGGAAGGTGAGGAGCAGGATCAAGTACGTCACCACCAGGACGAACGCCGCCGCGTAGGGCGCCTTGCCGTAGAGGCTCGTGATGAAGTCCTTCTGCCCGGCGGAGAGGCCGCCTACCAGGAAGCTCGTCCCTCCGGGCGGTTTGACCGCACGCACCTCGTCCACGGCGGCGTAGGCGTCCTCGGTGTAAGGATTGGCCTCCGTCACCGCCCGGAGCAGCGTCCTCTCCCCCGCCACGTAGGAATCTATGGCGCCCTGCACCTCCTCCGACTCGCGAGCCTCAGGCAGCCCGAGGAAGTTCGCCACCCCCTCGGGCGTAACCGTGCCGTTAGGCGAGACGCCCTCCGGCAGCTGCGGCAGGTTGCGTTCGAGCTCCTGTGCGGCGCGTCTCTCGGCCTCGGCCCGGATCTGCTCCTCCGTCCCCGGCGGGACTGAGCCGTACTGCTGCCTGAGGGCGTCGAGTTGTTGCGCGACGGTCTCGTCCACGCGGCGGCCGGCCTCGGTTCTGGCCACTTTGCGGGCGTCGGCGACGCGCCCGGCGTACCGGCGTGCGGCCTGTTTCCCCACGGTGTAGATGCTCTCGACGCGGGAGACCCCGTCGGTCGCCTGGATACGATCCCCGAGCTCCTTCGCGTCGGCGAGGCCCCCCGCGCTCAAGGGATCCTCGGGGAGGGTGGCGATAATCTCCATCGGGGTCAGGTCTGCGTAATCGAACTCCCTCTTCAGGAGGTCGTCGCCGGCGCGGGACTCATACTTCTCCGGCAGCACGGTTGCTTCGGGGATGCCGACCTTCATGTGGGTCACCGGATAGAGCAGCGCGGAGAGGATGGCGGCGACGATGAGGATCACGAAAAAGGGGTGGCGCATCACCACCTCGGCGCTCCGGCTCCAGAAGCCTGTGCCGGGCGTGCGACGCCGCCGGCGCACGGAGAGCGCGTTGATCCGGTGTCCGAGGACACCAAGGAGGGCGGGCAGGAGCGTCAGGGCGGCTGATACCGAGACGAACACCGTGAGCACCCCCGCGACCCCGATCGAGCGCATGAACATGAACGGGAAGAAGAGCAGCCCGGAGAGCCCAATCAGAACCGCCGTCCCGGAGAAGAAAATGGACCTTCCCGCCGTCGCCACCGTGCGCGGGACCGCCTCCGCCACCGGGTAGTCCTCGAGCTCCTCCCGGAAGCGGCTCACGGCGAAGAGCGCGTAGTCTATCCCCAGGCCCAGCCCCAGCATCGTGGAGAGGGTCAGCACGAAGACCGACATGTCGTAGGAGCCGGCGACGAAGTACAGGGCCGCGAGGGTCGTCAGCACGCTCACGCCCCCGATGAGGACCGGCACCCCGGCGGCCACCAGGGTTCCGAAGGCGAGCACCAGGATGAGCAGGGCGAACGGGAAGGCGTACTTCTCGGCGCGCTTTATGTCGTCGTTGCTCGCCTCCTCGAGGTCCTGGTAGACGGCGGGCGCGCCGGTAACGTAGGTCTCCATCTCGTCCGAGCGGACCTCGCGCCGGACCTCGTCCACGAGGTTGCGGGCCTCGTCGGTGGAGACGCTGAAGGCGATCACCGCGTAGGCGTCCTTACCGTCCTCGGAGATGAATCGAGGGTCTTTCGTGTCGGCATAGGTTGTTACAAAGCGAGTCTCCTCCAGCTGGCGCACGCCCTCCAGGGCACGGTTCTGCTCCCTCTGGAACCCCTCGCTGCGGGCGGAGAGGCCGTCGCCCTCGAAGACCACCGTCAGGGTCGCCGGCGAGAGGCCGAACTTCTCGCCCATGACGTCCTGCACCCTCTCGGCCTCGGAGTTCGAGCCCTCGAAGCCGCCGCCCTTGAGGCGTCCGGAGAGCTCGGGCGCGAAGAGCGCGCTCGCGACGAGCAGAACACCCCAGAGCAGAAGCACCAACCACCGGAACCGGTAGGTGAAGACCCCGAGCCGGTGAAACCTGCTCATCTTGCCAGGAAGCCTTCTCTAGGAGTCGCTCTCATCGGCACTATGGTACCCAACCCGCGCGGCGCGGCTGTGTTCGCTTGCACGAATCCACTCGGACTTCAGGACGTTCGTGAGGCTGGAAGCTTTCGGGGCAGGAACAGCGTGAGGAGCAATCCGAGCACGGGCAGGGCGGCTATCACCAGCATCGTGACGGGCAGTCCCCGGCTGTCGGCGAGGAGCCCGAGCACGGGGGCACCGAGCCCTCCGAGGCCGATGGAGAGGCCCATGGTGATACCGGCGGCGAGGCCTATACGTCCGGGGAGGTACTCCTGGCCCATGACCACGGTGATCCCGAACGTCCCCACGGTGAGAGCGCCGACGAGCGCGAGCAGGGCCATGCCGAGCCAGGGCCCGGAGAGGGTGAAGCAGAAGATGAGGGGCGGCACCAGGAGCATCGAGGCCCCGACTAGAGCGCGGCGGCCGAACCGGTCGGCGAGGGGGCCCATGATCAAGGTCCCAACCGCCCCGCCGAAGAGCATCACCGCCAGCGCTGCGTTCCCGAGGGCGGGCGACACCCCGAGGACACGCTCGTAGTACGCCGCCACGAAGGCCACGAGCCCGAAGTACACGAACGAGCGCACCGTCACCACCCCGATCATGAGCACGAACGGCCCCCAGTGCTCCGGCGCCGCGACCTCTGTCGTATCCTCCGCGTTCTCGACCGTCTCCGGTTGGAACCCGAGCATCCGCGGGATCTCGTGGGAGAGGACGGCGCACATCACGAGCGCGGGCAGGGCGAGAAACAGGGCGCCGGGGATGCCGAAGAGCAGGACGAGAGGGGTGACGAACACGGGTCCGAGGGCGAAGCCGGCGTTGCCGCCGACGGAGAAGAAGCTCATCCCGCGCGCCCTCCGGGAGCCCGAGACGTAGTTGGCGAAGCGGGCCGCCTCCGGGTGGAAGGCGGCGACCCCGATACCGCTAAGGATGACGCAGAGGAGGATCAAAGGATAGCTCGGGGCCACGCCGACGAGCGCCATCCCTACTCCCGCGAGCAGCACGCCGAGCGGCATGAGGGCCGGGAGCGGGCGGTTGTCGGAGAAGATTCCGAAGAGCGGTTGAATCACCGAAGAGCTCACGGTCGCGGCGAGCACCAGCGCCCCGGCCGCCGCCAGGGTGAGACCGCGCTCCGCCACGAGGAACGGCAACAACGCCGCCACCGCCCCCTGGTTGAGGTCGGTGAACAGGTGGCCGGCCGATAGGGTGGCCATCGCCCTCCGGTCGACATCTTTTCTAGGTATCTCGCTCAATCGTAGCCCCTGGCGGCGGGGCATGCATCGCACTCGGAGCACACGAGAAAGATACTATCAGTCCTCGGATATCTCGTACGGTGCGACGGCCCACACCCGGGCCGCGCGTAGCTCCGAGAGGACTTGCTTGATCGTCGCCAGCGCCTCCCGGGCCGCCTCGGCGGGATCTCCCGGCGTCGGCCGGCCGCTGCGTGGCGGCGAGATCTTCACGAGGGTCCCCGGTCCGTCCTCCTTTATCTCTCCGAGCTCCCGCGCCTTGCGGAGCGCCTCCCGGAAGCCCCCGAGCTCGTCTGCCAGCCCGATCTCGCGCGCCTCGGTACCGGTCCATACCCTCCCACCGGCGATGTGGTCGAGCTGCGCGGGCTCGATGTTCCGCCCGCGCGAGACGCGGTCCTTGAACTCGTCGTAGATAAAGCCGATCTGGCGTTCCAGAACCCTGAGTTCCTCGGGCGTCGGCCGCCGGCTCGGGTCGAGCAGTCCCGCGTGGGCGCCACGCTCGATGGCGACCGGGTTGACGCCGACCCTCTCGTAGAGCCCGCTGGCTACGGGCCGGATACTCAAGACGCCGATGGAGCCGGTGACGGTGGTGCGTCCGGCAACTATGTGGTTCGCCGCCGCCGAAACGTAGTAGCCGCCGGAGGCGGCTACGTTGCCCATGAGGACCACCACGGGCTTCTTCGCGCGGATACGCTCGACCTCGCGCCAGATCAGGTCGGACGCCAGCGCGTCGCCGCCGGGCGAGTCGACGTGGAAGAGTATCGCCGAGACGCGCCTACTTTTCTCGGCCACCCTCAGCGCTCCCACTACCGACTCGCTCCCCGCCTGTTCCCTTCCGACGAGTGGAAGCGGCACCGGCAGCCTGCGGCTCCTCCCCCGCACGATGGCCCCGGAGAGGCTCACGACCCCGACCCGCCGCCGCGGGCTCCTCCGGTACCCAACGAGCAACGAACGGTGCGCGGCTCCCCACTCCGCGAGCCGGGCGCGGCCGCCTTCGCCCCCGAGCCTCTCCGGCAGCTCGTCCTCGTAACACACGCCGTCGAGCAGCCCTTCCGAGAGGGCGTCCGCCGCGCTGTAGGGTGCGCGGTCTATCCTGGCGCGCGCCTCGTCCGGGTCGAGGCCCCTGCCCTCCGCGATCGCGCCGACGAGCTCCTCGTAGCGGCGATCAAGGAGGCGCTCCGCCTGCCCGCGGGACTCGGGGGAGAAGTCGTTGCGGACGAAAGGATCCCCGGCCGACTTGAACGGAGAGACGGCGACGACTTCCGCCTCGAGCCCGACGCGGTTCAGCGCATCTCTCAGGAAGTTGACCCTGGTGCGCACGCCGATTACGTTGACGGTCGCGAGCGGGGTCGCCAGGATCTCGTCGGCCGCGCACGCCAGGTAGTAGGAGCGGCTGTCGGCCTCCGTCAGGTAGGCGACTACCCGCCCGCCGCGCTCCCGGAAGGCGCGTAGCTCCCGGCGCAACTCCTCGATCGCCGTCCAGCCGGCATCCAGGCCCCTCACGCGCAGTACGACGCCACGCGGGCGTCCGTCGGCCGAGATCCTGTCCAGCCGCTCCCGCAACCTCTCGAGGCTGGGCGGCGCCGGCCTGGGTAAGAAGCGCCGGCGCAGGAACCCCACCGGCGTCTCGAACTCCGGAAGCGGGCCGCTCGCCTCGATCCAGACGTGGTCCGGAGGACGCCGCAACAGGCGCACGAAGGAGTTGCGCAGGAGGCGCCAGAGGTTTACGAGTGCGTTAGTGATGGGCGACATCTACGGTAATGGTACACCCCGCCCGGCGAATACCGTATGATAAACTCCGAAATAGGAATGGTTACTGATCAGACACACACTCCGGGTACGTCCGGTACGCTGGAGCAGGACATTCGGGAGAAGTTCCGCAGTTCGGGGTACACCCTGACCTCGCAGCGCCGCGCCGTGCTCGAGGCCCTGAAAGAGGCGAAGGGCCATCCTTCGGCCGAGGACATCTACCTGATGGTCAAGAAAAAGAACCCGCGCGTGGCGCTCGGCACGGTCTACCAGGCGCTCTCGGTGCTGGAGGAGATCGGGGTGATCGGCTCCAAGCACTGGTCGGAGTCACCCACCCGCTACGACCTGAACGTGGCTCCGCACCTGGACATCCGGTGCGTCAGGTGCGGGCAAGTGTCGGAAGTTCCGGACGTGGAGCTCGATGGACTCGAGGAAGCGATCCGCAAGAACACTCCGTACCAGGTCACGCGCGCGACGATGGTCGTCGAGGGCCTGTGCCCCTCCTGCAGAACATAGAACCAGGACCGTTCACGAACCGCCCGTAGACGAACCCTCCGGCCACGAGGAGGTTCAGGGTCTCTCCTCGGAATCGCTCGTGGTGAACCAAGGCAGCAAATTGACCGAACTATCCCTTTTGCGCCTAACGTACCGGAGGCGTCCCCTCGCGGATAGAAGCCCCTCGCGGGTAGAATGGATCCGGACATGGCCGGAGGCGGTCGCGAGAGGCTAGATCATCCGGAAGGAGCGAGATGACGAGCGGCAACATTCCCTTGGGTCCTGGCCCGGATCAGATCCTGGGGGCCCTGACGAGGGCGGTCCGGGAAGATCCCGGGCTACGGGAACGGCCGGCCGAGGAGGTGTCCAGGGAGCTGGTGCGGCGCGGCTACCTGGGTGAGGAGCCGGATCCCGTGCTGGTGGCGGAGATGGCCGAGGGCCTCGAGGCCGAAGAGGGGAGCCTCCAGCCCGACGAGCTACCCGAGGAGGGGAACCCGACTTGAGCGACGCGGAGCTGGAACGCCTGCGAAGCGCGGTGACCCGCCTCCTTGCGGCGCAGCAAGAGGCCCTGGACGCGTGCAATCGGGCGCTGGACTACGAGGTCCTGGACGAGTACGCGCGGCAGGAAGGTCGCGAACGCCTGGAGGCCGCGCTGGAGGATGTGCGGGACATCGTGGAGGGCGCCTCCGACGACGTGCGGGAGATCCTGGCGGAGACCGACACACCCCTGGAACCAGAGGGTGATACGTAGGGTCGGCGAGATACACGCTCGCCCCGTATGGGCCGCTCGCCGGAGTAGCGAGGCCGGGACGAGGGTAGATATCGTCCCGTGGCCGGGCGGAAGGACGAACACAACTACGGGGTGGACGAGGCGGCGCGGATCCTCGGGCTCTCACCGGCGCGCGTGCGCCAGATGCTCCGCTCCGGCGAGCTCGATGGCGAGCGTCGCCAGGAGCGGATCGAGGGCGTCCTGGGGCCCTGGAGGATCCCGGCGGGCGCCGTACAAGCGTTCCAGGAGCGCCGTGACGCGGGCAAGGCCACCGCGGACATCCTCTCCGGGGCCTCCGAGCCGCCATCCGGCGAAGCCACTGCGTCCACCCCATCAGAGGCTTCGGAGCTCCTGTCGGAGAGCGTCCGGCAGCTCGGGGAGAAGGTGGAGGGCCTGCTGGGGGAGCTCGGCCGATTGGAGAGCCGCCTGGAGGCGACGGAGATTCAGGAGGCCACCTTGCGGCAGAGCCTCGAGCGGGAGTCGCAGCGCGCCGAACGCGAACGCGAGAAGGCTGACGGGCTGAGAGCCGAGCTCGACGCGGAGCGGGCCCGCAGACGCGAGGAGCCGCGAGGAGCCTGGCGCCGCCTGTTCGGCGGGTAACAGCTCCGCTATGCCGCTCCTCGCCGGGGACCATAGAGCGCCTTTTTCGGGCGGCAGAGAGGCCGGAGCACCGGGTGTGGTGCGATCGCCTCTTTACCCTGGGCCCGGCAAGAGTTAGTCTGCGTTATACGTGATTCTAGTAATGCACACGGGGTTGCGTGACGCGACGGCACCCACAGGAGGACCGGGGTGAGCGGAGAATCTAGGGACCCGGTGGCGGAACTCGCGAAAGGGATGGAAGC
>Ga0126313_10002184_pt1 | contig 10816 bp, 13 predicted proteins | sample Plot105A_FD_89954 | JGI IMG/M metagenome (GOLD analysis project Ga0126313, IMG submission 89954) | Serpentine soil microbial communities from UC McLaughlin Reserve, CA, USA - Plot105A | ecosystem: Environmental > Terrestrial > Soil > Grasslands | place: USA: UC McLaughlin Reserve, Lake County... | reverse complement strand
TGCCGTGCGGCGGGTGTTCTCGGTCTGTGCGCCGCGCCTTCCTCCTCAGCCTCCTGCTCCTCGCGGCGTATCCGCCCGCGGCGTCGGCCGCCGACTACGTCCCCGGCGAGGTGCTCGTGCACGACGCCGCGGGCACCCGCGTTGTCCCGACCACGGGCGGCCATTCCGTGCGCTGGACCGCCGGCCACCTGCGCGGGCGGGCGGGCGTCGACTGGGCGGTTCCGAACTACCTCGCCCACGCCGCCCAGGAATTCGTGCCGAACGATCCGGGCACCGGGAGTGGCTGGCAGGCGATGCAGTGGAACTTCCTCCCCGGGATCGGCGTCGACGCGCCGGGCGCGTGGACGAACCTGATCCGCGCCGGCCGGCCGGGCGGCAGCGGCGTCGTCGTCGCCGTGATCGACTCCGGTGTGGCCTATGAGAACCGCGGGCGCTTCCGCCTGTCGCCCGACTTCAGCCCCCGCCAGTTCGCGGCCGGCTACGACTTCGTCGACGACGACAACCACCCGGACGACGAGCTCGGGCACGGCACCTTCGTCGCGGGCACGATCGCCGAGCGCACGAACAACGGCCGCGCGCTCACCGGTCTCGCCTACGGCGCCAGGATCATGCCCGTGCGGGTGCTCGACCGCGACGGCGTCGGCGACGCCGAGACCATTGGCAAGGGAATCCGCTGGGCGGCCAACCACGGGGCGCAGGTGATCAACCTCTCGCTGGTGTTCGACTCGTCCGAGCACGCCTCCGACATCCCGCCGATCATCCACGCCCTCCGCTACGCCCACCGCCGGCGCGTGACCGTGGTCGGCGCGTCCGGGAACGACAGCGGGCGGGTGGTCGCCTATCCCGCGCACGCCGGCGACGTGATCTCCGTCGGCGCGACGACCCAGCAGGGCTGCCTCGCCTCGTACTCGAACACCGGCAAGGGCCTGGACCTCGTCGCGCCCGGCGGCGGCGACAACGCCGTCACCCCGGGCGACCCGAACTGCCAGGGCGGGTTCGAGCCGGGCCTGCCCATCTTCCAGCTCACGTATCCGCACGACGGCCAGGTGCGCCGCTTCGGCTACCCCGACGACTACGAGGGCACCTCGTTCTCGGCCCCCCACGTCGCGGCGGCCGCAGCCTTGGTCGTCGCCTCGGGGGTGATCGGCCGGCGTCCGAGCCCCGCCGCGATCCTTCACCGCCTGCGCGCCACCAGCCGCGACATGGGGACGCCCGGAGACGACACGTCGTTCGGCGCCGGCATGCTCGACGCCGCCGCCGCGACCGCCCCGTCGGGGACGTAGGCGATGCCCGTTTGGGGGACGTCTTGGCGATCGGCCACCGCTACCCCGGCGTGGAGGAAACAACGTGGTACGGAACGCCGTCGCTCAAGGTGGCCGGCAAGGGCATGTGCCGGCTGCGCACCGACCCCGACGCGCTCGTCATGCGCGTGCTCGACCTCTCTGACCGCGACGCGCTGCTCGAGGGGCAGCCCGACGTCTTCTTCTCCACCCCGCACTACGACGCATCGCCCTACGTCCTAGTGCGCCTCGACGCGATCGACCCCGAGCTGCTCGCCGAGCTGGTCGAGGACGCCTGGCGGATCCGCGCGCCCAAGCGCGTGGTGGTCGGGTACGACGCCGGCGGGTAGCCGGCGAGGACCCTACTCGGCCGGCCGGTACTGGTAGCCGAACCCGCGCACGGTCTCGATCGGCGAGTCCGAGCCCACCTCCCAGCCGAGCTTGCGCCGCAGGTAGCCGACGTAGAGCTTGACCTGGTCGCGCGACATGCCGGCCGCGTCCCCCCAGACGAGCTCGCGCAGCTGGTCGCGACTGAGGACCTGGTTGGGGTGGCGGACGAAGGTGGCGAGCATGCGGAACTCGAGCGGCGTGAGCTGCACCGGGTTGCCGTCGGCGACCACCTCGCGGCGCGCGAAGTCGATCGAGATGCGCTTGTCGTGATAGCTCTCCTGCGTCTCGGGCGGCCCGCCGGCGCGGCGCAGCAACGCCTCCACGCGCGCGAGCAGCTCCTGGCGCCCGAATGGCTTGGAGAGGTAGTCGTCCGCGCCCGCGCGCAGCCCCCGCACGGTGTCGAGCTCCCCTCCGCGCGCCGTGAGCATGAGCACGGGAACATCGGAGAGGTCGCGGATACGCTCGAGCGTGGACCAGCCATCGAGCTCGGGCATGGTGACGTCGAGAATCACGAGCGAGGGTCGCTCGGTGTGCAATGCACGCAGTCCCTGTCGCCCATCGGGTGCCTCGACGACGTCCTTGCCGGCGCGCTCGAGCAGGGTGCGAACGAGGGTTCGGATGTCCTCTTCGTCGTCGACGACGAGGACCCGCTGCCGGTCCATACAACATTCATACCGCACCTCGTCGCCGCTCACCCTGCCCGGCACGACAGTTGCACAGTGGCCCGGGTCCTCATCGTCGATCCCGATCGCGAAATCACCGATCTCTTCGCGCATTCGGTGGCGCGGCTCGGGCACGTCGCCCAGCAATGGCACGAGGGGATGACGGTGGCGGACGTCGAGGCCGACGTCGTGCTCGTGGAGCCCGCCCGCCCGCGCAGCCACGCGTTCGCGCGCGCCCTGCGAGCGGCCCGCCCGGAGATCGCGATCGTGGTGGTCTCGATCCGCTCGCGCGGCGGCGCCGACCGCGAGCTCGGCGCCGTGGCCCACCTCGACAAGCCGTTCGAGCGCCGCGAGCTAGCCCAGGCGCTGGCCGTCGCGCTGGGCGCGCAGGCGGCCTAGCGCCGCCGCCACAGCTCAACCGTGCCGACGACGCGGTAGCCGAGCCGCTCGTACACGGGCCGGCCCTCGTTGGAGGCGGTCAGCGTCGTCGTGGCCAGCCCCCGTGCCGCGGCGTCGGCCAGCGCGGCCCGCATGATCGCCGTCGCGTGCCCGGCCCGCTGCGCCGCCGGCGTAGTGGCCACGTACTGGATCGTCGCATCCTCCCCGCGGTCGAACGCGAGCCCGACGGAGAGCAGGCGCCCGTCGCGATCGCGCCGGCCGTACGCGTGGACGGCGCTGGCGGGGAGCCGCGCGAACGTGCGCTCCACGCCGTGGTCGGCATTGCCGTAGGCGAGGTCGTTGATCGCGCCGACCTCCTCCAGATCGACGCCGCGCTCGATGTCGGGCGGCGCGTCGGGGGGCGACGCCAGCTCGATCGCCATCGCCGGCGCCCGGGCCACGCGCACGGTGAAGCCCTGGTCCGCAGCGTCGCGCACCTGTCGCTCCGAGCAGGCGAACACGGCGCGCAGATGCCGGCCGACCGCGGGCAGCGGCGCGTCCGGATCCTCGGGCACGAAGGCGCTCAGCCACGGGTCGTCGAGGGTGGCGACAACATCGCCGGCGTGCGCGCCGATCAGGCGATGAAATGCGGCGAGGCTGCCCAGGGCGCGACGGAACAGATCAGGTCGTACGGATGATCAGCACTGAGCACGGGGCGTGGTGGGAGACCTTGTTCGGCACCGAGCCCAGCAGGAACCGCTTCGCGCCCGTCATCCCCTTGTTGCCGACGACGATGAGGTCCGAGCCCCGCTCCTCGGCGACATCGAGGATGGCGTCGGCGGGATCGCCTTGGCGGGCGAACGTCTCGACCTCGACGCCGGCCTCGCGCGTCTCCCGCGCGGCCTCCTCCAACGTGGAGTCGACATCCTCGCGCGGGTTGACCGCCCATTCGACGTCCTTGGGCGCCTCGCGCTGCTCCTGGCGCAGGCGATCGCCGGCGACCGGCTCGTACGCGGACACGATGTCGAGGGACGCGCCTAGCTGCTTCGCCAGGTCAATCGCCTGACGCACCGCTTCCTTGGCGGTGCCCGAGCCGTCCGTGCCGACCACGATCGAGCCGAACATCCGTCTCCTTTCCTAGAGCGTGCGCTGGGCGTGCGCCTTGGGCGCGTGCCCGCGCGCGCGTTTGCGGCGCGGGCATCATACGAGCCCGTGATCGACCTGCACTGCCACCTCCTGCCCGGCATCGACGACGGGCCGGCCGACATCGACGGGGCGATCGCGCTCGCGCGAGCCGCCGCGGCGGCTGGCACGCAGACGCTCGTCGCCACTCCGCACATCGATCACTGGTGGCACGTGGACCCCGCCGCGCTCCCCGAGCGGGCCGCGGAGGTCCGGGCCGCGCTGGCGGCCGCGGGCCTCGAGGTGACGGTCGAGGTGAGCGGTGAGATCGCGCTGACGCGGCTCGTCGAGCTGACCGACGACGAGCTCGCGGCGCTCGCGCTCGGCCCGGCGCGCCATCTCTTGCTCGAGGCGCCGCTGTCTCCCGGCGCCGGCCTCTTCGACCCAATGCTGCTGGCGATGCAGGACCGCGGCTGGCGCGTCCTCCTGGCCCATCCCGAGCGCTGCCCGGCCTTCCTGCGCCGGCCCGAACGGCTCGAGCGGCTGCTCGAGGCGGGCGTCCTCGTCCAGGTCACCGCGGGCTCCCTCGCCGGCCAGTTCGGCAAGGAGATCCTCAAGACGACGGTCCGCTGGATCGAGGCCGGATGGGTGCACGTCGTCGCCTCCGACGCCCACGACGCCTACCGGCGCCCGCCGGGGCTGCTCGAGCCGCTCGAGCGCGCGGGCTTCGCCGCGCTCGCACCATGGCTGACCGAGGCGGTCCCGCGGTCGATCCTCGAGGGAACCCCGGTGCCCGAGCGACCGCCGCTGCCGGAGCGACCGCCGCGCGGCCTGCTCGGACGCCTCAGGCCCAGAGCTTGATCGCCGCGATCACGATCCCGATCACGACGAACACGACGACGGCTACCTGCATCCAGACCCACGTCGGCGACATGCGTTGCACGGTAGCGGTGCGGTGGTGCGCGCCCGCGAGAGCGCTATGCGGCGGTGCCCATTCGGCGTGCCTGAAGACGGCCACGAGCGTGAGGAGCAGGACTTCGGTCCGGTTGAGCTCGGCTCCTTCAGCCGCCCCTGCGTGCCCTCCAGGTCACCCTCCCGGTATCGCACCGGTAGGTCCCGCCGTCATTGTACGGGCCGGAGGCGACGGCCTGCCATGTCCCGGTCGCGCCGCGGCGACGCACCGCGCCGGACATGACGATCGCGTAGTGGACGGTGGCGCCGTCGCTGGCCTTGGCGTCATAGGTCTCGCGGCTCGAGAAATGCGCGGCGTGGACGGGGAGCGCGCGCTGGGACGCGGTCTCGGCGGAGAACGGCTTGCCGCCATCGCCGCAGTCGGCGCGCCACGAGAGGCGGAAGCGGACGCCGTCGGGACGGAGGACGAGCTTGAACGGCTGGCTCTGGGACGTTCTGCCGGTGTAGGTCACGGTCGCGGCGTAGGCCACGCCCGCGCCGGCGGCGAGCACGGCGAGGACGCCCAGGAACGCGAGCGCGCGGCGCATGGAAGAGGCGATGTTACGGCCCACTGCCGCACCAACGAGGCAGCCCCTCCGGAGTTGCGTGCGGGTTCGGGCCGCGCGGATTCGGGGCCCTCGGGGTCCGCTCGCTGACATACCGATTTCCTTCCTTGTGAAGCCCCAAGGGCCCCTCCGTAGCGCGTACGTTCGGTTTCGGGAAGACCCTGAACCATTAGCTCCAAGAGGAGGCACATTGCGGCGTTTTAGTTTGACCGTCGTCGCGCTGGTTGCGGCGGCATTGATGCTCCTGCCGGCCGCGTTTGCGTCGGCGTCGCCCAGCGGCCACGCCGCGGGTTACCGGGGCAGTGGCAAGACCAGCCAGAACGGTCGCGTCCTGCTCAACCTGGCCAGCTCCGGCCGTCGGGTTACCGTCACGGTCGAGTTCCGCGTCTCGTGTGACAGCGGCGCCACCTACACCGATGCGGTGAAGGTCTCGGGGCCGGCCCATCCGGGCGGCTTCCGCGGCCATCGCATCAGCCGCGTGAAGTTCGACTTCACCAACAGCGAGACCGGCCAGCTCCAGGACGCCAGCGGCAACCCGCTCGGCGCCACGCTGGAGATCGAGACGACGGGCAACATCCGCCTCGACACCGGCAACGCGAAGGGCACGATTCAGCCGACGCTGACGCTTAGCAACGGCGACAAGTGCACGAGCGGCAATACGCCGATTACCTACTCGGCCAGCTTCTAGTCGCTCAACTCATCGATGGACGGTCGCGGCCGCGCCCCCGGGCGCGGCCGCGGCTCGTTAACCTGCGGCGGCTCCCATGGCCGACGACTTCCGCCTGCAGATCGAGCTCGACGCATCGGGCGACGGCTTCTCGTTCGCGGAGTCGATGCGCGAGCTGTCGCTCGAGCGGGATGCGCGCAAGCGCTTGGGCGACCGCGTCGCGGTCAGCGCCGACGGCCCCAGGGTCTTCGTCTACACCGACACCGAGGCCGCCGCGCAAGAGGCGCGGCGGGTCATCGCCCCGCTGCTGGCCGAGCACGGCCTGACCGACAGCGCGCTCCGGCTGACCCGCTGGCACCCGGAGGAGGAGCGCTGGGAGCCGGTCGACAAGCCCCTCCCCTCCACGCCCGAGGAGAAGGCGGCCGAGCACGCGGTCGAGGAGGCCGGCGAGACGGCCCAGTCCGTCGAGCAGGGCTTCGCCGAGTGGGAGGTGCGGGTCGAGCTGCCCAGTCACCGGGAGACCGTGCAGTTCGCCGACCGCCTCGAGCAGGAAGGCATCCCGGTGCTGCGGCGGTGGACGTTCCTGCTCGTCGGCGCGCCCAACGAGGACGAGGCGCAGGCGCTCGCGCAGCGGATCGAGTCCGAGGCGCCGCAGGGCAGCAAGGTGCACGCCGAGATCTCGGGCGCCACGGTGTGGAAGGTCGGCGACCCGTTCCCGTTCGCCGTCTTCGGCGGCCTGGGCGGCTAGACGGCCGTCCACCGGATCGGCAGCTCGTCGATCCCGTAGATGCCGTTGATCGAGCCGATGACCGGCTCGCCGTCGAGGTCGATGCGCTCCCAGCGGCGCGCGAGGAAGCCGAGCGCCTCCTGTAGCTCGGCGCGCGCCAGGTTCGCGCCCAGGCAGTAGTGGATGCCGGCTCCGAAGGTCAGCGGCTTGGCGTCGCGCTCGGCGGCGACGTCGAAGACGTCCGGCTCGCCCGCCTCGCGATTGCCGGTGAACGCGCACACCATCACCACCGTGTCGATCGGGAAGACGATGTCGCGGTAGGTGATCTCCTCCTCGACGATGCGCGCCGTGAACGGCGTGATCGGCTCGTAGCGGAGGATCTCCTCGACCGCCCGCGCGGCCATCGCCACGGGATCGGAGCGCACGAGCTCCCACTGGTGGGGGTGCTCGGCGAACAGGCGGATGGCCTGGGCCAGCTGGCTCTGCGTGGTGTCGACGCCGCCGACGAGGACGTTGAGGACGAGGTTGACGAGCTCCGCGTCGTCGAGCTTGTCGCCTTCGAAGCGCGCCGCGATCAGGCTCGAGATCAGGTCGTCGCTGGGGTCCTCGCGCCGGCGCGCGAGCAGCTCGCCCGCCCAGTCGTAGAACTCGGCCACCGCCTGCTCGATCCGCGCGCGCTCGGTCATCAGCGACGGGCCGTCGAACTGGCGCTGGATCCAGTTGGACCATTCGTGCAGCCTGGGCGCGTCGGACAGCGCGGCGCCCATGACGGTGGCGATGGTCAGCGACGGGTACGGCTTGGCGAAGGCCTCGACGAACTCGCAGCGGCGCTCGGCCTCGACGGCGGCATGGAGCTGCTCGACGAACCCGCGCATCGCCGGGCGCCAGCGGTCGGCGGCACGGGGCGTAAAGAAGGGGTTGACCAGGTTGCGCAGGCGCCGATGCTTGTCGGGCGGCACGTGGAGGATGTTGCGCACGATCTCCTCGTGGAGCGGCCCGTCGTCGATGCCGAATAGGTCGGCGATCTTCAGCCCGGGGAAGCTGGCCTGCTTGGTGCGCAGGAAGAACGAGCCCCCCTCGCGGTCGAGGACGATGAAGCCCAACGGGGTCTGCACGATCCACGACTGCTCGGCCAGCTCGCGCATCGTGCGGTGGAACCGCTCGCCGCGCAGGTCCGGATCGAACAGGTCGATCTGAGGAAGCTCGAGGTCGGCGACGGTGGTCATGCGACGGCGAGGAGCAGCGCGTTCTCGCTCGAGTCGCGGACGAGTATGCCGCCTGCGACTTCGACGGGCTCGGCGCCGGCGTCCGCCGCACGCCCCGCCACGCGGTCGCGCTCGGCCGCGTCGGGCACCACAATCGTCGCCTGGCGCAGCGCCGCCGAGCCGGGCGGGGGCGGCGTCGCCCCGTGGCCGGCCCAGGTGTTGGTCCCGATGTGGTGGTGGTAGCCGCCGGCGGAGAGGAAGAGCGCCTGGTCGCCGAGGCGGGCCGTCTCGTCGAACCCGAGCGCGTCGCAGTAGAACGCCGCGGCGGCGCTGAGATCGGCGACGTGCAGGTGGATGTGGCCCATCCGCGTGCCGGCGGGCAGCAAGCCGGTGCCGCCGCCGCTTGCCGACAGCAGATCCTCGACGTCGAGCGGCTCGACGCCCATGCGGATCGTGTTGCCCACGTGCTCCCAGCGCTCGCGCGGGCGGTCGCGATAGATCTCGATGCCGTGGCCATCGGGGTCGCGCAGGTAGATCGCCTCGCTGACGAAGTGGTCGGAGAGGCCGGTGAGCGGGATGCGCTCCTGCGCCACGTGCGCGAGCCAGCGGGCGAGGTCGGCGCGCTCGGGGACGAGCAGCGCGTAGTGGTACAGGCCGGTGTGGCCACGGACCGGCCGGGCGCCGCGCTCCTCGTAGAGCACGAGGAGCTCGTTGCCTCCCGCCGACAGGTGGGCCACGCCATCGTCGCGAGCCGCGTCCAGCCCGAGCGCGTGCGCGTACCAGCGCTGCGACCGGTCGAGATCGGCGACCGTCAGGTGGACGGCGCCGACGGTGGCCTGGGGGGCGATGCTCGCCATCGGGCCCGAGCTAGTCCCGCTCGGCCTCCATCGCGCTGACCACGGCGTCCATGTGCGGCACGTCGGTGCCGACGGGGAACACGCTCCCCTCGGCCGGGCCCAGCATCGCGAGGGTGGCGCCGGTATCGAGGTGCTCGACGACCTCGGGGTAGTGCATGGTCGAGATCAGCAGGACGCGCACGGGATCGGGGCCGGGGTTGCGCACTTGATGCGCACCGCCGGGCCCGCGAGGGAACGCGACCACCGCGCCCGGCTCGAGCGTACGCCGTCCCTTGGCGGTGCGCAGCTCGGGCCGGCCGGAGAGCACGATCAGCATCTCCTCGTTGCCATGGTGCACGTGATAGGGCGAGACCGCGCCCCCGGCCTCGACCTCAAAGAGCGACGCGCCGAGCTCGGTCCCGCCGGCGCGGTGGGCGACGCGGCTGACCTTGGCGCGGAAGGGCGGGTCGTTGAGCTCGACGTCCCACTCGGGGTGCAAGACGTTGGGATCGGCCATGCCCCAATCCTGTCATCTCGCGGTCGGCGCGAGCGCGACTGCGACGGCGTCGGCGAAGTCGCCTTCGGCCAGCGCCTTGCGCCTCGCGCGCAGGTAACCGGGGCCCATGCACAGCATGCTCTCGGGCATGAGCGGCGTCGCCGCCCGCGACAGGCGCGCGAACGCGCGCAGCTCGCGCGCCTCGCGCGGCCCCAGGTGCAGCCCGACGCGCGACCGCAGCCGCGGCGGCAGCAGCGCGATCGTGGCCAGCTCGCTCGCGCGCGCCGGCGGCATGCGCAGGAACCGCCACACCGCCGACGGCAGCCGATCCGCGTACGGCGGAGGCGCGGGACTGCGCAGGGTCCGGACGACGGTCTGGACGACGTCGTTGTCCTCGAGCCGTTCGTCGACCATGCGGTCGACGTAACCACGAAAGCCGCGCCAGTCGGCGGGGAGGTCGTGCTGGCGCACGCCCAGCAGCCGCCCGAGCGCCCGCCATTCGTCGTAGAACCGCGCGACCTCGTCCGGCCGCAGGCGCTGCCCGAAGAGCCGGTGCGAGCCGATGATCGCGTCGCACAGCGTCGCGTGCACCCACGCGTACGCCTCCGGCTCGAGCGCGTGGTAGCGCCGCCCGTCCGGGTCGACGCCCTTGATCCAGTGGTGCATCTCGCGCAGCCGCCGGCCGGTGCGGGCGGCCGCCTCCGGCCCGCCGTAGATGAACATGTTCAGGAAGTCGAGCGTGCGCCACAGCCGGCCCCACGGGTCCCGCTCGAAGTCCGAGTGGTCGCGCACGCCGGCCGCCACCGTAGGATGCGCGACCTGGAGGAGGAGCGCGACGCCCGCGCCCGTGATCAGGCCGCGGGCGTCGCTCGCGTAGCGCCAGACGACCGAGCCGCGCCCGACGGCGTGCGCGGCGGCCTCCTCAGGCGAGGGAAGGCCATCGATGTCTGGCTTGACCGCCTCGGCCGCCGCCATGCGACCGATGATGCCGGAGGCGGTCCGCGAGCATCACCGGTTGACGCTCTGCATCCCCACGGCGTCGTAGCGGTCGCCGGCCGGCGGCGGCAGCTCGGCCTTGATCCGCCCGAGGTCCTCGTCGCTGAGCCTGACGTCGAGCGCACCCCAGTTCTCCTCGAGATACTTCCGGCGCTTGGTGCCAGGGATCGGCACCACGTCCTCGCCCTGCGCGAGCACCCATGCGAGCGCGAGCTGGCCCGGCGTGCAGCCCTTCTCGCTCGCCAGCTCGCGCACCTTCGCCGCGAGCCGCTGGTTGTGGGCCAGGTTGTCGCCCTGCCAGCGCGGCACGTGCCGGCGGAAATCGTCGGGGTCGAGCTCCTCGGGCGAGGTGAAGCGCCCCGACAGGAAGCCACGTCCCAGCGGGGAGTAGGCCACGAAGCCGATGCCGAGCTCCCCGCAGGTGGGCAGCACCTCGGCCTCGGGGTCGCGCGTCCACAGCGAGTACTCGGTCTGGAGGGCCGCGATCGGGTGCACGGCGGCCGCATGGCGCAGCGTGTCGGGCGCCACCTCGGACAGGCC
>Ga0126313_10002182_pt1 | contig 10817 bp, 9 predicted proteins | sample Plot105A_FD_89954 | JGI IMG/M metagenome (GOLD analysis project Ga0126313, IMG submission 89954) | Serpentine soil microbial communities from UC McLaughlin Reserve, CA, USA - Plot105A | ecosystem: Environmental > Terrestrial > Soil > Grasslands | place: USA: UC McLaughlin Reserve, Lake County... | reverse complement strand
CCGAGGATCACCACGATCGCGAGGTAGAGCGCATAGAGGGAGATCCCGGTCGCCACCAGCCCGACCGCCTCGTGAGCGCCGAAGTACTTGGGCGCCGCGAGCAATCGCACGATCCACCGCGAGAGCAGCCACAGGCCGGTGACGGCGAAGGCCAGGAGCGCCGCGAACCACGTGAAGACCACCGAGTAGGTGCGACGCGCCTGCTCGTCGTCCTGAATCGAGTAGGCCAGCGGCGGCCAGGCGAGCTGGAAGCCTCGCGCGAGCACCTGGATGCCCTGCGCGAACTTGACCGCGAGGGCGTAAAGCCCCACCTGCGTGAGGCCGACCAGCCGCACCAGGATGATCCGGTCGATGAAGTTGAGGGAATAGAGCGACAGCTCGGCGGGCATGGTCGGCAAGCCGAACCGGAGCATCCGCCGCAAGAGCTCCAGGTCCGGCACAAGCGACAGCCGGCGACGCTGCACCCAGAGCATTCCGCAGACGAACACCGCCCCGATCCCGTAGGTGCCGAGCAGGATCCCGCTCGCCTTCTGGCCCTCGACCACGATCAGCCACACGGTCAATGGGATCGTTACGAGCACGTTGGCGACCGTGATCCCGAAATAGGCCCGGGCCCGCTCGTCGAGGCGCAGCAGAGTCAATGCGTACTCGTAGAGCGTCAGCGTCCAGAGTCCCAGGATGGCGAGACGCGCCAAGCCGGCGTCCTCGTGCCTCAGGAGCGCCTCCGAGATCGGGGCCGCGAAGGCGAGGGCGATCGCGGCGCCGATCGTCGAGGCCCAGAAAAGCGCCGCGAAGCCCGTGGCCACGACCCGTGCCTGACTCTCACCCGAGATGTAGTAGAAGCGCAGGATCGCCTCGATGAGCCCGAAGCGCACGACGATGCTCACCGCGATCACCGAGGCGAGCATCACCTCGGCGGCACCGTAGTCCGAGGGGGTCAGGTAGTGCGTGTAGATCGGTAGCAGGAAGACCGCGACCAGCTTCGAGAGCACGCTCGAGGCGGTGTAGGCGGCTCCGGTGGTCGCGAGCCGACGCAGGTATTCGAACATCCGCGTGGCGTCCCGGGAGCCGTCAGACGGTCGCGGGTCGCTGCTCCTTGGGACGGGACTCGGTGCCGGAGATGCCCGAGGGAGCCCAGTGCCCCGGGCGGCGCAGCGAAACCCCGACGCCCAGGAGCGCCCAGGTCGCAGGGTCGATCGCGAAACCGGCGTACCCGAGGCTGTGGGCGATCATCGCGACAAAGCACGCGCCGACCGCCGCGGCCGCGGCCGACCCGCTGGCGCCGCTGAGCAGCGCGACCAGGGCGAGGGCAAGCAGCGCGAGGTAGACGATGAGGCCGATCACCCCCTCCTCCGCGGCGACCGTGATCGGCTCGCTATGCGAGACCGTGGTCTTGGTCGCCTCGATGTGTTGGTGGAAGGCCGCCCCGAACGAGCCCGAGCCCCAGCCCCAGACCGGCCGGTCGCGGGCGAGATCGATCCCTCCCTTCACGAGGTCCACCCTGCCGCTCGTCGCGGTTTCGACGCGCTTCGCCGAGCCGAGGTCCCGCTCGGCTGTCCCGCTTGCCAGCAGGAAGATCGTCCCGCACACCAGGATCGCGGCCGCGCCCACAAGCGCGTGGCGGATACTCCAGCGGAGCGCCACCAGCACGACGAGCCCGACGATGAGCGCCGCGAAGCTGGTCATCGAGTAGGTGAGCGCCAGGGCCGTGAGGAGGACGCTGGCGACGACCGCGGCGAGGATCTGAGCGCGCGTGCTGCGCGACCAGGCGAGGTAGGCCGCCAGCGCGACGAGGGTCAGCGCCAGATAGCGACCGAGAACGTTCGGGTCATAGAAGAGCGAATTTACGCGGAAGTAGAGGTGGAGCTGGTTGGAGCGCAAGAGATCGCCCCTGCTCAGGAGGAGGTCTCGCGCCGCGTGCTCCCAAAAGCCCACCGCGGCGAACAGGAGGCCCATGGCCGCGACCGCCACCAGCATGCGAGCGAGGAGACCTTGGCTCCATCGCACCTCCTCTAAAAGCACGAACATGACGGCGAAGGGGACGAGGAAGAACCCAGCGTTCTCGATCGCGTTCGAGACGTCTACCGAATACGCGGTCTGGACCGCGTACAAGAGAAGCGTCGCGGCGAGCGCCCGGCGAAGCCACACCACGGCCGGCCGCTCAGTTGCGCTGGCGGGGGGGACGGGCGGCCCGCCGTCTTCCCCCGCTCTTCCCTTCGTGAACAGCGCCCCATACGTGGAGCGCGCGAGGCCAGCCGCGATCACGAGGTAGAGAGGAACCAGGAGGTGCGAGGTCTGGCTGCCGATGTCCACCGGGACACGCAGCGGCAAGACCGCGATGAGCCCGACCGGGAACGCCCATGGGAACCGCCGAAAGACGGCGGCGACGACAGCAACGGCGACGAGCGCGAGGGCGACCGCGGCGGCCACCTTCGCGGGCTCGCCGCGCAGCTCGACGAGCCGCGGCGTGTTCCAGACGCTCCCTATCACCAGCACCGGTGCCACCAGCAGGGCGACGGCCGCCGCCGCGTAGCGAACGCGCGGGTCGTGGGCGAGCAATGCAACGGCGGCGGCACCGCAGGCCGCGAGCATGCCGACCAGCTCGAGCACCGACGCCGTCACGCGCGGCCGCCAGCGTAAAGCTCGATTAGGCGCGGGAACAGCATGTCGCGGTCATGGCTCGGGAGGATCACGCGGAGCTGGTAGCGGCTCGCCGGATCGGCCAGCGCCCCCGAGTCGGTACGCCCGTGCCAGCTGAGCGAGACGGGCTGGTTCGCCTCGAGCGGGCCCGTGGCGAGCGTGCGGATGACGTCGAGCTGGACATTCACGATCTCGACCGTGGCATCGGGGTCGTCCTCGCGGACGAAGAACCGGAAGTGGGCGGCGTCTCTGTGGCCGTCGCCGTTCGGCGAGAAGTGATCGGTGAAGTGCGTCACCTCGAGCGCCAGGTTCGGCGTCCTCGCGCGTACCACCACGGCAGCCAACACCACCGAGGCGACGAGCACCCCGATGAAGAGGAATCGCCCGAGGCGGGTCATGGCTTCGCCCGGTCCGCCCCGGCGATCACGGCGACGTCGGCGTCTTCGACCACCTTCTCGGTTTGACGATCGATCGACTGCACAGGCTGAACGCCGAGGTCATGAGCGACCTTTCTGGCGACCCGCCTCTGGCCCGGCCGATACATGACCACGGTCTGGTCGTACTGGTCGCGGCTGTTGGTCACCGCCCCGAGGGTGAAGCCGTTGACGGTAACGTCGTCGCCCACCTTCGCCGCGAGGCCCGGAACCGAGGTCCCGTTGAGCACGGCCACGGTCACGTTCTGAGGTTCGACGGCTCCGGTCTTCGGGCCACGGCCCGACTCCGGCCCGCTGAGCAGACGCTCGGAGCCGAAGATCGCCGCGAGCCCCAGAACCACGGCGACAATTCCGATGATCCCCAGCACTCGCGGCTGGCTTGCCTGTCGGATGAGCCGTCGCCACCTCGGATGGGGCTTAAGCGCCTCGCGCTCCATCGTGATCCGCTCGAGCGCGGGCCGCTCGCTCGTGGCCGGTTTCGCCGCCCGGGCCGGAGCCGGTGCCTCGGCGCCCGCCGCCGCCTCCTCGTGCTCGAGCGCCGGGCCGGACTCGGCCTCGTCGGCGCTGAACAGCTCCTCCAGCTCAGCCTCCGCCCGGTCGAGCAGCGTCTCGCTGGCAGCGACATCCGCTGAGGGATGGCCCGGGTCTCGCTCCATCCACGCAGAAAGCCGCTGGAGGTCGCGTCGCTGCGACGCGTACAGGGAGAACAGCAGGATGAACGCGAGGATCGCCGCGAGGGAGACGTAGGCGGGCAGATCGACGACCAGGTCGTAGACGTCGGCCGCCAGGACCATCGTCTAGCCCGCCCCGAAGCCTGAGTCGTCGAGCCCCAGCGTGAGGGCAAGCGGCGCCCCCTGCGCGTGCGCCTTGATGTCGGCGGTCATCTCCTGGACCGGCGTCTTGCCGAGCTTGCGCCGGATCGCTCCCGCGAGCGCCTCGGCGGCCGCCTCCCTGCCCGGCGCGTACATAACGACGCTCTGGTCGAAGCTGGAACCCGCGTTCGCCACCACCCCAGCCTTGTACCCCGATGAGTCGACTACCTCCTGCTCCACCCGGGCGGCGAGGCCGGAGACGGAGGTTCCGTTCAGGACCGCGACCTTCGCCTCCGGGGATGAGCCTCGGTTGTGGCGCTCCTCGGAGCCGCCGCCGACCAGTCCGAAGCCGCTGGTCAGCACCGCCGCGGCGGCGAGCGCGACCGCCGCGCCAGCCAGCAGATATCGGCCGTTCACAGGCAGGCGCCGGTCGAGCTCCGCGACCCGCGGGCGCAGCTTCCCCGTGAGGCGGCTCCACCCCGCGCCGAGCCTGCCGCGGATTCCCGCCGGCTCGCCGGGAGCCTCGCCTCCCGCCGGCTCGGCGGCGCCTGGCTCCCGCCTTGCCCCCGCGGCCGCCTGCACGGCGTTGGCGGCCTCCTCGGCACGCTCCGGCGCTCGCCCGGCCCAGTCGCGCAGGCGGCGGATGTCGCGAGCCTGCTGAAAGATGAGGAGCGCCAGGACCGCCAGCCCAACGAAGGCGATGATGCCGAGGAGTGGGCCGATCGACTCGATCGTGTGCATTGGTGCCGGCGCATCTTAGGGCCGGGGCCATGCGGGACAGCCGCGCGCCGCGCGAGTGGCGGCGGGCGTCAGGCGTCGAGCTCGACGGCGGTGCCGTCCAGGCGGTCGGAGGCGAGCTCGAGAACCCGCTCCGCGAGGCCCGCCTCGTCACCTGCGGCCACGAGCGCCTCCAGGCGGTCGACGGAGCGCTCGACCCACTCCGGATCGAGGGGCCGGTCGCGAACGGCCCTGACTATTCGATCGGCGCTCGTCGGCTGAGCACGCTCATCGACGTTGAAGAGCTCCTCCTGGAGCTTCTCGCCCGGCCTGGGTCCAATGAACTCGACCGCGATTTCGTTGTCCGGCTCATAGCCGGCGAGCGCGATCATGTTGCGGGCCAGGTCGAGGATCTTCACCTGCTCGCCCATATCGAGCACGAACACCTCGCCCGAGCCGCCACCGAGGTCGCCGGACTGGATCACCAGCTGCACCGCTTCGGGAATCGTCATGAAGTAGCGGCTCATCTCAGGATGCGTGACGGTGACCGGGCCGCCCCTGTCGATCTGACCGCCGAAGATCGGCACCACGCTTCCAGACGACCCCAGCACGTTGCCGAACCGGACGATCGTGAACCTCGTCCGCGGATAGCGCTGGCTCGCCGCCTCGACTATCCATTCGGCCATCGCCTTCGACGCTCCCATCACGGTGCGCGCGTTGACGGCCTTGTCCGTCGAGACGAGCACGAACCGCTCCGTCCCCGCGGCAGCGGCCGTCCCAGCCGTAACGCGAGTCGCGATCGCGTTGTTGCGGACGGCCTCGAGCGGATTGCTCTCCATCAGCGGCACGTGCTTATAGGCGGCCGCGTGGAAGACGACCTCGGGCCTGAAGCGCTGCATCACCTCCAGCATCCGCTCGCCCTCCTTGCAGTCGGCCAGCACCGACTCGGCCCGGGTGAAGTGCCACTCGTCCAGCAGCTCCCGGTCGATCCGGAAGAGGTTGTCCTCCGCGTGGTCGAGCAGCACGAGCAGCCTCGGCCCCACCCTGGAGATCTGACGGGTCAGCTCCGCGCCGATCGAGCCGCCGGCTCCGGTGACGAGCACGATCTTGTCCTGAAGGTAGGCTCCGACGCGGTCGAGCTCCATCACCACGGGGTCGCGACCGAGCACGTCCTCCACACGCACCTCCCTGAGCTGCCGGGTGAGCTGGACGCCGCCGCGCAGCAGCTCGAACACCGTGGGAAGCGTCCGCACCGGGATCGCGCGGTCGCGGCAGGCAGCCACGACCTTGGCGCGCAGCACGCCGGGCGCCGACGGGATCGCGATGATCACCTCATGGGGCGCTTTGCGGTCCAGGATCTCGCCGATCTGGTCGGTGGAGCCGAGCACCTTGACGCCCGCCGCGGTCATCCCTCGCTTGCGGGGATCGTCGTCCACGAACCCGATCGCGCGCGCACCGAGGTCGGGATTGAGGCGCAGCTCCCGCACCACCAACTGTCCCCCGGACCCCGCCCCAACGACGAGCACGTCGCGGCGTCGCGTCCGCCGCGCCGAGCGGTCGGGGCGCTCGGCGATGATTCGCCGGCCGAGCCGGGCACCGGCCACGAGGAAGAACGTGAGCAGGAAGTCGAAGACCACTACCGAGCGCGGGAGGTTGTACGAGTACGGCTTCGCGAGCGTGAACACGGCGACGAGCAGCCCGCTGGCCACCGCCGCGGCCCGGGCCACCGGCCAGAGGTCGGGAAGCTGGAAGTAGCGCCACCACTTCTGGTGCAGGCCAAGTACTTCGAACACGACCGCCTTCCCCACCGCCACGAACGCCACCGAGCCGAGGAGCATCGTCCAGTAACGATCGGGAATGCCCCCTGGAGCGTCCAGGAAGCGCAGGCGAAAGGCGAGGCCGAACGCGCTGGCTGCAAGGAGCGCGTCCGCGAGGAGCTGCAGCACTCGGCGCCCGTAGACGGAATCGCTGAGGCGCGACATCGTGGCGAGTGTAATGCTGGTGCCGCTTGTTCGGTGACATCCTCGATCCACTGGTTCGCGCCGCCACCGACGTGATCGACGCGACGGGTCTCGTGGGCGTCTTCGGCCTGATGACGCTCGAGAGTGCCTGCGTGCCGGTGCCCAGCGAGGCGATCATGCTCTTCGCCGGCTTCAACGTCTCCGAGGGCAACATGACCCTATTCGGCGCCGTGGCCGCGGGGGTGCTCGGCAACCTCGCCGGCTCGCTGCTGGCCTATGCGGCCGGCTACTACGGCCGCGTCGAGCTCCTCGACCACAACCGGCTCTTCCGCGTCAATCGGCGCCATCTGGAGTGGGCTGACCGTTGGTTCCAGCGCCACGGCGCGGCGACCGTCTTCTTCACGCGCATGCTGCCCGTGATCCGCACTTTCATCTCCCTGCCTGCCGGGGTCGCCCGGATGCCGCTCGGGCGCTTCGTGGTCTTCACGCTCGCCGGATCGATCCCCTGGGTCCTGATGCTCACCGTCGTTGGACGAGAGGTGGGGGATCGCTGGGATCAGTGGAAGGACAACCTGCACTACCTCGACTACGCAGTCGTCGCCGTGGTCCTCATTGTGGCTGGCTATCTCCTGATCAGACGGCGTCGCGGGAGCGCCCAGTGGGAGCCGAGCCCGCCGACGTGAGCTCCGACGTCGGCGGCGCGGTGGTCACCCCCGCCGGAGGCGCCGCGCTCGGGGCAATCCAGGGCCCGGCGGAGCTCTTGCCCATCTCGAGCTCGGCACACCTGTCGCTGTCCCCCGACGAGGGCTTCCGGCGACGGGGCGTTGAGTTCCCGGCCTCGGAGCGCGGCCATTGGGATGGCCCGGTGACCGCTGATGGTTGAATCCGGCGCGTGAGAGGCCGCCTCCGGAGCCGACCATGAGCCAGGGCGCATATGCGCGTGCAGGCGTTAGCCAGGCGGCAGCCGGACGCGCCGTCGAGGCCCTGGTGCGCCGCTTGCGGGCGATCGATACCGGCAAGCCGAGCCGCGTGGTGCCTCTACACGGTCATTACGCCAGCGTCCTCCGGCTCGACGAGCGCACCGGCATCGCGCTCTCGACGGACACAGTCGGCACCAAGATGATCATCGCGGAGCACCTCCGGCGCTTCGACACGATCGGCATTGACTGCGTGGCCATGAACGTCAACGACGTCGTCTGCGTGGGCGCCGAGCCGATTGCGATGCTCGACCTCATCCTCACTGAGCGAGCCGACCCGGCGATCTGCGGCGAGTTGGGCGTTGGGCTCGCTCGTGGCGCGGAGCTCGCCGGGATCGAGATCCCTGGCGGCGAGATCGCGCAGGTCGCCGAGATCGTCTCCGGCCACGAGCTCGGGGGCACCTGCGTTGGGGTGGTGCCCCTCGACGCGATCGTCACGGGAGCGGCGGTCGAGGCCGGCGATCCCGTGATCGGGCTGCCGTCCTCGGGCCTGCACTCCAACGGCTACACGCTGGCGCGCCGAGCCCTCTCGGACCTCCCCTTCGATGACGAGCGCCTCGGCAGGCCGCTCGGCGATGTGTTGCTCGAGCCCACCGAGATCTACGTCCGCCCGGTGCTCGCGCTACTCGACTCACCCCTCGAGGTGCGGGGCCTCGCTCACATCACGGGGGAGGGATTCGAGAACCTGCTCCGGCTCGAGGCCGAGGTGGGTTATGAGATCGACGATCCGCTCCCCGTGCCCCCGGTGTTCGACCTCATAGCCGAGCTCGGCGGGGTCTCCAAGGAGGAGATGTACGACGTCTTCAACATGGGCTGTGGTTTTTGCTGCGTGGTCCGCGCGGCCGACGAGGCCGCCGCGCTCGAGCTGCTTCGGGACCACTATCCGGACGCGAAGCGAATCGGACGCGCCACGGATCGCGCAGGTGAGGTCCTACGGGTCTGAGGGGAAACGACTACGGCGTTGCCAACGCCGGCGCGTCTGGACAACGAACACGCCTAAGGCTTCTCCCACAGCGTCCCGCCGGAGGCCACCGACACGGGTCGAAGCTTCCACTCGCGCGCCAGGGCCCACAGCTCAGCCGCCAGGACCGGCCTGGGCTTCCCGGTCAGCTCCTCCAGCTCCCGGGTAGCGCAACGCCCGAAGCGCTCGAGCGCCTGGGTCGGACCCGGCGGGCGCTTCTCCGCTGCCTGCGCCCCCGCCCCGAGGGCGGCCTCGCGGTAGCGCTCGTAGGGATGCCAGCCCCAGACGCCGTGACGGACGGCGCCGTCGCCCGAGAAGAGGGCGGACGGGAAGCTGACGCGATCGTGACCCTCGGTCCGCTTAACCTTGCCCGCCGCCCTCGCCTCCTCAGGTGCATTGCGCACCTCGACGAGGTTGGCGGCGAACGCCTCGGTGATTGCGTTCGATGACAGGTCGAGCCGAAACCGCTGGCGTCCAGGCCGGCCGGGCCGGCCTCCCCCACCAGCGCCTCGATGTGGTCGAGCTTCTTCAACTCGGTCATCAGCCCCTCGCGCAGGCGCCTGAGATAGCGATAGGCCGCGTCGGAGCCCTGCTCGGCCGCGGCCTTCACGGCCTGGCAGGCGGGATACGTCGAGAAGATTGGGTTCCTGCTCCACAGCCGGGCGTCGGTCGGCATGCCGGTCTGGGCGGCGACATCCAGCCAGTGCGCCATCAGGTCCGCGAAGCAGTCGGCACCGGATCCGATCCCGGATTCCGCGTCACGATAGGCGGGGCCATACTCACGGGCGAGGCCGCCCATCACCCAGGTGAACTGAAGCTCATCGCCGAACTCCCACATCAGACGGCGCAGCTTCGGCTCGCTGCCCCAGGACCACGAGCAGGCGGGGTCGGTGTAGTAGCGGACCTCGACGGGCATTACGTGTGCAGGGGCGTACCTCGAACAGGGACGTAGGCTGAGCGTCGAAAATAACCAACGGATGGCGAACGAAGCGAAAACGGGCCTTGCGAGCAGCCTCCTCGGGACGCTGCTCTCCGCTCGCTACCGGCTCGAGTCCAAGCTCGGCAGCGGCGGCATGTCAACGGTGTACCTGGCGCGGGACGAGACGCTGCAGCGCTGGGTGGCCGTCAAGATCATGCACCGCGAGATCTCCGATCAGCCCGACCAGCTCGAGCGCTTCCGCCGCGAGGCCCGCGCCGTCGCCCAGCTCTCACACCCGAACGTCGTCGCGGTGATCGACGCCGGGGAGGACGGCGGCTATCCCTACATCGTCTTCGAGTACGTGGACGGCGAGACCCTCAAGCAGCGAATCGACCGGCTGGGTCGGCTCGCCGTCGACGAGGCCGCCGCCTACGCCATCGAGATCGGCCGCGGCCTGGCCGCCGCCCACGCCCGCCAGCTCGTGCATCGCGACGTCAAGCCCCAGAACGTCCTCATCGATTCCGACGGTCGCGCCAAGGTGACGGACTTCGGCATCGCGCGATCGCTCGAATCGGACGGCTTGACGAAGACGGGGAGGGTGCTGGGCACCACCGACTATGTATCCCCCGAGCAGGCGATGGGCCGCGCCGTCGACGCCCGCTCCGACATCTACTCGCTGGGCGTCCTGCTCTACGAGATGCTGACCGGTGAGGTTCCGTTCAAGGCCGAGTCCGTGGTGGGCGTGGCCATGAAGCACGTCAACGAGCAGATGCCAGATGTGCAGCGCCGGCGACCCGAGGTGTCGTCGGCCCTCGCCGCGGTGATCGAGCGAGCGACGGCCAAGGACCCGAGCAAGCGCTACCCCCACATGGCCGCCTTCCTCGCCGACCTCGAGGGGGCACTCCAGGTTGAGGTCGCGCGCGCGGGGGGTGCACAAGGCGAGGCGACGAACGTGCTGGACGCCGTCTCGCCGAGAGGCAGGCTGCTCACCACCCGACGCGTCTCGGCGGCAGGGGTCGTCCTGGTGCTCGGCGCCACGGTTGCGGCGCTGCTGATCGCCGCGCTGACCGGCAAGAGCCACAAGGAGACACCCACGGCCGTGGCCTCCGGGACGCCAATACGCCTCGCTCATGCCGACGACTTTGATCCTCCCCCGGGGGATGAGGACGAGCACGGGACCGAGGTCGGGGCGGCGATCGACCCCGACCCGAACACGACGTGGACGACCGAGACCTATGTGTCGTCGCCGAACCTCGAGGACGCCGCCGGCAAGCCGGGTGTGGGCCTGATCGTCGAGGCGGCCAAGCCCGTGACGGCGCGGCAAATGACCATCGAGTCGCAGGACGGTGGCTGGGACGCGACAATCTACGGCGCAACGAACAGGCCGACGACGCTT
>Ga0126313_10002181_pt1 | contig 10818 bp, 12 predicted proteins | sample Plot105A_FD_89954 | JGI IMG/M metagenome (GOLD analysis project Ga0126313, IMG submission 89954) | Serpentine soil microbial communities from UC McLaughlin Reserve, CA, USA - Plot105A | ecosystem: Environmental > Terrestrial > Soil > Grasslands | place: USA: UC McLaughlin Reserve, Lake County... | reverse complement strand
GTTGACCGACAAGACCCCTTCGGTCATATCCGCGATCTGCTCCATGAGCTGATTGCCGTACGAGGGACCCTGGGTAATGAAGTGCAGGACGAGCAACGGCAGCACGTCGCGCCGCCGCAGCCCGCCGGTGAAAGGGTCGCGGGCCGCGGGCGCGACGCCCGCGTGTGCGACCGCCTGGCGTGCCGCCTCGCGGCTCCGCTCGTGCTTGGTCTTGCCGGCCCGCGCCATGGCGGCCCCAATCGTGACACGGGCCTCCGCGGTGGGGTTTCGGGAAAGCCTCGGCGTCTCCCTGTGCCCGGCCGCGATGTCGGGCCGAGCCCGCTTGCCTACGGTCGGCGCAGGGCCTCCCGAACTGGGCTCTTTCAGGCCCGTATATCGGGCCTGAAAGAGCCCAGGTCCCGCCGCGGCGCACGGGCCGCCACGGAGACGCACAGAAGTGCGGCGCGAGCGTTACGAAAGGGCGACGTGCGCCGGCGCACGGGCTCGCCATTCGAGCAGCAGGCAGACCTGCACGAAGGCGAACAGGCAGGCGAGCTGGGCCACCGCGGCGATCTCCGGCCCCAGGGGCACGGTCGCGAGCGCCAGGGCGGCCGCGAGCAGGCGCCAGCGCACGGCGCCGATCGAGAGGGTCCGCCGGAAGAGGGCGTCGCCTAGGAAGAAGAACGCGACTCCCCCGCCGAGCGCTAGCGAGCGGGCGAATGAAAGCGGCTCCCCGGAGTGCCCGATGGCCTGCTCCAGCGCGGAAGCCAGGGCGATCACCCCGAGGAGGATGAGCAGGTGCCAGTGGTAGAAGCCGTTCAGCGCCAACCACCCGCGCCGGGCGCGCGGGGCCGCCGCCATCGCCCGCAACGCCCGCTCGTCCTCCTCCTCCCCGAAGTACGTCCACCAGAGGCAGGCGCTGAGCCCGAGCCCGAGTATCGCCACCGCGACGAGGCCGACGGTCAGCGAGTGCTCGCTGGCCCCGATCCCAACGGCTACCACAGATTCTCCGAGCGCCACGATCACCACCAGGCCGTGGCGCTCGACGAAATGGCTGGGGTTGATCTCGAAGCGGGGGTCGGGAGGTCGCAAGGAAGGCAGCAAGATCACCGCTACGGCCAGCCCCCAGAGCACCCAGCGGGACGTGCCGCCGATCACACCCGCGGCGACTATCAACACCGCGGCCACGAGGTTGAGCGGCGCCACCCTGAGGATCGCCGTCGCGGACTCGCCGGCCTGGCTGCGGGTGAACAGTCCCGAGTGGATCAACACCACGACCACGTAGGCGAGCCCGAAGGCCACGCCGCTGCCGCCGAACGCCTCGGGGACGGCCAGCGAGATGATCAGGAAGGCGCCCATCCCGCTCAGCAGCAGCAGCTGGTAGAGGGCGCGGTCCGGCGCCACGACGTTCGTCAGCCACGCGTAGCCGCCGTACATCCACCAGATCACGATGAGCATCAGGGACACGCGGACCAGCCCTCCGCCGTCGGGGTGGTGGGCCAGCACCGAGGTCAGCTGGGTGATGGTGAAGACGAAGACGAGGTCGAAGAACAGCTCCAGGGTGGAGACCCTGACCTCGTCCTGCTGCGTATGGGCTTGGCCGGCCACGTGTTCGGGCACGCAATCGTAAGGAAGCCTCAATCCGGTCTAGGGCTAACCCCGTTCCGCCGTACCGCTTCCGATCTTCAAGCTCCGCGACGGGGAGCCCGCGGCAGAGCACCTCTACTTCGATCAGGCCGAGCTGATGCCGCAGCTCGGACCGGCGGAGGCTATGCCGCCGCCGTCTCGGGCTGCGGCGCCTCGACCTGGCGTGGCATGAGCACCTCGCGGGCGATCACGAGACGCTGGATCTGCGAAGTGCCCTCGTAGAGCTGCATGATCTTCGCGTCCCGCATCAGCTTCTCGACCGGGTACTCCTTGATGAAGCCATAGCCGCCGTACACCTGCACGGCGTCCACGGAGACCTCCATCGCGCTGTCCGCGGCGAAGCGCTTGGCGTGCGAGGCGACCAGCGTGTTGCGCTCGCCCTGGTCGAGTAGCGCGGCCGACTTCCATACGAGCAGCCGGGCCGCCTCGATCTTGGTGGCCATGTCGGCGATCATGAACTGGATCGCCTGGTGCATGGCGATCGGGACCCCGAACTGCACGCGCTCCTTGGCATAGTCGGTGGCGAACTCGAAGGCCGCCTGGGCGATGCCGACCGCCAGCGCCGAAACCCCGGGCCGGGTGCGGTCCAGGGTCATCATCGCCAGCTTGAAGCCCTTGTTCTCCTCGGCGAGCAGGTTGCCCTCGGGGACCTCGACGTCGCTGAACGAGATCATTGCGGTGTCGGAGGCGCGCTGCCCGAGCTTGTCCTCCTTCTTGTCCACGGTCACGCCGTCGGCGTCTCGCGGGACGACGAAGGCGGAGATGCCGCGGTGGCCGGCCTCCCTGTCCGTCTTCGCGTACACCGTGTACCAGCTCGCGTGCGAGCCGTTCGTGATGAAGCACTTGGTTCCGTTCAGGACGTACTTGTCGCCCTTCTTCACCGCGGTCGTCTTCATCCCCGAGACGTCCGAGCCGGCGTCGGGCTCTGTGAGACAGAAGGAGGCGAGCTTTGGCTCCTCGGTGAGCATCCCGAGGTACTCCTTCTTGACCTCCTCGGAGCCGCCGATCATCACCGGAGCGCTCGCGAGCCCGTTGCACATGAGCGAGGTCCCGATTCCCGAACAGCCCCACCCGAGCTCCTCCTCGATCAGGCAACCGGAGACGTAGTCGAGGCCGGGCCCGCCGTATTCCTCGGGGATGTGGTTGTTCATGAGGCCGACTTCCCAGGCCTTCTCGACGATCTCCTGGGGCCAGGTCGCATCGCGGTCGTAGTCCCAGGCGACCGGGCGGATCTCCTTGGTAGCGAAGTCGCGGGCCAGCTCGCGGATGTCCTTCTGCTCGTCGGTAAGCGTGAAATCAACCACTTGTCGTGTCAGCGCTCCTTGAGCGGGTGCGCGGGTGGTCCGGCGACCCGATTGATTCGTCAGTCAATTCTGCGGGGGCAATATTACCGGACCCCCTCAGCCGAATGCGAGACGCACGGCGATGTAGATCCCGCCGGCCACGGCGATCAGCGAAAAGCCGAGCAGGCCCACCTGGTCGGCGTACAGGGCCGGGCGGCCGGGGGCGATCGTCTTCCGCCTCAGGCGCTTCCACATGCGGTCAGACTATGGGGTCGTGGAGGCAGCTTTCGGGACCGTGCTGATCGTGGTCTGCCTCGTGGCCGTAGTGGTCGCGGTGGCCAGCTTCTGGGGCACCGGGCAGATCTATCGCGGCCTCGGCCGGAGCGGCCCGTTCGCCCTTGACGATGAGCGGGAGCAACGTCCCGCCCCGGCAGCCCATAGCCCCGCCGCGCAGGCCGAGGCGCGCGAGGAGATCAGTCAGATGCTGGAGGCCAAGTCCGCCCGCCGCGAGGCGCGGGGGGAGCCCCCTCTCGACGTCGAGGCTGAGATGACGGAGCTGCTGCGGCCCGCGACCCACGTCGACGACGCGCTGCGGGAGGAGGTTCGCCAGCTGGTGGTCGCCCGCAACGAGCGCCGCATGCGTCAGGGAAAGGAGCCACTCGACGTCGAGACCGAGATCGACCGGCAGCTTCGCGAGTTGGGCGCGTGACTGCCCCCGTTCGGGGGTATAGATTGCGGCCGATGGCTTCCGAACGGCGTTTCGACCTCGACGAGATCCTCGTCCGTCCCGGCACCTACTTCAATCCTCAGACCGAGGTAATGGTCGTGGTGGACGACTCCGCCGCGATGGACAGCGAGATCTTCAACCTCGAGGAGTTCGAGGGCGCCGATTGGGTGCTCGTCGCCGACGACGTCCCGGTCGACGAGGCGCAGCGCGACGAGCTGTTCGAGTCCTTCCAGGCGACCTACCGCGGCGGCGACGGCCGCGCCGTCAGCGAGGCCGCCGTGGAAGACCCCGACCTGGAACCGGACGAGGAAGAAGAGCCCGGCGAGTAGGTCGCCTCAGGAGCTATTCCACTTGGGCCCGTGCGGTCGGGGTAGGTCCATAGGCTTCCGGCCTCCGTGCGGCCCGTCCACTTCCTCGGCATCTTCATCCCGGCCGCGGTCGCCCTCGAGCTCGCACACGCGGCGCCCGCTCTGGTCTTCTCGGCGGCGGCCCTCGGGGTGATCCCCTGCGCGGCCGTCATGGGCGAGTCGACAGAGCAGCTGGCGGCCCGCACCGGCCCGGGCATCGGTGGCCTGTTGAACGTCACCTTCGGGAATGCCCCGGAGCTGATCATCGCGTTGTTCGCGCTCCTCGAGGGGCTCCAAGAGGTCGTGAAGGCCTCGATCGTAGGGTCGGTCGTCGGCAACGTCCTGCTGGTGCTCGGCGCGGCGATGCTCGTGGGCGGGCTGCCGCGCGAGAAGCAAACCTTCAGCCGCACCGCGGCGAACGCGCAGTCGGCCATGCTGCTGCTGGCGCTTGGCGCGCTGGTCTTTCCCGCCATCTTCCAGCTGATTCACGGCGGCGGCCTGCCGTCCGTCGGCGAGGAGCGGGTCGACTTCGGCTCCGACCTCGAGAAGCTCTCCTTCGGTGTCTCGATCGTGCTACTGGCGAGCTACGCGGCCGGCTTGTTCTTCTCGCTGAGAACGCACCGCGCCGTCTTCAACCCCTACGAAGAGGAGGCGGGAGAGGACCACGACGCCTGGCCCATGCGCCGGTCGGTGGTGACGCTGGCTGTGGCCGCCGTGGCGGTGGGCGTGATGAGCGAGATCCTGGTGGGCTCCATCGAGGACGCCTCCAGCGACATCGGCCTGTCGCAGTTCTTCGTGGGCGTGTTCGTGGTAGCGATCGTGGGCAACGCCGCCGAGCACTGGGTCGCTGTTCTCGTCGCCGCCAAGGACAAGATGGACCTGGCGGTGAACATCGCCATCGGCTCGAGCGCTCAGATAGCGCTCTTCGTGGCTCCACTGCTCGTGCTGGTCTCGTTCGTGGTGGGTCCCGATCCCATGGCCCTGGTGTTCAACGGCTACGAGCTGGTCGCCCTCCTCTTCGCCGTGCTGATCGCCACCTTCGTGACCCAGGAGGGCGAGTCCAACTGGTTCGAGGGCATGCAGCTTTTGTCGCTCTACGCAGTGATCGGCCTTGTCTTCTACTTCGCCTGACCGGCGGCCTCCGCCTGCTTCGCCCGCTGCATACGCTCCACGCGCTCCTGGCGGTGCCTGCCGGCCTCGGGATCGCGATGGTCGCCGATAAGCGAGGCCGCGATGCCGATGGCGAAGGCACCCGCGACCACGGCCAGGCTCACGACCGGCCCGATCTCTACCAGGTCTTCCAGAAGCAACTTGACCCCCACCAGGCCGAGGACGAACGCAATCGTCTCGTCGAGGTAGCGAAAGCGCGCGATCAAGCTCTCCACGAGCACGAACAGCGCGCGCAGGCCGAGCAGGGCGAAGACGTTCCCCATCCAGATCAGCAGCGGATCGCGGGTGATCGCGAACGCGGCCGGGATCGAGTCGATCGCGAAGGCGATGTCCGCGAACACGATCGCCGCCAGGCAGAGGAAGAGCGGCGTCGTCCAGCGGCGGCCGTCGCGCCGAACGAACCAGCGATCCCCGTGGAACTCACCCGTCACCGGATAGACGCGCCTGACCAGCCGCACGATCAGGTTGCGATCCGGGTCGACGTTCTCCTCCACTCCGCGAAACACCCGGACGGCGAGCACCAGCAGTCCGACGCCCAGCAGATAGATCAGGAAGTGGAACTCCTGGATAAGCGCTATACCGGCGAGAATGAACGCGGCTCGCAGAACGAGCGCGGCGACGATCCCCCAGAAGAGCAGATGCGGCCGGCTCCGGTAGGGAACACCGAAGTAGGCGAACAGGAGCAGGAAGACGAACAGGTTGTCGAGCGAGAGCGAGCGTTCGATCAGGTAGACGGTCGTGTAGAGGACGGCGTCCCCGCCGTCCCGGAAGGCAACCATGACGAGAGCTGCAAGCAGGCTGAGCGCCAGCCAAGCGATCGACCAGATCAAGGCCTCGCGGAAGCTGGGTTCGGCGCCGCGCGCGAAGAAGTGCAGGTCGAGCCAGAGGAAGACCACCAGCGCGACGCTCAGTCCCCCCCAGGGTGCGACGGAGTCCAGGAACATCGTGGGCACTTAGAGTGACAGGCGAATGCCAACCCGAACCGCCATCGGCACCTGGAGCGGTGGTCGCTTCATGCGCTTCGGCGAGCCGCTGGACGACGAGCGACTCGAGAGCCTCCTGCGGCCGGGTGAGGGCATCGACACCGTCATGAGCGCCGACGTTTACGGGCGGGGGGAGGCGGACTCTCTGCTCGGCCGGGCGCTGGCAGGCATCCCGCGTGACGACTACGTGCTCGTCGGAGCCGTCGGCCACGACTTCTACGAGGGGGAGCGGGGTGGAGCGGCCGGTTATCCGCGCTTCACCCATCCGAGCCTCCGGGGACCCGAGGCCTACGGCGACTATGTCCGGATGGCAGTCGAGCGAAGCCTCGAGCGCTGCGGCGCCTCCGCCTTCGATCTCCTGCTGCTCCACAATCCCGACCGCACCGGCTTCGAGCATCCGGCGGTCTGGGACGCCCTCCTCGCGGTGCGCGACGAGGGCCTGGCGGGCGGCCTGGGCATCGCCCCCGGGCCTGCGAACGGCTTCACCCTGGACCTGATCGGCTGCTTCGAGCGCTACGGCGAGCTGATCGACTGGGCGATGCTGATCCTGGGGCCGCTCGAGCCGTGGCCCGGGGAGCTCGCCCTCGATGCCGCCGCCCGCCACGACGTGAAGGTGATCACCAGGGTGGTGGACTACGGCGGGCTCTTCCACGACGACGTGCTGCCCGGCCACGGCTTCCCGGAGGGCGACCACAGGGGCTTCCGTCCCCAGGGCTGGGTCGAGGCGGGCCGCGAGCGGATGGACCGGATGCGGCCGTTGGCCGAGCGCCACGGCCTGACGATGCTCCAGCTCGCCTGCCGCTGGAACCTCGCCCACGAGGCGGTGGAGTGCGTCGTCCCGACGTTGATCGAGGAGGCCGATCACGCGAAGCCGATCGAGGCGAAGCGGGCTGAGCTCGGGTCGCTGCCCGCCGAGCCCTCCCTCACCCCGGCCGAGGTCGACGAGATCCGGGCGATCGGCGACAACACCGGATGCATGGCCTTGAAGGGGGCGTCCCCCGAGCACTCGGACGAGCGCCCCGACCGCTGGCCCCTGGCCCCCGCGCAGCTCGACCTGGCGGTTCGCTGGGGCATCGACCCGGAGCGGGACCTCAGGAAGACGGCGACGCCGGTCGGCTAGGGTGTTCGACTACCTGAAGCTTGCCGACCGCATGTGGCCCCTGCTGGGGCCGCTGATGCGCGGGCACGCGAGGCTCTACCGGGCGACCGGAGGACGGGTGGGCGGCGTCCCGGGCCTCCCGCCTCTGCTGCTCCTTGATCACGTCGGCGCGCGGACCGGCAAGCGCCGCACCACCCCGCTGGTCTACATGCCCGACGGCGAGGCCCTGATCGTCGTCCCCTCAAAGGGCGGCTATCCCAGCAATCCCGGCTGGCTCCACAACCTGCGCGCCCACCCGGACACCGAGGTCCAGGTCGGGTCGCAGCGCCGCAGAGTGCGCGCCCGGGAGGCAAACGCCGAGGAACGCCGCCGCCTCTGGCCGAAGGCCGTGGAGCACAACCCCGTCTGGGGCCACTACCAGGAGCGCACCGCGCGGCAGATTCCCCTGGTGATCCTGGAGCCGCGCGAGCCCTGAGCGCGCTCAGGCGCCTACTGCAGCAGCTCGGCGCAGCGCTGCAGCGCGTCGGTGTCCTGCGGGTCGGCCTTGTCCAGGCAGTCCGCGTAGCGCTTGAAGGCCTTCGATCCAGGCCCCGAGCCCGAAAGTGGGGGCGCCGCGGCGGAACCCGAGTTCGAGCCGCCGCCGCCAAGGGCGCTCGTCCCGAGCGACTGGGTCAGGTCGGAAAGCGGGCGGGCCTTGGCGGGCGCCTCGATCTTCTGGTTCCCGTTCACCTTCGCGAACTCGATCGTGAACGAGAGCGAGCCGCCTTCGATGCCTCCTACCGAGCCGCGGTCTCCCTTGGGGACGTCGAGCTCGAGGTGCCCGGAGATCCGCCGGACGGTGTCGTCCTCCTTCGCCACGTACGCGTCGAAGCTCGGGTCCTTCACGATCTCGGAGACCTTGTCGAGCTGCCTCTTCGTGAGCGGTCGCGGCACCTGGCCGGTGGCTCCCCGGATCGCCCCGCCGGAGCGCTTCACGAAGCCGTTGAAGTCCTCCACCATCCGGGAGACGTCGAGCTTGCCGGACACGTGGCTGGTCTCGGCGCCGGCGGCCTTCTCGTCGCCCTCGTCGTGGGCATCCTCGAGCCAACGGCGGGGGTCAAGCCCCAATGCCTTGAGCGAGCTCTTGCGTCCCCCCCGGTTTCCGATGGAGCGGTTGGCCTGCGCGACCTTGGAACGCGGCTCCTCGTAGTAGACGTCCTGGAACTTCACGAAGGCGCGGTCACCCGTCGACAGGAAGCCGGTCTGCACGGTTTGACCTCCACCGCCCAGCTTCAACTCGAGGTCGGCGGACGGCAGCTTGCCCTCGTTGGTCCGGAAGGGGCCACTGGCCTCTATCCGGACCGGACGGCTGAGGGCGGGATTGCCCTTTACCTGGACCTCGGCGTCGAGCTTGAGGTCGGCGCTGTCGATGGACTGCTTGAACGCCTTGTCGAGCAGTGCCTGGGCATCCTTGTCGCTGCCGCCGCCCCCGCAGCCGAGCGCGACGATGATGGCGCCGATGAGGAGGACGGCCGGCGGGAGCCGTCGAATCGCGGTACGCACCTCGCGCAGAGTAGTAGAACCCCGGAGGGGCCAACGCAACTCCGAGCGAGCAGGCAACGGCCTCAAGGGCGCGGCTCCGCCGCCGTCCAGGTTGACTAGGCTTGGCGCGGCGATGGCGCCCAGGACGATCCTCTACACCGGCAAGGGCGGCGTAGGCAAGACGAGCGTCGCTGCGGCCACGGCCCGCCGCTGCGCCGCGGCCGGGTTGCGAACCGTGGTGTTGTCAACCGACCCGGCGCACAGCCTGTCCGACTCCTTGGAGACCGAGCTGGGAAGCGACCCAAGCCGGATCGGCGCGAACCTGTTCGGACAGGAGGTCCAAGCCCAGGAGGAGATGGAGCGCAACTGGGATGCGGTCCAGGACTGGCTGGGCAATCTCCTGGCGGACCGGGGGGTGGACGCCCTCTCCGCCGAGGAGCTGACGGTGCCGCCCGGGATGGACGAGCTCTTCTCGCTCCTTCAGATCAAGCGCCACCACGAGGACGGCCGGTTCGACTGCGTCATCGTCGACTGCGCCCCCACGGGCGAGACGTTGAGGCTGCTCTCGTTCCCCGACGTGGCCACCTGGTGGCTGGAGAAGGTCTTCCCCTGGGAGCGGCGGATCGTGTCGGCCGCCCGGCCCCTCGCCCGCGGGCTGGTCGACCTGCCGCTGCCGGGCGACGCCGTATTCGACGACATCGAGCGGCTGGCCCGAAACCTCGTGGCGATGAACGGCATTCTGCGTGACCGCAGCGCCACCTCGATCCGGCTCGTGATGAACCCCGACCGGATGGTGGTCAAGGAGGCGATGCGCACCTTCACCTACCTGAATCTCTACGGGTACCTGACCGACGCCGTGATCGTCAACAGGGTGCTCCCGGAAGCCGCCGCGGAGGGCTACTTCTCCGCCTGGCGGGAGGTCCAGCAGCGTCACATGGAGCTCGTGGGGTCGGCATTCTCGCCGGTCCCGATCCTGGTCGCGCCCTGGCTCGACCGCGAGGTCGTGGGGGACGAGATGCTTGACCGGCTGGCCGGGGAGCTATTCGGCCAGGAGGATCCGGCCAGGCTGCTCTACGACGAGCTGTCGCAGGAGCTGTCCGGGGAGAACGGCCGCGCCACCCTGCGCCTGCCGATCCCGTTCGCCGAGCGCGGCGACATCGAGCTGAAGAAGATCGGGCTCGAGGTGATCGTCCGGGTGGGCGGGCAGAAGCGGACTATCATCCTGCCCGCCACGATGGCGGCCTACTCGACGAGCGGGGCCCGTTTCGAGGCAGGGACGCTGCAGGTCTTCTTCGAGAAGAGCGATGGACCCGAGGGACAAGACTCCACCAGCGCCTGATTACGACCCGCTGCTCGAGGACGAGCCGCCGCCCCGCGGGCGGCGCTACGAGCACGACGTGCCGCCCCCGCGTTCGCGCGCGTTCGACCTCTCCGCGCTGTTTGTCCTGCTCGATTCGCTCCGCCGGGTCGTGCCGGCAGAGCTGGAGGACCGCCTCACCGCGCTGATTCGGGAGTTCCTGCTGACGCTTCGTTCGCTGATCGACTGGTACCTGGAGCGCCTCGACCGCCCCGCCCGCGAGCCGCGCGTCGAGGACATCCCGATCGACTAAGGGACCGCCGCCATCAGCTCCACGTAGCGGTCCAGCCGGCGCTCCACCTCACCGGCGTCCTCGGGCTTGACGTAGAAGATGATCCGCTCGACGCCCGCCTTAGTGAGCTGCTCCACGGTCTCCGGCTCGGGCTTGGCCCCGGAGAAGCCAACCGGGATGCGGTCCCGGCCGGCCTCGCCCGCCCGCCGCTGCAGCTCCTCGATGCGGCCCGGCAACTCCTAGAGAGGCACGCGGTTGGGCATCCACTCGTCGCCGTAGGCGAGCACCCGGTCAAGCACCTTGGGTCCGCTTCCGCCGACCACGACCGGCGGGTGGCGTCTGGCGCGGCTTGGGCCAGGACCAGATGCGGGTCGAAATCGACGTGCTCGCCGTGGTACTCGGCCTCCTCCTGGGTCCATATCGCCTTCATCGCCTCGACGCGCTCCTGCATCACGCCGAACCGCCGGGCGAAG
>Ga0126313_10002180_pt1 | contig 10822 bp, 10 predicted proteins | sample Plot105A_FD_89954 | JGI IMG/M metagenome (GOLD analysis project Ga0126313, IMG submission 89954) | Serpentine soil microbial communities from UC McLaughlin Reserve, CA, USA - Plot105A | ecosystem: Environmental > Terrestrial > Soil > Grasslands | place: USA: UC McLaughlin Reserve, Lake County... | reverse complement strand
GGCGATCCAGGCGGCGGACACGATGGGCGTCTTCCAGATCGAGAGCCGGGCGCAGATGCAGTCGCTGTACCGGACGCGGCCCGAGACGCTCGAGGACCTCACGATCCAGGTCGCGATCGTGCGCCCTGGGCCGATCCTCGGCGGCGCGGTCAACCCGTACATCGAGCGCCGCCAGCGGATGCGCGAGGATCCGAGCTTCGAGGTCCCCTACGACCACCCGTCGCTGGAGCCGGTGCTGCGCGACACGCTCGGCACAATCATCTTCCAGGATCAGGTGATCGAGGTCGCGATGGCGTTCGCCGGCTTCTCCCCGGGCGAGGCGGAGGGCCTGCGCCGGGCGATGAGCCGCAAGCGTTCGGCGGCCGCGATCGAGACCTATCACCAGCGCTTCGTCGAGGGCGCCGCGCGCACCCACGGGGCCGACGCCGAGACGGCCGAGCGCGTGTACTCGATGATCGTCGGCTTCTCGGGCTTCGGCTTTCCGAAGGCGCACGGCGCCGCGTTCGGGCTGCTCGCCTACCAGTCGACCTGGCTGCGCGTGCACTACGGACCGGAGTTCCTGTGCGCGCTGCTCAACGAGCAGCCGATGGGCTTCTACGCGCCCGACACGCTGGCGCACGAGGCGCAGCGCAAGGGGATCGAGCTGATCGCGCCGGACGTGAACCTGTCCGGCGAGGAGTGCACGGTCGATGAGGACGGCCGCATCCTGCTGGGGCTCAACTTCGTCCTGGGCGCCCGCAGCGCCGAGCTGGCCGCGCTGGTCGAGGCGCGCGAGGAGGGCGGCCCGTTCCGCTCGCTCTCCGACCTTGCCTCTCGCGCCGGCGCCGGCCGGGCGATCCTCGACCGCCTCGCCTGGGCGGGCGCCTGCGACGCGCTCGCCGCCGCGGACGAGGCTTCGTCGCCCGCAGTCGCCGGCTCGTCGCCCGCGGTCAGCGGCTCGTCGCCCGCGGTCAGCGGCTCGTCGCCCGCGGTCAGCGGCTCGTCGCCCGCGGTCGCCGGCTCGTCGCCCGCGGTCGGCTTGTCGGCGCCGCTCACCCGTAGCCGCCGGACTGCGCTGTGGCGGCTTGGGGTCGCCGCCCCCGGCGCGGCACTCGCGGAGGGCACTCAGCTCGCGCTGCCGCTCGACCTTCCCGGCGCGCCTGCGCTCGAGTCGCTCTCGGCCTGGGACTCGATGATCGCCGACTACGCGACGACCGGCCTGACGCTCGGCCCGCATCCGGTCGCGCTGCTGCGGCCGGAGCTGCCGCCCGGCGCCGTCACCACGCGCGACCTCGAGACGCTCGCGCACGAGACCCAGGTTGCGATCGGCGGACTCGTCGTCGCCCGCCAGCGGCCGGGGACGGCGAAGGGCATGGTCTTCATCCTGCTCGAGGACGAGTTCGGCACCGTCAACCTGATCGTGCCTCCGCCCGTCTACGAACGTCACCGGCTGACCGTCCGCTCGGAGCCGCTGCTGCTGGCGCTCGGCCGGCTGGAGAAGCTGCCGATCGCGGGGGGCGCGATCAACGTCTACGTGCGCGAGCTGCGCGCGCTCGCAGCGCCCGGCGCGGACGTCGCCGACGTGGTGCCGCTGCCCGAGCGCAACGCTCCGGCGACGCCCGAGGCCGTGCCCGCGCTCGCAGCCGTCGGACCTGCGGCGGAAGCGCCGACCGAAGGTGCGATGGCCGACTTCCGCGGTGTCGCCCCGGCCGTCCAGAGCTTCGCCTCCGGGAGGCGGCGGTGAGGACTACCGTCGCCGCCCGGTTGGCCCCTGCGCTCAGCCTGGATCCACCGATTCCCGCGGCGCCTCGTCGCCGCGTGTCACCGTCGCGTCGCGGCGCGCTGCCGCACCGGCACGCCGTGCAAACGGATAAGGTCCGCGCCGATGGCCGTACTAGCGTTCGTGCTCGCCTTCGTCCTGCTCGGCGTGGGGGTCCTTGTCCTCGGGTTCATGGGCGGACCGAAGGGCGCCCGCCAGCGGCTCAAGCCGCAGAGCCGGCGCGGGCGGCGCGGCGCGACGCTGCTGTTCGTGCTCTCGATCGTGCTGCTGGGCATCGCCGTTCCCGCAGCCGTCATCGCGACGGAGAAGAGCCGCGACTCGATCCCGGAGGCGAACGTCAAGGAGCTCACCGACCTCCAGCAGCGCGGGCGCGAGCTGTTCTCACAGCGCTGCAAGAACTGCCACACGCTCGCGGCGGCGAAGGCCACCGCGCGCGTCGGCCCGAACCTGGACGAGCTCCGCCCGCCGAAGGCGCTCGTACTCGACGCGATCAAGAAGGGCCGCGCCAACGGCAACGGCAACATGGCCGCCGGGCTCGTCGAGGGCGAGGACGCCGAGGCGGTCGCGCAGTTCGTCGCGGTGGCCGTGGGCAACAAACCGTAGTAGCCACTCCGCGCGCGGGGGCGGTTCATCCCGCACGTTCCGGGAAGTCGAGAACCTGCCGGTCTCGATTCCGCCGGAACGTCCGCAAGGATGTCGGCGGGTCGGCACGAGGGTCCGGCCCTACGAGCGTGGGAGAGTCGCATGAACTCGCTGTCCTGCAGGGCGTTTCGCCCTTGCTACGATGCCCGGCCGCATTCGCCGCCCGCCTCCCTGCGCGACACGGGCGGCCGGGGCGAATGGTCACCGGGCAGCGCTGCTGTCCAGCGCCAGCACGTCAGCTAACCCCGCAAGCGAGGGAAGAGGACGACCGCCGACATGCCAGAGAACGCAAGCCGCGCCGCGGTGCTCTACGACCAATTCGAGGACGCGGACCGCGTCGCCGACTGGGGCGGAGACGACCTGTTCACGCGCATGCCGCGCCCGCGCGCCGTCGACGACGCGCCGCCGCCGCGCTTCCGGCCGTCGCTGGTGCAGGGGGGACGAACCCCGGGAGAGCCGGCGCCGGCCGAGTTCCCGTCGTCCCGGGTTGGGCCGGACGAGCCGGCGCCGGCCGAGTTCCCGCCGTCCCGGGTTGGGCCGGACGAGCCGGCGCCGGCCGGATCCTCCTCGCGCGAGCCCGAGCCGCGGCGCTCGCTAGCGCTCGTCGGGGCCGCCGGCGACCGGCTCGACCCGTCCCCGCCCGGCCGCCGCACCAAGGTCATCACCGGCCACCCGAACGGCGCCCCGCGGCCGCTGCCGACGGTCCGGAGCGATCGCCGCCGCCCGGCGCGGACGCTCGCGGAGTGGATCGGGCCGCAGCCCGAGCGGATGGTCGCCTGGACCTTCGCACTCGGCCTGCTGCTGATCCTGATCGCGATCACGACCGCCTGACGCGCCGCGCGGGCCTGCGCGGCTCACCCGCGCTGCTTGAACGATCCCGGTGCCCTTCCTAGACTTACAAAGGGTAAGGCACAGACCGTTCTCCCCAAGCCGGGGTCCCGAGATGAAGACACAGATGAGCCGGTTCCAGATCCACGACGACCTCACCGCCCCCGAGGCGTCCCTACCGGTGCTGAAGGGTGCGATGGCGTCGGGAGGGCAGCTGCCGAACTTCCTCGGCGTCCTGGCCGGCTCTCCCGCGGCGCTGCGCGCCTACGCACGATTCCGCTCCGAGCTGCGCCATGGAAGCCTCACGCTGCCGACGCTCGAGCGCATCGCCCTCGCGGTCGCGGAGCACTACCGCAGCCAGCCGGGGCTCGCGATCCACGTACGGACGGCCCGCCAGGCCGGGATCGGGATCGACGAGGTCGCGGCCGCGCGCGAGTGGGAATCCGCCGACCCGCGCGAGGCGGCGCTGCTCCGCTACCTGCGCGCGCTCGTCGAGCAGCGCGGCCACGCGCCGATGCACCTGCACGAGGAGGCGCGCGAGGCCGGCTGGACCGACGAGCAGCTGCTGGAGGCGATCGCGTACGCGTCGCTCGAGTCGTTCACCGCGATGGTCAACATCGCAGGCGAGGTCCCGGTCGACGGCTCGGTCGAGGACACACGCGTCCTCAAGGCGGCGTAGGCTTAAGACACGATGAGCCCGCCTGCGCGCAGGCGCACAGCCGTCGCCACGCTCGACCCGCCAGGAGAGGCGCACTGCTGCCCGTATCTCCACGAGGCCGTCGAGCTGATCGGCAAGCGCTGGTCGGGCGCGATCATCGCCGTGCTGATCGAGGGCGGGCCGATGCGCTTCTCCGAGATCGCGCAGGCGATACCGCAGCTCTCGGACCGGCTGCTTTCCGAGCGGATGAAGGAGCTCGAGCTGCGCGGGATCGTCGAGCGCCGCGTGCACCAGGACTCCCCGGCGCGCGTCGAGTACGCGCTCACCGACATGGGCCGCGAGCTCGCTCCGACGCTCAGGCAGCTCAAGGCCTGGTCGCACCGCTGGCTCGCCTGAGCCGCCGGGAGCGGGCGGGCCGGTCGCGCCGGGCGGGCGCGAACGCGCCCGCGCCGGTACGCGTCGCAAGCGGCGCTTGGACAGCGGTCCAATGCCGCCGGCCGGCCGCTCCACTAGTCTGGCGCCCACCATGGACTCGCCCACCACGCCCGACGAGGTCAAGGCGCTCGCAGAGGAGCGCGGGATCCGCTTCATCCGGCTCTGGTTCACCGACATACTCGGCCAGCTGAAGTCGTTCTCGATCAACGCCGCCGAGCTCGACGACGCGTTCGAGGGAGGGATGGGGTTCGACGGTTCCTCGATCACCGGCTTCAACGCGATCGAGGAGTCGGACATGATCGCGATGCCCGACTCAACCACGTTCGCGGTCCTGCCGTGGCGGCCGGAGGACGAGGGCGGCGGCGTCGCGCGCATGTTCGCCGACATCCGCACGCCCGAGGGAGACCCGTACGAGGGCGACCCGCGCCACATCCTCCGCCGCGCGGAGCAGCGGATGCGCGACATGGGCTTCGACGCCTTCAACGTCGGCCCCGAACTGGAGTACTTCCTCCTGAAGGACTCGCGCTCGACCGAGGTACTGGACGAGGGCGGCTACTTCGACCTCACGGCGCTCGACGCCGGCTCGGACGTCCGCCGCGAGACCGTGCTCGCGCTCGAGAAGCTCGGGATCGAGGTCGAGTACTCACACCACGAGGTCGGCCCGAGCCAGCACGAGATCGACATCCGCTACGGCAACGCGCTCAAGATTGCCGACGACTGCATGACGTATCGCATCACGGTCAAGGAGTACGCGCTCAAGTACGGCTGGCACGCGACGTTCATGCCCAAGCCGCTGTTCGGGGAGAACGGCTCCGGGATGCACACGCACCAGTCGCTCTTCCGCGGCGACAGGAACGCGTTCTATGACGCCGACGACAAGTACTTCCTGTCCGACATCGGCAAGGCGTTCATCGCCGGGCAGCTGCACCACGCGCGCGAGATCTGCGCGCTGTTCGCCCAGTGGGTGAACTCCTACAAGCGTCTCGTGCCCGGCTTCGAGGCGCCCGTCTACGTGGCCTGGAGCCGGCGCAACCGCTCGGCCCTCGTGCGCGTGCCGCTCTACCACCCCGGCAAGGAGAAGGCGACGCGGATGGAGCTCCGCTGCCCCGACCCGGCGTGCAACCCGTATCTGACGTTCGCGGCGCTGCTACAGGCGGGCCTCGAGGGCGTCGAGCACGGCTACGAGCTGCCCGAGCCGATGGAGAAGAACCTCTACCACCTGTCGCCCGACGACCGCCGCCGGCTCGGTATCGAGCAGCTGCCCGAGACGCTCGGCGAGGCGATCGAGCTGACCGCGGAGTCGGAGCTGGTGCTGCGCACGCTGGGCGAGCACACGTTCAACCGCTTCATCGAGATCAAGCGCCAGGAGTGGGAGGACTACCGCGTGCAGGTGACGCCCTGGGAGCTGGAGCGCTACCTCGGGATCCTCTGAGCATTTCGACGAATCGAACAGGTATAGGACCGTCGGTGACCGAGCAGCGGCGCCACGACGAACCCGACGATCTGCTCACGCCGACGCTGCAGGGACGCGACGCGCGGCCCGCGGACGCGCAGCGGCCGTGGCGGCTGGGGTCGATCGTCTACGTCGCGTTCTTCGGCGGCGCCCTCGCGGCGGCGACGATCTCGCTGCTCAACTCCCGCCGCCTCGGCCAGTCGGCGAGCACCCAGGCCGCGATCCCCGCGCTCGGCGCGGCCGGGTTCGCCGGAGTGCTCTTCGTCGCCACGCTCGTCGACGAGGACAGCGTCCGGATCGCCATCCGTGCGGTCGCCCTCGTCGCGTACGGCGGCATGTACCTGCTCCAGCGCAGCGCCGATCGCGTCTACCACTACCACCAGCGCGACGACGACCCCTACGACTCGCTCTGGGGCCCGGGGCTGGCGGCCGTGTTCTCGCTCGGCATCGCCGAGACAGTCGCCGCGCACGGGATCGCCGCGTGACCGAGAACGGCCTCGCGCTCGCGCAGCGCTACATCCAGGTCGGCCGGCCCGACCGCGCGCTCGAGGCGCTCGCCCAGCTCGACGAGACCGCCGCGGCGGCGCCCGAGGCGCGCTGGCTGCGCGGATTCGCGCTCTACGGCGCCGAGCGCTACGCCGACGCGGCGGAGAGCGCCCAGGAGGCGCTCGAGGACGACCCCGGCGAGCCCGGCCTGCTCTACCTGCTCTCGCTCGCGACCGAGCAGCTCGACGAGCTCGCCGAGTCCGATTCCGCGATCCTCGCCGCGCTCGAGCAGGACCCCGACGACGCCGAGCTGTTGTGCCAGTACGCGAGCGTCTGCATGCGCGCCGGCCAGCTCGACAAGGCCGAGCGCCTGATCGAGCGCGCCAGCGCCGCCGCGCCCGGCTCGGCCGACGTGCTCTCCGCCGGGATCGCGCTCGCCTACCTGCGCGGCGACGACCGCCGCGCGCGCCGGCACACCGAGGAGCTGCTCGCGATGAACCCCGAGGACGTCCAGGGTCACCGGATGCTCGGCGTGCTCGACCTCAACCGCGGCCGCATGGCGGCGGCCGCCGAGCGGCTCAGCGAGGCGGTGCGCTACGAGCCGTCGCACCAGCCGACCGCCGACACCGCGCGCACGGCGCGCAAGCTCAGCAACCCGCTGTGGCTGCCGGCCCAGTTCGTCGCGCGGCTCGGCGTCGCGGGCAGCTGGTTCGTCGCCGTCGCGATCATCTTCGGCCTGCGCGCGCTCGGCTTCGAGACCGCCTCGGCGATCGCCGGCGTGGCGTGGCTCATCATCTGCGTCGTCTCGTGGGTGGCGCCGCGCGAGTGATGGGCGACGACGCAAGGATCGACGGACTCCGGGCGGCGCTCGAGCTTTCGCCCGGCAACCACGCACTGCGGCTCGTGCTGGCGGGCGAGCTGCGCGACGCGGGACACGCGGAGGAGGCGCTGGGCCACTACGAGGAGCTGCACGCCGCCGACGCGCTGCCGACCGGCGAGCTCGTCGGCGCGGGCCGGCTGGCGGTCGCGCACGGCCGCCTGCATCTGGCCGCCCGGCTGCTCGAGGCGGCGCGCCGCGCCGGCGTCGTCGGCGGCACGGCGGGGCTGGAGGAGGAGCTCAAGGCCGCCCTGACGGACACCGGTGCCGCCCGGCTGGCGATCGAGCCCGACGCGGACCACGACCGCGAGGTCCCGCCGCCGGTGACCGAGCTCGTCGAGGAGCGCGAGCGCGTCACGTTCGAGCAGGTCGGCGGGCTCGACGAGGTCAAGAAGGCGATCCATCGGACGATCGTGCTCCCGTTCCAGCGGCCCGACCTCTACGAGCGCTACGGCCGCCGGGCCGGCGGCGGCGTGATGCTGTTCGGCCCGCCCGGCTGCGGCAAGACGCTGCTCGCGCGCGCGACCGCGGGCGAGTGCGGCGTCCCGTTCCTGAACGTGCGCATGGAGGACGTGCTCGACCCGATGTACGGCGTCTCGGAGCGGCGTCTGCACGACGCCTTCGACGAGGCGCGCGACCGCGCTCCCTGCGTGCTCTTCCTCGACGAGCTCGACGCGATGGCGTACGCCCGGCGCAAGCAGCAGGGCTCGGCCGGCCGCGCGCTGGTCGACCAGCTGCTGCAGGAGCTCGACGCGATCGGCGCCGACAACCAGGGCATGCTGATCCTCGCCGCCACCAACGCGCCGTGGGACGTCGACGACGCGCTCAAGCGTCCCGGGCGCTTCGATCGCGTCGTGTTCGTCTCGCCGCCGGACCCGCCGGCGCGGCGGCGCGTGCTCGAGCTGCAGCTGGCGGACCGGCCGGTCGGGGCCGTCGACGTCGCCGGGCTCGTGGAGCGCACGGCGCTCTTCTCCGGCGCGGACCTGCGCGCGCTCGTGGAGCGCGCCACGGACGCGGCGATCGACCAGGCGCTCGAGCGCGGCGCCGACGTGCCGATCGCGCAGGAGCACCTCGAGCGCGCGCTCGCGCAACTGCGCGCGACCACGGTCGACTGGCTGCGCACCGCGCGCAACTACGTCGAGTTCGCCAACCAGGGCGGCCGCTACGACGACGTGCTCGCCTTCCTCTCGCGGGGCGAGGTCAAGTCCGCGGTCAAGCGCCGCTGATCCGCTCCCGCCGCGCTAGAGCAGCGCGGCGAGCTCCTCCGGCTCGGTGACCGGGCGCAGGCAGGCGAAGCGCTCGCAGACGTACGCGGCCGCGCGGCCGTCGACGGGTTCGCGGCCCTCGAGCAGCGGGACGCCGTCGGCCGGGCCGCCGGCGACGACGATGTGGGGGCGGAACGAGCCGCGCACCACGCGCTCGAGCGAGCCCGCGTCCGGCCCGACGATCGCGACCTCCTTGACCGCCGCGACGTGGAAGTCGAGCGCCTGCAGGAAGTGGCCGAACGCCATCGGGTGCTCGGGCGCGATCGCGTGCAGCAGCCGCAGCGCGCCGAGCGCGGCCTCCTCGTAGCGGTGCTCGCCCGTCAGCGCGGCGAGCCGCAGCAGTCCCAAGGCGGCCGACGAGGCGCCAGAGGGGATCGGGTTGTCCTCCAGCTCCTTGCGCCGGGCGACGAGCGGCTCGTGGTCGGCGGCGGTCGCGAAGAAACCGCCGCGCTCGCGGTCGGAGAAGCGCGCGATGATCGTCTCTGCGAGCTCGCGCGCGGCCGCGAACCAGCGCGGGTCGAACGTCGCTTCGTACAGCGTCAGCAGCGCCTCGAGCAGGAACGCGTGGTCCTCGAGGTAGGCCCCGAGCCGCGCGCGCCCGCGGTTGTAGGTGCGCAGCAGTCGCCCGTCGGCGTCGCGCATGTCGCGCCAGACGAACTCCGCGCACGCGACGGCCGCGTCGCGGTAGTCGGGACACTCGAGCGCGGCGCCGGCGTCCGCCAGCGCCGAGATCATCAGAGCGTTCCACGCGGTCAGGCGCTTGTCGTCGAGCCCCGGCCAGACGCGCCGCTCGCGCGCCGCGCGCAGCCGCGCCTTGATCTCGGCGATGCCGTCGGGATCGGGCGTCGCGCGGATCGGCGCCCAGCGGCCCTCGAAGTTCGGCGGGCGGGTCAGCCCGAAGTGCTCGAGCGCGGCGCCGGCGAGCGCGCCGTCGCCGATCGCGGCGCGCATCTCGTCGGGCGTCCAGACGTAGAAGCGCCCCTCCTCGCCCTCGGAGTCGGCGTCGAGCGCGGAGGCGAAGCCGCCCTCGTCCTGGCGCAGGTCGCGCAGCGCCCAGTCGAGCGTCTCGGTGCAGACGCGCTCGAAGAAGGGCTCGCCCGAGACCTGGAAGCCGTGCAGGTACGCGCGCGCGAGCAGCGCGTTGTCGTAGAGCATCTTCTCGAAGTGCGGGATCACCCACTGCGCGTCGACGGAGTAACGCGCGAAGCCGCCGCCGATCTGGTCATACATCCCGCCGGAGGCCATCGCGCGCAGCGTGTGCAGCGCCATCTCTCGCTCGCCGCGGCGCAGCAGGAACTCGATCGCCGACGTCGCGGGGAACTTCGGCGCCGACTTCGAGAAGCCGCCGTGCTCGTGGTCGTAGCCGCGCCGCAGCGCCACGACGGCGGCGTCGAGCGCGGCCGGGTCGATCTCGCCCTCGTCGGGCGTGAGCGCCGCCGCGCCGGCCAGCCGCGGCAGGATCCGCCGGCCGGTCTCCTCGATCTCGGCGCGCTGGTCGACCCAGGCCTGGGCGACGCCGACCACGATCTGCGACCACGACGGCATGCCGTGCCGCGGCTCCGGCGGCCAGTACGTGCCGGCGTAGAAGGGCACGCCCTCCGCGGTGAGGAAGGCGTTCAGCGGCCACCCGCCGCGGCCGGTCATCGCCTGCACCGCGTCCATGTAGATCGCGTCGACGTCGGGTCGCTCCTCGCGGTCGACCTTGATGCAGACGAAGCGCTCGTTCATCAGCGCCGCGACCTCCGGGTCCTCGAACGACTCGCGCTCCATCACGTGGCACCAGTGGCAGGCGGAGTAGCCGATCGAGACGAGGATCGGCTTGGACTCCTCCCGGGCGCGGGCGAACGCCTCCTCGCCCCACGGGTACCAGTCGACCGGGTTCTCCGCGTGCTGGAGCAGGTAGGGGGAGGTCTCGGCGGCGAGTCTGTTGGCCATGACGTGGGCGTACCCTGCGCTGATGTCCCATCATCGTGAAACGGTCACCGCGGTCGGCGCCCCCACGGCGGCCGGTCCCTACTCGCACGCAGTCAAGTCCGGCGGGCTGATCTTCCTCTCCGGGCAGACGCCGATCGATCCGGACTCCGGCTCGCTCGTCGAAGGCGACATCGGCGCGCACACGAGGCGCTGCCTCGACAACCTCGGGATCGTCGCGGCGGCAGCCGGCGCCTCGCTTGCGGACGCCGTGCGCTGCGGCATCTACGTGACGGACATGTCCACGTTCCAGGCCGTGAACGAGGCCTACGCGGGCTACTTCGAGGACGCACCGCCCGCCCGCAGCACGATCGGCGTCGCCTCGCTCCCGCTCGGGGCCGACGTCGAGATCGACGCGATCCTTGCCGTCCCGGACTGAGATCGAGGCGGCCCGGTCGGAGGTCGAGCGGGTCGCGCGGCGCACGCCGGTCCTGTCGACGCGCACGAT
>Ga0126313_10002179_pt1 | contig 10823 bp, 10 predicted proteins | sample Plot105A_FD_89954 | JGI IMG/M metagenome (GOLD analysis project Ga0126313, IMG submission 89954) | Serpentine soil microbial communities from UC McLaughlin Reserve, CA, USA - Plot105A | ecosystem: Environmental > Terrestrial > Soil > Grasslands | place: USA: UC McLaughlin Reserve, Lake County... | reverse complement strand
GTGATGTCCGAGAAGCCGCAGAGGACCTTGGGGTTGTCCCGGATCAGGCCGTAGTCCAGGGAGCGTAGGAGCTGGTTGCTGTTGTAACCACCCAGCGTGGTGAGCATCCCTTCGACGTTCGGGTCGGAGAATGCCTCGTGCAGGTCCGAGACACGGGCTCCCACCGGCGCCGAGTCGAACTCGTCCAGGATCTCACCGTTCTTCGAGTAGGTGACCTCCAGCCCCAGCCCGGCGAGGCGTTCTTCGGCGATCTTCCTCTGCTCATCGGGTATATAGGCGAGGCTCGTGGCGGGGGAGACGACCCGCACCTCGTCTCCTCGTCTTAGTTTGGCCGCGATCATGGAGGGCCTCCGATCTTCTCGTGCCACTCTAGCGGACACACGCTAGCTCTGCGTCTCGCCTCCCGAAAGCCCGTCGATCTGCCTGACGGCGAGGTCCACCCGCCACCCTGCCCCCCGCACGTCCCTGAGCGAGTTCTCAGCGTGCTCCACCCTTAGGCCCGCGCTACCAGCCTCGACCAGGACCCGTAACGCCCGCGCGACCCCGGCGGCCAGGTGCACGACCGTCGCCCCGGCTCCGGGCCCGAGCTCCCGCGTGTTGCAGGCGGCGAGGTTCGCCAGGTCCGCGCATCGGAGCGCCGCCTCCACCAGCAAGTCCACCAGAAGATCCACCGGCAGGTCCCCACTGGAGGCGTCTTTCCCGAGGGACCCGGCCAGGACCTCGAGCTGGCGCCGGATGTCCAACGCCAGATCGCCGACGACCTCGAGACGCAGGGAGCCCTGGTCCGGCGCCGCCCGGCACGCGTCTACCAGGAGGCTGGCGGCCCGCGCCCCGGCGTCGAGCAGGCTTCGATGCTCGTCGAGGGCGCCGGACGTCGGGGAGGAACGTTCCGGGGCGGTCATGACAGGGGCTATTCTAGACCAAAGGCGTCTCGTCGCCCGTGGCGGGACCGGGCGTTGTCAGGAAAGTCTTATACGGCGGTAGCGGGCCACGACGAGCATGAAGATGCCGTAGGCGATGAGCCCGAGTGCGACGGCGCCAAGGAGGTAGGGACCGAAGGGCCGCATGGCAAGGGCTTGCAGGGCGCCGCCGAGGCCCCGCGCTTGGTCCGGGTCGGTCCGGAGGGCGGCCTGTATCAGGAAGACGCCTATGACGATGAATACGACGCCCCGGGCGGCGTAGGCGAGGCGGCCGCTGCGCCTGGCCCACTTCTTCTCCCGGCCGCTCATCTCGTGCAGCTTGAGTTCCTCCTTGAAACTGGCTTTGTAGGCGGCGTAGAACTGGTAGAACCCCGCGCCGACGATCACCGCGCCGATCAGTCCTGCGAGCCAGCGCCCGAGTGGCTGTGCCAGCAGGCGTGCCGTCCAGTCGTCCGGCGAGCCCCCGCCCCCGCCTCCGAGACCAAGGATCAGCTGTCCGGCCGTGAAGGCCAGAATGAGGTGAAACGCGCCGTTTAGCCCGTGGTCGAATCGGGAGGCGATCCCGCGCGCATCGGTGCCCTCTCCGTCGGGGTCGAAGATAGCCTGAAACAGACGCCAGAGCGCGTATTATCCCAGAAGGCCGAGGGCGATAAGGCCGAGCAGTACCCTCCCTAGCGGGGCGAGCAAGATGGACCGGAACGCACCCTCCTGGCTGGTCGTCTTGCCGCTCCCGCCAAACGCCGCTTGTAGCGCCAACACGCCGACCACCCCGTAGACCACGCCGTAGGCGGCGTAGCCCGCCCGGACGAACCACACGAGCCAGGGGCTCGCCTTCCTCGCCGCCGTCTGGGCCTGCTCTTTTGCGCCCCCGCCAGACGAGCCGTTCTGAGCCACGCGGTCTCCTCACCTGAAACTGATCTCTGCGTCGCACTCTACACCGACCGCGGAGCCGGGGTAAGTAAGCTCGGTGACGGGGAAGCTGTCACCCGGGCAAAGCGGCATCGGATCCGGCACCGTACCCCAACCATCGCCTTCCTTGACAACATCCCGTCCAGAACGTACGATGAGTAAACGTTCAATGAGTATATACTCAATTGAGATTGGAAGCGAGGACGTGAATGGTGCGAGACGCTGATGCCCCGCCGAGCGGCCGGCGGCTCACGTCGCGCCAGCGGCAGGCAGCGGCGCGGCGGGAGCAGATCCTAAAGACGGCGCTCGGGCTGTTCGCGGCTCAGGGCTTTGACGCCACCTCGACCCGTCAGATCGCCAGGGAGGCCGGGATCGCCGAGGGCCTCATCTTCCACTACTTCCCGACCAAGGCGAGCTTGCTCGCCGCGATCCTGGAGAACCGGCGATCCTTCAGGAGCGAACTGCGCGCCATCCTGGAAGGCGCAGAGGGTAAGCCAGCCCCCGAGGTGTTACGCGAGGTGGCTTCCGGGTGGCTTTACATATTGCGCCGGGACGCGGAGATCCTCGTGCTGTTCATCACCACCCAGACCAACCCCGAGGTGAACCAGGCGACGCAGCAGGTTATCGGGGAGGGCACCTCTCAGGTATCCGGGTACCTGAAGGCCCGCATCGAGGCCGGCGAGTTGAGAGAGGACCTGCCCCTTCAGACCGCCGTGACGATGTTCTTCTCCTCCCTCATGATCTTCTTCCTCACGCACCGTCACCTGTCCGAACCCGAATGGAAAAAGCAGAGCGACTCCTACACACGGGAGCTGATCTCCGTCTGGCTCGAAGGAGCGCAAAAGTGATCGCAAAACCACGGCCCCCGGCGCGTTCCTCGCGTTCGACTCCCGCTTCAGCCAGTCTTTTTTTGATTGATTGGTTGACCGCCCACTCACTCAGGAAATTGCTATGAGCACGTTTGCGGAACCGCGCGGGCAGATTGGCTCCGAGCGGTTCGCGGCACTCGAACGCGGGGCGAAGGCCGCCAAGCACCGTGGGCACGGTTTCACGGACTCGAGATACGAGGAGTGGAGCGCATGGCATCGTCAGTGACGATCGGTTTTGTCGTGGCAGCGACCGCGGTTAGCGGGCTTTTGGCCGGCACCAACATCGACAGGCTCATCGTGCAAATGCCGGCCTGGGAACAGGTGGGAGTCCTCGCCTGGGCGACATACAGCCGCGAGGCGGACTTGGGCAACGGGCTGGTTCTATACCCGTTAGAGGCAATTGGCGGTGCGCTTTTAACCGCCTGCGCGGCGGTCGCCTTCTATGTTGACCGAACGGCGCCGCGCTCCGCGGCCATACCGATCTATGCGGCGGTGGTGTTAGTACTCGGGGGCCTACTCGCAACCACCCAGGCAGCCCCCTACATGCTGAGCTTGAGGGAGATCGGGAATGATCCCGCCGCCCTGCAGCGGGCATTCGACGGATTCAACTGGTGGGGCATGGTGAGGGCAGTGTTTCAGGTGCTGGCGTTCGGCGCGAATCTCTGGGCGCTCGTGTCTGTTCTCAGGTCCAAATCTTCACCAGCGCGCGGATGATCTGGCACCGACCACATTGCGGTGCACCTTTTGGGGCGGAATCCCCAGAAGCTCGGGAGCTACTTCGTTTGGAGGAAGAATGAAGACCGGAAAAGCCAACAGCTATCGAACCCCACCGGTAGTCATCCTTGCCGAAGCGGCAACTCTCGACCCTTCCGAGATCGGGACGAAGGCGGCCAACCTCGCGCGCCTCACCTCGGCAGGCTTTCCGGTGCCTCCGGGCATCGTAGTGACGCCGGCCGCGCGGGCGAACTGGGACGAGGTGTGCCCGCAACTACGGGTGTCCGCGGCCGAGTTGGGTGCGCAACGATTCGCCGTCCGCTCCTCCGGTACCGCGGAGGACCTCGAAGGAGCCTCGTTCGCCGGCCAGTACGAGACCCTCCTCGACGTTCCCCTCGACGAGCTTCCGGAAGCGGTCGGGCGGGTCTTCGATTCGGGTTCGGCCTCTAGGGTGTCCGCCTACAGGGAGGCTCGTGCGGGGGCCACGAGCGAGAGCTCACGCTCCCGTATGGCGGTGCTCGTGCAGGTCATAGTAGAGGCCGACTCTGCCGGGGTCGCTTTCACGGCCAACCCCATGACCGGTGATCGAGGCGAGGTCGTCGTGACGGCTGTCCGCGGTCTCGGCGAGAGGCTCGTCTCGGGCGCAGCCGTTGGCGACGAGTGGGCAGTACGCGGTGACGAAGCTGACCGTCGCCGAAACAGCGAGTCCGCCATCTCCGCCTATCAGGCTGTCGAGATCGCCGCCCTGGCACGGCGCGTGGAGAAATACTTCGGGTCGCCGCAGGACATAGAGTGGGCGATCTCGGGAGATGAGCTCTACCTTCTCCAGGCGCGCCCGATGACGGCTCTGCCGGAACCGGTGGAGTGGAGGCCGCCTGCTCCGGGATACTGGATGCGCAACTTCCGGCTCGGCGAGTGGCTACCCGAGGCGATGACCCCGCTCTTCGCCGACTGGCTCCTCCGGCTGATCGAGGACGGCTACCTGCGCGGGATGCGGGCTACGGTAGGCACCGCGGTACCCTTCGGATACGCCGCGATCCACGGCTGGTACTTTACCTCTCTGCCTAAAGTGTCGCCGTGGATCCTGGCGCGGGCCCTGATCCAGAGCCGCGGACGCATGATCGGGGTCCTGTGGAACGTCCTCGTCAGGGTCAACAACGACCCCGTCGCCGCGGATCGCGCGGTGTTGCGCCGGCTCGGGGAAGAGTGGCGCACCGAGATTCTCCCGCGCTACCGGCGCCTGGTCACCACGGCTCAGGAGCGGGTAGAATCTGCGACGCCCGCGCAGCTCGCCGGGATCGTGGACGAGGTCGGCACTACGGCCGGAGAGTACCTGTTCTCGCTGGCGATGGTCGGCGGGTCGGCGTGGAAGATGGAGGCCGCTCTGGCCAAGTTCGTCCGCCGATACCTCGCGGACGGGGTGGACTCCGGCTACCAGGTGTTGCTGCGCGGCCTGCCGGGCTTGGATGCAGGAACGCCGCCGCACGCCGTGCAGAGCGTCGACTGGTACCATCCCACCCTCGGCGAACTCGGCGTCGGAGGCCAGGGTAGTGAACCCCGCGAAGATGCTGGTGACGGTGTCCGCCGGCCGGAGATCGCAACCGAGCGGGAAGCCGCCGAAGAGGCGTGCCGTGCCATACTTGCTGACCGGCCCGAGCAGCTCTCCCGGTTCGACGCCCTCCTGGAGGTGGCGCAGCGATACGCCGTTCTGCGGGAGCGGCAGGCGCGGGACTTCACCCTCGCCTGGCCTTTGTTACGGCGTTGCGCGCTCCGTCTGGGCGAGATCCTCGCCGCCGCGGGCGTCCTCGACGCCGCGGAGGATGTCTTCTTCCTCACCCGCGACGAACTGTACGGTCAAAAAGACCTCAGGGGGATGGTCGCCGATCGCAGGCACCGGTGGGAACGGCAACGCCGGCTGAGAGCCCCGCTCGCTTTGGGCTCTCCACCTAAGGCCATCCGCAACCTTATGCACGGCGCCGCGGAGACCGCGCGCACCGGGCCCGTACCATCCGACGCGATCCTCGTGGGTGAACCCGCCAGTCCCGGACGCGCGACCGGAGCGGTTCGGATCGTGCGCGGTCCGGAAGACTTCCACCGCTTCCGAAGCGGAGAAGTGCTCGTCGCCCGACTCACCGCGCCCGCGTGGACCCCACTGTTCGACCGGGCCGCGGCCGTCGTCACCGACGGCGGCACGCTCGCCGCACACGCCTCTCTCATCGCCCGCGAATACGGCATCCCCGCAGTAGTTGCAACCGGGGACGCGACGCTCAGGCTCCGCGACGGAGAAGCGGTTACTGTGGACGGCGGCGCCGGAACCGTCGAGGTTAGTCGATGACCCACCGCTCCCGGCCGGAACCGTTCCGACACCAGGAGACCCTGGCACCGTACGCCCTGCTTGCCATCGGCGAAGCCCAGGAGAGCCGCGACGATATTATGGGCCGCTACCCGATATAAAACGATTCAATTGGCTCCGGTGGCAGCTATCCCGCCACTTGGCCAGGTACGGATGCGAGACGTTTCGCGCGAGAGGCCGCGCGGCGCGATATATTTAGCGGCATGAGGGTTGCGCTGGCGCAGATCAACACGACCGTCGGCGATGTGTGGGGGAACGTCGAGAAGGCCGCGGACGCCCTGAAGAGGGCGACCGACGCCGGGGCGGAGCTCGTCGCCCTGCCGGAGCTGACCATCCCCGGCTATCCGCCCGAGGACCTGCTCATGCGGCCGACTTTCATAAAGGACAACCTGCGGGCGCTGGAGGAGTTCGCCGGGAAGGTCCCGGAAGGCGTGGTGGCTACTATAGGGTTCGTGGACTTGGAGGCGGACCTGTACAACGCCTGCGCGGTCGTCTCCGGTGGCGAAATCCTGCACCGCTACCATAAGCACTACCTGCCGAACTACGGCGTCTTCGACGAGAACCGCTACTTCCGGGAGGGAGCCGGGGCTCCAATTCTCAGGCTGGACGGCGCGCTCGTGGGGGTGAGCGTCTGCGAGGACATCTGGTACCCTGGCGGACCCGCGCGCGAGCAGGCCCTGGGCGGGGCGAGCGTGCTCCTGAACATCTCGGCCTCGCCCTACCACCGGAGGAAGGGCGCCTTCCGGGAGCGGATGCTGGGGGTGCGGGCGTCGGACTACGGCTGCTACGTGCTCTTCTGCAACCTGGTCGGCGGCCAGGACGAGCTGGTCTTCGACGGGCACTCGGTCGTCTTCGACCCGGAGGGGCGCCTGATCTCACGCGCCAAACAGTTCGAGGAGGACCTGCTCCTCGTCGACCTCTACACGGAGGAGGCCCTGATACAGCGCCTCCACGAGTCCCGGCCTCGCAAAGAGAACCCCGAACGTCCCCCCGAACTCGTGGACGTGCCCGGCTACCAGGAGAAGGCCGGCCCGGCGCAGTCGGAGGCGCCCAGAGTGGAACCGCTACTAAAGGAAGAGGGGGAGGTGTTCGAAGCCCTGGTACTGGGCCTGAGGGACTATTTCGAGAAGAACGGCTTCTCGCGGGCCGTCCTCGGGCTCTCGGGCGGTGTGGACTCCTCGTTTTGCGCCGTCGTCGCCGCCCGCGCCCTGGGCCCACAGAACGTGACGGGCATCCTCATGCCGAGCCGCTATACCTCCGAGGCGAGTAATACCGACGCCCTGGCCATTGCCAAGAACCTGGGGATAGACACCAAGATCATCCCCATAGGCCCGGTCTTCGACGCCTACAGGGAGATCCTCGAGGAGCCCTTCAAGGGGCTGCCCGAGGACGTCACCGAGGAGAACCTCCAGGCCCGGATACGGGGGAACATCGTCATGGCGTTCTCGAACAAGTTCGGCTGGATCGCCCTGGCCACCGGTAACAAGAGCGAGATGAGCGTCGGCTACGCCACCCTGTACGGGGACATGGCCGGCGGGTTCGCCGTCATCAAGGACGTACCCAAGAGCCTCGTCTACCGCATCTGCCGCTACGTGAACGAGACCGAGGGGCGTGAGATCGTCCCGGACTCCGTCCTGACCAAGGAGCCCTCCGCCGAGTTGAGGCCCGGCCAGCGCGACGTGGACTCCCTGCCGCCCTACGAGGTCTTAGACCCCATCCTCGAAGCCTACATCGAGGAGGACAAGGGGGTGGGCGAGATCGTGGCCTCCGGCTACGACGAGGAAGACGTCCGGCGCGTCATAAAGCTCGCGGACCGCGCCGAGTACAAGCGCCGCCAGGCACCCATCGGCATCAAGGTCACGAGCCGCGCCTTCGGTCGCGATAGACGCATGCCCATGACGAACCGCTACTCCGAGCGCGGCCGTGGGGAGACTTAACGCGCGTTTTAGGTCAGGTCACGTCCCGGCGCCGGAAGAAGAACGCCGCCAGCAGGATAAAGCCCACTGTATAGGCCGTCAGGACCAGCGCCGCCCGCCCGGGCTCGACGAGCGGCTCCGGCGCGCCGAAGGCCTGGGAGGACGACCCGAAGTAGCCCGAGACGGAGGAGGTGTTCTCCCCGAGCATGAGGCTGCGGACGTCTTCGAAGGCCTCGCTCTCGATGGGGAGCGCCGCTATCGCGTTCTCTACGGCCAGCGCATACGCCAGCCCCAGCCCGATGGCGAGCGGCGTCCCCCTGAACAACACGGCCAGCGCGAAGCCCAGGGAGCCCCACACGGCGAAGATGAGGACGCCGACCCCCAGACCCTTCGCCAGCTCCCGCAACGGGGGCCAGTCCACGGCGGCGTCTTCGAGCCGGGCTACGACCAAGCTCCCCAGAGAGCCCGCGGCGAGGCCTACGAGCACGAAGAGTACGAGGATGGCGCCCAGCGCCAGGAGCTTCCCGGAGAAGGCGCCGAGCCTGCCGGGTCGCTGGGTGAGGACGGTCTTGAGCGTCCCCCAGCCGTACTCGCTGCCCGACGCCAGGGCGCCGAGTATGAGTACTATGGCCCCGCCGATGGCGAAGGTTCCGTTGACGAAGAGGTTCTCCAGCAGGTTCTCCGGCATCAGGGTGGAGAGCAGCTCCTCGCTGAAGGCCTCTTGCTGGGCTCTCTGCTCGCGGGGCGCGTCTTCCGGGGCGGGGGCGGAGACGAACGAGTAGGTGAACAGGTAGCCGAACAGGATCACCACGGTCGTCCAGACGAGCATCAGAACCCACGCGGCCGGACGCTTGCGGAGCTTGAGGAACTCCGCCAGAAAGCTCGCCGCCACTAGACCGTCTCACCTCCGGTGAGCTCCAGAAAGACCTCCTCCAGAGACTGCTCCACCGGACGCAGCTCGCTCACCCTGAGCCCCGCGGAGACCAGCTTGGCGTTGATCTCCGCCGCCCTCCCGGGCTCGGTGGTTAACCGGAGCATCCCGTCGGCAACCCTGACGCCCTCGACGCCCCTGAGACTCTCTGAGATCTGGCGGGCTTCCTCGAGCGGCTCGGCCCGCACCAGCAGGCCCTCCTCGCCCCGGAGCTCCGCGACCGTGCCCTCGGCGACGAGGGTGCCCTTGTGGATGACGCCGACCCGGTCGCAGATCTGCTCGACCTCTCCGAGCAGATGGCTCGACAGGAGTACCGTTCGCCCGCCCCTGCCCAGCTCGCGGACGAGCGCCCTCATGTCCGCCATGCCCTTGGGGTCGAGGCCGTTGGTCGGCTCGTCCAGGATGAGGAGCTCGGGGTCTTTGAGGAGCGCCGCGGCCACCCCGAGGCGCTGCTTCATCCCCAGAGAGTACTTCTTGAACCTGTCCTTCGCCCTCGCGGAGAGCTCCACCGTCTCGAGCACCTCTCCGATCCGCGGTCGCGGAACCCCCGCGTAGCGGGAGATCACCCGCAGGTTGTCGTAGCCCGAGAGGTACGGGTAGAAGGCCGGCGACTCGACCAGGGCCCCGACTCCTCCGAGGCTCGCGGGGGACCCCGGCTCCTCTCCGAGGACGCTGGCGGTGCCGGAGGTGGGCTCGATGAGGCCGAGCAGCATCCGCAGCGTGGTCGTCTTTCCCGCACCGTTGGGCCCGAGGAAACCGTAGACCTCGCCGCGCCACACGGCCAGGTCCAGGTTGTCGACGGCGGTTATCCGCTGGCCGTAACGCTTGGTCAGGCCGCGGGTCTCTACCAGGGGCATGTCGTCCACCACGGCCTCCTCGGCGCGCCCGGGGTCACCCTCAGGCTATGGCAACCTTCCGGCCAACGCAAGTGCCTTGATGGCTTCCTGCAAACGGGCTGATCTTGTCCGAACGCTGCTCACCCCTCGTCGAAGCGAAGCTGCACCATGGTGCCACGCCCCGGGGCCGAGCTCGACGTGATCTCCGCCCCGACCTCCTGGGCCGGCGGCACATGTAGCGGAGGCCGGGGCGAGGCTCCGCAGGGTCCAGGACATGCCTACCGCCGCCAGCGACCGCGCGTCGGAATCCTCAGGGAGTGCCGCGAAAACCAGCGCGCCAACAGGCCAGCACAACCGCTAGAACGGTGCGCGGCGTGCCCGTTGTGCGGAGCCTCCTTAGCCCCGAAGACTGCAAAAGCCGCCCTCCAGCATATTAAGATATGTTAATACTAGCAGGCTGCGGGGTATACATCCACGGTGTGCGCTTCGCGAGGACTTCGGCGCTGCTGGGGTTGAGGCGTCTTGTTTTCTTAGGAGGGTTTGTGTGGAGTACAGGCGATTGGGCGGGACGGGGCTGATGGTCTCCGAGCTGTGTCTCGGGTGCATGACGTTCGGGCGGGAGCTGGGCGAGGAGGGATCCAGGGGGATCATCGACCGCTTCCTCGAGGCAGGCCGGCGGCAACTTCATAGACACCGCCGACGTCTACGAGAAGGGCCTCTCGGAGCAGATCACGGGCCGGGCCATAAAGGGCGTGCGGGACGAGCTGGTCCTCGCCACGAAGGTCCGCTTCCCGATGGGCGAGGGGCCCAACGACGTCGGCCTCTCGCGCAAGCACGTGATATCGGGTTGCGGGGCGAGCCTGAGGCGCCTCGAAACAGACTACTTGGACCTCTACCAGGTCCCTACCTGATACCCACTGTGCTACGAGAATGCGTTTCAGCGGACGGCTGGGGGGAGAAGCTTCCGAGCTGGAACTGGCGCTAGTACAGTATCCGCCACTCCCTGGCAGTCGCATAAGGCAGCCGCGAATAGCAGGCCTACGCCTTACCACGTACATGAAGCTGCCCAAAGATGCGTTCTCCAAGGTTCCTCTAGACACAGTTCTTCGAACTTCGCGTGCACGGAGTTCTCGGAAGTAGGTCTACGCGTGGCTCTCACGGTCAGTGCCTTGGCGCCCATTTGGGCGAGTCTGCGCACGGTCGCGGAGCCGAAGCCGCCAGCGCCGCCGGCGACGATCGCCGAAGCGTTGGTGAGGTCCATTAGAGCTACTAACAGAATGAGCTACGCCGCATCAGGCGGTCCGAACCAGGTGCTTAGCGCGTCGGAAAGCCCCAGGTCCGTGCCGTCTGCCACCCAGGCGACATACCCGTCGGG
>Ga0126313_10002178_pt1 | contig 10824 bp, 8 predicted proteins | sample Plot105A_FD_89954 | JGI IMG/M metagenome (GOLD analysis project Ga0126313, IMG submission 89954) | Serpentine soil microbial communities from UC McLaughlin Reserve, CA, USA - Plot105A | ecosystem: Environmental > Terrestrial > Soil > Grasslands | place: USA: UC McLaughlin Reserve, Lake County... | reverse complement strand
GCGTCCTCCGGCGCCAGCGTCGTCACCTGCGAGCAGGTCTCGGTCAGGCCGTAGGTCTGGACGACGGTCGCGCCCTTGGCGAGCGCCTCTTCCAGCGGTTCGGCCGGGACCGGGCCGCCGCCGACGAGGATCGCCCGCGGTCCGGAGAGGTCGACGCCGGCCTCGAGCAGGCGGGTCAGCATCGTCGCCACCAGCGAGACCTGGGTTATCCCGTCGCGCTCCAGCGCCTCCCCCACCTGGTCGACGTCGAAGCCGTCGTGGACGACCGCGGCGGTGCCGTAGATGACCGAGCGCATCACGATCCCGAGCCCGGCGATGTGGCTGAGCGGGACGCAGCAGAGCCAGCGGTCGCTCGGCTCGACGCCGATGTTGAAGCCGGAGCCGACCGCGTTCCAGAGGAAGTTGCCGTAGCTGAGCGGGATCGGGCGCGGTGTCCCGGTGCTGCCGCTGGTGAGGACGCGACAGCAGACGTCGTCCATGTCGTGCTCGCCGAGCAGCGGCATGTCGGCCTCGGTCTGGGTCAGCTGGCCGGGGTCGTCGAGATCGATGATCGGCTCCTCGGCGGTAACGATCGTCCTCCGCTCCTCGGCGGTCAGCCGCGGGCCGAGCGGCAGCAGCGCCGCGCCGAGCTTCATCAGCGCGTGCATCAGGACGACCTGCTCGCGGCGCGGGTGCGTGGTCAACGCCGCGGTCGAGCCGCGGCGGACGCCGTGGGCGGCGAGCCGCCGCGCAACCCAGGTCGCCTCCGCCTCGAGCTCGGCGTAGGTCATCTCCGCGCCGTCGGCGACGAGCGCCGTCCGGTCGGGACAGCTCTGCGATCTCTGTGAGAGCCAGTCGTCGAGCTTCATCGGGATATCGTCCCCATCATGCCCAAACGCCACAAAGGAGCCCCGCCCGAGGAACTGCTCTACGCGCCGATCGAGTGGCAGGCGGGTCCTGGGGACTACGAGGACATCCGCTACGAGACCGGCGGCGGGATCGCCAAGGTGACGATCGACCGCCCCGACGTGCTGAACGCCTTCCGGCCGCAGACGCTGGTCGAGGTCTCGGCGGCGATGGAGCTGGCGCGCGAGGATCCCGAGGTCGGCGTGATCGTCTTCACCGGCGCCGGGCAGCGGGCCTTCTGCAGCGGCGGCGACCAGACCGTGCGCGGTGACACCGGCTACATGCCCGAGGGCGCCGCGGTCGGGCGCTTCCACGTCACCGACCTGCAGATCCAGATGCGGCGGCTGCCGAAGCCGATCGTCGCGATGGTCGCTGGCTACGCGATCGGCGGCGGCCACATCCTCCACCTCTGCTGCGACCTGACGATCGCCGCCGACAACGCCGTCTTCGGCCAGACCGGGCCGCGGGTCGGCTCCTGGGACGGCGGCTACGGCGCTTCGCTGCTGCGCGACCTGGTCGGGACCAAGAAGGCGAAGGAGTTCTGGATGCTCTGCCGCCAGTACGACGCCGAGGAGGCAGAGGAGATGGGGCTCGTCAACGCGGTCGTGCCGGTCGCCGAGCTGGAGCGCGAGACCGTCGCCTGGTGCCGCGAGATGCTCGCCCTCTCCCCCTTCGCGCTGCGCCTGGTCAAGGCCAGCTTCAACGCCCACGAGGACGGCTATGCCGGAATCCAGCAGCTGGCCCACGACGCCAACCTCCTCTTCTACGGCTCCGACGAGGCGGCCGAGGGGCGGGAGGCGTTCAAGCAGAAGCGCCAGCCCGACTTCTCGCGGTTCCCCCGGCGCGCATGAGGATCTGGCTGATGGCGGCGCGGCCGCGGACGCTGCCGGCGGCGGTCGCGCCGGTCCTCGTCGGCACCGCGGCGGCGGTCCAGTGGTACGGCAGCCTGCCGCGCTGGGGGGCGTTCCTCGCGGCGCTCGTCGGCTCGATCTTCATCCAGATCGGGACCAACCTCGCCAACGACTACTCCGACGCCAAGCGCGGCGCCGACACCGCCGACCGGCTCGGGCCGGTGCGGGTCACCGCCAGCGGGATGGTGACGCCGCAGCGGGTGATGCGGGCGACCTGGATCGCCTTCGCCGTCGCGGTCGCCTGCGGCATCTACCTGACCACCGTCGCCGGCTTGGCGATCCTCGTGATCGGCGTCTTCTCGATCGCCGCCGGCGTCCTCTACACCGGCGGGCCGCGGCCCTACGGCTATGCCGGGTTCGGCGAGGTCTTCGTCTTCCTCTTCTTCGGCCTGGTCGCGGTCAACGGCTCCTACTTCGTGCAGCTGGAGGAGCTCGACGCGTTGCCGCTGGGGCTCTCGATCTCGATTGGTTTCCTGGCGACGGCGATCATCGTCGTCAACAACGTCCGCGACGTCGAGACCGACCGGCGCGCCGGCAAGAACACGCTGGCGGTGCGGATCGGGCGCGACAGCGCCGTCAACCTCTACCGGCTGCTGCTCGCCGGCGGCTTCCTCGTCCTGCCGATCGCGCTGGTCGCCGGAGACGCGAGCATGCTGCCGCTGATCGGGTGGCTGGCAGCGCCGCTGGCGATCAAACCGGCGAAGACGCTGGCGGAGCGGCGGGACGGGCCGGCGCTGAACGGGGTGCTAGCGCAAACCGGCGCGCTGCTCGGCGTCTTCAGCCTGCTGGTCACGATCGGGCTGCTCGTCTCCGCCTGAGAAACTCGCCGCGTGCGCTTCAACTCGGTCGAGGTCATCCCCTACGCGCTTCCGTTCAAGGAGCCGTACGTGACGGCGCGCGGGGTGCTGCGGCGGCGGGAGATGGTGCTGCTGCGAGTGCGGGATGAGGACGGGGTCGTGGGTCTGGGCGAAGCGGTGCCGCTGGCGTTGCGGGGTGGGGCTTCGCTGGGGGATGTGGTGCGGGAGCTTGAGGGCTGGGGGGAGCACCGGGAGGTTCAGGCGCTGTCGGCGCCGGCTCGGTGCGCGGTGGAGACCGCGCTGATGGATCTGCGGGGTCGGCGGATTGGAACGGCAGCAGGTGAGGGGGAGCGGGACGAAGCGGTCGAGTGCAACGCGACGCTCGTCGCGGGACCACCGGCGGAGGTAGCTGCCGAGGCGGAAAAGTGGGCTCGGGACGGGTTTACGACCTTCAAGCTGAAGCTCGGTGCCGAGTCCGCGAAAACCGTCGATATGCGACGGTTCTCGCAGACTCGCGGATCTGGGGACGTCGAGCAGGTCCGGGCGGTGCGGGAGGCGCTTGGTCCTGGGGTGCGGATTCGGGTGGATGCGAACGAGGCCTGGGACCTGGAGACGGCCAAGGCGACGCTGGCGGCGCTGGAGCCGTTCGAAGTCGAGTTGGCTGAGCAGCCCGTGGCGGGGTTGGAGGCGATGGCGGAGCTCGCGGCGAACACCTCGATCCCGTTGGCCGCCGACGAGAGCGTTGCGACTCTCGCTGAGGCCGAGGAGGCGGTTGCGCTCGGGGCCTGCGCCTACACGGGGATCAAGCTCTCCAAGGTCGGTGGGCCGGAGGAAGCGCTGGCGATCTCCGACGTCCTCCCCGCTTACGTCACCAGCGCGCTTGACGGCCCGGTGGGAATAGCCGCGGCGGCGCAGGTCGCGCTCAGCCTCGCGGAGACGGGACACCCGGAACGGCTGCACCTCGCCCACGGCCTTGCCACCCAGCGGCTTTTCGCCTCGACGATCGCCTCGGTCGAGTGCGAGGTGCGCGACGGAATGTTGCACCTCCCTCCCGGCCCCGGCCTGGGCGTCGAGATAGACGAGGATGCCCTGCAGGCACACCGCATCTGAGAAGCCAAAAATGGACCCCACCAACGCCAACACCGCCCTCGCCTCGGCCTTCGCCGAGGAACTGGCGCGCGGCGGGGTGCGGCTGGTGGTGGTCTCGCCCGGATCGCGCTCGACTCCGCTGGCGCTGGCCCTGTGGCGCCAGCCAGCAATCGAGGTGAAGGTGATCGTCGACGAGCGGTCGGCTGGCTTCTTCGCCCTCGGGGCGGCGCAGGCAAATGGCGAGCCGGTGGCGTTGCTCTGCACCTCCGGGACCGCGGTGGTCAACTACCACCCGGCCGTGGTCGAGGCCGACGAATCGGGGATCCCGCTGGTGGTGCTGAGCGCCGACCGGCCGCCGGAGCTGCGCGGCATCGGCGCGGGACAGACGATCGACCAGATCAAGCCCTTCGGCTCCTCGGTCCGCTGGTTCTGCGAAGTCGGCACCCATGACGCCGACGACAGCGGCCTCCTTCACTACCGCTCGGTCGCCTGCCGGGCGCTGGCGGCGGCGCGCGGCGAGACCCGGCCCGGCCCGGTTCATCTCAACCTGCCCTGGCGCGAGCCGCTGGCGCCTGTTCCAGTCGAGGGCGCGGTGACGGCAACCGACGATCTGGCCCTGCAGGGGCGCGACGGCCGGCCGCTGACGGCGGTGACCCGGATCGACCTCGAGCCCTCGGCTTTCCTCCTCGACGAGATGGCCGGCCACATCGGCAACGCGATCTCCGGCGTGATTGTCGCCGGCCGCCAGCTCGACCCCGAGCTGCGCGAGCCGCTGGCGCACCTGGCGCGGGTCGCCGGCTTCCCGATCCTCGCCGACCCGACCTCGCAGCTGCGCCGCGGCCCCCACGACCGCTCGCACGTCGTCGCCGCCTACGACCTTCTGCTGCGCGAGGAGCACTTCGCCCGCTCGGTCGTGCCCGACCTGATCCTCCGTTTCGGCGAGATGCCGACCAGCAAGCCGCTGCGCGCGTGGATCGAGGCGAGCGGCGCCGACGAGATCGTGATCGACCCCCACGGCGACTGGAACGAGCCGACCAACCGGGCGGCCGCGATCCTCCGTGCCGACCCGACCGAGCTCGCCTCCGGCTGGGCGGCACGACTGGAAGGGCTGGAGGGACGCGAGCGCCCGCTGCCGGATCGCTGGACCGAGGCCGAGGCACAGGCGCAGGCCGCGCTCGACGAAGCGTTCGCCGGGGGAGAGATCTCCGAGCCGGCCCTCCACCGCGCCCTCGGTGCCGCCCACCGCGACGGCGATCTCGTCTACACCAGCTCGAGCATGCCGATCCGTGATCAGGAGGCGTACCTGGCCGCCGGCGCCACCGACGTCCTCTTCCTCTCCAACCGTGGCGCCAACGGCATCGACGGCCTCGTCTCCTCCGGCATCGGAGCCGCCCAGGCGAGCGGCCGGCCGACGACGATCGTCACCGGTGACCTCGGCTTCCTCCATGACCTCGGCGGCCTGGCGGCGCTGCGCGACGTCGAGACCCCGGTCCGCATCGTCGTGATCGACAACGACGGCGGCGGCATCTTCCACTTCCTGCCGCAGGAGTCGGCGCTCGACAGGGTCGAGTTCGAGGCCCTGCTCGGCACCCCCCGAGGCGTCGACGTCGCCAAGGCGGCGGCGCTCTTCGACCTATCGCATCGCCGCATCGAGTCGCTAGCCGACCTGCCCGATGCCCTCGCCACCGGCACCGGCCTGATCGAGGTGAAGACGGACCGGCGGGCGAACGTCGAGCTGCACCGGCGCCTCGCGGACGCCGTCCAGGCCGCGATCAGCAGCTGATCGGACCCGCCTCGCGCCCGGCACCGGGCTGCCAGGTGGCGCCGAAGAGGCTGACTCTGGGAACCGACAGGATCTTGGTCTTGCAACTGCCGTCGGCGTTGATCTCCATGATCGAGTCCCCCGCTCCGAGGATGGAGGCTTCGTCGAGGGAGGGGGTGAGCAAGGTGTAGGCGATCCGCTGTCCCGACGGATCCCAACTTGGAGCCAGCTCCAGGTTTCGCGTCCGCGTCAGCCTCGTCAATCCCGACCCGTCGGCGGCGGCAACGGCAAGGTCGGGCGGCGAGAAGGTCAGGGTCACGCCCTTGCGCCCGATTGACCTCCGCTTTCCAACCGTGGTCATGGCCAGCCGCGTCCCATCCGGGGAATAGACCGGCTCGCCTGCGTTCCGCGCGAGCACGGTTTCTCCGGAGCCGTCGAGGCGGACCGCCACAGCAGCGTGGCTATTTCGCCACTGACGGGAGATCGCCAGGATCGACCCGTCCGGGCTGAAGGAGGAGGGATAGGCCGAGAGCCCGTCGCGCCATGGCGTCAGCTGGCCGAACGCACCGCTGTCGATATCCAGCAGCCAGATCGAGGCGCTTCGGATGACAGTCGCCCCACCCCCGCGCGGCTTCTCCACTTCTCGCTCGCGTTCACGGGAGAAGGCGACCATGTTTCCATCCGGTGAGACCACGGCGCTGAAGATGTCGCTGGTCCCCGGGAGCCGGGTGACCCCGGTCCCATCGGCAGCTGCGTCGTAGACGTCGAGACGAGACGCCCTGTCGCCAGGTTGATCGATTCCGGCAAAGACGAGACGGGCGCCATCCCCCGACCAGCTCGGCCGGCTAAAGGGAAAGGGAAGAAACCGGCTCTTTCGATTGCCTCCGACGATCACCCGTCGGTCTCCCCCGCCGGGATCGGCACTGACAAGTCTGAAGCCGGCGTCACCCGCTTCCATGAAGGTCAGACGCGGCCCGGTCGGGACCTCAGCCGCGGCGCTGGCGGCACCAAGCGCCAGGCACCCGCATGCGAGAAGCATCCCTGCCAGGCGGCCGATCACGCAGGGGATTCTGCACTACTCGGCGAGAAGTGGCAGCAACGCCCCGAGCTTGACCTCGGTCTCGGCCAGCTCGGCTGCCGGATCGGAGCCGGCGACGACGCCGACGCCGGCGAAGAGGTGGGCCTCGCGGTCGCGGAGGAGGGCGCTGCGCAGGGCCACGCAGAATTCGCCGTCCTCGGTGGCGTCCATCCAGCCGACCGGGGCGGCGTACCAGCCGCGGTCCATGCCCTCGAGCTCGGCGATGGCCGTGGCGGCCGTGGGCCAGGGCTCGCCGCCGACCGCGGGGGTCGGGTGGAGGGCTCCCGCCAGCTCGATCGCGGAGTGCGATTCCGCCATCTGGGCGACGACCGGGGTTGCCAGGTGCTGGATGTTCGCCACCTTGACGATCTCCGGCTCCGCCCCCGCCTCGACCCAGACCGCGTGCGGGCGCAGGGCGCGGACGATGCGCTCGGCGACGATCTGCTGCTCGCGGCGGTCCTTGTCGCTGCGCAGCAGCTGCTCGCCGAGGTGGTCGTCGACGGCGGGATCGGAGCTGCGGCGGGTCGAGCCGGCGAGGGCGACCGTGGAGACGCTGGCGCCGGAGCGTCGGACCAGCAGCTCGGGGCTGGCGCCGAGGAATGCCGCCTCGGGCGTGCCGCAGCAGAAGCAGAAGCAGGACGGGAACTGCTCGCGCATCGCGCCGAAGACGGCGGCCGGATCGTGGGCGGCGGCGGCGTCGACGATCACCTCGCGGGCGAGGACGACCTTGCTCATCTCTTCCGTGGCGATCCGCGATGTGGCGCCCTCCACCGCGGCTTCGAACTCGCGCGGGGGCCGGGCGCTGCGAATCTCTGCGTGGGCGGTCGGGTGCGGGTCGAGCAGCGGCAACGGCGCGTCGAGCCTCAAGCCCGCCAGCCGCGAGGCCAGCCTCTCCCCCAGGCGCTCGGCGTCCCCGCCGGGCGTGACCACAGCGTTGGCGGTGAGGAAGGTACGCCCGCCGCTGCGGCAGAGGGAGAGCTCGGGCAGGACCAGCGCAGCCGGCGCGAACGAGGACCAGGCCGGCGTCGCGCCGCCGTCGGGGGCGAAGGCGAAGCCGCCGAGCCAGACCGGACCGGCACCTGCCGGCAACCCGCGCGGCTCGTCGAGGATCGCGTCGCCGCCGACCCGCAGGCACTCGGCCCCGACGTCGGCGAAGCGCTCGCGCCCGCGCGAGCTGGCCTCGTGCGCGATCCCGAGCCCGGCGAGGGCGAACCCGCGGTCGGGCTGCTCCCAGCAGAACCAGCGGTCGCTCGCCAGCCGAGAGGCGAAGACCACAGCGCAGGGATCGTCGACCTCGACCTCGGTGGTGACGCTTACAAGGGTGCGTCGTCCCCGCCCGGCGGCCTTGCCCAGCGCGCCGAGGAGTGCCTCAGTCGTGCCCTCTACCAATCGCAATCTCGCCGGTTCTCACCATTTCGACCAGGCCGTGCGGGCGGACCATCCGCTCGAAGGCCTCGATCTTGTCGGCCGAGCCGGTCACCTCGATCGTCATCGTCCGCCTCGCCACGTCGACGATTTTGGCCCGGAAGATCTCGGCGAACTGGATGATCTCGGCGCGGTTCTCGACCGCCGAGGAGACCTTGAAGAGAGCCATCTCGCGGGCGACCGTCTCCTCCGGCTCCATGTCGCGGATCTTCAGCACGTTGACGAGCTTGTGCAGCTGCTTGGTCACCTGGTCAATCGGGTGGACGGCGCCGTCGAGGGTCAGGGTTACACGGGAGACGCTGGGGTCGTCGGTCGGGCCGACGGCGAGAGTGTCGATGTTGAAGCCGCGGCGGGAGAAGAGCCCAGCGACGCGGGCCAGCACGCCCGGCTTGTTCTCGACCAGGATCGAGAGGATGTGCTTGCGGCCCGTCAGCTGACCCGGCATGTGCAGATCCTCCAGCTTGACCGTCTGCGGCGTCCCGGCCTCCATCAGCCGATCGCCTTCTTCTGGGGCGACTCGACCATGTCGCGGGCGGCGCTGCCCGGCGGGATCATCGGATAGCAGTTCTCCTCGCGGGCGACGCGGACGTCGAGCAGGACCGGGCCGTCGTGCTCCAGCGCGGCGACCATCTGCTCCTCGAGGTCGGCGGAGTTTTCGGCCCGCATCCCTCTGGCGCCGAAGGCCTCGGCCAGCTTCACCCAGTCAGGGCTGGAGCCCATGTCGACCGAGCTGTAGCGGCGGTCCCAGAACAGCTCCTGCCACTGGCGGACCATGCCCATGTAGCCGTTGTTCATCAGGAAGACCTTGACCGGGATGTTCTCGGTCACGCAGGTGGCGAGCTCCTGGATGTTCATGATCAGGCTGCCGTCGCCGCCGAGGCAGACGACCTGCTCGTCGGGGCAGGCGACCTTGGCGCCGACCGCGCTCGGCAGGCCGAAGCCCATCGTCCCGAGGCCGCCGGAGTTGATCCAGCGCCTGGGTTTGTCGAAGCCGTAGTACTGCGCCGCCCACATCTGGTGCTGGCCGACGTCGGAGGTGATGATCGCGTCGCCCTGGGTGGCGCGGTGCATCGCGCGGATCATGAACTGGGGTTTGATCTCGCCGCCCTGGTCACTCGATTCGTCATAGAAGAGCGGGTGCTCGGCCTGCCAGCCGCGCAGCGTGTTCCACCAGTCGTCGAGGCGGCTGGAGTCGGTCTGCAGCGCCCGGTACTCGCGGGTCAGCTTCGGCAGCACCTGCTTGACGTCGCCGACGATCGGGATGTGGGCGCCGACGTTCTTCGAGATCTCCGCCGGGTCGATGTCGATGTGGATGACCTTGGCGTGCGGCGCGAACTCGTCGAGCTTGCCGGTGATGCGGTCGTCGAAGCGGGCCCCGATGGCGACGATCAGGTCGGCTTTGTCCATCGCGTGGTTGGCCGTCCAGGTGCCGTGCATCCCCAGCATCCCCAGCCAGTTCTCGCCGGAGGCGGGGAAGCCGCCGAGGCCCATCAGGGTCGAGGTGACCGGGAAGCGGTCGGAGGCGGCGAGCTCGCGCAGCTCCTCGGAGGCGTTGGCGTTGATCACGCCGCCGCCGGTGTAGAAGATCGGCCGGCGTGCGGTCGCCAGCGCTTTGGCCGCGATTCGGATCTGCTTGATGTTGCCCTCGGTCGAGGGCTTGTAGCCGGGCAGCTCGACCGGCTCGGTGCGCGGCTGGTAGTCGATGTCGGCACGCGAGAGGTCCTGCGGGATGTCCAGCAGCACCGGTCCCGGCCGCCCGGTCGAGGCGACGTGGAAGGCCTGATGGACGTACTCGGGGATCTGCCGCGGGTCGGTGACCGCGAAGGAGTGCTTCACGAAGGGCAGCGTGGCGCCGAGGATGTCGGCCTCCTGGAAGCCGTCGGTGCCGATCAGCTCGGTGCGGACCTGGCCGGTGATGAAGACGGTCGGGACCGAGTCCATCATCGCGTCGGCGATCGCGGTGACGAGGTTGGTGGCGCCGGGCCCGGAGGTGGCGAAGGCGACTCCGACGCGGCCCGAGGCTTCGGCGTAGCCCTCGGCGGCGTGCCCCGCACCCTGCTCGTGGCGGGTCTGGACGTGGCGGAAGTCGGCGTCGACCATCGCGTCGTAGGTCGGCAGGTTCGCCCCGCCGGGGATCCCGAAGACGTCCTTGACGCCCTCGGCCTTGAGGGATTCCATCAACGTGTCAGCGGCGCGCATAGGAACTGGCGATGGTACCAGCGGCCCGAGCTAGGCCTGGGCGGCCGATTTCGCTGGGTTCCAGCGGGTCTTCGGCTCGATCGCCGTCTCGATCACGCGGCCTTTGTGGCGCTCGATCGCGTGGATGATCGACTCGACCAGCTCCTCCCCCAGGAGGGTCGGCTCGAGGCCGAGGTCGAGCAGCTTGGTGTGAACGGCGTTGTAGTAGTGCTCTTCCTTCTCGACGCGGGGGTTGTCGTAGTGCTGGATCTCGACGCTGTAGCCGAGGTGCTCCCCCGCCTCCTTGACCAGCTCGGCCAGCTGCCCGACCGAGAACTGCTCGGTGAACTGGTTGAAGACGCGGAACTCGCCCCGCTCGGCCGGGTTCAGCGCCGCCAGTTCGACGCAGGCGAGGGTGTCGCGGATGTTGAGGAAGCCGCGGGTCTGGTTGCCGGCGCCGTAGACGGTCAGCGGGTGGCCGATCACCGCCTGGACGCAGAACCGGTTGAGGACGGTGCCGAACAGCTCGTCGTAGTCGAAGCGGGTGACGAGACGGTCGTCGCGGGCGGTCTCCTCGGTCTCGACGCCGTAGACGACGCCCTGGTTGAGATCGGTCGCGCGCAGGCCCCAGGTGCGGCAGGCGAAATGGATGTTGGTCGAGTCGTGGACCTTGGAGCAGTGGTAGAGCGAGCCCGGCAG
>Ga0126313_10002177_pt1 | contig 10824 bp, 8 predicted proteins | sample Plot105A_FD_89954 | JGI IMG/M metagenome (GOLD analysis project Ga0126313, IMG submission 89954) | Serpentine soil microbial communities from UC McLaughlin Reserve, CA, USA - Plot105A | ecosystem: Environmental > Terrestrial > Soil > Grasslands | place: USA: UC McLaughlin Reserve, Lake County... | reverse complement strand
CTAAAACTACTGGAGCATTTACATATGGCTGTTTGTTAGCTGCTTGGACAAGCTTCAATTTGATTTCTTGGCTTTTTACATGATAGATCTCAAAACCTTGAAAGCCTCCAGCCGTGGGAGCAGTATCTGCTGCAGCAAATATCATTTCAATTTTCCATTCTTCTACCTGCTTATTACTTTCAAATTTTCTTTGTGACCTTCTATTGATCATAACGTTAAAGATATTGGTTTGTAGGACATCGTCTGTCTCAGGAATTAATACATCTTCTTCCTTTTCTTCCTTTGGATATAGTAGTTGGCTAGGAGAGGTATTATCATCTTTTTGAAAGATTCTAGAGAGAATATCTTTAGGATCAGACATAATCCAGCAATGTATTATAGCATGGAATCTTATAATATGTTATGCTATTTAATTTAATAATACTCAATAGATGAAATGTCACTTGGTTAGATAATTTGTTGTTAGATGTTTTATTCTTCTCTTTTACTAATGTATAGATAGATTCACAGTATATATATATTGATTGAAATTGATGTTCTATCTGCAACTGTCATAAACTCAATTATTTAAAGAACATCTTATGCTAACTAATGTTTAACAAAATTCTGCCTTCTCTTTCTTTTTCAAATAATGCTTGTAATGCTTCTCTAGCTTCTTCAAGTTTGAATTTTTTCCACACTTTAATTTTCAATCCTTTGGAATTATCGATAATTTCTTTGAATTCTTTTCTACTACCTCCAGTGGAACCTATTAACTTAATTTGTTTACTATACAATGATTGAAGATTCAATTTGACCTCGGCACCGGTCAGCACTCCAAATGTAACCCATCTTCCGTTAATAGCAACAGCATCCAAACTCTTCTGCCATGTGTCAGCACCTAGTGTGTTTAAAACCACTACTGCCATATTACCTTGAGTAAATTCCTTGACTTCTTCTATCACTTTGTCAAAAGTGGTGATATGATCTGCTCCAAATTCTTTTATCCAGTTCTTAGTAGTAACTGCAATAACCTTTGCTCCCATTTTCTTAGCAAATTGAATTGCTAGCATACCTGTATTCCCTGATGCACCAAACACCAACAATGACTCATTTATTTTTAGAGAAGCTTCCTTTAACGCATGAAATGGTGTTAATGCAGTCACGGATAAACTTGCAGCCATATCCCAACCCATATCATCTGGTATTTTAAAGACATTCTGTTGTGGAACTGCAATATATTCTGCAAAGCCGCCATTACTGACTACGCTAATTAATCCTCCATTTTTGCAAAGCATTTCAGAACTATTCAGACATAAATCACATGAACCATCAAATAGTCTGCTGTATACGACCACTCTTTCACCTTCATTTACTCTGTTCACATTATTTCCTACTCTCTCAACTACTCCGCTTATTTCTGCTCCTGGTATATGCGGTAGTGGTTTTACTTCAAGGCGTGGCGCAGACTTTATTCCGTGTTTTCCAGAAACTACAAAATAGTCTATTGGGTTTATACCAGCCACTTTAACTCTTATTAGTATTTCTTGATCTGTTAATTCTGGGTCTGAATATTCTTTTATCTCTAAATTTTCTAAACCTGGTTTTTCAAAAATAGCAGCTTTCATTTTAAGAAGATAATTTTTATTGTATTTATTATTATCCTGATCTAAAAATGTTTTTTCCTTGTAAATAGACAGAAAATTATTACAATTAGAAAATCTGTGTACGAATTTGCAGTGATATTAGAATTCAAAATATGCCATAGGATATACAGTAGTAAGCAGTAGTCAATACACGCTAGTTACAAAAATAGCCTGTCGCAGCACAGGCAACATGAGTATACGTTGGAAATGATACTTCTTGAATGTAGGAGAATATAACTGAATCACTACTTGCATATATAACAGCACAATATGCATTAGTAGTTAATAGTTCTATTACGCTTCAGGAGAACCAGATGGTCTAATATCATGGAAAATATTTAACACAGGACTTATTCCTACAGGAGAGTCAGATAGGGTAACTATCCGATCTAATATAGGAATTATATCGTAATTTTTATTCAGTACATCCATCCGAAAGGGGCACAATAGTTGTCATTTTATTGACAACTTCTATATAATTATTTAAAAGTAGAGCAAACACCTGCAATGAGTTGAAATCAGAGAAAGAGAGAGAAATAATCACTTTTGAATACAACTGTTACTTACCAATCTGTATTTTCTATGTATAACATAACTCCTATCTGTAATGGATCTCACCAAATCTGATTTCAGTATCAACTATAGGATATGAGAACTTTATGAATTCCAGGTGCTCTAAGACGTATATAATGTTATACTATTTTTTCCTTTTCATTATTGTCTATGGACGAATTCCCTGATCATCTTATTGTCTAACCTCCTTAAGATAATGCGAATGAATATCTCCATCATCATAAACTTGACCTACTTTCAAATAATTTTCTTGTGAATTACCAGGCGACTGTGAGATGGTGGCCATTACGTCTATGTGAACAGGAGATTGGGAAGGCAACAACTCTCTAATAGACATGGGTATATCGTCAACCACTTCGTCTCTGCTATAATAAATGTTCAAAGCAAAGAATCTTCCGCCAATATTTCCCAATTCAATAATTGTTGGTTTAGATTGTTCTTTAGCATTTTCTTGTGTAGAAATTACTGATCGGATATTGTGATAATTTAACTCAATAGATGTCGCTAATTTCTCTTTGTCTTCTTCAGAGAATGGCTTGCCTAATTTATTGGCTAATTGCAAAAATGAATTTTCTATTCGCAGGAGCATAAAATATTATAATTACAGGAATATAAAAAGAAAAATCAAATTTACATGTCAGGCTTTCTTCGATCTCTGCGCTCCATATTCTTCTATATAAAAGCTGAAGCAGCGTATTTTGTGCCAAGCAATGGAAATAGGACTTGGTGAATATGGATTACTGCAAATATCATCAAATATCATCCAAAGGTACTTGAGCCATTATTTCCGATTAAAGCAACAGTGGAAGTTCATTCTATAATGGTTTTGATGATCTTAAGAGGGCATTTTCAACTATCCAGATAAGGAGTAAATAGTACTACAATAATAACTAGTCTTATGCTTCTTTCTCTAATCCCCAGCTTACCTTACTAAAGGGTTTTACTTTTATAAATGGAGCTTCTCCTTCTTTCCATGGTTCGTTTCTTACCCATTCAAATTTCTTTTCAAATTTTTCATAGAGCTTTTTGAATTCTTCACCTCTTTCAATAATATCTACAGTACCTTGTATTACTACTGCTTTATTTTCAACTGATGAGTTGTAAACATCCACTACTAGTGCAATATTTTTGTTGACTTTGAGGTTCTTGTATTTCCTTGTATCATAATCTGTAGCAAAGAAGAATAAACCATCTTCATAGATATATGAAACAGGTGTAATGTGTGGAGTATTGTTGTATGATGTCGTAGCAACTCTGCATGCTTCATTTTCTAAAAGGAATTTCTTTTCGTTTTTAGTAAATTTCAATTCTTTGTTGGTATTAATACTATTAGTCTTCTTACTTTCCATTGAACTAGTTACCCCCCTTTTTTACTTCATGTACTTCTGGTCCTGCTTCTTCTACTACAATTCCCATAAATTCATGTCCTAGCGTTTGTCCTAGTTGCATCCCAGGTATAGTTCCGTGATAAAGATGCAAGTCAGAACCACATATGGCAGTTGAAATAACACGTAATGTTACGTCTTCTGGATTTTGAATATTGGAAGGAGGTTTGTCATCTATCTGAACATCTTTTGGATTATGATAGAATAATGCTTTCATAGTTGCTAATATTGAAACGTCACATACAATATATGGATTATTTATTCATCAATGGTATTATTTTATCCCTTGCATTGAAACTAGATAAGAATTATTGAAAGAAGAAGAACAAGAACAACTATGAAAAGAAATATAACAATATGAGAGAGAGTGCGTATGCATATGGATATATCTTGGAGTATAGTCATCCACACATATTTTTACTTACTATAATGTTCTATCTCATCTGCTGTTGTCGGTTGCCTCTTACTCTCTTTATTTATTGCTTCACGGATCTTTTTCCATATTTTTCTCTCAAACTGATAAGCCATAATCAATATTACTGTAGTGCCACCAACAGCTCCTATCGGTTCTCCAACAAGAAAACCAGTAGCTCATAAGTAGAGCCGGTTATAGGCATTCTTTATTATTGTAATTACTGATAACATCTAGAATAGACAAGGTGAGATAAGAATATTGACAGGCAGCATTAACAATATTAATCTTAAATAATCTTTAACCTTTAAGTGGCATAATAGGCAGCTAGAAGTTACCGAATAAATATGTCTTCAAACATTGGTGATAATAGAGCTAATAAGAATACAGGAAACAGTAGCACTGAAAACAGCAATGATAATAATAACGTTCATAGTACCAAAAAAGAAACACTAAGTCTGAAAGTTGCAGAAGCAGAACAGCGCGATGTGGGAAGAAAGATTGTCCGGATCGATCCAGAAATAGCTGAGCGCCTAAATATAACAAGTGGTGATTCTTTAGAATTATCATCCCTTGGAAAGAAGACTAGTGTTCTTAACTGGCCTGCAAGAGAATCTGATAGAGGTAAGGGTTTAATTCGTATCGATGGTTATACAAGAAACAAGCTTGATGTTGGAATTAACGATCAAGTGGAAGTCAAGAAAGTAATATCAAAAGATGCTAAAAGTATAACATTTGCTCCAACCGAACCTCTCAGAATAGTGGGTGCAGAAGAGTATCTATCAGAGTATCTAAATGGACAGTTGATGACTAAAGGTGATACAATACCTCTAAATGTTATGGGTCAAAGAATAGATCTTGTAGTAATTTCTACGAATCCTTCTGGTCCAGTTATAATCAATGACTCTACAAATATTACAGTTTCTGAAGAAAGTGCTAAGGCAGTACAGGTATCAAAAGAAGGTGGGGTTCCATCCATTACATATGAAGATATTGGAGGACTAGGAAATGCAGTTGAAAGAGTTAGAGAGATGATAGAGCTGCCTCTAAGACATCCAGAATTATTCAAAAGGTTAGGAGTTGAAGCACCTAAAGGTGTTCTTCTACATGGACCTCCAGGAACAGGAAAAACATTGATAGCAAAGGCCATAGCTAGTGAAACAAATGCTAACTTCTATACTATAGGAGGCCCTGAAATAATGAGCAAATACTATGGAGAATCTGAAGAGAAATTAAGAAACGTATTCCAGCAGGCAGAACAGAACGCACCATCTATTATTTTCATAGATGAGATTGATTCTATTGCTCCAAAGCGAGAAGAAGTATCAGGAGAAGTTGAGAGAAGAATAGTTGCTCAGCTGCTATCTTTAATGGATGGTATGTCTACAAGAGGAAAAGTAGTAGTAATAGGTGCTACAAATAGAATTAACGCTATAGACCCAGCATTAAGGCGTCCTGGAAGATTTGATAGAGAAATTGAAATTGGTGTTCCGGACAGAAATGGTCGATTAGAAATTTTACAAATACATACAAGAGGAATGCCCATTGCCAAAGATGTTAATTTAGAAAAACTTGCAGACATATCCCATGGATTTGTTGGAGCTGATTTACAGGCACTTGCTAAAGAAGCTGCAATAAGAGCACTAAGAAGAGTACTTCCTGAAGTAGATCTATCTTCTGAAAGCATACCTGCAGACACTTTAAGGAAAATTATAGTCACCATGCAGGACTTTATGGACGTAATTAAAGAGATGGAGCCTTCAGCAATGAGAGAAGTATTTGTAGAGGTTCCCGACGTAAAATGGGAAGATATCGGTGGATTATCAACTATAAAACAAGAACTTCAAGAAGCGGTGGAATGGCCGCTAAAATATCAGAAATTATTTACCCATGCAGATGCGGTTCCTCCAAAAGGTATTCTACTCTATGGCCCTCCAGGTACAGGTAAAACATTGATAGCAAAAGCTGCAGCAAATGAAAGTGAAGCTAACTTTATTAGCATAAAAGGACCAGAGTTGCTCTCAAAATGGGTAGGTGAGTCAGAGAAGGGTGTAAGGGAAGTATTTAGAAAAGCAAGACAAGCAGCTCCTTGCATAATATTCTTTGATGAAATAGATGCTATAGCGCCTAGAAGAGGAGGAGATTTTGGAGATACCCACGTAACTGAAAGACTCATCAGTCAACTTCTGACTGAATTGGATGGACTTGAAATATTAACTAATGTAATAGTTATTGGTGCAACCAATAGACCAGACATTATTGATCCTGCATTGCTAAGACCGGGTAGATTTGATAGATTACTTTATGTTCCACCACCTGATCGTGATTCAAGAATACAAATAATAAAAATTCATACAAGAAAGAAACCATTAGCAGATGACGTCAATGTAGAACAGTTAGCCGACCATACAGAAGGATATACGGGTGCTGATATTGCATCACTATCATCTGCAGCAGTTATGCTTGCTTTACGGGAATACATATCAAAGTATAAAGACCAAAAAGAAGCAGATAATCGTGTACAGGAATTAAAAATATACATGGGTCACTTTGAGGAAGCTATGAAGAAGATTAAGCCATTATCAACTCAGGAATTGAATATATACAAGAGAATATCAGAACAATTTGGAAAGCCTGAGATTGCATCTAGCACAGGAGGAACAGGGTCAGGAATGTCAATGGAAAGAGGTGGAAGAGGTACTCCAGATTCTGGAATAACTTAATTTTTTTATTTCTCAATGTTGTTAGGGTTGTTGCATGAACATTAATTCCTTTTCTAGCTAATCTTTTCATATGCCAAAATATCAATGTTTGTTAAATTTTTTATCATGTTTACTACTACTACTACTACTCTTATGCCTTAATTTTTCATATTTATGACTTCTACTTTGGTTATACCTACTGCTGCTAGTGCCACTTTGGCGTCTATTTCCATTATATCTTTGTCCGTGTCTTCTGAACTTTCTGTCTATGCCATATGATCCCTGTTGAGCAATCGGGATGGATATTCCCATTTCATCATTAAGTTTCCGTATTGGTTGTTTGGTGTTTCTCAGAATTCTTTCAAAGTCTTGTATTCTCTGCGGTATTACTAAAGATATAGCTTTACCAGTAGCACCAGCTCTAGCAGTTCTTCCAATTCTATGGAAGTAAATCATAGGATCATAAGGTACATCATAATTGATTACATGACCTACTGCTGGAACATCGATACCTCTTGCAGCAATATCAGTTGCTACCAATACATTATCAAGGCCTTTTCTAAATCTGCTCATTGCAACATTTCTTTCTTTTTGTGAAAGATCACCATGAATTGTAACTAATCTGAATCCTTCATCTTCTAGTTCCTGTGCAAGTCTTTGTGTTCTTTGTTTTGTAGCAGCAAAAACAATTGTTTGTTCTTTATCTGTATTTTCATTCTTAATAAAATTACAAAGATGCCTGAATTTTTCTTTCTCAGGGACTATAAGATAAGATTGCTCTATAGTATCAAGGCTTAACTCTTGTTCGTTTAATCGTACTTCTTTAGCATCCTTTTTCATATATTCTTGTGATAATTTTATTATTGGAGGAGGCATAGTAGCTGAAAATAGACAAGTCTGCCTGTTTTCTTCCTTTATATAAAATAATATAAACTTTATATCATCAATAAATCCCATATCAAGCATTCTATCGGCTTCATCTAAAACTACAAAATTTACTTTATTCAAGTCTATTGACTCTTGCTTTATGTGATCAATTAATCTTCCAGGAGTAGCAACTATTATCTGTGCATGTCTTCTTAACTGATGATGTTGAAGACCAATGCTTTGTCCTCCATATATGGCAACAGTTCTAATGCCAGTATATTTTCCAAATTTATTAATCTCATTTGTTACTTGTACTGCCAGCTCTCTTGTTGGAACAAGTATTAGTGCTTGAATTGGACCATTTCGTCTAATTTTTTGTAATATTGGAAGAGAAAAAGCAGCAGTCTTGCCAGTACCTGTATGCGCCTGGCCTACAACGTCTACGCCCTTTAAAATAAGGGGTATAGCCTCTTCCTGAATAGGAAAAGGTATTTCAAATCCAATTTCCTTAAGTGCTTTGACTATTTCTCTACTTACTCCTAATTGTTCAAACGTTGCTATTGTCATGGTTTTATGTCTAGACTCTCATTATACTAGATACATCACAAATGCCATAAGTATTCACCATTTTATCGTTTCATACAATCTTAATTTTTTAGCTTCTATGTTTATTATTCCAAGATATTAATTAAATGGGTATCAATATAATAATGATAACAATCTAAATGTAGATGATATGCTATATATCATTACATCATAAGATGAACAAATCCTATACCGGTCCTAATATAGCCGATATTTTAGAGAATTAGTTGAAAGTATTCCTATTAATAATAAACTTGAAGCAGAAATTGATGCTAAATTTCCTTTGGAGAATAATAATAATAGAATTGCAGAAAGAGTCAGTTTAGATGAACAGAAAATTAGCTTTAGAGACATTATTAGTCTCTTAATTGATTTCATAAAAGGAATCTATTCAAGTGATGAAAATGTAAAGTCATCTATACGTCTAGACAAATTACGTAAAATAGGTTGCACTTATCCAGCACAATACCTAATATTTGACTTTTGTTTGGCTGCATTAGAAGAAGATCTTCTTGATGCAAAATTATTTTTAGGACATGCTTTCAATATCATTGGTTTAAGCAACCAACTTAATCTTTTGCTATCTGCAATTGTATATACTCCATTAACTTCTGAAAAAGAAGTAAGAGAACTTTTGACACTATTGGCGTTGGAAGTTCAGCCTGCAAATATGGAGGCTTACTTACAACTATATGGCAAAGACTTTCAAAAAAGACATCAAATCTATGAAAATGAAATAATGAAACTGAAATTCTAGAGTATAATTATTATAAGTAGAGATCCTCTTCACGTTATGCTATTTTTCTGAAATAACTATGGCTATAATCCAGTAGGAAAAGTCTAAGACTAATAATGCTAACATATACACAATACGATTTGATATGGGGAGAAAATGGTCTGTCTTTTTTGGAAAATTTGTTCAACACATAGGTGAGCATTTCGAAGTAAAAAATTCAGAGCTCGAAGTAACAAATAACACTGTAATATTTGAATTTCAAAGATAAGATAAGATAAGATAAGATAAGATAAGATAATCAGGAAAGTTTCAACTTGGAGAAGGAATTATCTGCAGGTCTCTTTCTTCAATTAGTAAGATGTACTATTACCATCAATACAACACCAGCTATTTTACAAGCAACAATAACTTGGTAACTTTAATCAACATTTTTGCTGTTAAACCAAAACAATAACAACTACAGCAACAGCATAATAGACGAGCGAGCACACTGCAGAGTAAACAATCTTGGTTCTAATAATCCTTGGCTAAAAACATACTACGTGAGTAGAGGATTTAGAACGGAAAACCAATACATTCACAAACCATAATGTAGAAAACCACCTTAGAGAAGATCCATATGGAAAGAATACAATGAACTTAAACGTGATATTCATGTATATTATGAAGTGACTACCATGGACTAAAATCCCGTATTGTTAGAAAGATAGTGTATGACCATAAAACTCTTACAAATATAAACAACATGGCAAAAAGTAATTCTTATTATGCAAAATATAATCACGACACTAACAATTCCCAAGACTAGTGATGACATGCAATTATGACTCGATGTAACAAGAACTAGAAACAGAGGAGGAAGAAACAGAATATAAAAATTAATGCTTTGTTGTAAATTGCTCGATATCGCAGCAACATGATGTATATCTCATAAATGCAAAATGATATGAAGCTAATACTATATCTGTTCTATATTATTCTATATTTTGCAGCAAAATATAATGTAGCACAGGTTTAGTATTGGTTATCTCTAAAAACACCATAGAATCTCATGCGGCAGAATATGAGCTGAATTTAATGTTGATGCTAAAGAAAAGGATATGCCGTTTAGTTTTGGCATTCCAATAAATCAGTTGTGATTCTAGATATAATGAGTCTGTAAAACATATGAATAACTAAACGATACTAGATTGATTAACATAAAGGCAATAAGACGTAGCAAAGAATTCTGTTTGAAAATAACCATGGCAAACTTTATGTGGCCTACGACCGTAGTTTCTATATTGCCAAAGCAAAATAAATCGGATTCTTCAAGAATAATGAGAAAAAGAGAAAAAGCAGTTGCTACTCATCTTGATATAGACAATGGTATTACAAAAGGTAAAACTAGGATTAAACCCTTAGCCAAAGTTGTACAAGGAAAGAAAAAATTAAATTCTCCCATTCTCATTGCAGGCTTTCCAGGGGCAGGATTAGTGGGATCGATAAGTACTAGTTACATAATCAACAAACTTCATATGAATCAAATAGCGTGTGTAGAATCTGAGTTCATAGTACCTGGTGTCATTTACACGGAAGGAAAGCTAAGGCATCCATTTCGCTTGTATTCAAATAAAGAAGGTGATATTTGCGTGCTTGTGTGTGAAGCACCCATAATGGTTGAAGGTATGTATTCTGTTTTAGATACATTTGTGAAATGGGCGCTAAATAATAAAGTGAATGAAGTTATGGTATTAGATGGCATTGCCGTAGAAGGATTGCCTGATTCAAAAAGAATGCCTATAATCTTGTCGAGCGATGGTAGAGAAGCAGATGCAGCAAATCTTATTGATGATGATAATAATAACAGCGACGTAACAAATAAAGAAGAAGAAGAAAAAAAAGATGATAAGAGTCATAGTATTTATCCATCGACGGCTTTTATAGGAGGAATAGCTGG
>Ga0126313_10002176_pt1 | contig 10825 bp, 11 predicted proteins | sample Plot105A_FD_89954 | JGI IMG/M metagenome (GOLD analysis project Ga0126313, IMG submission 89954) | Serpentine soil microbial communities from UC McLaughlin Reserve, CA, USA - Plot105A | ecosystem: Environmental > Terrestrial > Soil > Grasslands | place: USA: UC McLaughlin Reserve, Lake County... | reverse complement strand
GCACTGATCCGCGACGGCGAGCTGCAGACGGTCGCCTGCGGGATCCGACCCAGCCTCGTTCCCCGCCACCAGCTGGACGACTACCAACGCCGGGTTCGGCACCGACTCAAAGACTCGGCCTGATCTCAACGGCTGGCCTGCGCGAATGCGCGGCAATGACGCCTTGACGGTGCGCCGGCGTGACGGCCTTCTCAAAGACACCTTGACGGCGCCGCTTCGGACCCCTTATCCCCGCAGCCGATAGCTGAGCCGCACGAACTGCTTGTCGCGGGCAACGTCGACGAGCTCTAGGTCAGCTGCCGTCAACCGACGGGGAAGCAGCGGAGCTCCACCACCGAGTGTCACCGGCGCGATGCCGACAAGAACCTCGTCCAACAGGCCGCTGTCGGCGAACTGCCCCACCAGCTCGCCGCCGCCGACGAGCCAGACGTTTCTGTCCCCCGCCGCTTGCGTCATCTCCTGGTGAACCGGTCGAACGTCTCCCTGGACGAACCGGATGTCCACTCCCGGAACCCGCGGGAGCGTCCTATGCGTGAAGACCCAGCAGGTCGTCTCCCCGTAGTGGGCATTCCACTTCTCAGGGTGATCGAGCAGATGATCATGATCGAGCACCCACTCATAGGTCGTCGCTCCCATCGCCATCGCGCCTACGTCAGCGAAAAAGCGCGTGAACGACTGGTCGTCACCTTCCGCGCGATCGACCTCGAAGAGCCAATCGAGAGAATTGTGCTCGTCCGCGATGTACCCGTCGAGACTGGTTGCCGTGTAGTACTGGGTCTTCGTCACGCCGTCACTCTGCCAGGCCCTGGGGCCAACCCACTCGGCTGGGCCAGCGTGCGGGAATGCACCTTGAGCGCCGCGTGCTGCGAGCGGCAGATCCGCGTCGTCGGTTTGCACCGCGGAGCGGGCAGCTCGTAGAGTGGCCCGATGGGTCGAGTTGAGGCTCGCCTGGAGGAGTTGGACATCGTGCTGCCGACTCCGATGGAGCCGCCGGGAAGCTTCGAGGTCGTCACGGTTCACGCTGGAATCGTGTACGTCGCCGGGCACGCGCCGATCGACGGCTCGCCCGTCCTCATGCAGGGAGCTGTCGGCTCCGACCTGACACTGGAAGAGGGTTATCAGGGAGCCCGTTTGACTGGACTGTCGATCATCGCTTCCCTCAAGCGCGCACTCGGCGAACTCGATCGCGTGTCGAGATGGCTACGCGTGGTGGGCTATGTCCAAACGGCATCCGGCTTCCACGACAACGCGAAGGTTCTCAATGGGTTCAGCGACCTGATCGTCGACATCTGGGGTGATGCGGGACGGCACGCTCGCTCGGCACCTGGACAAGGCCCTTCACCGCTGAACGTGCCGGTCATCGTCGACGCATTCGTCGCTGTCGCAGAGTAGACGGTGGTGCGAGTGCCACTCAGCTGGGCCAACGTGCGGGAATGTCCTTCGAGGCTTTCCCGGCTCCGCGGCTCGGTCCGGGTCAGCCCTCGGCCGATGGCGTCGCGGGTGCAGCTCCGGCCCAGACAGAGACGCCGACTTGTTCCATGAAGCCGAGATCGTCTCGGTGGTTCCAGATCTCGGCAACCTTTCCACCCTGGTTGAACCGATAGATGTTCACTCCGGAGAACGTGGCCGCCTTTCCGGTTGGCTCAACGTCACCCCACTGGCCAGTGAACGTCCCGGTCGCCGTCCAACGCGCTGCGACAAGGTCCTCTTCGCCAAGCACGAGGTCGACACTCCAGCGGGCATCCGGGAAGGCGCGGCGGAAGTCAGCCGCGATCTTCGCCATGCCCGCCGCACCCGGAAGTGCATGTGTCGGACGGAGGTCGTGCCGAACGTAGTCGTCGGCGAACACGTCGCGTGCAAACTCGAAGTTGCCGCGGTCCCAGACCTCCTCGTAAAACCGTCGCACCAGGGCTTTGTTCTCTGCAACCCCCATCGCAGCCTCCTCTCCGGGTGTCGATCCCAATCTCCGCGTGCCACAGCCGCTATCTAGCCAAAGGATCCTTGCATGAGGGAGCGTCCTCTCACTTGAGGCTACGGAGCGGTGGCTGAAAGGCGAAGGACCCCGCCCGTGCAGCTCGGGTCCGCGTTGCCAGTGCTTTGCCCGCACCATCCGTTTATCAGTGCGCAAGCGGGTTCCGACTCTGGGGCGCGAAGCACAGTCCACGCGTAGTGGAGCAGCACAAGGCGGCATCGACTAACAGGGCCTAGCCGCTTCCTAAGCACCTCGCGGCGGCGATCGCCCGGTACTGAGAGGTCGCGCCGCTCGGACGGCTGGCTGCTCTGGTCTTCGACTGACGCGCGCTACTGCGCCCGGACGATGCAGCGAAAGCCGATGTGGCCGGTCGAGGTGTCGATCGCCCCGCCCTGCCGCGCGGCGGGCCGGTAGCGCAGGCAATAGTTCGGCCCGCACAGGTGCGAGCCGCCCTGCGCGGGGTCGAGCTCGCGCTCGGCGCCGGTGACGTGCTTCGTCTCACACACGAAGCGCCGGAACGCGGCGGCGGTCACCGGCCGCTCGTCGATCCAGAACCCGTCGACCTCGACGCGGCGGACCGGCGCCTCTTTCGGGGTAGAAGCGCTCGTCGCCCATGTCGAACGTGCCGCCGGGGACGAAGGCCATCCCCTGGGGCGCCTCGGACGGTGACGTCGCGGCGCTCACGGTCGCGAGTGTGGCAGATCAGCTCGAGAAGCCGGCGATGGCCACCCCGATCAGCCTGAGCCGATCACCAGCGGCAGTACGGCCATGATCACGGCGTTGTTCTGCGTGAAGCGCTCCAGGGCGCGCCCATCCATGTTGGCGTCGGCGCCTCATCCCCGGCGACGGTGGCGGGTTCGATCCCCGCCGTCCGCTCTCAGCTTGTGAAAGGCTGCGCCGGCTCTGAGTCGTCCGCTGTTCGAGGCCACCAGATGGAGCATCACGGACACACGTCGCTCAACAGGACGGCCCTCGCAGCGACCTGGCACTGCCTGACAGGCTGTGCAATCGGCGAGATTCTCGGCCTCGCCATCGCGACCGCGCTGGACTGGGGCAACGTCGCCTCGATCGCCCTCGCCGTCGTTCTCGCCTTTTTCTTCGGCTACCTGCTCACCCTTCGGCCGCTCGTGACTGGCGGGGTGCCGTTTCGCAATGCGGCGCGGGTGGCGCTCGCAGCCGACACGGTCTCGATCGCGGTGATGGAGATCGTCGACAACGCCTTCATCCTGCTCGTGCCCGGCGCGATGGAGGCGGGGCTTGGCGACTTCCTCTTCTGGTGGAGCCTCGGAGTGGGCCTTTTCATCGCATTCTGGGCGGCGTTTCCGGTCAACCGGGCCCTGATCGCCCGCGGGCGGGGTCACGCGGTCGCCCACGCCCACCACTAGGCGCTGGGTTTTCCGCCGGCCAGTCGCGGCTACAAGCCGACCATGCCGCGTGCGCTCTGGACCGGCTCGATCAGCTTCGGCCTCGTCAACGTGCCGGTGCGCCTGTACAGCGCGATCTCCGAGCACAAGCTCCACTTCCACTTCGTCCACGAGAAGGACGACAGCCCGATCGGCTACCAGAAGATCTGCAAGCTCGAGGAGAAGCCGGTCCCCGACAAGGAGATCGTCAAGGCGTTCGAGCACCGCAAGGGCGAGTACGTCTACATGACCGACGAGGACTTCCAGGCGGCGCGCGTCGAGGGCTACAAGACGATCGACATCACGGACTTCGTTCCCTACGAGCAGATCGACCCGATCTACTTCGCGCACACCTATTACGTGGGGCCGCAGGACGGCTCGGAGAAGGTCTACTCGCTGCTGGTGAAGGCCATGGAGGACTCCGAGCTGGCCGGAATCGCGAAGTTCGTGATGCGCGACCGCCAGTACCTCGGCGCGCTGCGGGTGCGCGACGGGACCATCGTGCTCGAGCAGCTCCACTTCGCGGACGAGGTACGGCCCGTGAAGGGGCTCACTCCCAAGCGGCAGCGGGTCGACAAGCGCGAGCTCGAGATGGCCCGGCAGCTGATCGACAGCTTCGCGGGAGACTGGCGGCCGGACAAGTACGACGACACCTACCGCGACGCCCTGCGCGCCGTCATCGAGGCGAAGCGCAAGGGCAAGGAGGTGCACGTCGCGGCCGAGGCGGAGGAGGAGCGGCCGACCGACCTGCTGGCGGCGCTGCGCGCGAGCGTCGAGGCGTCGAAGCGCGGCGAGCGGCGGCCGGCCCGTGGCAGCTCCAACGGCGCGAGTGGGGACGAGCTGGAGGAACTGCCGAAGAGCGAGCTCGAGAAGCGCGCCCGCGACGCCGAGATCGAGGGGCGCTCGAAGATGAGCAAGGAGGAGCTGGTCGAGGCCCTCCGCGCCGCCGCCTGAGGCTTATCCTCAGACGTCGGTGGACCTGGAGCGCGAGCTCGACCGTCTCTACCAGCTGCCCCCGGGCGAGTTCACGGCGGCACGCGACGAGCTGGCCAAGCGCCTGCGCGCCGACGGCGAGCGCGAACAGGCCGAGGAGGTCAAGAAGCTGCGCAAGCCGCCGGTCGCCGTCTCGCTCGTGAACCGGCTGGCGCGCGAGCGGGAGCTGGACGTGCAGCGGCTCGCGAAGGCCGGCGAGGCGTTGACAGCGAGCCAGGGCAAGGGCGACGCGGACGCGTTCGAGGAGGCGCGCAGCGAGGAGCAGCGGGCGCTCGAGCGGCTCTCCCAGGCGGCGAAGGAGATCGCCGACCAGGAGGGCTTCGGCGGCCCGACGGTCGAGCGCGCCACGCAGACGATGCGCGCCGCCTCGCTGACCGACGAGGGGCGGGGACTGTTGAAGCAGGCGCGCCTGACCGAGGAGCTGCAGCCGCCGGGCTTCGAGGCGCTGACCGGGCTCGCGCCGGCCGCACCGCGCCGTCCGGCCAGGCGGGCGAAGCCGCGGACGAAGACCGACGACAAGGCGGAGCGCCGGCACGCGCTGACCGAGGCACGGGAGACCGTGCGCCGGCTCAAGGCCGAGGAGCGCGAGCTCGCCTCGGCGGCTCGTGCCGCCGCCCGCGAAGCCGATCGTGCCGAGGCCGCGGCTGCGAAGCTCCGGCAGCAGGCGGACAGGGCCCAGGCCGGGGCGAAGGAAGCGGGGGAGCGCGTTTCGCAGGCCGCAGCAGAGCTCGAGCAGCTTCGCTAGCCTCCGGGAGGGAGATCGCCCCGAAGGTCGAAAACGCGACGTATGTCCGAACAGACCATCGCCCGCGACCTCACGCTGTTGGCGACTGAGGTCGACTCGCTCGAGAAGGCGCTCGTGCAGGCGAAGACCGTGCAAGCGCACGAGTCCGAGCGCAGGAAGCGAGCCGACGTGCAGGCCGAGAAGCTTCGGCAGGAACTGCGCCACGCGCGCCGCCGCGCGAAGGCGGCCGAGCGCGAGCTCGCGAAGCTGTCCGCGGGAGTCGGCGCCAACGAGCACCGTGCCGAGACGACCGAGCGCGAGCTGCGTGCGCAGCTCGAGCAGGAGCAGCAGCGCAACGAGGTGCTGCTCCACGAGGTCGAACGGGTCGAGGCCGAGCGTCGCGCCCTGCAGCGGAACCTGCGCGAGGTGCTCGGGAACCTCCGTCACGCGGCCCAGGAGGCGCGCGGCTCGCGTGGGCGCTCGGCGGAGACGCTCGACGAGGCGACGCTCGTCTCGGTGCGGCGGCCCGACGTCGGCTGGTGAGAACGACCACTCGCGGCTCCTGATCCCGCCCGCTCGGCGGGCAGAGATGGTGCGGCCGAGTACGCGCCTGCTACTCGCGCAGTACGTCGCTAGGTAGCATCGCCTGCGGTCCTGTGCCAGCGGTCACCCCGCACGTCTCCGACCGCCTGCTCGCGGTGGGCGTGTCACACCACCACGCGCCGCTCGAGGTGCGCGAGCGCCTGTACCTCCAGGACGGCCAGGCGGCGGAGCTCGCGTCCGAGCTCGGCGACGCGGTCGTGCTCTCGACCTGCAATCGCACCGAGGTCTACCTCGCCGGCAGGAGCGCGGACACCGCGAGGGCGGAGCTGGAGCGCCGCTCCGGGCTCGAGCTCGGCGACGTGCTCGCGCGCTGGGAGGACGGCGAGGCCGTCTCGCATCTCTTCCGGGTCGCGGCGGGGCTCGACTCGCTCGTGCCCGGCGAGTCGCAGATCCTCGGCCAGGTGCGCGAGGCGTACCAGGCCGCGCGGACGGCCGGTGCGACCGGTCCACTGCTGAACCGGCTCTTCGAGGAAGCGCTGCGGGCCGGGAAGCGCGTGCGCACCGAGGCGACGCTGCACGAGCTGCCGGAATCGGTCGCGGCCTCTGCGGTCGAGCTCGCGGCGCGGGAGCTGGACGGAGTCGATGGGAGGCGCGCGCTCCTGTTCGGGGCGGGCCGCATGAGCGAGCTCGCCGCGCGCGACCTGCGGGCACGCGGGGCAGAGGTCGTCGTCTCCAGCCGCACGCTCGAGAGCGCCCAGGACCTCGCCGACCGGGTCGGCGGCCGCGCGGCGGCGTTCGACGCGGTCGCGGTCGAGCTCCCCGCCACGGACCTGGTCATCTCGGCCACTCGCTGCCCGTACCCGATCCTGCACGCGGAGGCGGTGCGGCCGCGCAGCAAGCCGCTCGTGCTCGTGGACGTCGCCGTGCCGCGCGACCTCGACCCCGCGATCGGCGGGCTCGACGGCTGCACGCTCTTCGACATCGACGCCCTCGGGGAGGGCCTCGTCGGCCGCGAGGAGGACGTGCGCGAGGCCGAGGCGATCGTCGCCGAGGAGGCGGCCCGCTTCGCCGAGTGGCGGCGTGCACGCGACGCTGCCGGGGCGATCCGCGACCTGCGCCTGCGGGCCGAGGAGATCCGCTCCGAAGAGTTGGCGCGCGCCGGCTCGCGGCTCGCGGACCTTTCCCCGCGGGAGCGCGAGACGGTCGAGACGCTGACGACGCAGATCGTGAACAAGCTCCTGCACGCGCCGACGGTTCGCGCCAAGGAGGCGGGCTCGGAGCCGCTGCGCGACCTCTTCGCGCTGCGCGACGAGCGGGAGTGAGCTCGGGAGAGCTGTACGCCCGGGCGCTGGAGGTCATCCCGGGCGGGGTCAACTCGCCGGTGCGCGCGATGAAGGCGGTCGGGCTCGAGCAGCCGCTGTTCGCCGCGCGGGGTGAAGGCGCCTACCTCGAGGACGTCGACGGACGCCGGTACGTCGACTGGGTGCTCTCGTGGGGCCCGCTGATCTTCGGCCACGCCGACCCGGAGACGGTGGAGGCCGTGGTCGCGGCGGCGCGCGAGGGCACCAGCTTCGGCACCGCGACGGAGCGCGAGGTCGAGCTGGCGGAGGAGATCGTCGCCGCGGTGCCGTCGGTGGAGATGGTGCGGCTCGTCTCGTCGGGGACCGAGGCGGCGATGACCGCGCTGCGGCTGGCGCGGGCGGCGACGGGCCGCGAGCCGTTCGTGCGCTTCCGTGGCGGCTACCACGGGCACGCCGACCCGTTCCTCTCGGAGGCCGGCTCGGGCGTGCGCACGCTGGGGATCGACGCGCGCGGCGAGGGCCGGGTGGTCGACTACGACGACCTCGACGCGGTCGAGCGCGTGATCGACGGCGCGGCGTGCGTCTTCGTCGAGCCGGTCGCGGGGAACATGGGCGTCGTCCCGCCGGCGGAGGGCTTCCTCGAAGGGCTGCGGCGCCTCTGCGACGAGAGCGGCGCGCTGCTCGTCTTCGACGAGGTGATCACCGGGTTCCGCGTCGCCCGCGGCGGTGCGCAGGAGCGGTTCGGCGTGCTGCCCGACCTGACCGTGCTCGGCAAGATCGTCGGGGGCGGCCTCCCGCTGGCGGCCTTCGGCGGCCGCGCGGACCTGATGGAGCGCCTGGCGCCTGCCGGCGACGTCTACCAGGCCGGGACGCTGTCGGGCAACCCGCTCGCGACGGCGGCCGGCCTCTCGGTCCTGCGCCGCCTCACCGCCGAGGTGTACGAGCAGCTCGAGCAGAAGGGCCGGCGGCTCGACGCGCTGGGGCAGTACGGACGCTTTGAGCGAATCGGTGCGATGGCGTCGCTGTTCGTCGACGACTACCCGGCCCTCTTCCGCCACCTCCTCGACCGCGGCGTCTACCTCGCCCCGTCGCAGAACGAGGCGATGTTCCTCTCGACCGCCCACGGCGACGAAGAGATCGATCGCACGCTGGAAGCCGTTCTGAGCTTCGCCTGAGTTTGTGCCGCAGCGCCGCTTTTGCATTTGAAAAATCCGTGCTAGCCTCGATGCGTTCGCGAGAAGCGTCGGAGACGTCGGGGGAGCGAACTGAGAAGCACTCGAATCTGCGGCTCTGTCCCGGGGAACCCCGGGTGGACGAGAAGGCACCTCCAGGTCGTGCTGCTGTTGCTCGCGGTCCTGCTGGGGGTCGCTGGCATCTACGGCGCAGTGAGCAGCCCTGCGCTCGCCGCTGCGACGGGCGGACCGAACCCGGATCCGCCGCCACCGCCACCGCCCCCGCCTGCGCCACGAGTGCCGCCACCGCCGCCACCGCCGCCGCCACCGCCGCCGCCACCACCTCCGCCGGCGGTCGAGGCGCCGCCTCCGCCACCGGCCTACACCCCGCCGCGGGTCCCGAAGAAGGCCAAGCACGCCGCGCCGGTCAAGGAGCGAAAAGCGAAGAAGGCGACAGCCGTGGCAACCCGGACGGACTGGACTCCGCGCCCGCCTGACGACCCTGGCGTACCGGTGCTCGCGACAACTCCGGTTGCCGTCGGTGTCCAGAGCGCGGGGGCGTCCTCGTCGCTCCTTCCGTTGCTGCTGAGCGGACTGCTTCTGCTCGCGCTCCTCGTGGCCGCCGCCGCCGCGATTCCTCCCTGGGTTCTGCCCGGGAACGTGAACGTCCTCGCCTACGAGCACCGCGAAACGATCGTGGCCGGAGGAGTGGCGGCCGCCGTCAGCATCGGCCTCGGTCTCGCCATCGCTCTGGTCGGATCATGATCCGCGCCTCACTCGCCGCCGCCGGCCTCGCGGCCTTCCTCCTCGTCGCGCCGCTCCTCGCAGCCGACGCGCCAAGTCGCTTCACGGCAACGATCGCGCCAGCCGCAGTGAAGGCGGGGCTCGGGACCTACACGATCGCGATCACGAACCAACCGAACTCCGTGGACGCAACCTCGGCGAGCGTCGAGATTCCCGCAGGCTTCGCAGTCGATGGAGCCGTTTCGCCGCCGACGGTCTCCGTCTCCGGTCCGTGTGCCGGCCGCACATGGATCGCGGCGCTCGGTGTCTCGACAATCGATCTTGCACCCGCCACCACCGCCGACGCCCTGTGCGACCGCGGCACGCTGGCCGTGACTTTCAACGTGATCGCGGCGCCACCGACGGACGGACAGTGGCCCTGGACGACGACTGTCGCGCCTGGTTTCACGGGAACCTCGCCGACCCTGACCATCGACAGCACTCCTCCCGACACCACGATCGCCGGCAGTCCGCCTTCGCTCACGGGCGCGAGTGCATCGTTCGGCTTCACCGGCAGCGACGGCGGCGTAGGAGTCGCAAGCTTCGAGTGCAGCCTGGACGGCGCCGCGTTTTCGGGATGCATCAGCGCTGCGAGCTACAGCGGGCTGGACAACGGCGGCCACACCTTCGCCGTCCGCGCGATCGACGTTCTGGGGAACGTCGACCCGACCCCGGCCTCGTGGTCGTGGACGGTCGACGCCGTGGCACCGGACACCTCGATCGAGGGTGCGCAGCCGAACCTGAGCGCCAGCCGCACCGCAACGTTCGGGCTCAGCGGGACGGACTCGGGGAGCGGCGTCGCCGGCTTCGAGTGCAATCTCGACGGCGCCGGCTTCTCCGCCTGCTCGAGCGGAATCACGTACACGGGTCTCGCCGACGGCACGCACACGTTCGCCGTCCGCGCCGTGGACGCCGTCGGCAACCGGGACGCCTCGCCGGCGAGTGACACCTGGGAGATCGATGCGACGGCGCCCCCGGCACCGGTCATCACGTCAGCTCCGTCGGATCCGAGCGACGACTCGAGCCCGACCTTCCAGTACACCGACGGCGACCCGACAGCTCATCTCTTCTGCCAACTCGACGGAAGCGCCTTCACGAACTGCCCTTCGGGCTTCTCGTCGCCGACGCTGCTCGACGGGCAGCACACCTTCGGCGTGAAGGCCGTCGACGACGCCGGGAATGCGAGCGGTGTCACCCCTTACACGTGGACGATCGACACCGTGCATCCGCTCGTCTCGATCACGTCCGCGCCACCGCTGCTGACGAACCAGACGAGCGCGACCTTCAGCTTCGTCGCGAACAAGCCGGGCAGCACCTACCGCTGCGCTCTCGACGGCGGCGCGTTCGGCAGCTGCTCGAGCCCGCGCCTGTACAACAACCTCTCGAACGGCTCGCACACGTTCGCCGTGAGGGGAGTCTGGCTCGCGATCGCCGGGCCGCCGACGGAATACACCTGGAGGGTCGACACGGTGCCCCCGCAGACGATGATCACGTCGACGCCGCCGGGCGAAAGCCACTCGCGCACCGCGGCCTTTGCCTTCACGAGTGGCGAGCCGAATTCGACCTTCACGTGTCGCCTGAACAGCGCCGGCTTCACGCCTTGCAGCTCGCCGCACGCCTACACGGGGCTCGGCGACGGCACGTACACCTTCCGCGTGCAGGCCGTGGACGCGGCGGGTAACGCCGACACCACCCCTGCCCTGTACACATGGAGGATCTCGGGCGTCGGCCCGCCGATCGCCGATCTGAAGCCGCCGGCGAACGTGGGCAAGGTGCGACGGAACGTCGGCTACGGCCGGATGCAGCTGCGGTGGAGTCGGCCCGCTGACTCGGACTTCCACCACGTCAACGTCTATCTCTCGACGAGTCGGAAGACGCCGCCGAGGCGGCTCGTCTACACCGGCAAGCGGCAGTCCTACACCGACCGCCACTTC
>Ga0126313_10002173_pt1 | contig 10828 bp, 11 predicted proteins | sample Plot105A_FD_89954 | JGI IMG/M metagenome (GOLD analysis project Ga0126313, IMG submission 89954) | Serpentine soil microbial communities from UC McLaughlin Reserve, CA, USA - Plot105A | ecosystem: Environmental > Terrestrial > Soil > Grasslands | place: USA: UC McLaughlin Reserve, Lake County... | reverse complement strand
CAAGGCGCTTGCCCTGGCGGCGACGGCCCTTCGGCGGTTCACGTAACGATGTCGAACACGCTGACGACGCCCGTCGAGGCGCTCGAGCTCGCCTACCCGCTGCGCGTTCGCCGCCACGGGCTGCGCCTCGGCTCCGGCGGAGCCGGACGTCACCGCGGCGGCGACGGCGTCATCCGCGAGCTCGAGGCGCTCGAACTCTGCCGCGCCTCGATCCTCAGCGAGCGCCGCACCCATGCGCCCGCAGGCGCACGCGGCGGCGCTCCGGGCTCGCCAGGCCGCAATCTCTTGAACGGCCGAGAGCTCCGCGCGAAGACCTCCGTCGGCCTCGCTCCCGGCGACGTGCTGCGCCTCGAAACGCCCGGCGGAGGCGGCTTCGGGCCCGGGTAATCTGGCGGCATGGCCGTCGTCGAGGCTCAGGATCTGCACCGCACCTACCGCACGTCCACCGGGACTCTCCGGCGCAAGTGGATGAATGTCGAGGCCGTGCGCGGCGTCAGCTTCGGGATCGAGAAGGGCGAGCTCTTCGGCCTGCTCGGCCCGAACGGCGCCGGCAAGACGACGACGATCAAGATGCTGATCACGCTGCTGCTTCCGACCAGCGGAACGGCGCGCGTGCTCGGCTACGACGTCGTCAAGGACCCGCGCGAAGTTCGCAAGCGCATCGGCTACGTCTTCGGGGGCGAGCGTGGCGTCTACGAGCGTTTGTCCGGCTACGACAACCTCCGCTACTTCGCCGAGCTCTACGGTGTGCCGCCGAAGGAGATCCGGCCGCGAATCGAGTCGCTGCTCGAGCTCGTCGGGCTCAAGGGCCGGGAGGACGAGCGCACCGAGGGCTACTCCCGCGGGATGAAGCAGCGGCTGCACATCGCGCGCGGCCTCCTCCACGACCCGCCGGTCGTCTTCCTCGACGAGCCGACGATCGGGCTCGACCCCGTGGGGGCGCGCGAGCTGCGGGCGACGATCGCCTCGCTCGCCGAGGCCGGCAAGACGATCCTGCTGACGACGCACTACATGTTCGAGGCGGATGCCCTGTGCGACCGGATTGCGGTGATCGCCCGCGGCCAGATCGTCGCCGAGGGAACCCCCCTCGAGCTCAAGCGCGGCGTCGCTCAGGGCGCGGTCGTCGAAGTCGAGGTCTTTGGCGTCCCCGACGGAACGGTGGAGCGCGTCCGCGGGCTTCAGGGCGTGATGTCCGTCTCGGTCGAGGAGCGGGAGCAGGCGCAGGTACTGATCGTCCAGACCGGCGCCGACGTCGAGCTCACACACTCGATCCTCGGGGCGCTGAACGGCGCGAACGTCGGCCGCATCTCGCGGCGAGAGCCGACGCTCGAGGACGCTTACGTCGCCCTCGTGTCGGAAGAGTGAAGACGCTCCGGCTGCTCGCGGTCGGCTGGTACTACCAGTTCAAGATGATCTCCCGCTCGCCCTTCGAGGGCATCGGGCAGGTGATCTACCCCCTCTTCTTCGCGACCGTCGCGTTCTTCATCTTTCGGGCGAGCGAGAGCCCGAGAACGCTGCTCTACGCGGCACTCGGGTCGGCGGTGATGGGCATGTGGTCGGCGACGAGCACGACCGCCGGCAACGCGATGCAGCGTGAACGCTGGCACGGCACGCTCGAGTCGCTCGTCGCCACGCCGCCGCATTTCGGACTCGTCCTGCTCCCGATCACCCTTGCGATGTCGACGATCGGGATCTACTGCCTCGTCGCGACGCTCGCGCTCGGACGCTTCGTCTTCGGCATCGACCTCACGGTCGAGCATCCGCTTCTGTTCGCACTGGCGATCGTCGGGGCGGTGGTGTCGTTCGGCTCGCTCGGGTTTTTGTTTGCCGTCTCGTTCGTCCGGTTCCGGGCGGCCTGGGCGCTGGGGAACCTGTTCGAGTACCCGGTCTGGCTGATCGGCGGGTTCCTCGTCCCGCTCGTGCTCCTCCCCGAGTGGGTGCGGCCGATCTCGTGGGCGCTGGCGCCGACGTGGGGCATGAGCGCGATCCGCGAGGCCGCGCTGGGCGGCTCGCCACTCCCCGACCTCCTCCTCTGCCTGGGCCTGGGCGCGATCTACGTCGCGCTTGGGCTCGCCATGCTCGAGCGGGTGCTCTCCGCGGCTCGGAAGCGCGGCGCGCTGGCGCTGTCATGACTTCGCTCCGGATCTTCGCGATCGGAGGCCTGATGAGCTACCGCGCGCTCTTCTACTGGCTGACGTTCTGGATCTTCGTACCAGGCCTCGTCGTGGCGCCGGTCTTCCAGATCCTGCTCTTCGCCTACATCGGCCGGTCGGCGGAGCTCGAGTCCGACGAGTTCTACGTCGTGGGGAATGCGATCCAGTACGCGGCAATCCCGGCGCTCTTCGCCATGAGCCAGCTCGTGGCCGGCGAGAAGTTCCAGAACACCCTCGGCGCCATCCTCGTCAGCCCCGCCCCCCGACTGCCGCTCTTCTTCGGCCGCGCCGTTCCGGTCGTCGCGAACAGCGTCTTCGTCGCGGCCTTCGCGCTCACCGCGGGGACACTGATCCTCGGCGTCGACGTGCCGGCTTCGTCGATCCCCGCCCTCGCGCTCGTGATCGTCGTCGCCGCCGTCTCCTGCACCGGCCTCGGGCTGATCAACGCGGCGCTCGGGCTGAGGATCCGCGAGAACGCCGTGCTCTCGAACGCCATCTTCGGCTTCCTGCTCATCTTTACCGGGGCGAACATCCCGCTCTCGCAGCTGCCCGACTGGATGCGGGCCGTCTCCGAGGTGATTCCGTTCACGCACTCGATCCAGGCGGCACGGGAGCTTGCGGACGGGGCGAGCCTTGGCTCCGTCATCGACCTGGTCGGCACGGAGCTCCTCATCTCCGCCGCTTACCTTTCGGCCGGCTACCTACTGCTCCGGTTCTTCGAAGGGCAGGGCCGCCGGCATGCAACTCTGGAGCGGTCATGAGCCGGCTCGTGCGCCTGATCTGGATCGGCTGGAAGTTCTACGTGAAGAACCTCACCCTGTCGGGGTTCTTCATCCTCACGTCGGTGCTCCAGCCGATCATCTTCGCCTCGGTCGCCTACCTGATGTTCAGCGTCGGAGCCCGCGAGGGGACGCTGCTCTACGTCGCGCTCGGGGCAGGGATGATGGGGATCTGGTCGTCCACGTTGTTCGGCTCGGGCGGCGCGATCCAGTGGCAGCGGTGGCAGGGCACGCTCGAGTACATGATCGCCGTCCCGCCCCCGTTCCTGCTCGTGATCGTTCCGTTGACCCTGGCAACGGCGAGCATCGGGATGTACTCACTCATTGCGACGCTGCTCTGGGGACGGCTCTTCTTCGACGTGCCGCTCACAATCGCGCATCCGTTCGCGTTCGTCGTCGCGCTGCCCGTGACGGTCATCGGGCTGGGGCTGCTGGGATTGATCCTCGCCTCGACCTTCATCATGTACCGGAACGCGAACGCCCTCTCGAACCTGCTCGAGTACCCCGTCTGGCTCGTGACCGGGCTGCTCGTCTCGCTCTCGCTGCTTCCCGGCTGGGTGTTGCCGATCTCGTGGGTGCTCGCGCCCACCTGGGGGGTCGACGCGTTGCGCGAGGCGGCGATTGCCGGGAACCCGTGGCCGGAGATCGGGATGTGCCTCGTGCTCGGCGCCGTCTACCTCGTGATCGGTCACTTCGCGCTGCAGCAGTTCGAGCGGCTCGCGCGTGAGCGGGCGACGCTCTCACTGACATGACGAACCTCAGAGTCTTCTTCATCGGCGGGTACCTGTCGTACCGCGCGCTCTTCAACTGGATGCACTGGTCGTACTACATCCCCACCATGCTCGGCGCGCCGATCTTCCAGGTGCTCTTCTTCGCCTACATCGGCCGGTTCGCCCAGGTCCGCAACGACGAGTTCTTCGTCGTCGGGAACGCGGTGCAGCTCTCTTCGATGGCAGGCATCTACGGGATGGCGATGACCGTCGGCGGCGAACGCTGGACGCAGACGCTCTCGCCGCTGATGGCGACGCCGGCCAACCGGCTCCCCCTCTTCCTCGGGCGCGCCCTGCCGCTGATCGTCAACGGGATCTTCACCTCCGCCTTCGCGTTTGCCGTCGGCTGGCTGCTGCTCGATGTCGACATCTCCGCCTCACAGCTGCCGGCGCTCGCAGTCGTCATGGCGGCCAGCGCGTTCGCGTGCACGTCGCTCGGCCTCGTAGTCGGCGCATTGGGGCTTCGCGTCCGGGACGTCTTCTTCCTCGCGAACTTCGTCGTCTACTCGCTGGTGCTCTTCTGCGGCGTGAACATCCCGCTCGAGTCGCTGCCGAAGTGGATGGAAGAGGTGGCGCGCGTGCTCCCGCTGACGCACGGGATCGAGGCGGCGCGCGCGATCGCCGACGGCGCGTCCCTGGCCGAGGTCGCCAACCTCGTCTGGACGGAGCTCGGCATCGGCGCGGTGTACGCCGTCGCGGCCTTCGCGCTCTTCAAGCTGTTCGAGCTCGAGGGCCGCCGCCGGGCCAGCTTCGAGACGATCTAGGCGAGAACCTGCGGCGAGCTGGTCTTGATGTGGGTCAGCGCCCACTTCATCTGCAGGTCCGTCTCCGGCTGCAGCTCCTTCGTCAGCTCAAGAAGCTCCTTGTCCCGGACGGCCATCGCCCCCTGCCTGACGATCACCCACGTGATCAGCGTCTCGTGGGCCGCGAGGTAGAGCTCGCGCAGGTCGCGCAGGAGCAGCAGTCCGCTCTCCGGCCTCCTCCCCGTCGCCTCGGACGCGCGTCGGCGCACAGCCTCCATCACGCTGTCCCAGAGCCCCGGCTCAGCGTCCTCCGACGCATCCGCCCCGTACCGCTCGGCGATCGGCCGGAGCCGATCGACGTGCGCGGCGCACTGCTTCGCGAAGTTGTCGGACTGGTGGTAGACCTCGTGGTCGGCGGCGTGCCGCTGGCCAAGCTTGCGGAAGTCGTCGGCGAGGGCGACCTCGGCGTCGACGAGGCGCTCGAGCGCCAGCCCGAGCTTCACGCCTTCGCCACCCTTACCGCCCCCGTCTTGTAGATCGGCTGCTTCGACGCCGGGTCCCACGTGGTGATCGTCAGCTCGTTCGCCGCCCGAGGGCGTCCGTTCGGCCCGGCTCCGTCCTCCTCGTCCCAGTAGCCGAAGTGGAACGGGATGAAGACCGCGCCCTCGCGGACTCCGGTAATCCGCGCCGGCGCGACGACGGCTCCCCGGGGCGACTCCACCCGAACCGCCTCACCGTCCGCGATCCCCAGCCTCGACGCGTCGGCTTCGGAGAGCTCCACCCACGCGTCCGGCGCCGCCTGCCGCAGCTCCGGCGCACGGCCCGTCTTCGTCCGCGTGTGGAAGTGGTAGACGGTGCGGCCGGTGTTGAGGAGGAACGGGTACTCCTCGTTCGGTTCCTCGGGCGGCGGCTGGTACGGCGCGACCTTCAGAAGCGCGCGGCCGTTGGGAGCAAGGGCCTTGAACTCGACCTCGCTGAAGGTGACCCCCGTGGCCAGGTCATGGCCGTAGTCCTCGACGTACTCCGGGGAAGTGGGGAAGCGGCCGTCGGTGTACAGGCGCTCGCCGCCCCACTGGATCCCGCTTCCGCCGCGGAGCTTGTCGTACGTGATCTCCGAGTAGTCGCAAGGCCGGCCCTTGGAGCACTCGCGCCAGGCGTCGTAGACCTCTTCGCGCGTCTGCCACTTCAGCAGCGGCGCCCCGTCCTTGTCCTTCAGTCCGAGCCGGTTCGCGAAGTCGATGAAGATCTCGCCGTCGGTCCGGGCTTCGCCGGGCGGCTCGACGGCCTGCTCCGAGAGGTGGACGGTGCGATCGGCGTTCGTGTACGTCCCCTCCTTCTCGCCCCAGATCGCCGTCGGGAAGACCACGTCCGCGAAGTGCGCCGTCTCGCTGAGGAATGCATCCGAGACGACGACGAAGAGGTCGTCCTTGGCGAGGATCGAGCGGATCCGGTGGAGCTCCGGCAGCGACACCGCAGGATTGGTGCCGATGATCCAGAGAAACGTGATCGAACCCTGCTCGGCGTAGCGGAAGATCTGCATCGCGTGGGTCGGTGGGCCCCAGTGCGGGATCTGCAGTGGCTCGACATTCCACAGCTCCGCCAGCTCCTGCACGTGCTGCTCGTTCTGCCAGTTGCGGAACCCCGGTAGGTCGCCGTTGCACCCTGTTTCACGCGTGTTCTGGGCAGTCGGCTGCCCGTTCATCTGCATGACTGCACAGCCCGGCCGTCCGATCATCCCGCGCAGCAGGTTGATGTTGTTCACCTGACACGCGGCGGCGGTCGCCTGGTTCGACTGGTACACGCCCTGGAGCACGAAGGAGAGCAGCCGCTCGGCTCCGCCGAGGATCTCGGCCGCTCGGCGGATGTCGTCGGCGGCAATGCCACAGATCTCGGCGGCATGCTCCGGCGTGTACGGCTCGACCGCCTTCACGAGCGCCTCGAATCCGACCGTGTGGCCGTCGACCCACTGCTGGTCGATCCAGCCGTTCTCGATCAGCTCACGGATCAGGCTGTTGAGGACCGCGACGTTCGTCCCACTCCTGATCGCAAGGTGGACGTCGGCCTCGCGCGCCGTCGGCGTCTCGCGCGGGTCGATCACGACGAGCTTCGGGCGGTCGGGCCCGTGGAGCCGGTCGAGCATCCGCATCCACGTGACCGTCTGCGTCTCGGCGATGTTGATCCCGACGAGGAAGAGCGTGTCGCAGTGGTTCACGTCCTCGAACGACCCCGGCTGTCCGTCGCAGCCGAAGGTCTCCTTCACGGACTGGCCGGCAGTGGCCGTGCACAGGCGGGTGTTCCCGTCGAGATGGTTCGTGCCGATCCCACCGCGGGCAAGGACGGCGAGCGGGTAGTAGTCCTCGATGAAAAGCTGCCCCGTGGTGTAGAAGCCGACGGCGCTCGCCCCCCTCTCCTCGAGAACGCTCCATGCGTGTTCGACGACCGCCGCCATGGCCGTGTCCCAGTCCGTTTCCTCCAAGTCGCCGTTGCGGCGTACGAGCGGGCGCGTCAGGCGGTCGGGCGCGTTGTTCGCCTGCCAGCCGTAGAGGCCCTTCGGCCCGAGGCGGCCGTGGTTGACACGGTCGACCCCGCGTCCGCGAACGCCGACGATGCGTCCTTCGGCGACGCCGATGTCCAGCGCGCAGCCGTTCGAGCAGAGCACACAGGCCGACTGCACCCACCGTTCGGGCTCTCGCTCGACGTGTTCGTCGACGCGGGCGGGCCAGTCACCGTCCGCGGCGAAGGGCGTCCGCTCGCCCCACGGGTCGTCGATGCGGTCGGACATCGCCAACCGCGTGAGGTTAACCCCTAGTTCGTAGGACGATGCAAAAGTTTGCTCACATCGGCCGGAGCGAGGCCGGAGCGGCCGACGAGGTAGCAGAGGAGCGGGGCATTCGTCCGTGCGCCGCTGTCGTGCGCGGCGATCCGCGCGAGGTCGAGCAGCGTCTTTTCGGTCTCGGCGTCGAGCTCGAGCTCCTCGCACCCGATGCGGGCCGCCGCGGCAAGCTTGTCACGAGCCTCGGCAAGCCACTCGTCCACGGCCGAGGATTGTACGGAGGCAACTCGGGGAAGCTGCCGCCGGGTGAGCGCCTCGACGGAGCGCAGGCGGTTGAGCGTTAGCGGTGTGCTGCTCGTCGGCGGCGCGAGCCGGCGCTTCGGCTCGCCGAAGGCGCTCGCACGCTTCCGCGGGCAGACGCTCGCCGAACGGGCCTGGGAGGCGCTCGCGTGGTGCGACGAGCGGATCGCCGTCGGCAAGCTCGGCGGGCCGGAGCTGCCGTTTCCGGTGCTCGACGACGGCAGCGATCTGCTGGCGCCGATCTTCGGCGTAATCGCCGCGCTCCGCGCGGCGCGCAACGACGTCTGCGTGATCCTGCCGGTCGACTGCCCGCTCGTCGGCAAGGCGGAGCTCCGCGCGCTCGCAGAGGCCTGCCGCGACGCGGCTGTCCCGCAGACGGGCCCGCTGCCGGGCGCCTACCGACGATCCGCGCTCAGCGTCGTGGAGCGCCGCCTCGTCGCGGGCCACCTCGCGCTCCGTGAGGCGCTTGCAGAGCTGGACGTCGCCGTGGTGGAACTCGACGAGGCGCGCTTGGCCAATGTCAACACGCCGGCGGAGCTGGCGGCGCTCGAGAAAGTCGGATTTTCGAGCGAATATTGACGTTCCTCTATTTACCGCCTACCCTGCTGCGTGCGGTCTCAGAGGGAGCCGCGCGACAAAGGGGTGAAAAGAGGGATGAGGAAAGCCTGGTATGCGCTGGGCGCGGCGATGCTTCTGGTCGTTGCGCTCGCGTCGACCGCCGCGGCGGAGCCCGATCAGCGGGACGTGCGCAGCGGCAAGTACAAGTCGTACAACGACAACCTTCCGGGCGCGAACGCCCAGAAGCAGAACGAGCTTCGCCAGCAGGCGCTGATCGCGAAGCTGCGGGGAAAGGCGAAGGGCAAGAAGGTCGAGGTTTCCGCGGGGCAGTACGTGCAGCTCTCGCGCGAGGGCACCGATCGGATCTTCGTGCTCCTCGTCGAGTTCGGGAACCGGCGGCACGCGTCGTTCTGCGACGCCGTCGACACCGATCCCGCGCCGCCGAACCCGTGTGCCTTCCCGGCCGACGGCAGCGCCGCGACGTACGAGGGCCCGGAGAACAACAAGATCCCCCAGCCTGACCGCTCCGTCGACAACTCGACGCTGTGGAACGCCGACTACAACAGGCCGCACTAGGAGGACATGTACTTCAACCGGATGAAGGCGTACTACGAGCGTCAGTCGTCGGGGCGGTACTCGATCGCGGGCGGCGTCCACGGCTGGGTACAGGTGCCGTTCAACGAGGCGCGGTACGGCCGCGACTTCTCTGGCTCGATCGTCTGCTCGAACGTCTGGTTCCTGATCCGCGACGGTCTCGCGTACTGGGTGCAGGACGAGCTGGCGACCGGCCGCTCGATGGCCTCGATTCAGGACGAGCTGCGCTCGTACGACGTCGAGGACCGGTACGACTCCGACTTCGACGGCAACTTCCGCGAGCCGGACGGCTTCATCGACCACTTCCAGATCGTCCACGCCGGCGGCGACCAGGCAGCGAGTGACCCGTCGCAGGGCACGGACGCGATCTGGAGCCATCGCTCCCAGGTCGGGCTCGAGACCGGCCCCGGTGTCAACCCGGGCGTCGAGGTCGGGCGCGGAGGCGTCTCCTCCGGCGTCACGATCCCGACGAACCTGACCGGGATGTGGGTCGGCGACTACACGATCCAGCCCGAGAACGGCGGCCTCGGCGTGTTCGCGCACGAGTACGCGCACGACCTCGGTCTGCCCGACCTGTACGACACCTCCGGCAACACCGGCGGCGCCGAGAACAACACGGCGTTCTGGACGCTCATGTCGTCAGGCGCCAACATCGGCGACGGCGGTGTCGACGGCATCGGCGACGACCCCGTCGACATGGGTGCCTGGGAGAAGTTCCAGCTCGGGTGGCTCGGGTGCGAGACCTGCGACGGCGGCCGGACGTACGACGCCGTGCTCGCCGGAGGCCCGAAGACCCAGCATCAGCTCGCACCCGCGAGCAAGCAGAACTTCGTGAAGGGCAAGGAGGCGCAGGCGCTGTTCGTCGTCCTGCCCGAGCTCACGAAGACCTTCGACGTCGGGCCCGCGGCCTCCGGGCAGTACTACTACTGGAGCCGTTCCGGCAACGACCTGAAGACGTGGATGACGAAGCCGATCAGCTATGCGGCCGGCGCCACGCTTTCGGCGAAGATCAGTACGACATCGAGGAGCACTGGGACTACGCATTCATCGAGGTCTCGTCGGACAACGGTCAGACCTGGACGGCACTCGAGGTCCCCGGCCACTCCGATGAACCGGCGAACGACCAGAGCGGCTTCAACCAGTTGGGCGGCGGGATCACCGGCACGTCCACGGGGTGGGAGCCGATGTCGGTCGCTCTCCCCGGCTCCGGCTCGAAGCTGCTGCGCGTCCGCTACCGGACTGACGGGGCGGTCGTCGGGCTCGGCTTCTCGATCGATGACATCGCGATCACCGGCAGCGCCGTCGACGGGGCAGAGACCGGAAACGAGGGGTGGACGTACACGCGGTTCGAGCGCATCGACGGCGTCTTCAAGACTCTGAACCCGAGCGTCTACATCGCCGAGTACAAGACGCACACCGGTTACGACGCGTCCCTCGCAACGGCGTACAACTTCGGCTTCCTCGATTCGAAGCCGGATTGGGTCGAGACCCATCCCTACGCCGAGGGGCTCCTCGTCAACTACTGGAACGGCACATACGAGGACAACAACGTCGGCGACCACCCGGGCGAGGGCCAGCTCCTCCCCGTGGATGCGCACCCGACGTGGTTCCACGCCTCGGACGGCCACCTTCTGCGGAACCGGGTGCTGTCGTTCGACTCGGCCTTCGGGCTGAAGCCGGTCCCGTCGATCACGGTGCACAAGAACAGCCAGCCGACGACGATCCCGGCCCAAGCGGCCAACCCGCTGTTCGACGACACGGTCTCGTACTGGTCGGCGAACGACGGTCACGTCGGCGCGGACGGCCTGCACGTCGGCCGCTACCAGCCGGGCTGGTACTCGGTCCGCACGCCGAGCTCCGGCACGCAGATCCGCGTCGTCGACCAGAGTGCCGGCAAGATGATCGTGCACGTCCGGCCAGGGCGCTGGCGACTCCGGCCATCATGTCTCGACGAGCCGGGCGGCCTCAGCGCCGCCCGGCTCGTTTTGCTGGCTGGGCGCCTGCTGAACGTGCTCGTGCGTGTACGGGTAGTCGTCGGGCGGGAACCCGCGGAGACACTGGCCCGCCAGGTGCGCGAGGTCGCTCTCATCCGCGATCGAATGGCCGACCTGCCACAGCGTGAAGCCGAGGATGTGGCTGTCGAGGGCGTGGAAGGCGT
>Ga0126313_10002172_pt1 | contig 10828 bp, 4 predicted proteins | sample Plot105A_FD_89954 | JGI IMG/M metagenome (GOLD analysis project Ga0126313, IMG submission 89954) | Serpentine soil microbial communities from UC McLaughlin Reserve, CA, USA - Plot105A | ecosystem: Environmental > Terrestrial > Soil > Grasslands | place: USA: UC McLaughlin Reserve, Lake County... | reverse complement strand
TGCACCGCGGCCGCCAGCGACCAGGATTTCGGGCCGTTGACCACCACCTCCACGAACCGCACCGCGCGCTGGTCGGTTCGTAGCCGCCCGCGCCCTGCACCGGTGTCCGGGTCCACACCGGCGACCCAGACCTCATAGGCATCGCCGCTCAGTGGCGCGAGCTCCTGCACCCGCTCGGCGGCAGCGGTTAAGCGGCGGGCGACGCCGGTGCCCTCGGCCAGGTAGTAGTCATCCGCCCGCCCGCGGTCGGCCTCCAGGTACGCCCGGGCAGCCGCCGGCGAGCCGGCGTACACCTTCATTCCGCCGTGCAATTCCAACCCCGCCCAACAATGACCAACAAGTCACCCCCAGAAACGGCGATGGGCCCCGCAAAGCGGAGCCCGTACTACCTCTATTGGTAGCATGCGTGCCGTTCTTGCGTAAGGGGTTAGCCATGGACGGTCGGTCGATCTTCAGGGGCAGTTCGGCGGGCCCTGAGACTGCTAATGAATGGCGTCGGCACTAGCTGATCGTCTCAGTCACCTCGCAGGAGCTGCGATGGGGATGATCTTCGATTTGCTCGAGGCCTGGAGCGCCGGCGGGGACTCCAAGGCGACCGCTGCCTGTGCCTCGTGGGACGAGTGTGGCGTTCGCGACTGGAGTCGCCGGTTCGTGCTGCAAGCGAGCCCTGGGAGATCTCTGTAAGTCGTCTGTGACTGAGACGGTTGCGCCGACGGTCGTTACCGACGCGTTCCGAGTCCTTTCCGGCTCGGACTCTCAGGTCTTCGTGGGGTTTCTGTGCGCGTGCGGTTCGGCTTCAGTCCTGTTCCGAGATGGCGGAGCAAGGGTGTCCTGGGCGTGGTGCTCGCGTCCGCCCTGTTGGCTGAGACGCTCGTCGCCGCGACCAACGCGGACGCGGCGCCGGCCTCTCCGCCCAGCGCCGAGGAGCCCGCTCGCGGCGCGGACGGCACCCTGCAGGCGCCGGACAGTGCCTCCGCGCAGACCATCGCCCGGCTGCAAGGCGAGCGGGTGGAGGTTGTCGGTGAGCGAACAAAGACGTCGTCGACGTGGGCGTTGCCGGACGGCACGTTTGCCTCGGGCTTGGCGGGCGCGCCGATCTGGGTCCGGAAGGGTGACGGCGACGGCACCGCGGCCGCCGACTGGGCGGCCGTCGATCTGACGCTCCAGCGCGCCGACGACGGCAGCATTCGGCCCAAGGCCCACCCTGCCGCCCTGGTCCTCGCCGGGGCGGGAACACCGGAAAACGGTGCACTGGTTCAGGTCGAGGGTCCGTCGGGGGAGGAGGTCGCGCTCCAATGGGACGGCGAGCTGCCCGAGCCTCAGTTGGAGGGCCCCCGGGCGACTTACCCGGATGTACAGCCGGGTGTGGATTTGGTCATCGAGGCCACCCGCACCGGGTATGAGCAGTTCTTCGTCCTGACCGACCGGCCGGCGGACGGCGACGCGCCCGACCTCTCGCTGACCGTGACCGCGGAAGGCCTGACCCCGACGCCGGATAGCGACGGGGGCGTCGCGTTCACCGCAGCGGACGGGGAGGTGGTGGGAACCTCGGGCACCCCGGAGGTGTGGGACGCCGAGGTCGACAGCCAGCGGCAGCATCCCGTGACCGAGCCGTGGTCGGCAGCCGATGGGCCGTCGACGACGTTCGCGCCGTTCCCGGACTCCTGGGGCACCGAGCCCCCGCAGCAGGACCCCACGCCGACCGGGCCGCAGGAGGTGCCCCAGCCCGACGGCACCGCTCCTCCCGCTGCGCCGGCTGACGACTCGGCCGAGCCGGGGGAGGACGCCGGCCGGGTGTCCTCAGAGGCGGCGGCGAAGGCCGGAGCCAGTCCTTCGCTTCCGCTGACCGAGTCGGCACAGGTCACCGCCCCTGGCTCGGTGGAGGTGACCCTGACACCGGACGCGGAGTTCCTGGCCGACCCCGACACGACGTTCCCGGTGGTCGTCGATCCGCCGTTCAACGCCGGCGGACTGTTCGACACGTGGGTCCAGCACGGCTACTCCACCGATCAGTCAGGCAGCACCGAACTGCGACTGGGCACCTTCGACGGCGGTGCCAGCTACGCCCGCTCGTTCATCAACGAGGACCTGACGGCGCTCCGCGGCAAGCAGATCCTCTCCGCGACGCTGGAGATGTACGAGTGGTACTCGTACTCCTGCCAGCCGGCCGCCTGGGAGGTGTGGGACACCGGGGTGGCGAACACGGCCACCCGCATTAACAGTCAGCCCACCTGGTACGGCCGTTGGGCGGTGCCGACGGTGACCACCGGCTACAGCGCGAGCTGCGGCGCCGGCTACGTAGATGTCGACGTCACAAACCTGTTCGCCTCCTGGGTGAATTTCAGTGCTGGCCTGGTCAGCATGGGCCTCAAGGCGGCGAACGAGGCCAGCAACAGCGGCTGGAAGAAATTCAATTCGGCCAACGCCGGCGCCGGTATCCCGATCGTCTACATCAACTACAACACCCAGCCCGGCGTCCCGACCGCGCTGAAGATGGACCCTCAGCCCGACGCCGTGTACGCCTCGACGTCCTCGGCGACGCCGCTGATGAAGGCCACCGCTGTCGACCCGGACGGCTTGACCTTCCTGAAGTTCCGTATCACTAACCGGACGCAGAGCAAGACCGAGGTCTATACCACCTCGACGGATGCGCCGATCCCCACCAACTCGGAGGGGTTCTACCGCGTGCCGAAGGGCTTCCTGGCCAACGGCGACAAGTTCCAATGGGACGTCTGGGGATGGGACGGCTCGTGGGAGGGGCCGGTGGCCTCCAGCTACGAGTGGACGGTGGACACGTCCGCCCCGGCCGCCCCGACCGTCACGTCGACGTCCTACCCATCGGACGGTAAGTGGCACGGCGCCGAGAACCAGCCGGGCAACTTCACCCTCACGCTGCCCAGCGCCGACCCCACCCTCGCCGCGTTCGTCTGGGACCTGGACAAGACCCCCACCCAGCGAGTGCCGGTCAACCCGAACACGCTCACCACGACGCTGTCCGCCACCCCCCTCGCTGCGGGACGGCACGTCCTGCAGGTGAAGTCGCAAGACCTGGCCGGCAACTCGTCGCCGATCGTCAGCTACGTCTTCTACGTCGGCAAGGGCGCACTGACCTCTCCGCTGGAGGGCGCGCAGGTGGTGCGCCGAGCCCGGCTCACCGTGAGCGCCGACCCCTCCCTGACTTACGCGAAGTTCCAGTGGCGGCGTGGTCCGGACGCCACACTCGTCCAGGACCTCAGCCTGCCGACCCTCACGACCGCCGATGGGTCGGCCGTGACCAAGGCATGGAACGCCTTGTCCGATCTGGGCGACTACTCCACTTGGGACGCCGCGTCCACGCTTGGCTTCACGGCGGGCCCGGTCCAGGTTCGAGCGTTGCTGTCCGCGGACAGCCAGGGAGCCAGTCCCTTCGAGACACCGTGGGTGACCCTCACCGTGACCCCGGACGCGCAGAACGCAGCGACGGACTCGGTGGGGCCGGGCTCGGTGAACCTGCTGACCGGGGACTACCGGCTGTCCAGCACGGACGTCGACGAGTTCGGCCTGGCGATCGGGCGGACCGCGTCGTCGCGCGACCCCCGTGCCGGGCTCGAGCCGCAGCAGGAGTTGCTGGGTCCCACCGCCCAGAAGGCCTCGGATGCGGCACCGTTCAACACGAACTGGGCCAACCGCGTCATCGACACCACCCAGTGGCACGGCGACAAGAACAGCCTGCTGGTAACTCCCTCAGGGGCCTCGCCATCGTCGTTCGTCTACCCCGGCGCCCTGAACAGCGGCGCGATCACGGGCCTGACCGCCGGCAAGACCTACCGGGTCAGCGGATGGATCTACGTGCCAGGGGCCACCGGGCTGAATCCCGGTGACACCAATGGTCTGCGTATCGCGGGGATGTACAACGACGGCACGTGGAAGACCCAGATCTCGAACAAGCCCACCCTGACCGACACCTGGCAGCAACTGACGCTGGACTTCACCGTCCCGGCGGGTGCTACGGGTCCGCTGCTCCGGCTCTACAACGGCTTCTCCGCCACCGACAAGAAGGTCTACTACGACGACCTCTCCGTCCGTGAGGTGTGGGCACCCTTCGGGCGGCAGTGGGCTCTCGGCGTCGCAGACCAGGCCACCGGCACCGCCTACACCGCCATCAGCCAGCCCTACCCCGACGTCGCGGTCGTCCACCTCAGCGAGGGCGGCGAGATCTGGTTCAGCGGCGCCGGCGGCAACTGGTGGCCCCAGCCCGGTGCCGAGGGCATGCGGCTGAGCATCACGGGCGCAGGAATGTGGCGGCTGCTCGAGCTCGACGGCACCATCAGCGACTTCGCTGTGCAACCCAATGCGACCGACGCGCAACTGGTCTCCACCTCGCCCCCGGTCGAGTCGGGCAAGACCCGGCTGGTCTATCGGGTCGTCAACGGGCAGTCACGGCTCTACCGCATGATCGCCCCGCTTGAGGCCGGCGTGGACGACTGGCCCTACAACCTGCAGGCCTGCACCACCGACACACCCGCCGCCGGCTGCGAGGTCGTCGAGCTCGTCTACGCCGACACGACGACCGCCACGAGCACGGCGGTCGGAGACTTCGGCGGGCAGGTCAAGCAGGTCAAGCTGTGGTCCTCGCCCGACCCGGCCGCGGTGACCACCCCCGTGACTGCGGTGGAGTACCGGTACGACAAGGACGGCATGCTGCGGCAGGTCTGGGACCCCCGGATCCCTCAGCCGCTGATCACGAGCTACACCTACGACACCGATGGCCGGGTCCTGACGCTGGCCCCGCCGGGCGAGCTGCCGTGGACCTTCCGCTACGGAACGGGTGGATCAGCTTCACCGGTGGGTCAGGGTGACCTGGTCGACCGGAGTTCCGGGCGGCTGTACAGCGTCTCCCGCGCGTCCCTGATCCCGGGGAGCGTGGACCAGACCGCGGCCGACACCACGAGCACGGTCGTGTACAACGTGCCGATGTCACGGGCGGACGGTGGCCCGTACGACCTGAACCGGACCGCGTTCAAGACCTGGGCTCAGCGCATGGCACCGACCGACGCGACGGCGATCTTCGGACCCGAGGACCCCCCGCTGCTGACCACGGCCACGGCCACAAGCCCCGGACCGGACGGATACCGGCCGGCGATCGTGCACTACCTGGACTCGTCCGGACGCGAGGTCAACACCGCGACCCCTGCGGGTCCCGATGCCCCCGCCGCGGGATTCATCGACACCGCCGAATACGACCAGTACGGCAATGTCGTCCGCTCGCTGGACGCGACGAGCCGCCTGCTGGCGCTCGGCCAGCTGGCCTCCGCGACCACCGATCTAGAGGCGCTGGGCCTAACTCCCAGCGACACGGCCAGCCGGGCCATGGAGCTGTCCACCCTCAACACTTACGGGGCCGAAGGGCTGGACCTGCTGCGGACCCAGGGGCCGCTGGTGCGGCTCGCGATCGGCAACAATGCTGGCGACCTCCGCCTCGTCCACGACCTCACGCTGAACACCTATGACGAGGGCAAGCCCGACGGCGCGGCCTACCACCTGGCCACGACCCAGACCGACGCGCTGCTCGTCGCCGGGTCCGTGCCCGAGCAGTTGGTCGACGTCGGGGTGACGCTGAACCGCTACGACCCGATCGACGGTGCCTCCCCGCTTGGTCTGACGTCGGGCTGGAAGATCGGGCAGCCGACCGAGGTCGTGGTCGACTCGGGAGCAGGTGGCGTCGGCCTGACGGCCCGGACGCGCTACGACGACCACGGTCGCGTGGTCGAGTCGCGGAAGGCCGGCTCGACCGGCTCGGATGCCGGGACGAGCCGGGCGGTGTACTACACGGCGGGCGCGAACAGCGACCGTGAGGAGTGCGGCAACAAGCCTGGCTACGCGGGACTGCCGTGCATGAACTACGTCGCCGGGGCGGCAACGGGGCTGGATTCGAGCCGGATGGCGGCGAACCTGCCGGTGAAGACGGTCACCGGCTACAACCGGTACGGCTCGATCACCGCGGTGACCTAGTCGGCGACAGGCCCGGTGGCCGGTGCGACGGTGACCCAGTCGCGGACGACGACCACCGATTACGACGCCGCTGACCGCGTCACGGCGGTGACGATCGCCGGGACGGGCACCGGGACCGCCGCCGTTGCGCTGGGCCGAATCGTCTCGACATATGACGCCACGTCGGGGGACGTGACCCGGGTGGAGTCCCGGGACCCCGCCAACGACTCCACGGTGGTGTCGGCGACGGAGAAGACGTTCGACAAGCTCGGCCGGATGACCCGCTACGACGACGGTGTCGGCGGGGTCACCACCAGCGTGTTCGACAAGTTCGGCAAGCCGACGACGGTCTCGGACAGCCTGGGGACGACGACGTCGTTCACCTACGACCGGTCGGTGGAGCCGCGTGGGTTCGCGACGTCGGTGACCGACTCGGTGGGCGGGACGCTGTCGGCGACGTACGGGCCGGACGGGCAGCTGCTGACCCAGTCCATGCCGGGCGGGGTGAAGCTGTCGATGACCTACGACGCGAACCGGACCCCGATCACGCGGAAGTACAGCCGGACATCTGATGGGCAGGTGCTCTCCTCGTCGGAGGTCCTGGAGAACGGGGCCGGGCAGTGGGTCAAGCACACCACGGCTGCGTCGGCAAAGACGTACTCCTATGACCGGATCGGCCGGCTCACCGACGTCACCGACACCACGACCGGGGTCGGGCTGTGCACCGCGCGGCGGTACGGGTTCAACGACCGGGCCGAGCGGACGTCGCTGACGACTTTCGTTTCGGGGACGTCGACGTGCGCTAATCCTGACGGCCCCGGCTCCGCGGCTGTGTCGACGACCGGATACACCTACGACTCGGCTGACCGACTGGTGTCGGACACCGCGACCGGCGCCGGCGCATGGATCTACGACCCGTTAGGGCGGATCACTACCGCTCCGGTCCGCGGCTCGCCGGGCTCCACCGTGACCAACGCGTTCTACGCGAACGACCTGGTCGCGTCGCAGACGATCCCAGGGGTCGCCCGGCAGACGTGGACGCTGGACGCGCTGCAGCGCTTCTCCTCCTACACGAACGAGGCGTGGGCGGTCGGCGGCGACGGGCAGCCGGGCTGGCAGCAGGCGGTCACGAAGGTCAACCACTACGACTCCGACGCCGATTCACCCGCCTGGATCGCCGAGGACACCTCACTGCCCAACGAGGTCACCCGCTACGTCGACGGTCTGGACGGCAACCTCGCGGTGCAGACCGGCAAGACCGGCGCCCGGGTGTTGCAGCTGGTCGATCTGCACGGCGACGTGATGACCACCCTCCCGATCCGGGACGGCGAGAACACCGCGGACTGGACGGCGCTGCGGCACCAGGCCGCCGACGAGTACGGCAATCCCACCGACCTGACCACCGGCACCATCCGGGCGTCGACCGGGCAGTCACCGGGGCGGGACGGGCGCTACGGGTGGCTGGGCGGCAAGCAGCGCTCCGCCGACGCCCTCGCCAGCGTGCTGCTGATGGGTGTCCGGCTGTACGACCCGGGCACCGGCCGGTTCTGGTCGGTCGACCCCTCCCCGGGCGGCAACGCCACCGCCTACGACTACTGCTCGGCCGACCCAGTCAACTGCTCCGACCTCGACGGGCGCTGGGGATGGCTGGACAAGGTCGTCAAAACCGTCAAAAAGGCCGCCAAGGTCATCGCACCCATCGCCGAACTCGCGTCGATGATCCCCGGCCCGATCGGCGCCGCCGCCGCCGGCGTCTCCGCTGTGGCCTACGCCGCCTCGGGCAACAAGGGCAAGGCCCTGGAGATGGGCATCACGGCGCTGGCCGCAATGGCTCCCGGCGGCGGGGCCATTGTGAAAGCCGGCATGGCCGCGGCGAAGAAGGCCGGCGGTCGGGTTGCCGCACGGGTCGGGCAGGCGGCCGCGAAGCTTCGCAAGGCCGCCGGTAGCTGCAAGGTCGGGCCTGGCAACAGCTTCACACCCGAGACCGGTGTCCTGATGGCCGACGGCTCCACCGTGGCGATAAGCGACATTCAGGTCGGCAATCTGGTCGCCGCCCGTGACCCCGGCACCGGGGAGCTCACTGCCCAGCCTGTTCTCGACGTGATCGAAGGTCACGGCGACAAGCACCTGATCAAGGTCATCACCGCACCAGCACCGGCCAGTGCACTCGACGACGGGCAGGTCGCTGACGAAGACCCGCGCGCCGACACCTGGACTGCAACCGCCAACCACCCCATCTGGGTCGAAGACCAGGGCTGGACTGACGCCGACAACCTCGCCGTCGGCGACCTCCTGCAAGGCGCCACCGGCGAACTCCGCACCGTCCAAGACGTCGACGACGAAGGCTGGCTCCAAGATCAGACCGTCTACAACCTCTCCGTCGCCAACACCCACACCTACGTCGTGGGCGACAATGGCGACGGGACTCTGGTCCACAACTGTGGAAGCATTGACCAAGTACTGGCGGGGCTCACGAAGGGGAAGCGCGGGTTCTACGAGGTTCCGAATGAGGAGGCGCTGAGTGCAGTTCATTCACAGCTCACGCGAGGTGGAACTCCGACAGCGCCGTGGAAAAACTACAGTGGCAAAGTGACGCGTCGCCCCGACGGTGGGGAAATCGGTCTCCGGAGAAGTGATCGACACGGTCCGACCATCGACATCAAGCATCCCGATGGTCGGTCCGACAAGATTCACGTAAGGAGGTAGGGAGTGTGATAAGGCAGGCTGAGTTCACCGAGCAGATCGTCGCTTCAGGACTTGACGATTGGGTGAACGAGCTCTGGGTTGTCAGAATACTGCAGCAATCTGGAGTTGTTGAGCCGCGAATGCTGCGACCGTTGACCATCGCCCTCATTGCTCAAGTGGTTGCTCTGAATTGGATGACACCGGGGCGACTTGTAGGAAGCGGCGAGTTTGCCGCATGGGACCTACCGTTGAATGAGTCGATCTTGCGTGTGTCGGCCGAATGGCGCCCTGAGTGGCCAGCAGAGGCGCTCCAACCCGGACAAATCGTCTGGCTCGCAAACACGGCCACGGGAGACGAGATCGCAAGAAAAGTGATAGAGGACGGGCTAACCGATTAATGTCGATCATCTCTCGGCGAGGATTTCGAAGTCGCACATTGGTCATCGCCTGCACCAAGCGGACGGCGCGAAGAATGAAAGAGGGCGCGTCCCGCTTACCGTGAGCGACTATGCTCGCGGCCCGCATTTGATATGACTCTCGGTCCCCGGCGTTGCCGTCGGGGCTACGCCCGCTTCCACTCCTCGATCCGCTCCTCCTAACCCGCTCAATCCGACTGCGGTGCGGCGGGGGAAGGGTGGGCCGGAGGCGCATCCCGTAGGGACGCGGAGCGCCCTTCCGGCGCCCCGCCGCAGGCGGCACGCTGACCCGGGTGGGGGAGCGACAGCTGTGTCCGTCGAGTGGGGGGAAGGCGGGACACCGGCGATCTTGGTCCGCAGCCAGTCCGCAAGACGCCCATTCGCGTCACTCGTCGGCCAACGATGACAAACGGCGAAAGCGCAGCTCAGCGTCTATTACCGTCGACGACCGTACGCAGTCAAACGTGGGGAAGTAGTTCTGGGTCAACGAGCCCGGCCGGGTGTTCATCGCCAAGCGGGGCCGCAGCGAGCTGACGACGACGATCCTCGCGCCGGGTGAGCTGGCCGACCTGGTCGAGCGCATGCTCCGGACGTCGGGTCGACGGATCGACATGTCGACACCGTTCGTCGACGCGATGATGCCCGACGGCTCGCGGCTGCACGTCGTGATCCCGGACATCACCCGGCGCCACATGGCGGTCAACATCCGCAAGTTCGTGCTGCAGGCGCACTCGCTCGACGAGCTGGTCGCGCTCGGCACGCTGACGAGCCAGGCCGCCCGGTTCCTCGAGGCCGCCGTCGCGTCCGGGCTCAACGTGCTCGTCTCCGGCGGCACCCAGGCCGGCAAGACGACGCTGCTCAACTGCCTGTGCGCCTCCATCCCGGCCCGCGAGCGGGTGGTTACGTGCGAGGAGGTCTTCGAGCTCCAGGTGCCGCTGCCCGACGTCGTCTCGATGCAGACGCGCCAGCCCAACCTGGAGGGCGCCGGGGAGATCCCGCTGCGCCGGCTGGTGAAGGAGGCGCTGCGCATGCGGCCCTCGCGCATCGTCGTCGGGGAGGTGCGGCAGGAGGAGTGCCTCGACCTGCTCATCGCGCTGAACTCCGGGCTGCCCGGCATGTGCACGCTGCACGCCAACAGCGCCCGTGAGGCCGTGGTGAAGATGTGCACGCTGCCGCTGTTGGCCGGCGAGAACATCGGCACGGCCTTCGTCGTCCCGACCGTCGCCTCCAGCGTCGACCTGGTGGTGCACGTCGGCACCGACGCCTCCGGTCAGCGCAAGCTCCGCGAGATCGTCGCGCTGCCGGGCCGTGCCGAGGGCGGGGTCATCGAGACGGCCGACATCTTCACCACCCGCGACGGCCGGCTGGTCCGCGCCGACGGCTACCCGCCGCACCCCGAGCGCTTCGCCGCCCGCGGCTTCGACCTCGCCGCGCTGCTGGCATGACCGGAGCCCTCCTCGGTCTGCTGCTCGGCGTCGGTCTGCTGCTCGTCTGGCGCAGCGGCCCCCGCGCTCCGCAGCGCCGCCCCGGTGCCCGCCGCTCCGGTCGCCGGCAGGAGCTGCTCTCGGCCGCCGGCCTGACCGGCATCAACCCCGCGCAGCTGCTGGCGCTGCAGATCGGCCTCGGCGTCGTGGCGGTCGTCGTCGTCCTGCTGACGACGGGCACGGTGACCGTCAGCCTCGTCTTCGGGGTCTTCGGCTTCGTCCTGCCGCACGCCCAGGTGCGCCGGCTCGCCGGCAAGCGCCGCGCCGACCTGC
>Ga0126313_10002171_pt1 | contig 10830 bp, 12 predicted proteins | sample Plot105A_FD_89954 | JGI IMG/M metagenome (GOLD analysis project Ga0126313, IMG submission 89954) | Serpentine soil microbial communities from UC McLaughlin Reserve, CA, USA - Plot105A | ecosystem: Environmental > Terrestrial > Soil > Grasslands | place: USA: UC McLaughlin Reserve, Lake County... | reverse complement strand
GGCGTCGGAAAAGCGCGACAACCGCCACCTGCGCTTCCGCTTCAAACCGCCCGAGCGGCCGGGCCGGGTGGTGCTGAAACTGGTCAACGGGCGGCTCGAGGTGCCGGGGCGGGTGCTGCTCGACAGCGCCAACCTGGAAATCGAGCGCGAGGAACACGTCGTCCTGGTCGGCCCCAACGGCGCCGGCAAGACGACCCTGATCGAGACCCTCGCCGGCGCCCGCGAGCCGGCCAGCGGCAGCGTCCGCACCGGCCACAACGTCAAGCTCGGCTTCCTCTCCCAGCACGCCGAGACCGCGGCCGGCGGCGGCTCCGTGCTCGACGCGGCGAAGCGGGAGACGGGCCTCAACGAGGTCCAGTCGCGCTCCCTGCTCGGCGGCTTCCTCTTCTCCGGCCGCGACGTCGAGAAACAGCTTTCCGACATCTCCGGCGGCGAGCAGCGGCGGCTCTCGCTGGCGATCCTCGTCGCCTCGGGAGCCAACGTCCTCGTCCTCGACGAGCCGACCAACCACCTCGACATCGAGAGCCGCGAGGCGCTGGAGGACGCGCTGATCGAGTTCGAGGGGACGGTGCTGCTCGTCTCCCACGACCGGGCGCTGCTGGAGGCGGTCGGCAGCCGCACCCTGGTCTGCGAGGGCGGCAACCTGCGGAGCTTCCCGAACGGCTGGGCGGAGTACCAGCGGCGGCGTGACGAAACCGAGGCGGCGGAGACGGCGGCGGCCAAGCCGCGGGGCGGCGGCAACAAGTACAGCGCGACCAAGCCGGCGCAGAAAGCGGCCCGCAAGGCGGCAAAGCTCGAGCAGCGGATCGAGAAGGCCGAGGCGGAGCTGCAGAAACTGGAGGACGAGCTCGCCGATCCCGGCGCCTGGTCGAGTCCCGGCCGGGTCGAGCGAGCGAGCAAGCGCCACGCTGAGGCGAAGACGGCGGTCGCAGAGCTCTATAGGGAGTGGGAGGCGGCGCAGCAGGAGGCTGAGGCAGGCTCGACCGCCTAAGCGAGCGGGCGCTGGAGTTCGACCATGGTGCCTCTCGCCGGTGCCAGGGTGATGTTGCGGACGCGGACCGGTTCGGGCTTCAGGTCGACCGCCCGCAGCTCGGCCCGCTCGACGAACTCGTGCAGGATCAGGCGCATCTCGTATTCGGCGAAGGCGGCGCCGATGCAGCGGCGGACGCCGCCGCCGAACGGGATCCAGGCGTAGTTGTCGGCCTTGCCGTCGAGGAAGCGCTCGGGGCGGAACTCGCCGGGCTGGGGGAAGAGGTCCTCGCGGTAGTGGAGGGCGGCGATCGCCGGCAGGACGAACTGGCCGGCCGGCAGGTCGTAGCCCCCGACCGTCGCCGGCGCGGTCAGCTTGCGGGCGACGTCGACGATCACCGGGCGAGCGCGCAGCGTCTCTTTGACCGTCGCGGTGAGGTAGTCGTCGCTGCCGGCAGCGATCGAGTCGCGCAGCTTGGCCAGCACAGCGGGGTTGCGAACCAGCCGCTCGACCGCCCAGGCGAGGCCGGTCGCGGTCGTCTCGTGGCCGGCGCCGAGCACCGTCACCAGCTCGTCGCGCAGTTCCAGGTCGCTCATCGCCTTGCCGTCCTCGTCGCGGGCGCCGAGCAGCAGCGAGAGGACGTCGTCGCGCTCCTCGTATCCCGGTTCGGCGCGGCGCAGCCGGATCTCCTCGTAGATGAACTCGTCCAGCGCCGCGCGCGAGCGGAGGAAGCGGTTCCAGGGGCTGAAGCGGCCGAGGTTGCGGCGCATGAAGGGAAAGGAGGTGATGACGCCGACTCGGCGGGCGAAGTCCTCGATCAGCCGCTCGAAGCGCGTCAGCCGCGCCTCGTCGTGGACGCCGAAGACGGCGCGCATGATCACCGCCAGGGTGATCCGCTGGGTGTGAGGGCGCAGCGCGAACGGCTCGCCCACCGGCCAGCTCTCCATCTCGCGGCGGGTCATCTCGACGATCAGCTCGCCATAGCGCTCGATCCGCTCGCCGTGGAAGGGCGGCAGCAGCAGCTTGCGCTGGCGCATGTGCGGCTCGTCGTCGAGGGTGAGGACCGAGTTCGGCCCCAGCGCCGGCTCCAGCACCGTCGCGTTCGCCTCGCCGGCGTGGAAGACCGCGGGCGAGCCGGTGAAGACCGCTTTGACCAGGTCGGGCCGGGCGACGTAGACGATGCGGCCGAAGAAAGGGAAGCGGACGCTGAAGATGTCCCCGTAGCGCCGCTGATGGCGGGAAAGGAACCCGAGCGGGTCACGCGCGTAGCTGATCGCTTGGGCGATTGCCGGCGCACGTGAGCCCGGCGGCTTGGCGCTGGCACCGGCGGCGCGAGGCCGGGGGAGGGTCGCCCGCTCCATTCCAGGCAGGTTACGGAAAACTTGGCTGGCTGGCCAGGCTTCCTGCTTCGCTGAAGGTAGCCGCATCGGGGCTTACGATGGTGAGGTGAGTCCCAAGGCCAAGGTGGAGATCGCGAGGGAGCATTTAGCCAAGGCGCAGGAGGAGTTGAATGGCGACCATCGCGATCCGTTCCGCTAAGGAGCTGCACGAGAAAGGGATCCTTCCGTCAGATCTCTCCACTCTCCATCGAGAACTCAATTTCCTCCGCAAAGCGATCTTCTATGACGGCGAAGAGCTTGAAGAAGACGGCTTCTCGGTTGAAGACGCGGTGGCCGAGGTCGAAGCCGTTGTCGAGATCGCTTCGGAGAGGGCGTCATGAGTACCTTGGCCCAGCCTTGGTGCCAGCCAGCGCCGACGAGGGGTGGGCTTGCGGAATTGCGCCCTCCCGGTTTGGAGCTTTGGGATAGCCGTCTCTCCCTCGATCGGAAGCGTGCCGTAGAAAATCAGACGCCGTCGCTTCTGGAAATCACTCGGGCTATCGAAGCTCGCAGTCGCGAGCTAGGGGCAGCGGCCCTTGTCCTGACCGGCTCGACTGCGAGAGATCGACGTACCCAGGTCAGCGATTTGGATTATCACGTCATCGGCGATACGCCAGACATCGAAGGCTTGTCGTCCGAAATCGATTTGTATTGCGACGAGCCGGATGTCTTTCTCGCAAAATTGTTCAAAGGCGATGATTTCGCACACTGGACTTTGAGATACGGATGCATACTCTTCGACACGGGTGTCTTGCGCCAAGCGGCGGCGGCGGCCATAGAGCACGACCTTTGGCCTGATGCGGAGCGCAAGTTACGCCAGGCAAGACGGTCAGTTGAGTTCGCTCAGAAGCTTGCGACCACGGGGGACTATGGCGCGGTTCTGGAGTTCTCCCGAGGCGCCTTTTCGTTGACGGCCCGCTGGTGGCTCATCTCCCACGATGTCTTCCCGCTTGCCCGTGATGAGCTGGCCGCGCAGCTCGTGGAGACTGGTCAACCGGGGTTGGGTAAGGCGTTGGAAGCAACCATCCATAGGCGACCTACTGCGGCGGAAATCTCCGCATGGCTCTCCGACGCGTGGGAGCTCATCCACGTCTAGCCAGCTTCGGTATCTCTGAACCGTGCGGCTAGTTGACCTTCTGCTTCAGAAGAGGATCGTGCGGTCCCCGTCGAGGAGGACGCGGTCGTCGAGGTGGGCCATCACCGCGCGGGCGAGGACGAGGCGCTCGACGTCGCGGCCGAGGCGGATCATGTCGCTGACCTCGTCGCGGTGGTCGACGCGGGTCACGTCCTGGGCGATGATCGGGCCGGCGTCCAGCTCGGCGGTGACGTAGTGGGCGGTGGCCCCGATCAGCTTGACGCCGCGCTCGTAGGCGCGGTGGTAGGGGTCGGCGCCGACGAAGGCCGGCAGGAAGCTGTGGTGGATGTTGATCGCCGGGGCGGCGAGGGCGCGGAGGAAGTCCTCGGAGAGGATCTGCATGTAGCGGGCGAGGACGAGCAGGTCGACGTCGCTCAGCAGCTCCAGCGCCTGGCGCTCGGCCTCGATCCGGGTCGCCGGCTCGACCGGCAGGTGGTGGAAGGGGAGGCCGACCGCTTCGACCTGGCCGGCGTGGTCGCTGTGGTTGGAGATCACGCTGACCAGCTGGCCGCCGAGGTCGCCGTTCCGCCAGCGCCAGAGCAGGTCGGAGAGGCAGTGGTCCTCGCGGCTGACCATGATCGCCACCCGCTTGGTCCGGCGGGTCTCGTGGAACCCGTAGTCCATTGCGAAGGGCTCGCCGATCTCCCGTGCGAAGCGCTGCTCGAGCGCCTGGCGCTCGCCGTCGGGCAGGCGGTCGAAGACCATCCGCATGAAGAAGCGGCCCTCGGCGCTCGAGTGCTGGTCGACGTCGACGATGTTGAGCCCGGACTCGGCGAGGAAGCCGCTGACGCGGGCGATCAGCCCCGGCTGGTCGGGACAGGCGAGCAGCAAGCGCGAGGTCGGCGCGTCTCCCATCCGCCGATGATCGCGGATAGGCTGCCGCCGATGCGGATCGGCGCGATTCCCGACAGCCTGGTGGAGCGGATCGGACTGCTGCTCGGCAAGGTGCCGACGCCGATCGGCGAGTCCCTTTTCTCGATGCCGGTGGCGCGCTCGCTGCAGGTCGCGCAGCGGACCGGGATCCTCGGCGCGCTGGCCGAGGGGCCGCGCGACCCGGCGGAGCTGGCCGAGCATCTCGGGCTGCAGGCGACCGGGACCAGCCGCGTCCTCGACGTGATCGCGACGCTGGGCCACGTCAAGCAGAACCCGGACGGGACCTACGAGATGACCGCCAGCGGCCACCGCTGGCTCGACCCGAGCTCGGACACCTACATCGGCGACTTTCTCGCCGACACCGCCCACTACTGGGACTGGTACGCCGGCCTCGAGGACCTGGTCCGCGACGGCAAGCACGTCGAGCTGCACGAGAAAGCGCCAGACGACCCCTACTGGCAGTCATATATCCGCGGCCAGTACCAGCTGGCGCGGCTCTCCAGCGCCGAGGTGGCGAAGTCGATCCCGCTCGCCAAGGGTGCCCACCAGCTGCTCGACGTGGCCGGCGCCCACGGCGAGTATTCGATGGCGCTCTGCCGCCGCCACGAGGGGCTGCGGGCGACGATCGTCGACCTGCCGGGCAGCGCCCGGGTGGGGGAGGAGATCGTCGGCGAAAACGGGATGAGCGACCGCGTCCGCCACCTCGTCGGCGACATGTTTGCGGTGGATTACGACGGCCACTACGACGGCGCCCTCTGTTTCAACATCATCCACCACCTCTCGCCGGAGCAGATCCGGGCGCTCTTCGCCCGTATCCGCGCCTCCTTGCGCCCGGGCTCACCACTCTGTGTCCTCGACCTCTACGACCGGCCCGGCGGCCAGCGCGCCAACCTCGCCTCGATCCTCGGACTCTTCTTCCACCTCACCTCCGGCGCCGACACCTACACCGTCGAGGAGGTCTCACGCTGGATGGGGGAGAGCGGCTTCGGAAGCGTCGAGGTGAAGTCGTTCCGGACCCTGCCGGACCTGCGGCTGCTGATCGCAAAAGCGGCCTAGAGCCGCAAGATCGTGACCAGACTAACCCTGGCGGGAGGAATTTCACGCCTGAGCTAGTGGCGATTGCAGCGAGCGGTGGCCGATCTGTGACGGCGGCCACACATGAGAGCGGCGGAAACCCTCACGGTTTTGCGCTTGCTCACAAAACGCAAATACTTCACCCCGATCCTGTTCATCCTTCTCGCCTTTCCGGCTGCGGCTCTGGCCGCTGGTCGTGACGAAGTCAGGTCCGGACCGAGCGTCGGGCAGGCCGAGGTCGCCCCGATCGCGCAACTGCAGCGGCCGGTCAAGGGGTTCCACCGCGTCGTCAAGGCGATCGCCGCCGACATCCGCGCCGACGAACGCGCCGCGGCGCGCCGCGAGGAGCGCGAAGCCGAGGAACGCTTTGCCGACCTCGGCGTCTCGATGGCGACGCTGGAGTCGATCGCCTCCTGCGAGTCCGGTGGCGATCCGGCCGCGGTCTCCTCCGACGGCTCCTACCGGGGCAAATACCAGTTCGACTACGGCACCTGGGAATCGATGGGCGGCAGCGGCGACCCCGCCGCGGCCCCGGAGTCCGAGCAGGACTACCGCGCGGCGATGCTCTACGCGAGTTCCGGTTCCAGTCCCTGGCCGATCTGCGGCTAGGCGCTTGGCCCGCGGGTCCTGTCTCCGATCGGGGGCTCCCCCTACCGGGGGAGTCCTCCCGATCGTCGCCACCCGCGGGAGAAGAGTCCGCCACTGACGCAACTACGATGACGCCATGGCTGAGGAGCGAGCGCCGCTGAACGAGGAACAGATACCGGCGCCCGATCCTGGGGGGCCTAAACGGAAACCGCCGAAGGAGGCGGTTGCCGAGGCTCGGGTGCGGGCGCCTACGCGGGGGAATCGCAAGCTGGAGAGCTTCCTCGAGGCGGTCAACGGCGACGACCAGGTGCGGGCGTGGTGGTACATGACCCAGGTCCACGCCGAGCGGCTGGGGATGTCGGACCACTCCTGGGTCCACATGCAGATCGTCCTCAACATCGCCCTGCGGCTGCTGCGCCTGCTGCTGCGCGCCGGGGTCGAGCCGGCGATGGTGGCCGACCACGGGATGCGCGACCGCGACGCCGAGGTCGTCGTCGCCGGCGGCGCCCTGCTGCACGACACCGGGATGTCGATCCACCGCGCCGACCACGAGGAGTACTCGCTCTTCCTCGCCAGCGGCGCCCTGCCGCGACTGCTCGCCGACGCCTACAAGGAGCCGGAGCGGACCGTCGTCGCCTCCGAGATCCTGCACGCGATCATCGGCCACCGCCGCCGCGGGGAGCCCTACACGCTGGAGGCCGGGGTCGTTCGCGTCGCCGACGCGCTCGACATGGCCCAGGGCCGCACCCGGCTGCCGCTCGAGTCCGGCCACGAGGGCATCCACTCGATCTCCGCCGCCGCCGTCGACGAGGTCAGCATCGCCGCTGGCGAGGAGCGTCCGGTGCGGATCGAGATCCAGCTGAACAACAGCGCCGGCATCTTCCAGGTCGACGACCTGCTGGCGACGAAGATCCGCGATACCCCGCTCGAGGGCAAAGTCGAAGTCGTCGCCAAGGTCGAGGGCGAGACCGAGAAACGGCTGCTCTCCGGCTTCCGGCTCTCCTAAAACGCCGGCTTAGCCGGCGGCGTCGAGCTCGGCGACCAGCGCCCGGACGCGGCGCTCGATCTCGTCGCGGGTCGCCCGCACCGTCTCCAGCGGCTGGCCCTTGGGGTCTGGCAGGTCCCAGTCGAGGTAGTGCTTGCCGGGGATGTAGGGGCACTCGTCGCCGCAGCCCATCGTCACCACCACGTCGGCCCACTCGGCGTCCTCCTGGCCAAGTTTGTGGGGGCGGCGTCCGCTGAGGTCGATTCCCAGCTCCGCCATCGCCTCGACCACCTCGGGGTGGACGCGGTCGCCCGGCGTCGTCCCGGCCGAGCGCGCCTCGTGACGACCATCGGCGGCGCGATCGAAGAGCGCCTCGCTGATCTGCGAGCGGCCGGCGTTGTGGAGGCAGACGAACAGGGCGCGGGCCATCAGGCGGCCTCGGGTCCAGCTAGTTGTAGCGGGCCAGGTCGGAACGGCGCTGTTCTTTGCGCTTCTCCAGCTTGCCCTGGATCAGCGAGAGGACGATCACCAGCGCGGCGAAGAAGGCGATCACGCCGAAGCAGAAGAAGGTCACCGTCTTGTCGGTGGTCGGGCCGGCGAGGCCGACGCCCTCGTCGGCCAGGGCGGCCGGGGCGAGGACAAGCATCAGGGCCCAGGTCGAAAGCAGGGCTGCGACGGCGCGCTTCACGGGCGGGAATCTAGCGCACCGAGGGGCGTCGCCGCCCGCTCTTTAGGTTCCGTTCAGAGCCGGGCGAATAGCCTCTCGCGGCGATGAGCACTCTGGAAGCAATCGTCCTCGGCTTCGTGCAGGGGCTGACGGAGTTCCTGCCGATCTCCTCCTCCGGCCACCTGCGGATCGTTCCCGCCCTGCTCGGCTGGGAAGATCCCGGCGCCGGATTCACCGCGGTGATCCAGCTGGGGACGATGGCCGCGGTGCTGCTCTACTTCCGCGCCGACCTCTGGCGGATCGCCTCCGCCTGGCTGCGGGAGCTGCGCACCCCGATCCCCAGGGCTTCCCAAGACGCGCGCCTCGGCTGGTTCATCGTCCTCGGCACGATTCCGATCTGCGTCTTCGGCTTCATCTTCAAAGACCAGATCGAGTCCGGCGCCCGCGACCTCTACCTGATCGGCTCGGCGCTGATCCTCTTCTCCTTCGTGATGCTGGCCGCTGAGCACTTCGGCACCCGCCGCCGCGACCTGACTGAGATGAGCGGTCGCGACGGGCTCTCGATCGGGTTCGCGCAGGCCTTGGCGCTGATCCCCGGAGTCTCCCGTTCGGGGGCGACGATCTCCGCCGGCCTCTTCCGCGGCTTCAACCGCCTCGACGCCGCCCGCTACTCCTTCCTGCTCTCGATCCCGGCGGTGGTCCTCAGCGGCCTCTTCGAGCTGCGCAAGATCGGCGAACCGGGCGAACCCCCGGTCGGGGCAACGGTGATCGCCACGATCGTCGCCTTCGTCGCCGGCTACCTCTCGATCGCCTGGCTGCTGCGCTACCTGACTTCCCACTCACTGCGCGTCTTCGTCGTCTACCGGGTGGCGCTGGGCACGTTGGTGCTGGTCCTGGCCGCGAGCGGCGCGATCCACTAGCCCGCAAATTCGGCATGAGCCCTGCTCCACTCGTGAAAATCCTGTGAACGCAGGGGTTAACGCCCCCTCGGGCCCATACACTTGCCCTATCCGAATCGCCGTCCTCGACACCGACAGCGGCTTCGTCACCGTCCTCGCCCGCCGCGCCGAGGCGGCCGGTTGGCACCTCAGCCAGAAGACCGGCCCCGTGCCGCCGCGAGACCTGGTCGCGATGAAGCTGAATGCGCTTCTGGTCGACCCAGCCGTGCTGGGCGACGAAGCCTGGGCCTACCTCGAGCGGGTCGCCTCGATGCTGCCCGACCTCGGCCTGGTCGTCTGCACCAGCCGCTCGACCGTCGCCCAGCGGGTGCGCGGCCTGCGACTCGGCGTCGACGACTGGATGACCAAGCCGTGCCATCCCGAGGAGGCGATCGCCCGCCTCGAAGCCGTCTCGCGCCGGCGCCGGCGCGGCAGGCAGGAGCACGAGGCCTCGCCGCTCGCCGTCGGCGAGATGGAGATCCGGCCCGACCGCTTCCAGGCCTTCGTCGGCGACGAGGCCCTCGACCTCACCCGCCGCGAGTTCGAGCTGCTCTACCTGCTCGCCGAGGAACGCGGCCAGGTGCTCGAGCGCGAGCAGATCTACCAGCGGGTCTGGGGTTACGCGATGGCCCACGGCGACCGCTCGGTCGACGTCTTCGTCCGCAAGCTGCGCAAGAAGCTGGAGGTGCTCTCGCCCAGCTGGACATACATCCACACCCACTTCGGGATCGGCTACCGGTTCGACCCCGAACCGGCGGGGATCGTCAGCGAGGAGCTGCGCCCAGCGCCCGACTCGCATAAACACCCGGCGGCCCTGACCGTCTCCAGCGTTCGGTAACAGCTCTTTCACAAGGTAGATACAAGGCCGTAACAGGGTCACTGCGCTCCGCTGCGACGGTCCGTTCATCAGACGGACCAAACTCAGAAGGAGAAAGAGTTGACCAGCTCTAAGTGGTTCGCGGTGCTGAGCGCCGCGGCGATCCTCGCGATCGGCGTTGCCGCCTGCGGCAGCAGCGACGACGAAACGGCCAGCGGCAGCAGCGGCAGCAGCGTTTCCGGTGAAACCGCCGGCGCCGGCTCGACCGCGCAGCAGGCCGCGCAGGAAGCCTGGATCGCCGAATTCGAGAACGAAAACGCGGACGTGACGATCTCCTACGACCCGGTCGGGTCCGGTGGCGGCCGCGAACAGTTCATCGCCGGCGGGACCGCCTACGCCGGCAGTGACGCCGCCCTCTCGACCGAAGAAGGCGAACTCGAAAAGGCCGAGGCGCGCTGCAAGACCGGTCAGCTGATCGAGGTTCCGAACTACATCTCGCCGATCGCGGTCATCTACAACCTCTCCGGCGTCGAAGACCTCCAGCTCGCCCCCGAAACCCTGGCGAAGATCTTCAACCAGGAAATCACCAGCTGGGACGACCCGACGATCGCCGCCGACAACCCCGGCGCCGATCTGCCCGACACCCGGATCACCCCGGTCAACCGCTCCGACGAGTCGGGGACGACGGAGAACTTCACCGAATACCTCTCCGAGGTCGTGCCCAGCGTCTGGAGCTACGAAGTCAGCGGCGACTGGCCCGTCAAGGGTGGCGAAGCCGCCTCCGGCACCTCCGGCGTGGTCGAAGCGGTGGCCGCCGGCGAAGGCGCGATCGGCTACGCCGACGCCAGCCAGGCCGGTGAACTGGGTGCCGCCAAGATCAAGGTCGGCAAGGTCTATGCCGAACCGACCCCGGAGGCCGCGGCCAGGGTCCTCGAGCAGTCCCCGCTCGACAAGGAACTGAGCCCGGGCAAGTACACGCTCGCCTTCGAGCTTGACCGCAAGACCGAAGCGGAGGGCACCTATCCGATCGTGCTCACCTCCTACCTGATCGCCTGCACCAGGTATGGCTCAGCCGACGAAGCAGCCGCGGTGAAGGCGTACCTCGAATACGTCATCAGCCCCGAGGGGCAGGAACTGGCCGCCGAACAGGCCGGCTCGGCTCCGCTCTCCTCGGTCCTGACGGCGAAGGTGACCCCGGCGATCGAAGCGATCGAAGCCGGTTAGGGGAGCTTTGTCCCAGGTCGACACCACGACCAACGCGGGTCAACTGCTGGCGGCGGCGTCCGGAGGGCGCCGCCGCCTCGGTGACCGCGTCTTCTCCCGTACCGCGGTGGTTGCCGCGGTGACGATCCTGGCCCTGCTGGCCGGGGTCCCGATCTTCCTCGTCTCCGAGGGCTACCCGGC
>Ga0126313_10002169_pt1 | contig 10832 bp, 10 predicted proteins | sample Plot105A_FD_89954 | JGI IMG/M metagenome (GOLD analysis project Ga0126313, IMG submission 89954) | Serpentine soil microbial communities from UC McLaughlin Reserve, CA, USA - Plot105A | ecosystem: Environmental > Terrestrial > Soil > Grasslands | place: USA: UC McLaughlin Reserve, Lake County... | reverse complement strand
TCACAAGCTGGCGTCGGTCGCATTCCTCCTCGCCGTCGGGGGGGTGCTCGTCACGCACCTCCCCGGGCTCGAGCACATCGGCGGTCAGCTCGCCGGTGCGGACTTCGGCTGGATCACCGCGGCGCTCATCCTCGAGCTGGCCTCGACCGCGTGCTTCGCGCTCGCCTTCCACGGCGTCTACGACCGGCGCACGAGCCCGCGCGCGAGCACGAGCATGTCGATGGCCGTGCAGGGCATGAACACGGTGCTGCCGTCGGGTGGCGCCGGAGGCCTGGCGGTCGGCGCCGTGCTACTCGACCGGGCCGGCGTCCCTCGCTCCTTCGCCGCCAGCCGGACGGTCGCGCTGTTCCTCGTCACGAGCCTTGTCAGCTTCGCCGCCGTCGCGATCGCCGGCTTCGGCGTCGCGCTTGGCGCGCTGTCCGGTGAGGCGCCGCTCCTGCTCACCCTCCTCCCGGGCATCGCCGCCCTGATCGTGGTGGTCGCCATATTCGCCCTGCCGCGCTCGCAGGGGCCGCTGGCGCCGGTGCCGGCGGGCCGGCTCGGGACGGCGCTCGCCAACGGGCGCGAGTACCTGCGGGACGGAATCGGCGCAAGCGCCGAGCTCCTGCGCTCCGGGGACCGCCTCGTGATCGCCGGCGCGATCGGGTACTTCGCCTTCGACGTGGCCGCCCTGGCGGCCGCGTTTCATGCACTCGGGCCGGCCGGCCTGCCCATCGGGCTGCTGGTGCTGGCCTACACGCTCGGGCACGGCGGCGCGCTGATTCCGATACCGGGCAGCGCCGAGGGCGGCCTGATCGGCATGTTCGTCCTGTACGGCGTGTCGCTGCCCACGGCCACCGCGGCCGTGCTCGCCTACCGCGCCCTGCACGCAGGCGTCCCGATCGTGCTCGGCGCCATCGGCCTGGCGGACGTCCGCCGGCTGCTGCGGGACCCTGGTCAGGCCGTCGCGGCCACACCACGCATGGAGCTGCGCCACTCGGCGTCGCCCCAACTTGCGTGATGTACTGGCCCACATGGCGAACGCCGACGTCGAGACGCTGAAGGACGGCTACGCCGCCCTCAATCGCGGCGACCTGACGGTCGTGCTGAGCCTGCTCGATCCCGCGATCGAGTGGCACGAGCCGGCCCAGAGTCTCGAGGCCGGCACTCATCGCGGGCGCGACAGCTTCGAGGGTTTCCTCCGCGGCCGGCTCGAGAGCTTCGACAACTTCCGCGTCGAGCCGGAGCGGGTGGTGGAACGCGGGGACGCACTCGTGGTCGTCGTACGCCAGACGGGGAGCGGGCACTCGAGCGGTCTGCCGATCGAGACACGGCTGGCGCACGTGTGGACGCTCGCTGAGGACAGGGTGGTCCGCTGGGAGGCGGTGGCCGACCCGCAGGCGGCACTCGGCGAATGACCGCTGCCCTGCTCACACCCGCCGTTGCCGCCGACGCCGCCGGCGTGACGGAGGTCGTAGCGGCACTCGAGTCGTATGTGTACGGCCAGAGCACGATGTCGCAGGCCGATCTGGAGGAGGAGTGGGCTGAGCTCGACCTGGAGCGCGACGCGCGCGTCGTCCGCGACGGCGACCGGATCGTGGGCTACGCGGTGGTGCGCGAGCGAGGGGAGCTCTGGCGCGTGGAGGGGTACGTCCACCCGGACGCGCTCGGGCGCGGCATCGGGACGCTCATCGCGACCGCCCTCGAGGAGGATGCGGCGCGCCGCGGCGCGCGCAGGGTCCAGAACGCCGCCCTCGAGGACGACTCAGCCGCGCGCGGGCTGCTCGAGTCGCTCGGCTACGACGCCGTGCGCGTTTTCCGCGAGCTGCGCACCGAGCTCGAGGCGCCGCCGCGCGCGCCCGAGTGGCCGGACGGGCTGAGCGTCGTCGCCTTCGACCCGCGGCATGACGCGCGCGAGTTCCACGCGGCGCACCAGGAGGCGTTCGTGGACCACTGGGACCATCCGCCGCAGGAGTTCGAGGCGTGGTCGAAGCGCCACCTCGAGAGCGAGCGCTTCGACCCGGAGCTCTGGTGCGTCGTCCGTGCGGCGAACGAGATCGCCGCCGGGACGATCTCCACCGGCGACACGTACGGCGGTGGATTCGTCCACGTGCTCTTCACGCGTCGCCCGTGGCGCGGCCAGGGTGTGGGCGCGGCGCTCCTCCGCGACACGTTCCGGCGCTTCTGGGAGCGCGGCGAGCACAGCGTCGCGCTCAGCGTGGATGCCGCCAGCGACACCGGCGCGTTCCGCCTCTACGAGCGCGCGGGAATGACGTCCGCGCTCGGATGGGTGGCCTACGAGAAGGAGCTCGCATGAGCGCGACCGTTCTCTACATGTCCATGTCACTCGACGGATTCATCGCCGGGCCGAACGAGGGACCGGGGAACGGGCTAGGCGACGGCGGGGACCGCCTGCACGAGTGGGCCTTCCCGAGCGCCGGCGTCAACCGCCGGGTGGTGGACGAGTTCATGGCAACGGGCGCGGTGGTCGCCGGCCGAGGCACGTTCGAGCCGGCCGGCGGTTGGGGTGGCGACCACCACGACGGCGTGCCGATCTGGGTGCTCAGCCGCCGCGAGCCCGGGATCGACGTGGCGCAGTGGCCGCTCGTGACCTACGTGAGCGACGTCACCATCGCGATGACCGAGGCCAAGCGGGCCGCCGGCGACCGGAACGTGCTGGTCCACGGCGCCGCGACCGCGCAGCTCGCGCTCGCCGCCGGCCTGCTGGACGAGCTCGAGATCCATCTCATTTCCGTGCTCCTCGGCCAGGGGCGCAGGCTCTTCGACAATCTCGCTCCAGAGCACATCGAGCTCGAGCACACCCGCGTGCTCGAGGGCGACGGCGTCACCCACCTGCACTACCGCGTCCGCCGCTGATCGGGGTCAGCTTCGGGACTTGGACCTGTTCAGGTCCACCGCTTCGCGAATGAGCGTCTTCAGCGCCTCCTCGTCGATCTCCTCGCCCTCGTGGAAGTCGATGGCGCGCCTCGTGTTCCCCTCGAGACTGGAGTTGAAGAGACCGGAAGGGTCGTCGAGTGAGGCCCCCTTGAGGAAGGTCATCTTCACCACGTTCTTGTACGTCTCACCGGTGCAGATGATTCCGTCGTGCTCCCACACCGGAACGCCTCTCCACTTCCACTCCTCGACGACATCCGGATCGGCTTCCTTGACCAAGCCTCGGAGCCGGCCGAGCGTCTCGCCGCGCCAGTCACCGAGTTCCTCGACCCGCGCGTCTATCAGCTCAGAAGCAGACTCCGCCACGCCGCGGACTCTATCTCGGGTTCACTGGCTCAGCGCTTGGCAAGCACCCTGCGGGAGGCGGCGGCCCTGTTGCCGGCGGCGTCCGTCGCCTTGACGGAGAGGACGACCTTGGCCTTGCCGCTCTTCATCGCCTTGCGCAGCTTGGCCAAGGACTTCTTCGACAGCTTGACCTTGATCTTGACGGCGATGTTCGAGGCAGCGGTCGCCTTCGCGCGGCCCAGGACCACCTTCTTCGTGCCGATCCGCGTCTTCGCGACGACCGTGAGCTTGCACTGCTCGTCACAGCGCGCCGAGAGGGCGAACAGCTTCTTCTTCAGTGCGCGCTGGATCCGCTTCGCGGCGAGTGTCAGCTTCGGAGCCGTGACGTCGGCGCCGGACGGGGGGGTGCCGGGTCCGGAGGGCGTCGAGCCGGGTCCGGAGGGCGTCGAGCCGGGTCCGGAGGACGCCGTGTCGTCGTTCGTGATCGTCACGGTGGCGCCGGCCGGGGAGCCCACGTTCGCCCCGCCGCCGGCGTTCGAGAGCGTGACCTGGAATGCCTCGTCTCCCTCGTAAACAGCGTCGCTCGCGACGGGGACCGTGAAGCTCTTGCTCGTCTCACCCGGGCCGAACGTGAGCGTGCCGCTCGCGGCCGTGTAGTCGGAGCCCGCGCCGGCCGTCCCGTCGGTGGTCGCGTAGTCGATCGTGACCGGACCGCCGGCGCTGCCGCCCGAGCGCGTCACGTTGATCGTGACGACGCCGTCGGCCTCCCCGACGCTGTATGCGTTGGAGCTCAACGCAAGCGGGCCGCTTGCGCCGTCGTCGCCGATGCGGACGACCGCCGCGGTCGCAGGCCCGAGGTCAGAGCCACCACCGGCGTTGGACAGCGCCAGGCTGATCGACTCCGTGCCCTCCGCGCGTCCGTCCCAGGTGACCGGGACCGTGAAAGTCTTGTGGGCGCTGTCGCCGGCTGCCCAGTTGAGCGTGCCGCTCGTGGCGGCGTAGTCGGAGCCGGCGGTTGCCGAGCCGTCGCTGGTCTCGTAGTCGACCGATACCGCGCCTCCGGTGCCGTCCAGCCGCTGGACCGTCACGGTCGCCAGCCCGTCGGTCTCGTCGACGTCGTACTGGAGCGACTCGAAGTCGATCACGCCGGCCGGGTCGTCGTCCGCGATCGTGACCGTCGTGGTCGCGGGTGCGCCCAGGATCGAGGAGCCGCCGGGGAGCGGATTCGAGAGCGTGAGCGTCAGCGTCTCGGGGTCCTCGACCTCCAGATCCTGGGTGATCGGGATCTGGATCGTCTTCGAGGTCTGGCCGGTGCCGGGCCCGCCGTTGTTCACATTGCCGATTAACGTCAGCGTTCCATTCGTGTCGACGTAGTCTGACCCCACCAGTGCGGTGTCGTCGGCGGTCGCGTAATCGACCGTCACGTCGGCGTCGGTGGCGTGGCTCAAGGTGACGCTCACCGTCGCCGTGCCGTCGGCCTCGTTGACGCCGGCGACCGGGCTCGACAGCTGCACGCTGGCCTTCGGGTTGTCGTTGTCGACGATGCTGAGGAGCGAGGTGTCGACCGTCGTCGCGCCGCTCGTGAGCGCGAGGTTCACGGTCTCGTTCGCCTCGGAGACCAGATCGTTGAAGATGTCCACGTCGAAGGTCTTGGTGGTTTCGCCCGCCGCGAAGTTGAGAGTCCCTGTCGCGGCCGTGTAGTCCGAGGCCGCGACGGTTGCCGTCCCGTTGCTTGTCGAGTAGTTGACGGAGGCGGCGACGTTCGTCGCGCCAGTGCGGTTGACCGTGATCGTCGCGTGTCCGGTCGGGTCATTCTCCTGGACGACGTACGACGGCGCGCTGAAGCGGAACGTCGACACGTCGTCGTCGTTGATCGTCAGCTGCGCCGGGCCGTTCGGCCCGATCTGCGGGGCCGCGCCCCCGCTCAGGTTCATCGGACCGGACAGCACGAGCCCGACGTTCTCGGCAGGCTCCCCGCTCGAGTCGTCGGCGATGGCGACCTGGAAGGTCTTGGACACCTCGCCCGGGCCGAACGTGAGCGTCTGCGCCGGACTGATCGCCGTGTAGTCGAAGATCGGGCTCGCCGGGTTGGTGAGCCCGGCCTGGGTCGCGTAGTTGACGCTGAGCGCCAGGTTCGTCGCCCCGATGCGGTTCACCGTGATCGTCGCGAGGCCGGCGCCCTCGAGGACGGTGTAGGCGCTCGAGCTGAAGTCGAGCGTGCCGGGCCCCTCGTCGTCGATGATCGTGAGCGCGGCCGTCGTCGTCTTGATCTGCGAGCCGGCCGGAGTCGCGCTCGCCAGCCTGAACACGATCGTCTTGTTGGGTGCGTTCGCGGTCAGGTTGTCGACGATCGTGACCGGGAAGGTCTTGCTGGTCTCGCCCGCGGCGAAGTTGAGGGTGCCGCCCGTGAAGGAGTAGTTCACGCCGCCGCCGGTCGCGGTCCCGGTCCCGTTGTCCGAGTACTGGACCGACGCCGCGACCCGTGTGTTGCCGGAGCGCAGGACCGTCACGTTGAACGTGTTGACGTTCTCGGCGACGGAGTAGCTGGTCGCGCTGAACCTGAGCTGCACCTTCTTCGACGCGGCTGACGCGGAACCGGGCAGAACGGCGAGCGCGCAGAGGGCACAGACCAGCGTGAGGGCGCGAATAAGCATCTTGAGGTATCGGCAGCAGAGGGTCGTCGCTTGACCACGCCGCTGCCACGCCCTACGAGAGCCTCATCACCCTGGCGTTGACGTCGTCGCGATGCTGGACCCGGCGGGCGAGATCGCCGACTACAAGCGGATGGTCTATCAGTGCCCTCGTTCGCTCGTCGTTAGACCGACGCCGGCGGCAGAACTCACCGCTGCCTCGCCTAGCTCCAGATGGCGTGAAGGTCGACCTGCGCGAGAACCGACTTGGAGACGGAGCCCCGCGCGCCATGCGCCTTTGCGAGCGGGCCGTCGGCGACCTCGTCACTCGATACCAGTAGCACCGCGGGCGCGCCCTCCTTCCGAGTGAGCAGCGCGCACAGGTCGAGACCCGATCCGTCCGGGAGGCGCGTGTCCAGCAGGACCGCATCTGGGCTGAGGCCCGCGACGGTTTTGAGGCCGGACGCGACGCCGTCCGCCTCCCCGATGACGTGGAAGCCTCGGCGCTCGAGCAAGTCGCGCGCCGTCTGCCGGAAGAGAGCCGAGTCGTCCACGATCACCACGCGTACCACGGCCTGGGCGGTCAAAGGGGCATCAGCGCACCCGCTGCAAGCGGATCGGCTGCCTGTCCGTGGGGCGACTCGCGCTCACGACCCTTACGTTGGCTGGCAGAGCACCGGTGGTCCATACCACCGTTGCGTTATTCAGGCGGCGAGCGCGTGGCCCTCGCCGAGCGCCATGGCCACCAGATGAGCGCGCGAGCGGGCGCCCACTTTCCGCATCGAGTTCCGGACGTGGGTCCGAACGGTGTGATGGCTGATCTGGAGCTCGGCCGCGATCTCCGGTCCCGTGCGCCCCAGCGCCACCATCTGGACGACCTCGCGCTCCCGGTTGCTGAGCGGCGCGGGGTCCCTATCGGGCTCCGTGGCCGGCCGAAGGCCGCGCCCCCGACCGGTCACGCTCAGCGCGACGACCAGGACGAGCCTGCGCCCGGTGACCGTCTCCGTGGTTGCGCCCCACTGGACGTCGACCGTCGCGCCGTCGGACCGCACCATCTTCCCGTCTCCGGTGAAGCGCCGCCGCGCGAGCGCGCCAGCCCACTCCCGCCGCGTCATCAGGGGCCCCTCGGCGACGAACTCGTACATGGCCCGGCCCACCATGTCCGCCCGGCGGTACCCCAGCAGCTGTAGACATGCGCCGTTGACGTCCTCGATACGCCGGGCGTCGTCCGCAAGGCACATGGCGTTCCGAGAGTCCCTGAAGGCCGCCTGGAAGAGAGTCGCCCATCCGTCTGCGCCCAAGAAATCACGCTCCGCGGCGCTTGGGCCGCCGGTCCTGCAGCCGTACCCGCAGCACGTCCCACCGCGATCGCGCCGCGGCAGTGACCTCGTCCCATTGGCGCCGGACCTCGTCGTCGGCGGGCCGTTCGCCCCGCCGAATGTGGCCGAGCTCGTGGTGGACCTCGCGGCCGGCCGCAACCGCGACGACCACTGCGACCATGATGCAGAACAACGCGGAGATCATGGCGAACACCGCGCCGATGACGCCGTAGCGGGTGGCGTAGGTGTTGAAGAGGTGCGGGACATACACCGTCGCGCCGACCGAGCAAAGCGCGAGCAGCACCGACCCGAGGACGGCGGACGGGACGAGGTCGTCGCGTGCTATCCGCTTTGCGCTCAGCATCCGACCGCTCCACAGCAGAAACACCGCCGTGATCGGCATCACGAGCAGCGTCGCGCCAATCTCGAGGCGACTGCCCCCCAGCTCGGTGCGGATGAAGCCGCTGAGGACCAGGTACCCCGCAAGTCCGGCGATCCAGAGGAGGCCGTTGAACGTGTTGCGGACGCTCAACGGGGAGAGCTCCCACGTCTGCTCGAACAGCCGCTGCACTGCCCTCGAGAAGCTCAGCACCGCCAGCATCAGGAAGAGGAAACCAACCAGGCCGAGGGTCGTGGGCGTGCCGGACGCGGGCGCGAAGATGTCCCTCACCGCCTCCGCACCGCCTCCGGTCAGCTCGTAGCGGTCGATGATCCGCTCGGACGTACTCTTGCCTCCGAGCTCCGAGGCCGCGGCGCTGACCAGGATCATCAGCGGGATCGTCGCGGTGAGCGCGGCAGAAGCCAGGGCGATCGCGCGGTCGAATCCCGCCACCTTCTGGAACCGGCTGACGGCGCGAAGCACGAATTCCGGTCGCAGCCAGAACGTCAGCGTGCGGACGACGCGCTCGCGGTTCATGCGGCGCCCGCCGGGATCAGCGGGCCGGCACGCGGTCGTCTCCGAGGACGAGGATGCCGTAGACGACCCACACGCTCAAGAAGAAGACGGCGAGCGACCACCATGGGTTGGAGCCGCCGATCGACAGCAGCGCGCCGATCGCGCCCAGGCTGCCGCCGACGATGCCGATGACCCGGCCGTAGGTGTTGCCGGCCAGAAGAGAGAAGCCGCCGGTGAGCTGGATCACCGCGAGCACGATCAACGCCCATCCGAGCGTGTTGAGGTCGGTGAAGATGTACCTCGTGTCGTTCGCGAAGATGTTCGCGCTGTGCAGCGCGCCGATCCCGTAAATGATGTTGAGCGTTCCCGCGATCAACAGCAGAATCGCCGCGAACGTCGCTCGACCCGCACCTCGCATTCCGTTCCTCCTTGGTTGCCTGCTGGCTGAAGGCTCGCTATGCGCCCGGCCAGTGACGGATATGGCGGCCACGCTACGCCAGCACGGACGGCGGCGCACGGGGGCGGGCACCCCAATCCTCGGTGCGCGCCCATGTGGCCGAGACGCGTGACGGGCGCTGCCGTCACCTGTGAAAGCTTGCAGGGCGCGCGCAGGCTGCTGCGGTCTAAGCGGCTCAGGCCACCATTTCGGGCGAGACCCGGTTGACCTCGACGATGACATCGGCCGGGAGACCAGCGCGGCGGGCCGCGGCGATCAGTTCGTCGGGCGACGGCGCCTCGTATAGGCAGTACGACTGGCGGCGATCAGCGCTGAGAAACGAGAAGAGCCAGCGGACTCCCTCGTCGGCATTGATCTCCTCCAGCGCCTTGACCCCGTCGCTGGAGAGCTCGAGTTGGTCCGCGTAGCTGCGTTCGATCACGTAGAGAGGCATGTGGTCGCGATCCTACGCCCCGGTTGAGCCCTCCGCCAGTCCGTGACGATGCGCGTAGGTGGCAGCCTCGGTCCGGTTAGCGCACGATGTCTTGCGCAGGATGCTGCGCATGTGGTTAGCCGCGGTGTGGGCGCTGATGAACAGCTCCTCACCGATCTGGCGGTTGGATAGGCCACGCGCGACCAGTCGCAGGATGTCCACCTCGCGAGGGGAAAGGCCATCGGGCGCGGTCGTCGCCACCGCCGCCCCGCCGAGCTTGTCGATCCGGGCCAAGAGCGTCGGCATTCCGATGTGCTTGGCGAGTGCGCCGGCCTCGGTAAGCATCGAGGCCCTGAGATCCGCGTCTTCCGGGCGCCCTCGCGCGTGAAGCATTCGGCCGTACTCATATGCCGTATGGGCGAGCCATGTGGGAGCTCCCATACTCCGGTTGAGATCCAACGCGGCGTCGAAGCGGGCCTCCGCGACCTCCCAATCGCCGAGCGTGGCCGAGACCATGGCGAGGTATCGATCCGCCGCTCCGTAGCAGGCGACTCCGTTGCCCACGACTACGATGGTTCCGGCGTATGGCTCCAATTCGGGCAGGAGGAGCGCTGCAAAGGCCTCGTCGCCCACCGCCGCGCATGCGTCCGTGAGATAGGTGAGCGACGCCAGCCAGAGCGCCTCGCGCAAAGGCTCGAGTCCCTGAGCCCGAATCCGCGCCAGCTCGTGGCGGGCCTCGTCGTTCATGCCGACCTCGACGAGCACTCCTACCAGGCCGGGGCGCCAGGCGGCGGTGCTGCCGTCGCTGTCGGCAAGAACCCGGAACAGGGGCGCAAGCTCGCCCAGCCGACCCTGCTCGCGTCGGATCGAGAACATCTGGATGCCATGGGTTCCCGAGGCATCGCGCCCGCGGAGGAGACTCCCGAACTCGCGGGCGCGTTCGGCTCTGGCTTCGGCCTCCTCGAGGTGGCCTTCGCATAGAGCGATCGTCGATCCGAACTGCTCGGCCGCGAAGGAATGGAACGGCTGCTTGGCGCGGAGTGAGAGCTCGACGGTCTCGGCGAGGTCGCGTCGCGCTGCCTCGAGGTCACCCAACGCGATGCACGTGACCACCCTCCAAGCCTTGGCCTGGGACTGAATATCGAGGTCGCCCAGTTCGTCCCCCAGGGCGCATGCCTCCGTGAGCATTTTGAGGATTTCCTCGAGCGTGCTCGTGCCGCCGGTCGAATAGGCCCGGGCGAGGAGGATCGCAAGTCCCCGCTGGTCGCCGAGCCGGCGCGCCATCTCCATCGCGTTGGCGCGGATGATCGCGGCCCGCCCGTGCTCCCCACGGTAAGCGAGCACGCGGCCAAGCGCCGAGAGCAGACCGACCCGGAGCGGCGATTCGGCCCCACCAAGCGCCGCGCTCGCTTCCTCCAGCAGTTCCAGCGCTGCCCGATGGGATCTGCCCTCGCCCCAGCACGCGTCTTCTAATCCGATGGCGGCGCGCGCGAGCAAGTCCGCATCGCCGGCCCCGCGTCCGATTTCTGCGGCCGCGGTGAACGCCTCGACGGCGTCCCGCGAGCTACCGGCGGAGTGGCAGGCCGTCCCGAGTTCGAGCTGGATCTCCGCCCGCTCCGAGGAACTCTTGACACCCAACGCGAGCGCAGTCCGAAACTGGGCGGCCGCCTGCTCGAACGCGAGCGCCGCCACAGCCGCCCGCGCCGCTCGAAGGTTGTAGTCGATTGCACGTTCAGCGTCGCCGAGGGCTCCCGCCGCCGCGAGATGGTGCGCCACGTCCGCCAGCCCTCTGACCGCGGTTGCCCCGAGGTCTTCCTCGAGCGCCGTCCCGACTCGCAGGTGAAGCTCGGCTCGGCGGAGGCCGCTCAGCCGATCGTAGAGCGCCAATCGCACGAGTTCG
>Ga0126313_10002168_pt1 | contig 10832 bp, 6 predicted proteins | sample Plot105A_FD_89954 | JGI IMG/M metagenome (GOLD analysis project Ga0126313, IMG submission 89954) | Serpentine soil microbial communities from UC McLaughlin Reserve, CA, USA - Plot105A | ecosystem: Environmental > Terrestrial > Soil > Grasslands | place: USA: UC McLaughlin Reserve, Lake County... | reverse complement strand
TCCGCGCCATGGCTCCTCAGCCCGTGAAGATCGTCCGCGTCGACGGGAATCTCGTCCTCGGAGACGCGCTCAACGCCGCCGCGGAGGCGGCCGAGGGGGAGCTGATCACGAAGATGGACGATGACGACTACTACAACACAGACCACCTCTGGGACCTGGTCCTGGCCTGCGAGTACGCGCAGGCCGATCTCGTCGGAAAGGCGGCCGAGTTCGTCTACCTGGAGTGGATCGACCTCACGATCCGGCGCTTCATGGGCGACGCCGAGTCCGACCATCCGCGCCTCGCCGGGGGCGGCCTGATGGCCCGCCGGGACGCCCTGCTCGAGGTCGGGGGATGGCCCTCGCGGGCGCGTGGCGAGGACACCTGGATCGTCAAGAACTTCAAGCGCGCCGGCAAGCGCACCTGGCGCACGCACGGCTTCGGCTACATCCTCAACCGCCACGGACGCGACCACACCTGGAACACCAACGCGGACTACTTCCTGGTGCAGTCCCAGCGCGAATGGCGCGGGCTGCGCTTCGATCAGACGGCGATTGACTAGTTGCTCGTTCCTGGTTCCTCGTTCCTCGTGCTAGCCGCCGCCAGGGCGGTGCCTCGGGACCTTCGGGGCCGGGCTTCGCAAGCGGCGCACCCGGTCAACGGCCTTGCGGCGGAAGCGGCGAAGCGCGCTGCGCCCTCTCTTCGCGAGCTGCCACGGCTTGATCGCGATCGCGAGCAGAATGGCCGCGAGGCGCCGCGCCCGCCAGCTCAGCCAGTACCGAGGGCCCGAGGCGGCGATGCGGCGCTCCAGCAGGGCCGCGCGGGCCCGCTCGTGGCCGATCCGCATGCGCTCACGCGCCAGGCGTTGCGCGTGCCGCTCCATCCGGGAGCGGTTGGTCGCCGCGCGAGCGCGATGGCGCAGGTGCTCCGAGCGCTCCGCCGAGAGCTCGGCGGGAGGGGGCGGCGCGACGACGTGCGGGATGCGGCTCGAGCCGAGCTCCACCTCCCGGTAGCCCAGACGGCGAGTCGCTCCGCTGCCGTGCCTCGCCCGCGCCCGCACGCGGGCGATTCCGGGCACCCGGGCGGCGACCCCGAACCGCGCGAGCATCCGGAGCCTTCCTGGGACCGGAACGAGCACGGCTTTGGCCCCGCCGTCGGCGATCAGCCGGTGGAGCTCCGTGAGCGTGCGCTCGCCCGGGCGCGCGACGGGCGGCAGGACCACGTGAACCTCGGACGGCGGCGGCTCCGTACCCGGGGCCTCGAGGCGAATCCTCGGATCCGCCGCGCAGAGCTCGGCCAGCGCGGAGCGACCCGGGTGCTCGTAGCCGACCAGGAGCCGCACTGCGACGTCGTCGAGCTCTCCGCCGAGCACCGCGTCGATGGCACCGAGCGCCTCGGCGGCGGACGCGTCGCCGAGCGGCACGTCGACCACCATCGCGGGCGCTCGGGCGCCCGCCTCGCTTGGCGACTCGGGACTCACCGGGGCGGGGTGTGATGGTAATGCCAGGCGGAGGGACGGATCGGTCATCCTCCACGGGGATGCCCGGCATCGACGCCGCCTTATCCGCGCGTTCGCGGCCGACCGTGGAGCCATCGGGCTCCGTCTCCCCCGGCGCACCGCTGCCACTCCGGGTGGCGTTCCTGGGCGCGCGCGCCCGTGAGCTGCTCGGCCCCGGCGTCGAGCCCGTGAGCCCGGATAGCGGTGCGACGTCCGCCCAGACCCTCGACGCCCTGGTGCTCGGCAGCGACGCTCAGCTTCCTCGCGAGGAGCTGGAGTGGGCCGCAGGCGCCGCAAGGGCGGCCGGAGCCGCGGTGATCGGGTTCGGCGAGAGCGCCGCCGCGAGTGGGCTCGTCGACGTCGTGGCCGGTGCCGCCCGCGACGATCGGGTCGTGCCGGTAGCGGCTACACCGCCGCCGGTCGACATCCGGGCCTTCAACCCGCTGCGCTTCTCGGCCAGGGGTGTCGCCGGCTTCCTGGCGGCCGTCCGTCCGGGGGCTCCGCCGAGCGGGGTCGCAACGGCCCTCCCGACGCTCGCGGAGGCGGCGCGCCAGGAGCCGGTGTCGCTGAGGGCGCCGCCCGAGGTCCGCGCCGAGCTCGAGTATCCCTCCGGCGTGGCGCCCGGCACGGCGCTCGACGCGGACCCGCCGGACCTGCTCGAGATCCTGCACAAGCGCCTCGGCGTCATCGACCATCCCTCGCTGCACCCGTCCGAGTGGGAGCGAGCGGGCTGGATCGCGAAGCTCTGCGCGGCGGGCGTTCCCGTCGTGTGCGCGGAGATCTCGCCCGGGCTCCGGGAGCTCTTGGGGCAGGAGCTCGCCTCGCTCCTGGAGGAAGTGGGACCGCGCGATCTCGCCGATCTCGACCGGCGCGAGCGCCTCTCCGTGGCGCTGCGGCGGCTGGCGCTTCAGGAGCACTCGATCGACGCGTGCTGGCGGCGGATCTGCGGGTCCGCCGGGATCGCGGTGCCCGCCCGGCCCCTGGTCTCGGTGATCATGCCGACCCGCCGCGAGGAATGGCTCGAGCACGGCCTCTCGCAGATCGCCAGGCAGACCTACGAGCCGCGTGAGTTGATCCTCAGCCTGCACGGCGACGCCTTCTCCCCGGACATCGAGGAGCGTCTGCGGGCGCAGATCGCCGGGCCGGTGAAGTTCGTGCGCGTCGACGGCGATCTGACCCTGGGCGACGCGCTGAACGCCGGCGTGGAGGTGGCCGAGGGCGCCCTCGTGACGAAGATGGATGACGACGACTACTACAACGTCGACCATCTGTGGGACCTGGCGCTGGCGTGCGAGTACTCGGGCGCCGATCTCGTCGGCAAGGCGGCGGAATTCGTCTATCTGGAGCAGATCGACGTCACCGTCCGCCAGATCAGCCACGACGTGGACACGCGGCTTGCCGGCGGCGGGCTGATGGCCCTCCGCGAGTCGCTGGTGGCGGTGGGCGGCTGGCCGCAGCGCACTCGTGGCGAGGACCTCGCGCTCATCCGGCGCGTCGCGGGCGAGGGTCGCAAGATCCATCGCATCCCGCCGCTCGGCTACATCCTGAACCGCCACGGGCGCGACCACACCTGGGGTCCGAGAGTGGACTACTTCCTCTTTCGATCCCAGCACCAGTGGCGCGGCCTGCGCTTCGACGTGACCGCGATCGAGCCGGCGCCGAAGCCCGACGTCCCCGAAGGCGCATGACCCCACCGTCGTCGGGTTAGTGACCGTATGGGTAACTAACCCGACAATCGCGGGCAGGTACTAGGCGACGGGATAGCCCAGCTCGCGCAGCCGCGAACCGGCGATTGCCTCGAACTTGCGCTGGTCGTCTGCCGGCATGTCGTGCCTCCAGCGGTCGCTGCGGGTGGGATCCGGTGGCCGGGAGAGGTTCTCCATGATCTTCAGCCGCTCCTCCGTGGCGACGACGCGGCCGTCGGGGGCGATCTCCTCGGGCGGGATCTCCATCGCGATCCGCTCGTCGATGTGCTCGTAGTAGGTCAGCATGCGCTCGTCGAAGGGGAGCTCGATGAGCTCGCAGATCAGCCGTAGCTGCGGCTCCGGGTCCGCCACGAGGTCCTCGTAGCGAACCTCTATGTAGTAGTCCAGGGCTTTCGCCTTCTCGCGCGCCTCGTCGATCCGCGCCACCCAGAACTCGGCCGCCTCGGTGATCGTGTCGGGTCCGAACCAGAGGTCCATGATCGAGAGAGCCACCGCCCGCCCGTCGCGGACGATGTGGATGAAGCGCGCCTCCGGCAGGACCTCGTGGATCACCTCCATCTTGCGGACGTAGAAGGGAGTCTTGTCGCCCCAGCGCGGCTTGCCGATCTTCTCGGCGTACATCTCGTAGAAGGCGCGCACGCAGTCGCCCAGGTTCCCCGGGTGCGCCTCACGCACCCGCGTGCGAAACGCCTCCGCGTCGAGGTGGAAGTCTGGCCAGCGCTTGTGCTCGGTCACGGCCTCGAGGAACGCCTCCACGGGGTCGCGCGCGTGGCGCGGCCGCTTGGCCTGCTTCCAGAACTTGGCCGCCTTGGTGATGAAGTAGGTCTCCGGCGGGATCGTGAGATCCGGATGGGCGTCCAGCATCAGCCGCAGCAGGGTCGTCCCCGAGCGCGGAGCGCCCACTACGAACGGGACCGGGACGCGGCCCTCATCGGAGCTCCGGCGGCGGCCGTCGGCGCGCGGGAGGATGCGTCTGATTGCCGCGAGCCGGGACACGGCCGGAGTGTAGCCCCGGCCGGCGAGCGGTCAGGTCCGCCCGGCACCCAGTCCCGATCCAGCGATTGGGCGCGGCACTCGAGGCGATGCACGCGCGCCGCCTCCTCAACCGCCGCCTCCTGACTATTGAACGATTTGCCTCGCCATGGCGGGTCGAAGATTCAAGAGTTGCGTGAGCGACCTAACAGGAAACGGTCCAGGTAGCGTCCACAGGCGTCGCGCAGCGACACCTCGGCCGGACCGGGCTGCGTGGCTGCGATGGGCCCGAGCCACACCTGGCGCCTGACGCCGAGCAGGCGCTGGAAGCCGCTCGGCTCGGCGGCGCTCACGGTGATCGTCACGGGGCCGCGGCGCTTCCTGCGCAGCCCCCCGGCGTGCCAGAACGCTCCCTGTGCCTGGTTCGTGAGGTACATGCCCTCCAGCGAGGGCGGAAGCTCGGCGTGAAAGCCCGGGCCGGAGACCGCCAGCGGGACCTGGCTGTGGTACTGGAGCGAGAGCTGCCAGCGACCTGGACCGAGCCTCAGCGTGTGGGTGGCGCTCCCGGGAGCGTCGAAGGGCGTTGTGCGGCTCCAGCCCGCCAAGCCGCCGACCACCGGCGTCTCAAGGACGGTGGCGGTCCCGTCGCGCTCGGCGAGCCGGCGACCTGATGGGATCCTGCAGTCGAGCACCCGCCCAGGAGCGCCGTCCTTGTCGATGATCCCGAAGGTGGGGGTTCGACCCTCGCGCTTCCAGAGCACGTAGGAGTCGGTGCGAACGACGGGCCTGAAGCTCGGTACCGGCGTGCTCTGGTAGGCGGCGCGGGCCGTGATCGCGTAGTCGAAGCCATCGAGGCGCCTCGGAAAGACGGTGTCGAAGTCCATCGCCAGGCCCTGCTGCCAGACCTTCGTCGGGCGCGCCGGCACCTCGGAGGGCACGTAGCCGCCGGGGCTCGCCATCAGCGTGCCGTGCAGCCAGTAGCCCGCGAAGCGGTCGACGCCGAGGAAGACCACCGAGCGGCCCTGGATCAGGCCGGCCAGGCTCTCGAGCTGCTCGCCTCGCGTGTCGAAGCCCACCGGCGCCGCCCGCAGCGCGAGGAAGATCGAGGCAGCAAACGCGAGGGCGACGATGCCGCCCAAGAGGTAGCGGGCTGGAGTGAGGGCGCGGCCGGCAGCCATCCGGTTGAAGCCTTCGCCGCGACGGCGGCGCATGCGCCGCCCGCTGCCCAAAAGTCTCCGCCGGCTGGGCGCCGGGTGCTCTTCCACGGTGCCGCTCGGATGCCTCCGCGACCGCCGGACGGATCGACCCTCGACGGCTTCCTCCTCGCCGCCACCCGCTCCTCTTCCCTGACGGGAGAAGAGGGCGTGGAGGCCGGCCAGAGCGACGAGCGGCGCCATGATCGCCAGGGCCTTCGCCTCCACGTAGATGGAGGCATAGAGTCGGGCCCCGGCGTAGACGACGACGGTGCTCGCTCCCACGGCCACGAGCCCCCAGTCACGGCGGCGGAAGGCCGCCAGGGCCCCGATCGCAGCGGCGAGGAGGGCGAGTCCCACAGCCGGGTAGGCGCCCTCGACGTTCTCCCGCACGACCCGGAAATCCGCCTCCGGCCAGATCCCCAGCGCCTCGCCCGGATAGACGGGAGAGCTCAGTCGCCCCGCGGATGCCTGGACCTCGCCCACCTTGCCGACGAAGCCCGAGAGCTGCGCGGCTGAGACGGCGGCAACCGCCAGGGCCACCGCCGCCCCGACCGCGATCGCGGCGCGGTGGCGACGCGCGGCCTCCCGCAGGGCCGCGACGTCGACGCGGAGGGCACCGGTGACGAGCATGAGCGCGAGCCAGATCGGGATCGCGATCGCGAACCAGACCAGCCCGGGAAGGCTGTAGACGAAGAGGCTCGCCGCCGCGAAGAGGACCAGGGCCGCGAGCATCGCCCGGCGAGACTGGACGCGTGCCTCGTAAGCGCCCTCGGCGCTTCTTGGGGAAAGGCTCCGAAGCGCGACCGCGAAGGCCAGCACCAGCAGCGCCATCGCCGTCTCCTTGAAGGCGCTCTGAGCCAGGAAGGAGGCCGCGAGGTAGGGCATGCCCGTGAGTGAGGCGGCGACCCCGCGGGGAACGGGCGCCAGCTCCTCCAGGGCAGCCAACGCGGCCAGCGCCGTGAGCGCCGGGATCGCCAGGAGCAGGCCGTTGAACGCGTCGAGCAGCGAGGCGTTCGTCGCCTCTGCGGCGGCGGCCGCCACGGCCTGCGGTCCCGTCGGGTAGCCGAACTGCACCGCCTTCGGCTCGGGGCCTACGCCATGCTGAAGCCAGTCCGTCCAGTAGAGCTGTGCGGCCTGGTCGTTCGTGTAGATCCCCTCGCCGAGGATGCCGTTGCGTTCGTTGAACGCGAATGGAAGCGAAGCCGCCGCGACGACGACCAAGACGACGATCACGGCAACCCCGCCGTCCGGCGGAAACGAACGGGCGTCCATCCGTCTGAGGCCTTCGCGGCGACGGGGGCGAATGCGGCCTCTGGCGCCGAGAAGCCTTCCGGGGCCGGACGCCCTCCCCCGCCATATGCGCCTCCCCCAGCGCCGCAGACGGGCGCGTGCCGGCTCCCCCATCCACAGGTACGCGCCGGCGGCGGCTATGAGCAGAGTGAGAACTACCGAGAGGGTCGCTGCCCGGCCGGGAAGGCGGATGAGCAGCGGGCAGATGACGGTCAGCGCGGCGAAGCCGACGGCGCCCGAGAGCCAGGTCGGCGTCGCGTGGCCGAGCAGGTGGAGGAGCGCCGATCCCAGCACCAGCGACGCGAGCAGAATCGCGGCACAGGACACGTAGACACCGAGCATCGCGCCAGCCTAACCCCGCCCGAGAGCCGCAACCGCTGCGATCACCCGGCGCTCGTTGGCGCCCGGCTCACGCTAGGCACGCTGTGGAGCTGCTTCTCGCTCAGCGGCTTCTTGCCGGCACAGCCCTCGGGATCGAGGGAGCCGCGAAGCTCGAAGACGCGCACCGGGCCGTCCCGCAGGATCGCCCGGGCGTTCGGGTCCGACTGCGTCCAGCGACCCTCGGGCGTGTTGTGCAGGTCGTCCGGCAGGAAGGGATCGAAGGTCGTGACCACGTAGCCGTACCCCCCAGCGTCGACCGCCTGCCGCCACTCCCGGCAGTTCGGGATCCGGGAGTAGGAATCGTGCGGCCCTCGCTTCCCGAGCCACTGCACCCGGTTCGAGAGGTCGGTGCCATAGAAGGGGTACTGCGTGAAGACGCCGCGAATCCCGGCGACGGCGATGCGCGCGTCGCGGACGTCGCGCGACCAGCGCAGCGCATCCGCAAGGTCCTGGTACGCGAAGGAGTTCTCGTAGCGGTGCGTGATGTAGTGACGCTGCGCGGCGTAGCCTGCTGCCGCGCCGAGCACCAAGACGGCTGCGGCGAGAGCGATCCGCACGCCGGTGCGGGCGGTCTGCCACATCGCTCCCCGGAAGCGGGCGAACCAGATCGCCGCCGCCGCGGCCAGCACGAGCACAGCGGCCGCGACCGCCCCCTTCGTGTGGCCCTGCTGCCACTGCACGAGTGAGCCGAGCGTGAAGGCGAGGACAACGGCGAGGACGCCAAGCACGGCCGCGCGGCGTCCCGGCGTGGCGCGCAGCGCCGGCAGGCACGGCACGATCGCCAGGCCAACGGCCACCGCCGGCGCCAGATAGCGAACGTTCCACTCGAACGAGATCGGCTCCCCCTCCTGTCCCGCCGCGGTCAGGGGAGTGAACGCGTAGGCGACGGCGGTGACGATGACAAACGCCCCGAGCACGCGGAGGATCGGCTCGCGTCCTCGCCAGATCGCGAAAGCGGCGCCCGCGACCATGCCCGCCAGCGCCACCGGCCACAGCGTCCCGAAGGAGTCGTGCAGGCCCGGCGCGAACCAGTTGCTCCACACGTCGGTGTCGTTCCAGTAGTGGACGACGGCGTAATCCGGCCGCAGGTGGAAGTCGCGTTCGGGCGCGGGCAGGGAGATCGGGCCGATCGAGCCGATGTAGGGGATCGGGTTCCCGACCGCCACCAGGTTCCGCACGTACCAGTAGCCGCCGGCAGCGAGCATCGGGATCCCCCACAGGAGCGCCGTCCGCAACCTCGCAAACCGGGGCGCGATCACCACCACTCCCACCGTCAAGGTCGCCACCGGCGCGAGGAACGCCAGCTTCGTGCCAGCCGCCAGCCCCGCCGCGAGACCCGCGATCGCGAGCGCGCCCGCGCCAATGGATCGCCCCGCGAGTGGGGGCGCGGGGGGTCCGTCCGGGTTCGCCCGCGAGATGTACCGACCGGGTCGAGCGGCTCGAGCGACCCCCGAGAGCCAGCTCCGGGTCGGTACATGTTCGCTAGGCGATCCGGCCGGACCCCCCGCCCCCTCAGACCGTGCGGCGTAGCCGTTCACGAGGATCGCCACCGCGCAGAGAAGAAACGTGACCCCGACGATGTCGTTCAGGGCCTCGCCCGCCTGGAACTCGACCAGCGACTGGGAGCCGAGCGCGATCGAGGCCCCGATCAGTGCCTGCGGGCCGACGCCGAAGGGGCGGCCGATGCAGTAGGAGGCGAGGAGCGCGACCGCCAGCCAGCCGAGGTTGAGCACCGGCGAGACGATGTCGCGGTCGAAGAACAGGATCGGCACCGCGTGGACGACCTCGGAGTTGGCCGGATAGAACGAGGCGAGGAAGACGGGGTCGAAGAAGTAGATGTGGCCGAGGTAGCCGGTCTGGGCGAACCTCGCCGCGAGCGGCATGTGGTACCAGAGGCTGTCGGAGCGGTCCATGCCGGCCGCGAACGTGCCCAGGGTCGGCACCATCCACGCCGCGGCGAGCGCCGCGCAGGCGAGGACGGCGACCAGCTTCGCCGGACCCCAGGACGGCGGCGCAGGGGGCGCGGCCCTCGCTGCGGGTGGCCTCAAGCAAGCGAGCCGCCCCCCGACCAGGCCGGCGGCGAGCCCGAAGACGAGCACGGCGACGAGCATCGCGCCCTCTCCGAAGGCCCCGAAGGTGCCGAGCGCCTCCGAGACCCAGATCAGCCCGGCGATGCCGAGCGAGAGCTCGACCACGCGAGCGGGGGCTCCCGACCACCCCGGCAGGAGCAGAGCGCGCACCCGGTAGGCGCCGAAGGCGAGCGCGACGACGACGAGAGCGAGCTCCGCCGCCCCGGCCAGGTACGCCCCCGCCGTAAGCGTCCGTTCGCTCGCCGGCGCGACGTGGCCAGCGACCGCGCTCACGGCCGCGCCGTCATCCGGCGTCTCAGCGATGCAGGCCGCGGACCACGTAGGGACGCTCGCCCGGGGCCACCATGCCGAGCCTCCGCGCCGCCTCCGCCGCCGCGGCGGGGTCCTTCAGCGAGTCCGCCTGCGCAGCCAGCCGGCCGCGCTCGCGCTGAAGCTGCCGCAGCTCGCTCTTCGCCGCGTTGGCATCCCTCCAGGCGTCGACGAGGTTGATCGCGGGCTTCACGTAGGAGAGGAGCACGAAGAAGATCACGAGGACGAGCACGACCCGGCCCAGCCGATCCCAATGGATGCGGGTCGCGGGCCGCCCGGGCGAGCGGCGGCGAGGCGCCGGGCGAAGCCGGTATCCGCGGGCGCTCTGGGCGCGGGCGCTCACGCGGAAAGGTTCGCTGGGCGCGACGCGGCTCCTTCCATCCTCCTGAGCAGTGAGCAGTGAGCAGTGAGCAGAGGGACTTCGTCCCACTCTGCCTACTGCCTACTGCCCGCTGCCTACTCCCTACGCCGGAAGGCATCTAGGCCCGGGTAGGTGGCACGCTCCCCCAGCGCTTCCTCGATGCGCAGGAGCTGGTTGTACTTCGCCACCCGATCGGAGCGGGAGGGCGCTCCCGCCTTGATCTGCCCAGCGCCCGTGGCCACCGCGAGGTCGGCGATCGTGGTGTCCTCCGTCTCGCCCGAGCGGTGCGAGATCACCGTTGTGTAGGCGGCGTCGTGAGCGATCGCGATCGTCTCCAGCGTCTCCGTAAGGGTGCCGATCTGGTTCAGCTTCACGAGGATCGAGTTCGCCACCCCCGCCTCTATCCCGCGGCGTAGCCGTTCCGGGTTGGTCACGAACAGGTCATCGCCCACGAGCTGCAGCCGCTCGCCGAGCCGCTCGGTGAGCGCCTTCCACCCCTCCCAGTCCTCCTCGTCCATCCCGTCCTCCAGGGAGATCACCGGATAGCGATCGCAGAGGTCGGCCCAGTAGGTGGCCAGCTCGGTGGCGGAGAGCGTCCGTCCCTCGTGGCCGAGCACGTAGTCGCCGTCGCGGTGAAGCTCGCTGGTCGCCGGGTCGAGCGCGATGAATACGTCCCCGCCGGCCTCGTAGCCCGCCGCGCCGATCCCGTCGCACAAGGCCTCGAGCGCCGCCTCGTTCGACTCGAGGTCCGGCGCGAAGCCGCCCTCGTCGCCGACCGTCGTGCCCAGTCCGCGCGCCTTCAGAGTCCGCTTGAGAGCGTGGAAGACCTCGGCTCCAGTCCGCAGGGCGTCGCCGAAGCTGGACGCTCGCGCCGGCACCACCATGAACTCCTGGAAGTCGACCTTGTTGTCGGCGTGGGCACCGCCATTCAGCACGTTCATCATCGGGACCGGGATCGTCGCCGCGTCGGTGCCGCCAAGGAAGACGTAGAGCGGCTCCCCCGCTTCGGCGGCGGCGGCCTTCGCCACGGCAAGCGACACCCCGAGGAT
>Ga0126313_10002167_pt1 | contig 10832 bp, 11 predicted proteins | sample Plot105A_FD_89954 | JGI IMG/M metagenome (GOLD analysis project Ga0126313, IMG submission 89954) | Serpentine soil microbial communities from UC McLaughlin Reserve, CA, USA - Plot105A | ecosystem: Environmental > Terrestrial > Soil > Grasslands | place: USA: UC McLaughlin Reserve, Lake County... | reverse complement strand
TTTCGGCGTTACGCTCGCGCGTGAGCAGGGGGAGGGTCGGGACCCGCAGTTAGACGCGCGCGAAGAAGAACCCCGGCGTCGGATCTACCGGGTCCTCAAACGCCGAAGTTAGCCCGCGCCCGTCCAGGCGAGGTCGACGGCCGAGACGCCGATCCGTGCGACAGCAGGTCCGCCTCCGGCAGGCCAGATCGCGACGCCGTCGTATCCCGCGACGGCGAGCCACCGCTCGTCGGGTGACCAGGCGACGGCGTAGCCGGGGAACTCCCTGGGACGACGAGACCGGGCGCAGCCGCGAATCGGCACCACGGGGACGTCGCGCGGGCCCACGTCCTCCGGCGTGTACGTGAGCGAGCAGTTGAGCGGCGAGAACCGGACGCGGAGACGGGAGATGCCCGGCAGGACGGCGGACTCGGTTCGGACGATCCTCTCCCGCGAGTACACGACCACATGCCCCCGAGGGCCGAGGAGCGCCAGCGATCCGTCGCGGCCGAAGGCCGCCGCGCTGATCGGCTCCTGCGCCTTGTAGCTCCGACCGTGCGCGAGGAAGACCTCGTCGCCGCGCACGAAGGCGGGGCTCCCGTTCGGCGCGTACCCGATCGGGCAGCCGGCGAGGGAGCGCTCGGCTCGCCCGAGGACGATCTCGCGGCCTTGCCGCCCGCGCCCGCACCAGGCGACACGCCGTCCATCAGCGCTCCAGACGACGGAGCCGTTCAGGGCCTCGAACGACGTCACGTCGAACTGCGGTCGATCCAGATCGACCACGCGGTACGGCAGGACGTCGCGCCGGGTGGACGGAAGCGAGAACGCGACGGCGCCGCCCGCCGGTGCCGCGACGATGGCGCAGGTCGAGCGAAGCCCGGGCACCGAGAAAGACGTGCGGCTCTCGAAGTCGACGACGCCGACCGTGCAGCCGGTCCGGGCTTCGGAGTAGACGAGACGGCCGTCTAGGAGGCCCTGCGGGAGTCCGTCGACCGGCTCGATGGACACCGTCTCCGGTGCCGCGGACGTCGCTTCCTCGGGCCGCGGCGCCGTGCTCGGACGGGCCGAAGAATCGTCGCCTCGAAGTGCGTCAAACGTCGCAAAACCTGCGATTCCAAGGACGATCGCGAGCAGGGCGAGATCCCGGCCTTTCATGGCACCCTGGCTATACTGACGCCTCCTCGATGGCTGAACAGACCACGGAAGCAGACCCGAGACTCGAAGACGACGTCTGGACGACAGGTCCGGACGGCGAGCTGATCCCCGACTACGACTCCACGTTCCCCACAATCAACGAGGGGGAGGTCGTCCGCGGCACCGTCGTCCGGGTGGACAAGGACGAGGTACTCGTCGACATCGGCTACAAGTCGGAGGGGGTCATCCCCGTCTCGGAGCTCTCGATCCGTCGCTCGGTCGACCCTGCCAGCGAGGTCTCGCTCGGCGACGAGATCGATGCCCTCGTCCTCACGAAGGAGGACACCGAGGGCCGGCTGATCCTGTCGAAGAAGCGCGCCCGCTTCGAGATGGCGTGGAAGCGTATCGAGGGCGCGGCCGAGAGCGGTGAGCCCGTCGAGGGCATGGTGATCGAGGTCGTGAAGGGCGGGCTCATCCTCGACCTCGGCGTCCGCGGCTTCCTTCCGGCGTCGCTCGTCGACATCCGCCGAGTCCAGGACCTCGACGAGTTCCTGGGCCAGCCGCTCCGCTGCAAGGTGATCGAGCTGAATCGCAGCCGCAACAACGTCGTCCTCTCGCGCCGCGCGGTGCTCGAGGAGGAGCGCAAAGAGATGCGCCAGGCGATCCTCGATCGCCTCTCGCCCGGCGACGTCGTCGAGGGCACGATCTCGAACATCGTCGACTTCGGTGCCTTCGTCGACCTCGACGGCATCGACGGCCTGATCCACATCTCGGAGCTCTCGTGGAGCCACGTGAACCACCCGTCCGAGCTCCTCGAGATCGGTCAGGACGTCCGCGTGAAGGTGCTCGACATCGACCGTGAGCGCCAGCGGATCTCGCTCGGCCTCAAGCAGACGCAGACCGACCCGTGGCAGCAGGTCGTCGACACCTACGACGAGGGAGACGTGATCGAGGGCCGCGTGACCAAGGTGGTCACGTTCGGCTCCTTCGTCGAGATCCTCCCCGGCGTCGAGGGCCTCGTCCATATCTCCGAGCTCGCGCAGCACCACGTCGAGACGCCGCGCGAGGTCGTGTCCCAGGGCGACGTCGTCCGCGCGAAGATCATCGAGATGGATGCCGAGCGGCGCCGTCTGTCGCTCTCGCTGAAGCGGGTCGAGGAGGGCGAGCAGACACGGCCGGGCCTCTCGGCGACGTCCCTCGGGCTCTCCGAGGAGGTGTTCTCGGGCCAGGACGGCATCGAGGAGGTGGCTGGGCCCGAGGACCCCGAGGAGATCGCGGCCGAGCTCGCGGAGAACGGCGAGGCGGCTGCATCCAGCGACCCGGCCGAATCTGGCGACCCGGCCGCATGCGGCGACGAGGCCGCAGTCACTGCCGAGTCCGATCCCGAGGCGGCCGACGAGGAGTAGTCGCGGGCGCCGGCCGGTGGCCGTCGCCGTCACAGGCGGGATCGGAGCGGGGAAGACAGAGCTTCTGCACGCCTTCGAGCGCCACGGAGCGGCCGTGATCTCGAGCGACGAGATCGTCCACGAGCTGCTGCGGGACGACCCCGGCGTGAAACGGGCGGTGGCCGACCACTTCGGCGGGCGCGCGCTCGACTCGGACGGCGACGTCGACCGGGCAGCGGTCGGCGCGATCGTCTTCGAGGACCGGGAGGAGCTGCGCTGGCTCGAGGAGCTTCTGCACCCGCGCGTCATCGAGACGTACCTCCGTTGGCGGGAAGAGCTTCAGCAACTCCGTGATCCGCCGGCGGTCTGCGTCACCGAGGTGCCGCTCCTGTACGAGGTCGGGGAAGAGACGCGCTTCGACAAGGTCGTGGCCGTAACGGCGGTGCCCGAGGTTCGTACGCGGCGTTCGTCCCACGCCACGGCGGAACGGGAAGCACGCCTCGTCCCGGACGAGGAGAAGCTCCGCCGGGCCGACTTCGCCTTGGTGAATGACGGCTCGCTCGAGGCGCTCGACGCGTTTGCGGCCGACGTGGTCGCCAAGCTGTCGTGGTGACCCGCCTTCTCGCGGTCGTTGTCGCCCTGGGCGTTCTAGCCGGCGGCTTCGTCTACGTCGAGCAGACGAAGCCGGCCTGGTACGCCCGGATTCGCTATCCGTTCGAATACCGCGACATCGTCGTCGGGCACGCGCGGAACTACGACCTCGATCCCGCGCTTCTCGCGGCGGTGATCTACCGCGAGTCGAAGTTCGACGCGCATGCGCGCTCGGCCTCGGGCGCCGTCGGCCTGATGCAGCTCCTCCCCGACACCGCGAAAGGCATCGCCGTCCACACGGGCGGCGCGAAATTCGTTGTCTCGGATCTCGACGATCCGGAGATCAACGTCCGCTACGGCTCCTTCTATCTCCGCCGCCTTCTGACGAAGTACGGGGACAGGCGTCTCGCGCTCGCCGCCTACAACGCGGGGCAGCAGAACGTCGACGAGTGGCGGGCCGAGGGGCGGGGGATCGTCTTCCCGGAGACGAGGCAGTACGTCGAGGAGGTGCTCGAGCTCGAGGACGTGTACCGGCGTGCATATCCGGACGAGCTCGGGGGCGGGTAGCCGCGCATCAGGCGCCTGGAGGGCCCCGGGCTACGATGACCTCGATGCCCGACCTGCGCGTTTCAGGCGCCTACCGGCCGACCGGCGACCAGCCGAGCGCGATTTCCACGATCGCGGAGGGGTTCGGCGCGGGCGAGCGTTTCGACACGCTCCTCGGCGCGACCGGCACCGGCAAGACCGCGACGATGGCGTGGATCATGGAGCAGCTGCAGCGCCCGGCGCTTGTGATCGCCCACAACAAGACGCTCGCCGCGCAGCTCTGCAACGAGTTCCGCGAGTTCTTCCCGGACAACGCGGTCGAGTACTTCGTCTCGTACTACGACTACTACCAGCCCGAGGCGTACGTCCCGCAGGCCGACCTCTACATCGAGAAGGACGCCTCGATCAACGACGATATCGACCGGCTTCGCCACGCCGCTACGTCGGCGCTCCTCGTCCGCCGCGACGTGATCATCGTCGCGTCGGTCTCGTGCATCTACGGCCTCGGCTCGCCCGTCGAGTACGAGGAGAAGACGGTGCTCCTCGGCGTCGGGCTCGAGATCGACCGCGACGTGATGCTCCGGAAACTCGTGGACATCCAGTACGCGCGCAACGACTCGTTCCTGGGGCGCGGCCGCTTCCGCGTGCGCGGCGACGTCGTCGAGGTGCAGCCGGCGCACATGGAGTCGGCCTACCGCATCTCGTTCTTCGGCGACGAGGTCGAGTCCATCACTCACTTCGACCCGCTCTCGGGCGAGATCCACGCGCGGCTCGAGCACCTCGCGATCTTCCCGGCGACGCAGTATGTCACCTCGCGCGAGACGATAGATCGTTCTGTGGGCGAGATCCGGCATGAGCTCGAGGAGCAGGTCAAGCTCTTCGAGTCGGAGGGGAAGCTGCTCGAGGCGCACAGGATCCGACAGCGCACCGAGTACGACCTCGAGATGCTGCAGGAGATGGGGTACTGCAACGGGATCGAGAACTACTCGCGGATCCTCGACGGCAGGCCCGCCGGCTCCGCGCCGCATACGCTCCTCGACTACTTCCCGCAGGACTTCGTCGTTTTCATCGACGAGTCGCACCAGACCGTGCCGCAGATCGGCGGCATGTACGAAGGCGACCGCTCGCGAAAGGAGACGCTCGTCGAGCACGGCTTCCGGCTTCCGTCGGCGCTCGACAACCGTCCGCTTCGCTTCGACGAGTTCCTCGAGAAGACGGGACAAATGGTGTTCGTGTCGGCCACGCCGGGCCCGTTCGAGCTGCGCCATTCGGCGCGAGTCGCCGAGCAGATCATCCGCCCGACCGGCGTCGTCGACCCGGAGGTCGAGCTGCGCCCGACGCACCGCCAGATCGACGACCTCCTGAACGAGGTCCGGCGCAGGGAGGAGGCGGGCGAGCGCGTGCTCGTCACGACGTTGACGAAGAAGATGGCCGAGGACCTGACCGACTACCTGCTCGAGTCGGGCGTGAAGGCGCGTTACCTCCACTCGGAGATCGACACGCTCGAACGGATCCAGATCATCCGCGAGCTCCGGCTCGGCGAGTACGACGTCCTTGTCGGCGTCAACCTCCTGCGCGAGGGGCTCGACCTCCCCGAGGTGTCGCTGGTCGCGATCCTGGACGCGGACAAGGAGGGTTTCCTCCGCGGCCAGACCGCGCTCATCCAGACGATCGGGCGCGCAGCGCGGAACGTGAATGGCAAGGTGGTCATGTATGCGGACAAGCTCACCGAGGCGATCAAGGGCGCGATGGACGAGACGCAGCGCCGCCGCGAAATCCAGCTCGCGTACAACGAGGAGCACGGGATCACACCGGAGTCGATCGTCAAGGGCGTCTCCGACATCGCGGAGTTTCTGTCGCTCGAGTCGCCGACGGTGCCCGGACGCCGTCGCCGCCATGACCGCAAGGTCGAGGGCATGGTTCCGGACGAGCTCGAGCGACTGGTCATCACGCTCGAGGAGGAGATGTTCGCGGCCGCCGAGGAACTCCGGTTCGAGTACGCGGCGAAGCTGCGCGACGAGATCAAGGACCTGCGCCGCGAGCTGAGCGCGGCAGCAGAGACGCCGGCGTAACGTCAGCCGATGGCGGCGAGCGGCTCCGAGCCGCGCGGGAAGCGGCGGTCGGCGATCTGCGCCCACTGGTTCGCCGCCCACGAGTAGGTGAGCACGCGGAGGCTTCGCTCGTCGGCCTCGTAGACGTGCAGCCCGCGCGCCTCGCCGCGGCGCTTCGGCCGCGGCTGCCCGAGGCCCGGCGCCGTCACGACGACCGCGCCGCGCGTCGCCCCGGGCATCACCTCGAACTCGCGGCGCTCGGCGACGGCCGACTGGTGCACGTGGCCCGAGATGATCAGCTCCGCGCCGGCGTCGACGAGGCCGCCCAGCACGCTCGAGCGGTTCGCGATCGTGCGCTTCGCGGTGCGCCAGGGCGCGCCGAGCAAGTGGTGGTGGAGCACCGCGACGCGAAGCGCGGCCGGCGCCGCCGCGTCGAAGCACCGTCGCGCGCGATCGAGCTGGGAGTGGCGCAGCGCCCCGCCCTGCTGCTTCCACGGGCGGACCGAGTTGAGGCCGCACGCGACGAGCCGTTCCGAGCGGTGGGTCGGCTCGGTGTCACTCCACACCCGCTCGAATTCGCGAAACGTACGGGTGAAGCGCCAGGGCGGCAGCTTCGGGATGTCGTGGTTCCCCGGAACGACGAGCAGCGGCGCGCCGAGCGAGCGGAGGATGCGCGCGGCCCGATCGTGCTCCGACGGCTCGTTCCGATGGGTCAGGTCGCCGCTCACGACGACGAGCTCTGGCGCGAACTCGGACACGAGCGAGCGCAGATCGCCTTCGACTTCGGGCTCCTCGTGGGTTCCAGCATGGAGGTCGGAGAGCTGGACCACGCGTAAAGGCGGCATCGGGCGGGCAATCTATAGTGAGCCCATGGCCGAGGAACCTGCCGAGCTCTTCGACGACATCTACGTCGGGCTGCGCGCCGGTGCCGCGGGACGCAAGAAGCGCCGCGGCGAGCCGCTCTCGTCCGAGGACCAGGAGGCGCTTGGGCGCTGGCAGCGGATGTCGACCGTCCGGAAGGCCGTCGCCATCGGCGGCTTCGCGCTCGGGACCTTCGGGCTCGGGTTCACCGTCGGCGGCCTGGTGTTCGGCCGCTGGCGCAAGGCGTAGGTCATTGTTCCTGCGTGGCCCCGGCGTCTGCCCGCTTGAGTCGGGCGCACGAGGCAATCGTGTTCGCGCCCCGGCCGCGGGGCCGCATCGGCTCGTACGAGCCTCAAACCGGAGCGTCGGCGTGGCGCGATCTCGACCCGGAATCGCGTGGACAGATCGGCGCGAAGTCGTGACGCGCCGTGACAGACAAACGGCGCGCCGCCCGGTACGCTCGACGCGGGGGAACCGGTAATCCGGGGGTCCCCCGGGGGAACCCCCAGGCGCCGCACCCGGCCGTTTGGCCATGGCTCAACCGTCGGGGGCCCCCTCCTGGCAGGAGCGCGCGGTAACGGCGCGAACGCCTTCGCGTGCGTAGATACCTCTCGCCGGGCGAGGAGATCCAGCTCGAAGCGCGGCCCCATGGCATCGCGCTCGCCCTTCCGCTCGGGCGCGCGATCTTCCTCGCGGCGCTCGGCGTTGCACTGATCGTCTTCGGCCCGCACGTCGACCGCATGCTCCTGCCGGCCGGCGCCGCGCTGCTCGGGGCGGCAGCTGTCTTCGCGGCTGCAGCCGTCCTGCGGTGGGACCGCACCGTCCTCGTCGTCACGACGGAAAAGCTCCTCGTCGTCCACGGTGTCCTCAGTCGCCGCGCCGCCACAGTCCGGCTGGCCCGCGTCGGCGCGCTCGAGGTGGAGCAGAGCCTCATCGGGCGGATCCTGGGCTACGGCACGATCATCGCCGGGAACCTCGTGATCCCGTACGTCGCCCGGCCGAGCGACGTCTGCCGGCTCGCACGCTGAGCAATCCAAAACGCCGGCTGCGCACTAACTACATTCGATATAGTTACCGCAGTCTGCGAACCAGAGAGGAACTCTGTAGCACATGCCCAGTCTCTTGCTCATTCCCCTCGACGACACCGTCGTCTTCCCGAACATGAACGTGACGCTCACGGTCGACACGGAGGGCGAGGAACGCGTCCTCCTCGTGCCGCGTCACGACAACGAGTACGCGGCCGTCGGCACGGTGGCCGAGGTGCTCGAAACCGTCCGCCTGCCCGGCGGCGTCCGTGCCGTCGCGCTGAACGGCCTCCACCGAGCCGTGATCGGTGCCGCCTCGAGCGACGCCGCCGGCCAGCTGCGCGCTGAGGTAGAGGAGATCGTCGACGAGACGCCTCCCCCCGTTCAGACGCGCGAGCTCGAGCGCGAGTATCGCGCCGTCGTGGAGGAGATCCTCGAGCTACGGGGTGCCGACGAGCGGATCTCGGCGTTCATTCGCTCCATCACGGAGGCGGGCGCGCTCGCCGACACCGCGGGCTACTCGCCCGACCTGGGCTTCGACCAGAAGGTCCGCCTCCTCGAGGCCACCGACGTGGTCGAGCGCCTGAGCCTCGCGTGCGAGCTGCAGCGCGAGCGGTTGACGGAGCTCCAGGTCCGGCGGCGCATCCGAGAGGACGTCGAGTCGGGCGCCCAGCAGCAGCAGCGCGAGTACTTCCTGCGCAAGCAGATGGACTCGATCCGGAAGGAGCTCGGCGAGGACGACGCGTCGATCATCGACGAGTACCGGCGGAAGATCGACGAGGCCGGCATGCCCGACGCCGTCCGCGAGCAGGCCGAGAAGGAGCTCGGCCGGCTTGAGCGGATGGGGGAATCGAGCGGCGAGTCGTCCATGATCCGGACGTATCTCGACTGGCTCATCGCCGTGCCCTGGGCGAAGTGCTCCGAGGAGCGCCTCGACCCGAAGCTCGCGCGCGAGATCCTCGACGCCGACCACGCGGGCCTCGAGGACGTGAAGGAGCGGATCGTCGAGTACCTGGCCGTCCGCAAGCTCCGCCAGGAGCGCGGGATCGCCGAGGACAAGCGCTCGGGCGCGATCCTCACGCTGATCGGGCCGCCCGGCACGGGCAAGACCTCAATCGGCGAGTCCATCGCGCGCGCGCTCAACCGCGAGTTCGTCCGGATGTCGCTCGGCGGCGTCCGTGACGAGGCGGAGATCCGGGGCCATCGGCGGACGTACATCGGCGCGCTGCCGGGCCGGCTCGTGCGCGCGCTCCGAGACGCCGGGACGATGAACCCGGTGATCATGCTCGACGAGGTCGACAAGGTCGGCGCCGACTGGCGCGGCGATCCGTCCGCCGCGCTGCTCGAGGTTCTCGATCCGGCGCAGAACCATTCGTTCCGCGACCACTACCTCGACGTGGAGCTCGACCTCTCGCAGGTCGTGTTCATCGCCACGGCGAACCTCGCCGAGACGATCCCGGGACCGCTCCTCGACCGCATGGAGGTCATCCGCTTCGACGGCTACACGGTCGACGAGAAGGTCGCGATCGCGCGCGGCTACCTGTGGCCGCGACAGGTCGAGCGGAACGGTCTGCGGGCGGACGAGGTCGGGATCTCCGACGAACTGCTCGAGGCGATCGTCGCCGAATACACGCGCGAGGCGGGGGTCCGCCAGCTCGAGCGCGAGCTCGGGACGATCCTCCGCAAGACGGCGACGCGGGTCGCTTCGGGAGACGCCGAGCCGCCCGTCGTCGTCGAGCTCGAGCTCGTTCGCGACGCGCTCGGGCGGCAGAAGTTCTTCCAGGAGGCCGCCGAGCGGACTGCGGTGCCCGGCGTCGCGACCGGCCTGGCCGTGACCGGCACAGGCGGCGACGTGCTGTTCGTCGAGGCCACCTCGATGGACGGCGGCTCCGACTCGCTCATCCTTACGGGTCAGCTCGGCGATGTGATGAAGGAGTCGGCCCGGATCGCGCTCTCGTACGTGAAGGCGCATCGTGGCGAGCTCGGCATCTCCGAGGACGCATTCGAGGAGCGGGCGTTCCACGTCCACGTGCCAGCGGGCGCGATCCCGAAGGACGGGCCGAGCGCGGGCATCACGATGGCGACCGCGCTCGCGTCGCTTCTCTCGGGGCGGCCCGTCAGGCACACCGTCGGCATGACCGGCGAGATCACGCTCCAGGGGCGCGTCCTGCCGATCGGCGGTCTCAAGCAGAAGGCGCTGGCCGCCCACGCGGCGGGCCTCACCGACGTCGTGCTCCCCGAGCGGAACCGGGCCGATCTCGAAGATGTCCCGGAGGACGTCCGCGAGGAGATGCGATTCCATCCGGTGATGACGCTCGGCGAGGTGCTCGAGCTGGCGCTCGAGCCCCTTCCTGCGGAGCGGCTCGCCGCCTGAGCCGATGCCGCGCTGCAGGAAGTGTGCTCCCGTCCCCGAGGAGGTCCGCCGTGCGGCGGCCCTCCTCGAGCGGCGGTGGCTGCTCTCGATCCTTTGGGCTGCTCACTCGGGAGCCGTGCGGTACAACGAGTTCCTCCAGGCAGTCGGCCACGTGCCGCCGCGGACGCTCGCCGCTCGGCTGGTCGAGCTGGAGGAGGCCGGGATTCTCGAACGCCGCGTGATCGCTTCGCGACCGCCGACGGTCGAGTACCGCCTGACACCGGAAGGCGAGCGGCTGGGCGTCGTCGTCGAGGCGCTCGGGCGCGTCGCGGCGGCGCGCGGCTAGCAGCCGCGGTCCTACCCACGAGGGTCTGACCCTCGGGCCCGGCCCGCCGGGCCACGCCGGGTGTGCCGAGGGGTGCGGGAAGGTGTGACGAAACGCACGTGCTGGGCCGGCTCGCGGCGTCCGCGGCGTACGGTGGCTCATGCCGCGCGTCCGCCGTACCGACCTCCCCGACGGCTTCTTCCACGTCACGGCTCGCGGCGTCGACCGGTGCGCGATCGTGCGGGGCGACGACGACCGCGTCGCCTTCCTCCGCCTGCTCGCGGCGACCGTGGCGCGCCACGGCTGGCGTGTCCACGCGTTCTGTCTGATGGGCAGCGACTAGGGGCGCGTATCCCCTGCGTCTGCCGCCGCCAAGCTGCAGGGCGGGGATCTGGCCGCGCTTGATCTTGTCGCGCACGCGGCGCGGGGTCAGGCCAAGCCGACGGGCAACCTCGTCGATCGTCAGCAGCCGCCGGTCTTGGGAAACGAGTGACATGGATAAGCAAAGATTATCTCGGCGGACGGACAGATAAGCGTCCGTCATAAGCCCAGGTGCCAAATCCTCGCCGGGGTCAAGACGCC
>Ga0126313_10002165_pt1 | contig 10833 bp, 9 predicted proteins | sample Plot105A_FD_89954 | JGI IMG/M metagenome (GOLD analysis project Ga0126313, IMG submission 89954) | Serpentine soil microbial communities from UC McLaughlin Reserve, CA, USA - Plot105A | ecosystem: Environmental > Terrestrial > Soil > Grasslands | place: USA: UC McLaughlin Reserve, Lake County... | reverse complement strand
TCGGGCTCGCGCCGGGCGCGGGCTTCCGGCACTCCGAGGACTTCCGGACCGTGTTCGCGGCCGACGAGCTGCTGCACGTGCTCGAGGGCACGCTGGTGATCGCGGACCCCGAGCGCGGCGAGGTGCAGCGGGCGGAGCGCGGCGAGAGCGTGTTCTTCCGCCGCGACACCTGGCACCACGCGTTCGCGCTCGGACCGGAGCCGCTGCGCGTGCTCGAGCTGTTCGCCCCGCCGCCGGCGGCCGGCGCGTCGAGCGCCTACGCGCGCGAGCAGCCCTACCTCGAGCGCTCGCGCTACGCCGACGACGCGCTGCTCGGCCGCTGGCCGCCGGTCGAGCCGCGCGCGCCGCGGCTGCGCGTGCTGCGCCCCGCCGACGTGCTGTGGCGGCGCGACCTCGGCGCGCTCGCGGGCGTGCTGGTCAGCACCGAGCACCTCACGGTGGCCACGATGGAGCTCGGGCCGGGCGAGGCCGCGGCCGCGCACGAGCACGGCGGCGACGAGGTCGTGCTGGCGCTCGCCGGCCCGCTCTGGGTGCGCGCGTGGTTCGACGGCGCGGTCCACGTCTTCGAGCTCGAGACCGAGGACGCCTGCTTCCTCCCCGCCGGCAGCCTGCACGAGTACCGCAACGCCGGCGGCGGGCGCGCGCAGGCGATCTGCGGGATCGCGCCGGGCTACCTGCCGTGAGCGCGGCCGTCGGGATCGACGTCGGCGCCACGAAGATCGCCGCGGCGCTGGTCGAGCTCGAGCGCGGCGCGGTGCTGCGCGCCGCGCGGACCGCGACCGACGCCCAGCGCGGGCCGCGGGCCGTGCTGGGCGACTGCGTCGGGCTGGCGCGCGAGCTGGCAGCCGGAGCGGAGGTCGCGGCGGTCGGGATCGCCGTCTGCGAGCTCGTCGGCCTCGACGGCCGCGTCCACAGCGCCGAGACCGTCGACTGGCGCGAGGTCGACGTCGCCGGCGCGCTGGCGGCGATCGCGCCGGCGCGCGTGGAGTCCGACGTGCGCGCCGCCGCGCTCGCCGAGGCGCGCCACGGCGCGGGGGCGGGGGTGCCGGACTTCCTCTACATCAGCGTCGGCAGCGGCATCAGCCACTGCCTCGTGGTCGACGGGCGCCCGCGCGCGGGCGCGCGCGGCAGCGCGATCGGGACCGGCGCCCCGCTGGTCGAGCGCTGGTCGGGCGGGGTCGCGCTGGCGCGCCGCAGCGGCCATCGCGACGCCGCCGCCGCGCTCGCCGACCCCGCCGCCGCGCCGGTCGTCGCGGACGCGGCCGAGCGGCTCGGCGTGGCGCTGGCCGCGCTCGTGAACGCGCTCGATCCCGGCGCGGTCATCTTCGGCGGCGGGCTCGGGCTGCAGGCCGGCTACCGCGAGGCGGCGGTCGCGGCGATGCGGAGGGAGATCTACGACCCGCGCGCCCGCGACCTGCCCGCGCTGGCGGCGGGGCTGGGCGCGGACGCGGGCGTCATCGGGGCAGCTCTGGCCGCTGCTTGACGATCGCCAGGCCGGCGCCGATGAGCAGCAGCGCGAGCCCGCCGGCGAGCAGCGGCTTGGGCGCCAGGGCGGCGCCGTACTTGCGGCGCAGGAACCACTTCGCGCCCTTCCAGGTGAGCATGCCGAGCAGCTTGTAGGCCATGGCTGGAGCCTACCCGCCGGAGTCCGAACGCAGCCGGCGCGCCATCCGCGACTGCAGCGACCAGAGCTCGATGAACCCGGGCGACGCCTGCTGCGAGAACAGGCCGCCCGAGTCGGCGAACGTGGCGAGCTGCGCGTCGTAGACGGCGTTCGGGCTCGCGCGCGTGACGACCCTGAGGCTGCCCTTGTACAGCTTCAGGCCGATCGAGCCGGTCACGCGCTCGTTGACGCGCCCCGTGTAGGCCTCGATGTCCTCGCGCAGCGGCTCCCACCACAGGCCGGCGTAGACGAGGTAGGCCCACTTGCGGTCGAGCTCAGGCTTGAACTGGTTCTGGTGGATCGTGCCGCAGAGGCGCTCGAGCTCCCTGTGTGCGGCGAGCAGGATCGCGGCCGCGGGCACCTCGTAGATGTCGCGCACCTTCAGCCCGACGATCCGGTCCTCGACGTGGTCGACGATCCCGATCCCGTGGCGCATGCCGATCTCGGCGGCGCGATCGATCAGCTCGACCAGCCCGAGCCGCTCGCCGTCGAGCGCGATCGGGACGCCGGCCTCGAACTCGACCATGACGACCTGCGGCTCGTCGGGCGCGACCTCCGGACGCGTCACGAGCTGGAAGACGTCGTCGTCGGGCGCGTGCGAGAGGTCCTCGATCCACCGGCCCTCCGATGAGCGGCCCCAGAGGTTGTCGTCGATCGAGTAGGGCGCGCTCTCGGTGCCGCCCTTGACCGGGATCCCGTGCTTGCGCGCGTACGCGATCTCCTCGTCGCGCCCCATCGCCCACGAGCGCACGGGCGCGATCACCTTCAGCTCGGGCGCGAGCGTCGCGATCGTGCCCTCGATCCGCACCTGGTCGTTGCCCTTGCCGGTGCAGCCGTGCGCGATCGTGTCGCAGCCCGTGCGGCGCGCGTACTCGACCGCCAGCTTCGCGATCAAGGGCCGGCCGAGCGCCGTGAAGAGCGGATAGCCGTCGCCGTAGTCGGCGTTCGCCATGATCGCCGGCAGCACGTACTCGCGTGCGAATTCCTCGCGCGCGTCGACGACGTGGCAGTCGAGCGCGCCGAGCCGCAGGGCCTTGCCCTTGACGACCTCGTAGTCCTCACCCGGCTGCCCGAGGTTGACGGTGAGCGCGACGACCTCGGCCTCGTATTCGTCCTGGATCCACTTGAGCATCACGCTCGTGTCGAGCCCGCCCGAGTAGAGCAGCAGCACGCGCGAGACCTCCTCGCGGGTGGCGAGGTACGACGCCACGCGCGTGTGCGACGGATCGGCGATGCGGTGGACTTCGGTGGCTGGATCGCGCGGCTGCTCGCTCATGGGCGCCGCAGACTAGCGGCGCTTGCGGACCCGCACCACGAATGTCAGGCTCGCATCCGCGACACGGCCGCGGACCCGCCAGCAGCCCGTAGTCGGGAACGTGAGCCCGGTCGCCTGGAAGCCGCTCGGGCCGTACCCCTCGGGCACATGCGCGCGGAGCGGCGGCGCCGGGGCGTCGAGCCGCTCGCCCTCGATGCTGAGCCGGACCTGCACGCCACGCCACCAGCCGAGCTTCGCGTAGATCGAGCCGTCCGCGTTGATCTCGGCCCAGGCGGAGCCGTCCGGGAGAGTGCCCGCGACCAGTCTTCCCTCGGGCCAGATCGAGGCGGCGAGCGAGCGGTCGCCGTAGTTGAAGTCCGGTTCGGGGAGCGGCAGCTCGCCGCCGGGAACGGTCACCGGACAGGGCCCATCGAGCGTGCGGGCGGGCGGCGCGTCGTTCGTGCGGGCCGCCGGCGTCGGGGCGTCGGAGCAGGCGCTCAGCGCGAGCGCCGCGAGCGTCAGGCCGCGCAGCCGCATTGTGTGCTGTTCTACACCGCGCAGGCGGGTGGCGTGCCAAGCGAAGGTCGCCGAAACCGATGCTCTCACGGCGATCGTCAAGGACCCGTGGCGCGTGCAGGTGCCGGAGCCGGATCTCGCGGCACTTGCGGCGGCGCTTCCGGCCGACCGGACGATCTCGGTGCGATTGGATCCGGGTCTGACGCTGGAGGTCGCTGCCGACGGCGCACACGGCCGCCCGCTTCGCGTAACCGGTGCGCTGGAGTTCCGCCATGCGCGCCGGCGAACAGCGAGCCTGCGCGGCGATGAGGACCGCCTCGACCTGCTCGAGGCCGTCGTTCCACGCTCGCTGCTCGCGAGCGAGCTGGCGGCCGCAGCGCTTCCGAAGGACGGACCGCCCTTCCTGCGGCGCGCCGAAGATGCAGCCGCGCACGTCGCGGCGCTGCTCGACGAGGGACGTGAATTGGTCGAGCGCGCGGAACGGATCGTCTGCCGGCTCTATGGCCTGCCGTCCGATCTGGAGGACGAGGTCGTGGCCCACGCCGTCGATCGCGCGCTCCACTCCGCCCGGACAGACGACGAAGAGTGTCAGCTCAGCAGCGGCGCCAGCCGGGCGACCGCGTCGTCGACCTGGGGCTCCTCCACGATGAGCGGCGGCAGGAAGCGCAGCGTCTGCGGGCCGGTGGCGTTGATCACGAGCCGCTGCTCGTGCAGCGCGCGGCGCACGAGCGCGGGCGCGTCGCGGTCGACGTCGGCGGCGACCATCAGGCCGCGCCCGCGCACGGCGACCACGCCGGGCAGCTCGCGCAGCGACTCCGCCAGGCGCGTGCCGAGCTCGCGCACGCGCGCGAGCAGCTCCGGGTCGTCGAGCACGTCGAGCGCGGCGTGCGCGGCCGCGGCGATCACCGGGCCGCCGGCGAACGTCGAGCCGTGGTCGCCCGGGGCGAAGACGTCGCCGAGCCGCTCGCCGGTGATCAGCGCACCGATCGGCAGGCCGCCGCCGAGCGCCTTCGCGACCGTGATCGCGTCCGGCACGACGCCGGTCGCCTCGTACGCCCAGAGCGTCCCGGTGCGGCCCATGCCGGTCTGGACCTCATCGAACACGAGCGCCGCGCCGCTGCGGTCGCAGGCGGCGCGCGCCGCGTGCAGCAGCTCCTCGCTCAGCACGTTCACCCCAGTCTCGCCCTGGATCGGCTCCAGCAGCACCGCCGCGGTGCTCTCGCCAACTGCCGCGTCGAGCGCCGCATGATCGCGCGGCACCGGCACGAAGCCGGGAACGAGCGGCGCGAAGGGCGCCTGCTTGGACTCCTGGAACGTCGCCGACAGCGCGCCGTAGGTGCGGCCGTGGAAGCCGCCGTGGAGCACGACGATCTCGCCGCCCGGGCGCGCCTTGCGCACGAGCTTGAGCGCCGCCTCGTTCGCCTCCGCGCCGGAGTTGGCGAAGTACACGCGGCCGCCGAGCGAGCGCGCGGCAAGCCGCTCGGCGAGCTCCACCATCGGGCGGTTGAAGAAGAGGTTCGAGACGTGCATCAGCGCGCGCGCCTGGGCCTCGATCGCCGCGACCACGCGCGGATGGCAATGGCCGGCGTTGCAGACCGAGATGCCGGCAAGGAAGTCGAGGTACTCGTTGCCGTCGGCGTCCCACAGCGCCGCGCCCGAGCCGCGGGCGAACTCGACCGGGAAGCGCGCGTAGTTGTCCATCAGCGCGCGGCTCGAGATGGCGGGCGCGCTGCTCACCGGGCCGGCCGGACCTTGGTGCCGATGCCCGCGTCGGTGAACAGCTCGAGCAGCAGCGAGTGCGGCTTGCGGCCGTCGACGATGTGCGCGTAGCCGACGCCGCCGTGGATTGCGTTCAAGCAGGCGTCGAGCTTCGGCCGCATCCCGCCGGCGACCGACGGCAGCGCCGCCTCGAGCGCGTCCGCGGTCGTCTCGGAGATCACCGAGGACGGATCCGACGGGTCGTGCAGCCAGCCGGCGACGTCGGTGAGGAACACGACCTTGTAGGCGCCCAGCGCGCGCGCCACCGCGCCGGCCGCCTCGTCGGCGTTGACGTTGTGCGAGCGCCCGTGGCGGTCGGCGCCGACGGACGCGATCACCGGGATGTAGTCCTCCGCGACGTGCAGGATCACGCCCGCGTCGACGCGCTCGATCCGGCCGACGTAGCCGATGTCCTCGCCGGCGGGGCCCTCGATCGTGCTAACGCGGAACAGGAGCCCGTCGTCGCCGCAGAGACCGACCGCGGGCTGACCGTGCCGGCCCAGGCGCAGCACGATGTCCTTGTTGACCTTGCCGACGAGCACCATCTTGGCGACCTCGACCGTGTCGGAGTCCGACACGCGCAGCCCGCCGACGAACTCCACCGGCAGGTCCAGGCGCTCCATGTAGCGCGTGATCTCCGGGCCGCCGCCGTGCACGACGATCGGGTTCATGCCGACGTACTTCAGAAGCACCACGTCGCGCGCGAAGTCCTCGCGCAGCGCCGCGTCCTCCATCGCCGCGCCGCCGTACTTGATCACGACCGTCTTGCCGTGGAACTCCCTGATGTACGGGAGCGCCTCCAGCAGCGTCCCGATGTCCCTCACGTCTTGTACTCCGCGTTGATCCGCACGTAGTCGTGCGAGAGGTCGGAGAAGAAGACCTCCGTCTCGGCCCCCTCGCCGGGCAGCCCGACGACGTACTCGACCTCCTCCCCCGCGACGGCGGCGGCGAGCGAGGCGGCGTCGTGCGGTACGGCGACGCCGCCCGCGCAGACGGGCACGCCCTCCACCCAGATGTCGAACGGGAGCGGCCCGGCGCCCGGCACCGCAGCGCCGACCGCCTGCGCGATCCGGCCCCAGTTGGGGTCGCCGCCGTTGAGCGCCGCCTTGACGAGCGGCGAGTTCGCGACCGCGCGCGCGACTCGCTCGACCGTCGCGTCGTGCCCGCCGTGCACATGCACGCGACCGACGCGCGCGGCGCCCTCGCCGTCGCGCACGATCTGCACCGCGAGCCGCCGCAGCGCGTAGTCGAGCGCCTCGCCGACGCGCAGCTCGGCCTCGCTCTCCGGCTGGACGATCACGCCGCTCGCGCCCGACGCCATCAGCACGGCGGCATCGTTGGTGGAGAGCTGGCCGTCGACGGAGATGCGGTCGAACGAGCGCTTCACGCAGACGCCGAGCAGCAGGTCGGCGGTCTCGGCGGCGAGCACGGCGTCGGTCTGGACGAAGCAGAGCATCGTCGCGAAGCCGGGCTGGATCATGCCGGCGCCCTTGGCCTGGGCACTCACCCGCACCGTGCCGCCGGGCAGCGCGACGTCGAGCGAGAGCAGCTTCTCGAACGCGTCCGTCGTGGCGATCGCGCGCCAGAAATCACCGTCGCCCTCGGGCGAGAGCTGCCCGCGCGCCGCGAGGATCGCCCGCGGCACGCCCGCCATCGGCAGCGGCACGCCGATCACGCCGGTCGAGGCGACCGCCACCCGATCCTCGCGCACGCCGGCGGCCATCGCGGCGGCGCCTTGCATCCGGGCGGCGTCCTCGAGCCCGCGGTTGCCGGTCGCCGCGTTCGCGTTGCCCGAGTTCACGACGACCGCGCTCAGCGCGTCCAGCCGGCAGCGCGCCCGGCACAGCAGCACGGGCGCTGCGGCAGCGCCGGAGCGGGTGAAGCGCGCGGCGCTGACGACGTCCGGCTCCGAGCAGGCGAGCAGGCCGAGGTCGAGGTTGCCGGACGGCTTGATCCCGGCGGCGACGCCGGCCGCTCGGAAGCCGGCGGCGAGCCCGCCGCCGGCGCGCTCGCTGACCGCTGGCGGCGTCTCGACCCAGCGCGATGCGAACGCGGTCAAGCCAGCCCCTCGCGCTCGTCGCGGCCGAACATCAGGTTGAGGTTCTGGACCGCCTGCGACGCGGCTCCCTTCCACAGGTTGTCGATCGCCGCGAACGCGAGGATGCGGCCGGTGCGCGGGTCGGAGTGCACCGAAAGGCGGCAGAAGTTGGTCTCGCGCACGTCGAGCACGGCGGGCGGCCCGAGCCGCAGCTCCACGAACGGCTCGCGCGCGTAGGCGCGGTCGAAGGCGTCCGCGACCTCGCCGTCGTCGTGCTCGCGCCCCGGCGTGACGTAGCAGGACACCAGCTCGCCCTGCGCGAGCGGGACCAGATGCGGCGTGAAAGTGACCGTCACGCGCGCGCCCTGCCCCTCGAGCTCCTGCTCGATCTCCGGCGTGTGGCGGTGGCGCGGGACCTTGTAAGGCGTCATGTTCTCGTCGGCCGTCACGAAGTGCGTGCTGTCCTGCGGCTCGCGTCCCGCGCCCGAGACGCCGGACTTCGCGTCGATGACGACGTCGCCGATCAGTCCCGCGCGCGCCATCGGCGCGAGCGCGAGCAGCGCGGCCGTCGGGTAGCAGCCGGGGTTCGCGACGAGGTCGGCGCCGGCGATCGCGTCGCGGTGGAGCTCCGTCAGGCCGTAGACCGCCTTGCCGAACAGGGCGGGCGCGCCGTGCTCGCCGTACCAGTCCTCATAGACGCCGCGGTCGCGCAGGCGGAAGTCGGCCGACAGGTCGACGACGCGCACGCCGCGCTCGCGCAGCGCCGCGACGGCCGGCGCGGCGACGCCGTGCGGCCAGCAGACGAGCGCCGCGTCGACGTCGGACTGGGCGTCCGCGTCCCAGCGCTCGAGCTCCATCGGCACGCGCGTGCGCGGGTGGAGGTCGTCCAGCCGCACGCCCGCCTCCGAGCGCGCGGTCACGTGGGCGAGCTCGAAGAACGGGTGGCGGTGGATCAGCATCGCCGCGATCGCGCCCGCGTAGCCGCTGGCGCCGAGCACGGCGACCCGAGTGCTTCCCCCCGAAACCGACGGCCGCCGATCACCGCCATGAGCGGACGCACTAGCCACGCAGCTCTCCGGAGACCTGCTCGCGCAGGGCGGCGACGATCTTCTCGCGCCGCTGCCCCACCTCCTCGTCGGTCAGCGTGCGGTCGGAGGCGCGGAACTCGAGCCGGATCGCGAGCGAGGCGCGGCCTTCGCCGACCTGCGCGCCGCGGTAGACGTCGAAGACCTCGGCGCCGGTCAGGAGCGCTCCCCCGGCCGCGCGGATCACGTCGAGGACGCGCGCTGCCGGCACGTCGTCGGCGACGACGACGGCGATGTCCTGGCGGACCGCCGGGAACGAGGTCAGGTCCTCGTAGCGCGGCACGACGGTCGCCGCGCGCGCCAGCACGCCGAAGTCGAGCTCGAAGCCGGCGACGCCGTCGAGGTCCCATTGCGACGCCACGGACGGATGCAGCTCGCCGAGCCAGCCGGCCGCCTCCCCGCCCACGAGCAGCGTCGCGGCGCGGCGCGGGTGCAGGAACGGCTCCGAGGCGCCCGGCTCCGCTCGCCAGTCGGCTCGCAGGGCGCGCATCAGCGCCTCGAGCACCCCCTTCGCGGCGAAGAAGTCGGCCCGCGGCGGCTCCTCGTCGCCCCAGCTCGCCGGCCGGACTCTGCCGGTCATCAGCGCGCCGATGCGCGTGCGCTCGACCGGCAGCTCGGCGTCGCCGACCGGATACCAGGGGTTGCCCGTCGGCTCGCTGCTGGAGCCGGGCAGGTAGACCGCCCCGTACTCGAACAGCCGCGCGTCGTGCATCCCGCGCGTCGCGTTGCGGTGCAGCGAGTCGAGCAGCGAGCCGAGCAGCGTGGTCCGCATCACGGCCTGCTCTTCCGACATCGGGTTCTCGAGCCGGACGGCCTCGCCGGACAGGCCCAGCCTGCGCCCGACGTCGGCCGAGGAGAAGCTCCAGCCGACGGCCTCGGACAGCCCGGCGCCGACGAGCGCGTCCTCGGCACGACGGCGCAGGCGCTGCTCCGGCGCGAGCCGCCCGACGGCGCCGCGGCGCGAGGGGAGCGTGGACGGGATGCGGTCGAGGCCCCAGATCCGCGCGACCTCCTCGATCAGGTCGGCCTCGCGGTAGACGTCGTCGCGGCGCCACGGCGGCACGGTGACATCGAGCCCGTCGGCGGCCTCGGCGACGCCGAAGCCGAGCGCCGACAGGATCCGCGCCGCGTCGGCGCGCGGGATCGGCGCGCCGAGCAGACGCTGGGTGCGCTCGTCGCGCAGCCGCAGCGTCACGGGGTCCGGGCCGGGGCCGCCGACGTCGATCGTGCCGCCCGCGGGACGCGCGCGGCACAGCTCGATCATCAGCTTCGTCGCGACGGCCTGCGCCTCCAGCGCCTGCTCGGGCTGGAGCTGCTTCTCGAATCGCCCGGAGGCCTCGGTGCGGAGTCCCAGCCGCGTCGACGTGCGCTGGATGTTCGGCCCGTTCCACGTCGCGGCCTCCATCAGCACGCGCGTCGTGCCCTCGTGCACCTCCGAGCGGGCGCCGCCCATCACGCCGGCGATCGAGGTCGGGCCGTCGGCGTCGTCGATCACGCAGACGTCGGGATCGAGCGTGCGCTCCACGTCGTCGAGCGTCGTCATCGTCTCGCCGGACTCCGCGCGGCGCACCACCAGGCGCCCGCCCGCGACGAGGTCGGCGTCGAACGCGTGCATCGGCTGGCCGGTCAGCAGCATGACGAAGTTGGTGATGTCGACGACGTTGTTGATCGGCCGCTGGCCCGCGGCGGTCAGGCGCGCCTTGAGCCACGGCGGCGACGGTCCCAGCCGCACGTCCTCGAACAGCCGCGCCGTGAAGCGCGGGCATAAGTCCGGCGAGCGCACCTCGACGCCGAAGCCGGGGATCGAGCCGCCGGGCGGGTGCTCGTCGGCCGACCACGGCGCCGGCGCGAGGGGCGCGCCCGTCGCCGCGTGAACCTCGCGCGCGAGCCCGTAGACGCCGAGGCAGTCGGGCCGGTTCGGCGTGATCTCGAGCTCGAGCACGTCGGTCGCGATCGGCAGCACGTCGCCCAGCGGCGTGCCGGCGGCGAGCGCGTCGTCGAGGACGAGGATCTCGAAGTGGTCGACGCCGATCGCGAGCTCGTCCTCGGCGAGGATCATCCCGGCCGACTCCTGGCCGCGCAGCTTGGCTCGCTTCAGCCGCGTGCCGTCGGGCATCACCGCGCCGGGCCGCGCCACGGCGACGGTCTGCCCCGCGGCCACGTTCGGAGCGCCGCAGACGATCTGCGACGGCTCGCCGTCGCCGGTCTCGACCGTGCAGACGGTCAGCCGGTCCGCGTCGGGATGGCGCTCCGCGCTCAGCACCTTGCCGACGACGAAGTGCTCCAGCGCGGTGACGCCGTGCGTCTGCACGCGGTCGACCTCGGTGCCGGTCAGCGCCAGCCGCGTCGCGAGCTCGAACGCCTCCAGCCCGGGGTCGCAGTAGTCGTGCAGCCAGAAGAGCGGCAGCCTCATCCGAACTGCTCCAGGAAGCGCAGGTCGTTCTCGTACATCAGCCGCAGGTCGCTCACGCCGTGCTTCAGGAACGCGATCCGCTCGATCCCCATGCCGAACGCGAAG
>Ga0126313_10002164_pt1 | contig 10833 bp, 11 predicted proteins | sample Plot105A_FD_89954 | JGI IMG/M metagenome (GOLD analysis project Ga0126313, IMG submission 89954) | Serpentine soil microbial communities from UC McLaughlin Reserve, CA, USA - Plot105A | ecosystem: Environmental > Terrestrial > Soil > Grasslands | place: USA: UC McLaughlin Reserve, Lake County... | reverse complement strand
GTGGTTGTTAATTGTCTAGAAATGTATTTACTATTGCACTCAATTTTTCTGGGTATTGAGACATCAAGGCATGACCTCCACCTTTGAACTGTGCTAACCATGCGCCTGGAATCTTTTCTATTAGCATTATGGAATCAATATATGATGGTAGTATTAGATCATTTGTTCCTGTTACAATAAGTGTTTCTTGAGATATATCCTTTAACAGATCACATATCCCTCCCCATGAGAAAATTGCTTTTCCTTGTCTTTCAAGAATATCCATAGGAGGAAAAACAAAGGAAGCAAATTTTTCCAAGTAATCAGGATTTTGTTTTATCCAATTTGAAGTAAATAGCAGAGGAATTATTCTTTTCTTTATATCGTCTGTTGATGCAGATCGATTTGTCATCTGTGAGAATAGTTCTCGATTTGGTGGAATTGATTGATTCCCACCACAATAAGAAGCATATATTATTAAATCATTTACTTTGTCTGGATAGTCTAATGTTAATTGCTGAGCAATCATTCCTCCCATTGAATATCCTAATACGTTGGATTTGTTAATCTTGAGAGTATTCAATAATCCTGCACTATCTGTAGCAAATTGTTGAATTGTAAAATTTTTGGAACCAACTGTAGTGTTACCAATACCACGATTATCAAATATTATGACTGTGTGATTTGTAGATAATTCTTTCAAAAAAACAGAATCCCAAGCATACATAGATCCTGCATAACCCATTATTAGTAAAATTGGGTCTCCTTTACCAAAGGTTTTATAAGAAATATCTATATCGCCAACTCTAGCTTGTTTAGTCACAATATCTTGTAAATTGATTATGTTATTATTTATAAGATCAGAATCTATGATTTTTTGAGCATATGAAAACTCGAAATCGATAGATTGCATAACTGAAGATATGGAAATTGTTGTTATAAACAATATAATAACAGCAATTAACTTTGACATTGAATTGGAAAATTGATGTATTGTATAAAAGCATTTATTGATTTAGAGTCCCAATCCAAGAATATTCAATAATGTATATTGAATAACTTTAACGCTTATCCATCAAATGTGGGTTCTATTATCGGGTATTAAAATTTTTTAAATTAGTTCATAAATATTATTTATCAGTAATAATTTGAGAATATCAGTTTTTCTCATTTATGATATTATTTTTACTATTACTTTCCTTGTTATTATTATATTCCGTAAATATAAAAAATCCTAATAAATTAGTTACAAAAATAGTTATGACTACTACAGATATGATTCTCTTGTATCTTGAATTATAATTAATTCATAATAAAATTAAAGGTTCTGTTAAGTTAAGGAGAAAGTAATAGGTTTATTCTACTTTTAAATTATGTCATTTGCCCAATTTTTGAAAAAATTCTCAATTTATCTCATATTCTGGATATTTAGACTCTATTTCATTGTAAATTGAATTAAATTCAGATAATTCCAATCCAGTAAATGACCTGAACAATAACGGTTTTTTAGATAACCTATCATAATTTAGTAAATTAAGAAATCATTGCAGAAATGAGGAATATATCTGTAAGCTTTTTAATTATGCAAAGGATCTAATTATGTTTCTGTTCTTATTCTTAGAATTATTGATTACCTTTTTCCTTATCCTCTTTATTGTCATTATCCTTATCCTTATCCTTGTCGTTATGATTGACTTCTACTTCTCTTACAAATTCTTTGATATCTTCTTCACTGATGGATAATTCTATTCCTGTGTCTTTTTCTAGATTCTCCTTTTGTTGTTTGGCTTTGATTACGATATCTTTTAACAATTTATTTTCACGCTCGGACTCTGACATTCCAATGCTATGAAGAAATTTGGATTCAGCCATTGTTGAATTTTTAATCATTTCTTTTAATTGTTCGTCCTTTGAAATTGAGATGGCCGATAATGAAAGACCGACAAGTATAAGATATGATCCAAGACCGTATGAGGAAACAGTGGAAAATCCAAAAGGCGGGTATGCCATATTTGGTAGAACCGATTGGGAGCCAGAAAAGAATAACATAAATCCATATCCAGCCATAATTAAATAACTTGCAAATAATTCATTGCCTTTAAAGTTCTTGACTGTAAGCTTGAATGCTATGTAAAACAAAACCCCTCCAAATGTTGAGTTCAAAGCACTGACACCGTAGAATATTAATTGTTCAAATTCTTCATCTGGTTCATAGATGTGAAGATGATACACCATTAAAGTGGAAAAATACAAAAGCGGTAGACTGAGTAGGAACCAGTATTTTGCTCGTCCAATCTTGTAAGAATAATGATATAAAATTAATGCTGTTCCACCCCATTTAAGGAAAAAAGAGGCCATGTCATTATATTGATAAGTTTTGGCAAAGATTTTCCAGATTGAACCTTCCTCAGTAGAAAGAAAAGTTCCAGGAGATGTGGGAAGGATGGGGATAAAAAGTTTCTCACTAAATTGATAGGTAAATACTAACAGTATTGCAAATGATGCTATTGCAGCAGTTGCAAAAGACAATCCGTATAAGAGTACTAAAACTGAATTGCGATTAGTTTTATACCATGAAAGAAATACGTTAGTAAATACGGCCATCAGGATAGTACTTAGCATGTAACTTATCAGAGTCACTAGCATTGAGGATATCGGCAAATAATTCTGGTTTATTATTATTTCTAAGATAAGAAATACAAATATGGTAATTATTGTATATTGACTTATAGAAACAAATCTATGCATTAATCTTATTTTCCCATTTTTTTTCCTAATCTCTTCGCTTTTTTTACTTACAAATTGTAGAACAAATATCTGACCTATCATAGTTATTATTGATAAGGTGATGAAAAGAACAATTCCTCCAAAGGTTTTTAGCGGTTTACCAATTAAGTCACCTGTTTGATTTAACAATGTGTCTAAGGATAGAACAACGATAAGAACATAGATAACAATATGTATATTTTTTGTACTGAAATTAAGCAGTTTTTTGATTTGGAGAGTAAAAAAAATTAATGGAGAATTCATTAGCCATGCAGAGACTGGTTGTTATATATGATTTTGTGTTAAGAAGTTCCTCTTGATGCACCAGATATAGTCCCAGAACCTAGTGCGGTCATGTTTTGATCGGCATTGGTCATGTTTTGATCGGCATTGGTCATGTTTTCTTGCGCGGAAATGGTTATTGTTGGATATGCAAGTAACATCCCTAAACCCGTTAATGCCATCATAATGATTAAAGTCGTTATTTTAATATCCGCTTTATTCAATACCTCAAAATATGAAAATATGAATATAAATGTGGTGGTATAATTTAAGACGTAAATCAAAAAAATAAGCATATGTCAGATAATGAATTGAGGGATCAAAACAAGAAAAAGTATGACAAAAATTTACAAAGAATAAATGAAATTACCAAACAAATTATAGAAGGCGGATGGGATAATTATTACAAAAATGAAAAAATAGAAGAAATTCCTTGGATTGATAAAGAACTAGATTTTGACTTAGAAGAGGAACTAAATATTCTGCAATTAAATAAATGAGTTTTTCTTGATCTTGGTACTGGTACAGGAACTCAAGCAATTCAACTTGCAAAAAGAGGATTTAATATTATTGCTTCAGATATTTCCGAAACTATCATTAAAAGAAAAAAAATCCATTATGAAAATAAATATCCAAATTTAGAATTCATAGTAGACAATATTCTTTATTTAAATTTCGAGGATAATTATTTTGATTTTATTTTTGATAGAGGTTGTTTTCATGTTTTTACCAACGAGGATAGATCAAAATACTACAATAAAGTAAAGAGAATACTAAAAGAAAAAGGAATATTATTTTTAAAATGTCTTAGTTCAGATGAACCAGTTATAAATGCAGGGTCTAAATTTTCTACTGAAGAGATTTATGATATTTTTGGTAGCGATTCTATGATCCAAAAAATAAAGAAAACATTCTATAAAGGTACTTTTGATCCTTTACCAAAAGCATTGTTTGTGGTAATGAGATTAATAAAAAAGTAATGATCAATGATTTTAACATATTTTTAGGAGATCTAATTAAAACAATAATTTAATTTAATATTCTCGGATTGAGATTCGAACCCTGCAATTACATTCGCGGGTTTATTATTTTAACTATAAAAATTTCTGTTTTGTATCTCTTTGTCTGTAAAGGTTTAAAATAATGAAATTAAAAATATATTATGCATATCGAACCAGTAATTGAAATTCGAAAATTAAAGGAAATTAATATTGAAGGAGGTGTTGTATTTGATGGTTTTTATAATATTGGTCTTACTAGTACTATAGCTTGTGGATGTTTTATTAATTCTTTAAAAACTGAATTAGTTGGTATCCTTGATTCTTCTCTTTTTTCTCCCATGTCCGTAATTTATGATGGTAAACCAAATTTTCCAGCTAGAATTTATGCAAATGAAGAAAAAAAATTAGGATTCTTTGTTTCTGAATTAGTTTTGGATCCATCAGCATATAGACCAGTAGCTAATGTCATATTGGAATGGTCTAAAGATAATAAATGCAAGACAATAATAAGTATCGCAGGTAAGGCAATTGAAAAAGAGGATAGAATAACAAAAAAAGAAGAAGAGCCTTCTATTAATGTGATTTCAAATTCTCCAATTATAATGAAGGAATTAGATGATATAGGGATTTTGCCTTTGAAAAATGGAACGATTAATGGAATTCCTGGAATTCTTTTGAATGAATCAAATTGGAAGAATATTGACGTCATTGTATTTATTGTTGATTTCATAGCGGACGTGCCTGATTTTAGAGCCGCAGCAAATGTTGTCCAGGCTATAAGTAAAATTGTTCCTGAGGCTTATTGTGAAATACAACTATTGATTAAAGAAGCTGAGAACATAGAAAATAATTTAAAGATGATAAATAGTCAAGCATCCAATAAATTCGAAAAGCGCATGTATAGATAAACTCTCGGATTGAGACTGGAACCTCGAAGCAATAGTTCGGGGTTTATTATCAATAAATATAGCCTATCTACTTTTACTAACTGTATTGTAATTGGAAAAACAAGAGTTTGAATTGAATTAAGTAACAAAATGAATTTGATAGAATAAACATACTGATCTGAGAATATAATACATATAATATTCATTTATTTTAAAGGAATAAGAATCATGAATTTGAGGTCATTAACAGTTAAATAGCATTTCAAGATTCAATTGCTAATAAATTAATTCATATCAAAAGATAAACATAATGAAATATTAATCAAATAAACAATAATTTAATCTCATTTTGTATTGTTTTGCTTCCTCTTTCGTTATATTAAAAAAGAGAGTATAGCCATCAAAATGTTCTCTAACCTTTTAGGGATATAGAATACGTCTTTATATATGATACCTCTTTGAGTTTTAATATATTCTTTTGAAATTGAAAATATGTATAGCAATTTAATTAGTAATAGAGATAAATCATTAAAATTAATAGATGATATAATACCTGAAAATTTAGATAGATTTATCAAATCTATAAAATTTATACACAAAAATTTTATAATGATATAATTCAAAGTTATCTTGATTGTATAAGAAGTAGGTTGGTAAGGAAGAAAACTATTGCCCATATTGTTTATGTATATAACACCATTTCCATGATCTGTCTGGCAGTGCAATCATTGTAGGATGTCCTGTATTTTCATAATGCTTAGTTGCATGAATTCCAGGTGAAGAATCACAACATCCAACATGTCCACATGAAAGGCACATTCTTAATGCTACCCAGTTAGAACCTTCTTTTTCACACTCTTCACATCCTTTGGTATGTGGATTAACTTGTTCATCTTCTTGAATTCCCATAAAATGCTCACAATTTTTTTGCATGAAATTATATAGAAGAGATTTTATTTAAAATATATTAATTTACAATATACTATTAATGTTTTTAATATGATATTTGTATTATGATTACTAAAATTTAAAATTACTAATAAAGTCATAACCTGTAGAAAACAATTATTTTTTATAATTTTAAAAATTATACTACATTTGATAATAAATTAGTTTTAATTTAAATATCTAAACAATTAAAAATTCTTATACTATAGTAATAGCAGAATATTGGTTCTGTTATATCAGTTAAAAATATGAGATTAACCTCGATTTGTAATCCTCGTTCTTTATTGTTTGTAGAGTTAAGACAATTTATAAACTAAGAATTATAATAAGTGAATAATATATTATATTTATGAAGAATGAATTTATAGTATCTAAAATTGAGGCATCTCAAGATGAAAAAACTCCTTTTGTTTATGTTGTATTCAGCGATACTAAAACTCTTGGAAAAGAAAATCAACAACAGCAATCTCCATTTGGAGGAATGGGTATGAACTTTACCTCACCAGAAGACCTAATGAAAAACCTACCAAAGATGTTTGGTAAAAATATGAATTTAGGCGAATCACCTACATTCAAATTAAGTATACGAGAATATGAAGAATCGGGATTAAGGGTAGGAGACAAAGTCACTATAGAGATTAAAAAGTCAGATAGTAGTGGAATATAAATTCTTATTTTAAATATTATAACCTGTGATCAGAATCGCAATGGTAGATTTATTTAATAAAAGCAATTCAATATTCTAGGATTGGGACTCGAACCTTGAAGCAATAGTTCAGGGTTTATACTAAAGACGATTATTAATTATATTTTTTTACGCAGAAAACTTTTTTAAAACTATTACTTAATTGAATAAAATCTTTATAATATGAAAGAATTTTGTAAGCCAAATTATATTTCATAAAGATTTGTGGAAAAAAATGTTGGACACGACCTTATATCTACATATTAAGTATTGAGAAAGTAAATACAAACGGCAATATAGTAGAAGACTATGGCACAATGGTAATCTCTTGTCTTTTGTTGTCTGTTCTTTGAATCTCCCATTCTTTAACAAATGTACCCATTAGTTGTAAACTTTTTTACTTTATCATCGTCGATAACATAAACATTTCCTGTGTTATCAGTCGCTATACCTGTAGGATTTGAAAGGATTGCAAAGACTTGGTTAAAATCAATTCTAGTTGATTTATCGTATTGATAACTATATTCTATTTATAGATTTGAAAAATAGAAAATCATTAAACAAATAATCAATTCTATTAATATTATTGATAAAACAACTGAAGACATTTTTTTGCTAGTTGTTCCTTTTTTTCAATAAATAAACATCTAATGAACTATTTAAAGGCAATAAAAGTATAGAAATATTGGTTTCAAAAGTTCTGTTAAATCTATTTTAACTAATACTGGAAATCACTTTTGTTAAATACCTATAATCAAAAACGATCAAACCAAGATAAACACCTAAATGGTCGATTTATGTCTATCAGATGCAAAATTAAAGTTCAACTAATCCATTGTGTAATAACAAATTAAATTAGTGCTGAGCTAGGATTGTGTTTTGTCATTCATTATTCAAATAAGCAATCGTCGTGTAATAACGATTTTATACTCATTCAAATTGAAGGCAATTCTTTCCCAACTTCTTTATATATTTTACAATAGTTATTCTATTTCTTGTGATTTCTCTAATAATTTATTTTATTTCTAATACTAACTATTTTAGCAAATTCTTTTAATAAAACCCCCACAAGTAAGACATCGATAGTGGGACTCGGATACATCCCTTATATTCGTAGGTAGAATTTTTTATCTATATGTATAACATATTTATTTAGCAGAGCTTTCTATTTCTGACCTTTTTAAATCATTACAACTAAAACTTGTTTGGGTATTATAAGATTTTGAAAAAATACTTTAGTTAAATTAAATCTAAGTTCCTTTATCGAAGATAACAATTTGATTCTCTGTATTTTGGAATATATCGCTTTGAAGACATGTTGAACTATTCTCTTAATATTGTCATTCTTGTATTAGCAGCTGGATAGAAAATATGAATATATTTATATAAGTAAAATTTAGTAAAAATATTGAATAATTTTCAATTTCTTTTTTTCTTTGCATCTTTCTCTCTTCTTTGCATTTCAGGTTACTTAATCATGATCCAGTCAATTCCTAGTGCTAAAGCACAATCAGCACTCGAGGATCTGGAAATAAATATGACCAAAATTACAGATTCTAATCAACCTGAGGATATTGCTACACTTGCATATATTTGGGGATTTCCATTAGTGACCATGGAAAGACAATTCAATTTTGTTACTAGCCCCAATACTTCACCAGATCCGTTCCGCGGCCCAGAAAACTCACCATTATGTTCTGATGAATTAGTAGATCCTAATTTTATAGATGTAGTTAGTCCAAATACAGATACTCTGTATTGTCAAAGTCAGTTGAATCTGAAAAATGAACCAGTTGTGATCGTTGTACCTCCAATCAAAAATAGGTATTACTCTTTTCAATTTCTTGATGCATATACAAATAACTTTAACTATCTCGGACAACGTGCATCGGGTACAAATGGAGGTACTTACCTACTTGCAGGACCCCAATGGACTGGAGATGTTCCAGAGGAAATGACCAAAATATGGTCACCTACAAATCTCGCTTGGTTAATAACTCGAATACTTGTAGATGGAAAATCTGATTTATCGAATGTTCATTCAATTCAAGATAAAATCATAATAAAACCACTGTCACAATATCTTAATCTTGTTAATTTATCATCTGTGACATCATCATCGTCAACGTCCTCGACCAACAAATTATCAAATCAATCAAACGAGATACCAATTGGACCACAGCCTTATTTGATTGCACCAACAGGAATCAAGATTTATGATGAAATCAATAATGCAATGGCTGACAATTCACCAAATCCTCCTGATCCATTTCTAGTTAGCAAATTGTCTAGTATTGGAATAATTCCTGGAAATGAGCCATCTAAAACTGCTAATGATACTATAAAAAAAGCACTTGAGGTTGGTATAGAAAAAGGCCAGAAGATGATTGATGATAGAGTTGCAAATTTGGGGGGTATTATGAATGGATGGCTTGTAAATATTTATGGAGTTTATGGCACGGACTATCTCTTGCGTGCAGCGGTTACACAAGCGGGTTTGGGAGCAAATAATGCAGAAGAAGCACTCTATCCTTTTGCAATAAAAGATATTGATGGAAAAATTCTTAATGGAACCAACGATTATATACTTCGTTTTAATGAGGGACAATTACCACCGGTGAATGCATTCTGGTCTGTTACAATGTATAACTCTCGTAATCTCTTTGTAGATAACCCACTTGATCGATACAACATAAATTCAAACACAGAAGGATTAAAAAATAATTCAGATGGCTCCATGGACATTTATATCCAGAACGAGAATCCAGGAGAAGAGAAAATATCCAATTGGTTACCAGCACCTGAAGGAACTTTTAACATGATATTGAGAACATATCTTCCACAAGAACAGATACTAAATGGAACATGGCAATTACCTATAGTAAAAATGGTGAAATAGTTATTAAATAATAGTAGGTAAATACAACAATTTCTTTTGGTTTCTTTATATTTAATCTAATTTTTTCTTTTAGTATTGATTTAATTTCTTTTAATAATTTGGAATATGAAACTCAAATAAAAGAAGGTAAATAGTATAGTTATTAAACAACCCACATCCGGAGCGCCGGGAGTGGGACTCGAACCCTGCAGCTACATTCGCGGGTTTATATCGTTAGAATATATTCGAAGATTAAATGAATTTTTAAATTGTACTAAAGTATTTTTTAAAAAAACTATTGTTGCAGAATTAGCATGGAGCAATTGATGACAATACTATTACAAAAGATTTATCATGTTCAATTAAATGAATTTTCTTTAAATAATTATGAGGTTTCATGATATGAAGAAAATTTTATTACTGTTCTACTTTTTTTATACAATTCAGATAACTCTCAAATACATCTTTATAAAATCTTTGTATAAGTTCTATTGATTTGATAAATGTATCCAAATTTTCAGTTATAATATTGTCTATCAATTTTAATGACTGATCTCTCTTATTACCCAAACTGTTATACATATTTTTAATTTCAGATGGATAATTTGTAAATGTTTCAGAAATAGTAAAAAAATGATTCAAATATAAATTGGAAATGTTTTTTAACATTTGAGAATATATCGAGTTATAGGTATTTACCATATATTTATGAAATTCTAGATAATAGTTCGTAATTTCTTTTGCGTCTCTAGTAATTTGTTCCGGAGTACCTGGTTTGAAATTATTATTATCATCTACTACTAATTGTATATTTCTTTGATTTTTGTCTGGGTCGTATATTATAGGTTCTGGAAATAATTTCTTTATTTCTGGTGATTGTTGTTCTTCTTTAGTTTCTTTGTCATTTTTTTCTTTTCTTGGAATTGTTTTATCTCTCTTCTTCCTAGTCTTTCTTGGTTTGTTATGATTTAAGATTTCTTCAGATGACAACACGAAAATACAAACGTTCTTACTTAAAAAAATTGCTATAAGAAATATATACTCATTGTTTAAATTAAATTACTATACAAAATTGTCAATTTTTTATATCTAAATTTTACTCTTACTTTTACTATATTCAATGCTTCTTCTCACATCATGACTAATTATATAATTGAACGAAGTTTATCTACCATATGATTCATCAGTAAGTAATGAATCAAAGTATTAAATAATAAAATGATAACATAAAAAGGTCTGCTGATGTTTAACAATTTTAATAATATTAATGCTAGTAGTTATGATCTACTACCAAGACAATTTCTAAAATATATTGACTATGAAATAAGTTATTTTGAAAAAATCACAAATAAGAAATTTTTCTTTATATTAAAAAATGACAAATTTCAATTAAATGTATACGACTCT
>Ga0126313_10002163_pt1 | contig 10834 bp, 9 predicted proteins | sample Plot105A_FD_89954 | JGI IMG/M metagenome (GOLD analysis project Ga0126313, IMG submission 89954) | Serpentine soil microbial communities from UC McLaughlin Reserve, CA, USA - Plot105A | ecosystem: Environmental > Terrestrial > Soil > Grasslands | place: USA: UC McLaughlin Reserve, Lake County... | reverse complement strand
GTGGTCGAGGGTGGCCTGGCGCACCTCGACCACGCCGGTGAGCGCGTGCGCGATGCGCTTTGCCAGCGCGACGGCCGTCGAGAGCTCGGTCTCGGCGACGCGGTCCGGATCCTCGATGCTGGCCATTCAGTGCAAGGGTGCCTGCGTGCGGGGCGCCGACACTATGCCCTGGTCCGCGGCTCGATGCGAAGGTCTCGGACCGTGTCCAGCACCGCCCGTGCCACCTCCGCCTTCGAGGTGCGCGGGACGTGGCGCTCGCCGGCGGCGGTGACGATCGTGACCTCGTTGTGGGCGCCCTCGAAGCCGATGTCGGTGCGCCCGATGTCGTTGACGACGATGGCGTCGAGCTTCTTGCGGGCGAGCTTCTCGCGCCCGTAGGCGAGCGCCCCGTCGCCGTGCTCGGCGGCGAAGCCCACGATCGTCTGCTCCGGGCGGCGGGCGGCCGCGAGGGCGCCGATGACGTCCTCGGTGCGCTCGAGCTCGAGCGTGAGCCGCTCGCTGCGGTCCTTCTTGAGCTTCGTGGCCGCGGCCTCGGCCGGGCGGTAGTCGGCCACGGCGGCCGCCATGAGCAGCACGTCAGCGGCCCGGAACTCGGTCTCGCAGGCGGCTTTGAGCTCGGCGGCGGTGGCGACGTCGACGTAGCGGACGCCCGGCCGGCGGTCGAGGCCGACGTTGGCCGCGATCACCGTCACGTCGGCGCCGAGGGCGGCGGCCGCGTCGGCGAGGGCGAAGCCCATCCGGCCCGAGCTGCGGTTGCCGACGAAGCGCACCGAGTCGATCGGCTCGCGCGTGCCGCCGGCGGTGACGAGGACCCGCAGGCCGACGAGGTGGCCGCCCTCGGCGGCACGCGGCGCCCCGGCGCCGAGCGCCGCCTCGACCGCGGCGAGCAGGTCGGGCGGCTCGACGAGCCGCCCCACCCCCCACTCGCCCTTGGACCCGAGCGCGCCGGTGCCGGGGTCGAGCACCGTGACGCCGCGCCGGCGCAGCAGCGCCAGGTTGGCCTGCACCGTGGCGTGCTCGTACATGTGGTTGTTCATCGCGGGCGCGACGATCAGCGGGCACGTGGCGGCCAGCGCGGCGCTCGTGAGGAGGTTGTCGGCCAGCCCGTGCGCGAGCTTGGCGATCGTGTTCGCGCTGGCCGGCGCGATCAGGAACGCGTCGGCGTTGCGGACGAGCTCGAGGTGGTTCAAGGGATCATGTTCGGGCGGCGACTGGTCGGGGAACGCGCCCCGGGCCGGGTCGCGCTCGAACTCGCCCGTGAGCACCGGTGCGCCGCTCAGCGCCGCGAACGACGCCGTGCCGACGAAGCGCTGCGCCGTCTCGGTCTCGATGACGCGGACCGCGTGGCCGGCCTTGGTGGCCAGCCGCACGACCTCGAGCGCCTTGTAGGCGGCGATCCCGCCCGTGACGCCGAGGAGGATCCTGGCCAATTCGCGCCGCCCGCCGGAGGGACCGCGCGGCTAGCGGTAGTGGTACTTGATCTTGCCCGCCGCGACTTCCTCGAGCGCGATCGTCAGGTAGTTCTTCGAGCCGCTCTCGACCATCGGCGGCGGGAACTCGTCGAACGTCCCCTCGCCGAGGTTGTGGTAGTACGAGTTGATCTGACGCGCGCGCTTGGCCGCCACGAGCACGGACGCGTAATTGGAGTCGACGTGCTCGAGCAGCGTGTCGATGCGGGGGTTGATCATGCATTCAAGGGTACCAGCGCGGGTCCTCGCCGCCGCCCGGCGCTGACCGCCGCCGGGCGCGCTCAGGCGCCGTCGGCCGGGCGGTCGAGCGCAGCCCGCACGATCGCGGTGAGCTCGTCGACGGCGTCCTCGAGGCGGTCGTTGACGACCACGTGGGGGAACTCGTCCTGGGCGGCGAGCTCCGCCTCGGCGGTGCGCAGGCGCGCGTCGACCTGCTCGGCGTCGTCGGTGCCGCGCCCGACCAGCCGCGCGCGCAGCGCTTCGCGCGACGGCGGCGCGATGAACACCTGCAGCGCCTCGGGCATCGTCTGGCGCACCTGGCGCGCGCCCTGCACCTCGATCTCGAGCACGACGGGTTCACCCGCGCGCAGCCGGCGGTCGAGCTCCTCGCGCAGCGTGCCGTAGCGCCGCCCCGAGTAGGTCGCGTGCTCGACGAACTCGCCGGCGTCGACGCGGCGCTGGAAGTCCGCGTCGTCGAGGAAGTGGTAGTCGACGCCGGGCTCCTCGCCCGGCCGCGGGCGGCGCGTGGTCGCCGACACGCTCAGCCCGAGCTCGGGCATGCGCTCGCGCAGGGACCGGATCAGGGTGCCCTTGCCGACGCCCGACGGGCCGGTGATGACGAAGACGCGCGCCACGCCCCGCGATGGTGCCAGCGCGCGCGGCGGACCGAGGTCCGGGTGGCGGGCGGGCCGCTACCGGCGCAGGAGCGAGACGAGCTCGGAGCGCTGGCGCTGGGACAGGCCGCCGATCGTCTTGCTCGGCGAGATGCGGCACTGCTGGAGCACCTTGTTGACCTTCACCCGGCCGTACTTCGGAACGGCCAGGAGCATGTCGAAGACCTTGGCGGTCTGGAGGTACTCCGGCGGGTCCAGCAGCAGCGTGTGGATCGAAACCCGACCGCCTTTGAGGTCCTTCTTCAGCTGCGCCCGACGGGTTCGGATCTCGTTCGCGCGCTGGAGAGCGTCCATGCGCTGAAGGAGGGAACGCTCTGGCGCCGCCGAGTGCTTCGGCGGAGTGTTCGTGGCCGGCGGCATCGGTCGGCGAGTCTACACACCGGGACTCCGCAGGCAAGGCAAGAACAGCGAATTCGCCTTGACCTCGACCTCAGCTTGAGATTGGTTCGGGCAGGTTGACGGTTTTGGCTCGATTTGCAGCGCTTTTTACCGCGACATCCGCGGTTCCGATTCGTGGCCTCCTACGTTCTGCCCGCTCTTTGCGGACAAATCGTCCAGCGCCGCCCGGATGCGCTCTCCCGCGGCCGGGTCGCGGAAGCTTTCGGTCCCCACGGCAACCAGAGTGGCACCCGCTGCGATGAGCTGCGCGGCGTGCCGTCCGGTCTGCACGCCGCCCATTCCGACGACCGGGATCGCGACGCGCTGCGCGACGGCGCGGACCTGCGCGAGCGCCACCGCGCGCACCGCCGGACCCGACAGGCCGCCGGTCCCTCCGCCGAGCCACGCGCGCGCGGGCGCGCGCGCGTGCGGCGCGTACGCGCGCAGGGTGTTGATGAGCGACACGGCATCGGCGCCGGCCGCCTCCGCGGCCTGCGCGGCGGCCGCCGGATCGGCGGCGTTGGGCGTGAGCTTCACGATCAGCGGCTTGGCCGTTCGCGCGCGCACGCGCGCGAGGACCGCCCCGAGCTCCCGCGGGTCGGCGCCGATGTCGAGGCCGGTCTTGACGTTCGGGCACGAGACGTTGAGCTCGACGGCGGCGACCTCGGGCCGCGCGTCGACCGCCTCCAGGAGCGCCGCGATGTCGTCGGCGGTCGAGCCCATCACGTTCGTGATCAGCGGGACGGGCAGCCGCGCGAGCTCGGGCAGGTCGTGCTCGAGGTAGCCGTGCAGGCCCTTGTTCGGCAGGCCGATCGAGTTGATCAGCCCGGCCGGTGCCTCGTACAGTCGCGGCGGCGGGTTGCCGGCCCGGGGCTCGAGCGTGATCGTCTTCGACACGAACGCGCTGAACGGGAAGCGCTCGAGCAGCGCATCACCGAACGCCCGGCGCGCAGCGATCGCGTCGTAGGTGCCCGAGCCGTTGACGATCGGGTGCGCGAGCTCGAGACCGCAGAACGAGACGGGGCTAATGGGACGGCACCTCCTCCAGCGCGGCCGCGTCGAGCACGGGCCCCTCGACGCACAGCCGCACGTAGCCCCCGCCGCGGATCGGCACGACGCAGCCGAAGCACGCGCCGAAGCCGCAGGCCATCCCGGCCTCGAGCGCGAGCTGGGCGGCGGCGCCGCGCACGGCGCACTGCGCCCGCACCGCCTCGAGCATGGTCGCCGGCCCGCAGGCGTAGACCGTCGTGTGCGGCTCGGCGTCGAGCTCAGCGGCGAGCAGCTCGGTGACCAGGCCGTGGTGGCCGGCGCTGCCGTCGTCGGTCGCCACCCGCGGATTGGCGAGCAGCTCCGCGCCCGCGGCGTGCGCGGCGTCGCGGAAGCCGAGCAGCGCAGGCGCCGGGCGGCCGGCGGCGAGCAGCTCGTCCTGCCAGATCGCCAGCGGGGCGGTGCCCACCCCGCCGCCGCACAGCAGCGCGCGGCGCCCGTCCTCGGGGGCGGAGAACCCGATGCCCAGCGGCCCTGTGAGCCACAGGCCGTCGCCGGGCCCGAGCTCGCACAGGCGCGCCGTGCCCGGCCCGACCGCCTCGAGCATGAACTCGAGGCGTCCGTCGACCGCCCGCAGGACCGAGAACGCGCGCGGCAGGAACGGGCGCTCGTCCTCTCCCCCGCCCCAGCGCTCGGCGGCGGCGAGCATGTAGAACTGCCCCGACCGGGGCGCCGGACCCTCCGGATCGGGCGCGGCCAGGACCACGTAGGCGCCGAGCGCGCGGCGCTCGGCGACCACGACCCGCCGGCGCCCGAAGGGGGCCGGCGTCCGTGCGGTCGGCCCGCTCACGTCGCGGCCCCGGCCGGCGCGCCCCGGCGGTGCAGCTCCTGCAGCGACGTGACCGGCGGCTCGCCCGACCGCGCGGCGGCGATCGCGCGCGCGGCGGCCAGGCCGCCCGACAGCGTCGTCAGGCACGGGATGCCGCGGGTGACCGCCGCCCGGCGGATCTCCCACCCGTCGCTGCGCGCGCCCGAGCCGGTCGGCGTGTTCACGACGAGGTCGACGTCGCCGCGCTCGATCCAGTCGACCACGTGCGGCGAGCCCTCGCCGACCTTGTTGATCCGCTCGGCCGGGATGCCCATCCGCTCGATGGCCTCGGCCGTCCCGCGGGTGGCCACGATCCGGAAGCCGAGGTCGTGCAGCGTCTGCGCGATCGCCACCGCGCCCGGCTTGTCGCTGTCGGTCACGGTCACGAACGCGGTGCCGCCCGCGGGCAGCGCCGCCCCGGCCGCCGCCTGCGCCTTGGCGAACGCGGTCGGGAAGTCGCGCGCGATGCCCATCACCTCGCCCGTCGAGCGCATCTCCGGGCCGAGCACGGCGTCGGCGCCCTCGAAGCGATCGAACGGCAGCACCGCCTCCTTGACTGCGACATGGTCGGCGCGCATCGGCTCCGCGGGCAGGTCGAGGTCGCGCAGGCGCGCGCCGAGCATCAGCCGGCAGGCGATCTTCGCGACGGGGATCCCGATCGCCTTCGACACGAACGGCACCGTCCGCGACGCGCGGGGATTGGCCTCGATGACGTAGAGCTCGCCGCCGAGCACCGCGTACTGGACGTTCAGCAGGCCGACGGTGCCGAGGCCGAGCGCGATCCCGGCGGTCCACTCGCGGATCTGGTCGAGCATCGCGTGCCCGAGCGAGTGCGGCGGCAGGACGCACGCCGAGTCGCCGGAGTGGATGCCGGCCTCCTCGACGTGCTGCATGACGCCCGCGATCCAGACGTCCTCGCCGTCGCAGATCGCGTCGACGTCGACCTCGATCGCGTTCTCGAGGAAGCGGTCGAGGAAGATCTCGCGCCCGCCCCCGTTGATGTGCGCCTGTCGCGTGAGGTAGTCCCGCAGCCCCTCGTCCGAGTAGACGATCTCCATCGCGCGCCCGCCAAGCACGTACGACGGCCGAACGAGCAGCGGGTAGCCGACCTGCACGCCGCAGCGCAGCGCCTCCTCGACCCCGTGCGCGGTCGCGTACGCCGGCGCCTGGTAGCCGAGGCGCTCGAGGAGCGCGCCGAACCGCCCGCGATCCTCGGCGAGGTCGATCGCCTCCGGCGACGTGCCGAGCAGCCGCACGCCGGCCTGCTCCAGGCCGTGGGCGAGCTTCAGCGGCGTCTGCCCGCCGAACTGCACGATCACGCCCTCGGGCCGCTCGACCTCCACCACGCCGAGCACGTCCTCCAGCGTGAGCGGCTCGAAGTACAGGCGGTCGGACGTGTCGTAGTCGGTGGAGACCGTCTCGGGGTTGCAGTTGACCATCACCGCGTCGCGGCCGGAGTCGCGGACCGTCATCGCGGCGTGCACGCAGCAGTAGTCGAACTCGATCCCCTGCCCGATGCGGTTCGGGCCAGAGCCGAGGATGATCACGCTCGGGCGGTCGCCCTTCTCGACCTCGTGCGCGGCGCAGCGCTCCCAGCCCGAGTAGAAGTACGGCGTGCGGGCCTCGAACTCGGCGGCGCACGTGTCGACGGCCTTGTAGGAGCGCTCGCCCCGGAACGGCGCCTCGGGGTCGAGTGTCAGCTCGCGCAGCTCGCGCAGGAACCACGGGTCGACGCCGCTGCGCTCGTGCACCGCCTCGACCGTCGCGCCCTTGCGGAACGCCTCGAGCATGACGTCGTAGCGGTCCGCGGCCGGGCGCTCGAGCGCGGTGAGCAGCGCGTCGGTGTCGAGCTCGGCGAAGGCCGTCGACGTGTCGAGCTCGCGGCTGCGCAGCGCCTTGGCGAACGCCTGCTGGAACGTCCGCCCGATCGCCATGGCCTCGCCCACCGACTTCATGTGCGTGGTGAGGTCTGCGCTCACGCCGGGGAACTTCTCGAACGCGAACCGCGGCCACTTGACGACCACGTAGTCGATGGTCGGCTCGAAGCTCGCCGGGGTGACCTTCGTGATGTCGTTCGGGATCTCCTCGAGCGCGTAGCCCACCGCCAGGCGGGCGGCGATCTTGGCGATCGGGAAGCCGGTCGCCTTCGACGCGAGCGCGCTGGAGCGCGACACGCGCGGGTTCATCTCGATTACGAGGATCTCCTCGCTCGCCGGGTCGACGGCGAACTGCACGTTCGACCCGCCGGTCTCCACGCCGACCGCGCGGATCACGGCGATCGCCTGGTCGCGCAGCTGCTGGTACAGGCGGTCGGTGAGCGTCTGCTGCGGGGCGACGGTGACCGAGTCGCCGGTGTGCACGCCCATCGGGTCGACGTTCTCGATCGAGCAGACGATCACGACGTTGTCGTTGTGGTCGCGCATGACCTCGAGCTCGAACTCGCCCCAGCCGAGCACGGACTGGTCGAGCAGCACCTGACCGATCGGCGACGCGGCCAGGCCGCGGGCGACGATCCGCCGGTAGTCCTCCTCGCTGCGCGCGATGCCGCCCCCGCGCCCGCCGAGCGTGAACGCGGGGCGCACGATGCACGGCAGCCCCACGTCGCCCATCGCGGCCAGCGCCTGGTCCACCGAGGTGGCGATCGCGCTGCGGGGCATCTCCAGGCCGGCGCGCTCCATCGTCTGGCGGAACAGGTCGCGGTCCTCAGCGCGCGCGATCGCGTCGTAGTTCGCGCCGATCAGCTCGACGCCGAAGCGCTCGAGGGTGCCGTCCTCGTGCAGCGCCTTGGCCAGGTTCAGCGCGGTCTGGCCGCCGAGCGTGGGCAGCAGCGCGTCGGGGCGCTCGCGCTCGACCACGGCCGCGACCGGCCCGTGCAGCAGCGGCTCGACGTACGTCGCGTCGGCGAACTCGGGGTCGGTCATGATCGTGGCCGGGTTCGAGTTGACGAGCACGACCTCGTAGCCCTCGTCCTTGAGGACCTTGCACGCCTGCACGCCGGAGTAGTCGAACTCGGCCGCCTGCCCGATGACGATCGGCCCCGAGCCGAGGATCAGGATCTTGTGGAGGTCGTCGCGCCGGGGCATCTAGGCGACCGCCCGGATCTGGTCGAGGAAGCGGTCGAACAGGTACAGGGAGTCGTTCGGGCCGGGCCCGGCCTCGGGGTGGTACTGCACCGTCCCGCCGGGCACGTCGAGCAGGGTCAGACCCTCGACGGTGCGGTCGTAGAGGTTGACGTGGCTGAGCCGCGCTTCGCCGAAGTCGGTGCTCCAGCGCACCGGCTCGTCGGCGTCGACGGTGCGAGCGCCGCCGGGCCCGACGACCGCGAAGCCGTGGTTCTGCGAGGTGATCTCGATGCGGCCGGTCTCGAGGTCCTTGACCGGGTGGTTGGCGCCCCGGTGGCCGAAGGGCAGCTTGAACGTCTCCAGGCCGACCGCGCGCGAGAGCAGCTGGTGGCCGAGGCAGATGCCGAACACCGGCCGAGGGCCGATGAGCTCGCGCAGGGTGTCGACGACGTACTCGAGCGCGGCCGGGTCGCCCGGGCCGTTGGCGAGGAACACCGCGTCGGGCGAGTTGGCGATGACCTCGGCCGGCGTCGCCGTGCACGGGTGCAGCTCGACTGTCGCGCCGCGCTGGACGAGGTTGCGCACGATCGAGGACTTGATGCCTGTGTCTATCGCGGCGATGCGGATGTCGCCGTCGCCGACGACGGTCAGCTCGCGCGGCGTGACCTCGCGCGCGAGGTCGAGGCCCACCATCGACGGCTCCGCGGCGATCAGCTCGCGCGCCTCGGCCTCGGAGATCCGGTCCGGGAAGACGCCGCCGCGCAGGGCGCCGGCGCTGCGTATGTGGCGCACCAGCGCGCGGGTGTCGACGCCGGTGATCGCCGGCACGCCGCAGTCGCGCAGCCAGTCAAGCCAGCCGCGCTGGGCGCCGGGCGCGTCCTCGCGGTTGACGGCGGCGCGCATGATCGCCGCGCGCGCCCACACCCGGTCGGACTCCATCGCCTCGGCGCTGGCGCCGTAGTTGCCCACGTGCGGGTACGTGAACGTGATGAGCTGCCGCGCGAACGAGGGATCGGTCATCGACTCCTGGTAGCCGCTCATCCCGGTGGTGAAGACGACCTCGCCGGTCGCGTGCGCGTCCGCGCCGCACGCGTCGCCGTCGAACCGGGTGCCGTCCTCGAGCAGGACGTAGGCGCCGTCCGGGCTCACGCCGCCACCGCCACCAGCGCCCGCTCGCGGTAGGCGACGCTGCCGCCGGCCACGGTCATCAGGATGCGCCCGCGCAGCCGGCGGCCGGCGAAGCAGCAGTTCTCCGAGCGGCTCTCGTAGCCGTCCTCACCGACCTCCCATTCCGCGCCGAGGGCGACGAGGGTGAGGTTCGCCGGCGCGCCCGGCTCGATCCGCGGCACCGGCAGGCCGAGCAGCGCGGCGCCCGCGGTCATGCGCTCCACGACCAGCGCGAGCGGGAGCACGCCCGCCACGACGAGCTCGGTGTGCACCGCGGCGAAGGCGGTCTCCAGGCCGGTCGTGCCCATCGGCGCCTGCTCGAACGGGACCTCCTTCTCGTCGCGCGCGTGCGGGGCGTGGTCGGTGGCGATGCAGTCGATCACCCCGGAGCGCAGCGCCTCGATCAGCGCCTGGCGGTCGGCCTCCGTCCGCAGCGGCGGATTCATCTTCATGTTCGTGTCGAGGAAGCCCGGGCCGGCGTGGCTCTCGCGGATCGCCTCGTCGGTCAGGCACAGGTGGTGCGGCGCGACCTCCGCGGTCACCCGTACGCCGAGCTCCTTGGCCTCCGCGATGGCGCGCACGGACTCGACGCAGCTCAGATGCTGCATGTGCACGCGGCCGTCCTCGTAGCCGGCGAGCGCGGCGTCGCGCGCGACCATCGTCGACTCGCTCACGCTCGGGATGCCGGTCAGGCCCAGCATCGCGCTGACCGTGCCCTCGTGCATCGCGCCGCGGCCGCTCAGCGACGGGTCCTCCTCGTGGAGCGCGAGCACGCCGCCGGTGAGGCGCTGGTACTGCAGCGCCTTGCGGAGCATCCCGGCGGACACCACCGGCCGGCCGTCGTCGGTGAACCCCAGGGCGCCCTCGGTGCGCAGCTCGGCCATCTCGGTCAGCTCGGTGCCGGCCAGCCCGCGCGTGATCGCGGGCATGAACCCGACCGCGACGCGGGCATCGCGCGCGGCAGCGTCGCGCAGCGAGCGCAGGACCGGGGCGGAGTCGACGACCGGGTCGGTGTTCGGCATCGCGACGACGGCGCAGAAGCCGCCGGCCGCGGCGGCGCGGGTGCCGGTCTCGACGTCCTCCTTGTGCTCCTGGCCGGGCACGCGCAGGTGGGCGTGCGGGTCGACGAAGGCGGGCAGGACGTGGCGGCCGGCGCCGTCGACGACCTCGGCACGGTCGGGGGCGGAGATGCTGCCAGGGGCGCCGAGCTCGGCGATCTCGCCGTCGCGGACGAGCACGTCGTGGGGCGTGTCTATGCCACTTCGAGGATCGAGCACGTGGGCGCCGCTGACGAGCAGGGTCGCGGCGGGGGCGGGGGCCCGGACGAGGGCGCGGGTCGGGTCGAAGCTCGGGGTCATGCTCATGCGATCGACGGCTCCGGCGCGGGCGCGGCGGACACGGCCCTGCCCGCGAGCACCTCGTAGAGGACGGCCATGCGGACCACGGTCCCCGACTCGACCTGCATCGTGATCACCGCCTGCGGCGAGTCGACAACCTCGCCGGACAGCTCGACGCCGCGGTTGACCGGGCCGGGGTGCATAAGCACCTGGTGCGGGCGCAGGCGGCGGCCGTTGACCTGGTACTGGGCCGCGTACTCGCGGATGGTCGGCACGAAGGCCTGGTCCATGCGCTCGTTCTGCATCCGCAGCGCGTAGACGACGTCGGCACTCGGCAGCTCGTCGAGCGTGTAGCGCACCTCGCATCCGAGCGCCTCGATCCCCCTCGGGATCAGCGTGGGCGGGCCGCACACCGTGACCCTGGCGCCCATCTGCTGGAAGGCGAGCACGTTGGAGCGCGCCACCCGCGAGTGCAGGACGTCGCCGACGATCCAGATCGACGCGCCGTCGAGGTCGCCGACGCGCTGGCGCAGGGTGTAGACGTCGAGCAGCGCCTGGGTCGGATGCTCGTGCTTGCCGCCCCCGGCGTTGACGACGGCGGCCGGCGTCCACTGGGCGACGAGCGCCGCGGCGCCCGCCCACGGGGTGCGGATGACGATCGCGTCGGGCTTGT
>Ga0126313_10002161_pt1 | contig 10838 bp, 11 predicted proteins | sample Plot105A_FD_89954 | JGI IMG/M metagenome (GOLD analysis project Ga0126313, IMG submission 89954) | Serpentine soil microbial communities from UC McLaughlin Reserve, CA, USA - Plot105A | ecosystem: Environmental > Terrestrial > Soil > Grasslands | place: USA: UC McLaughlin Reserve, Lake County... | reverse complement strand
GCGGCGCGAGCCGGGGCCACAGCGAGTCGCGGTTGATGTCGGCACGACCGCCCTTGGGGTAGGCGATCCAGAATGCCGGCACCGAGCGCAGGGCACCGAGACGAGGCACCACCGACGTCTCCACGTCCGCCGCCGACGTGATGAACACCACGGCGACGTCGGCGTCCGCCGGGTCGGTGACGACCGATGCCCCGTCCGGCAGCGGGCCGAGGAGCGCGGCCCGCGTGGGATCGTCGAGCCACAGCGTGCCGCCTGCCTTGAGGAGGAGCTTGGCCGCGATCGAGGTCGCCATCAGGCGGGAGCAGGCTCCACGTTGTGGTTGCGCCGGAACAGGTTGTCCGGATCGTAGCGCCGCTTGATCGCGGCGAGCCGATCGTACGTCGACGGCGGATATGCGTCCCGGACGCGCTCGGTCCCTTCGTCCGCGACGAAGTTCACGTAGGCGGCCGGCCCGTCCCGCAGCGTCGCGGTGAGGCTCTCGACCCACGCGGTCTTCGCGTCGACGTCCTCCGGTCCCGCGTAGAACGCGGCGACGTTGCCCATCACCGCCCGGTCGCGATGCGCAAACGCCGTGGCATCCGCGGGAATCCGCGCCATCGCCCCGCCCAGTGGCCGGAGCTGGACGACCCGCATCGTCGCGTCGGACGCCATCAGCTGCTCGACCATCGTCCGCGCCGAGTCCGCGTCGACACGGTCCATGAACAGCGTCCGGCCTACGGCGAGCGGGTGATAGTCGGGATCCTCCGGAGGGTAGATCTCCGCGTAGGACATCGGTCGGAGCATGTCGGCGATCGGCTCCGCCGCGGCCCGGACCGGCGCGAGCGCGGCGTCGGCCTCCTCCACGGGCCCACTCCAGCACACGAACGAGAAGATCACGAGCTCGCCATGCCGCTCCTCGGCGACGAACGGCAGCGGCGGGCAGGGCATGACGTTCGCGATGAGGGAAAGCCCCTCAGGCGCCGCGGCGCCCGCAGCCATGATCGCGACGATCGCCTCCGGCGTGACCGGCTGGACGAGCATTCCACCGACGACCTGGCCGACCTCGTGCAGCCGGAACCGGAACCGGGTCGCGACGCCGAAGTTTCCGCCACCCCCACGGATCGCCCAGAACAGGTCCGGATGGCGTTCCTCGTCGACCGTGAGCACCTCGCCCGCGGCCGTCACGAGCTCGGCGGCGAGGAGGTTGTCGATCGTCATCCCCTGGCTGCGGACGAGATAGCCGATGCCGCCCCCGAGCGTGATCCCCGCGACGCCGACGGACCCCGTGTCTCCGAACCCCAAGGCCAGCCCGTGCTGCGCAAGGGCCGTCGTCACCTCGCCCGCCGTCTGGCCGGAGCCGACCCAGGCGGTGCGTCCCTCGACATCGATGTCGATGTCGCGCAGGTCGCGGACATCGATGACGATGCCGCCCTGTGTCGTGGAATGCCCGGCCGCCGAGTGGCCCCCGGAACGCACCGCCAGCTCCGCGCCCGTCTCACGCGCGAGCGCGACCACCGCCGCGACGTCGGCCGTATCGGCCACGCGGACGATGATCGCCGGGCGGGGATCGACGCCGCCGTACATGATCACGCGCTGTGCGTCGTAGCCCTCGTCGCCTGGCGCGTACACGGCGCCGTGGAGCACGCTTCGCACGCGCTCGAGGTCGACGCGGGCCGCGTCGATGCGCGCGGTCATCGGTCCGCTCCGGCCGGTGCACCCACGAGCGACGCGGCCAGCGCGTCGATGAGCTCGATGGTGCCGCGCTCACGCGCCTCGTTCGTGTCCAGCCCGTCGAGGAACACGCCCTGCTCGGTCAGCCGGAAGTGCGTGCCCGCGTCGGTCGGCCGGAGGACGATCGTCGCGACCGATGCCGAGATCCGGTTGCCACCGATCGTCATCCCGTAGCTGTAGATGATCCGCTCGTCCGGGACGATGTCCTGGTACTCGGCATCGTAGGTATACGAGCCGTCCCCCGAGTGCTCCCGCCCGCCGACGCGGAAGTCGAGCGTGTGCGCGGCATCGCTGCCGTCTGGGTCGCCGAACCAGCGGCGCTTCGCGTCCAGATCGGCGAATGCGCGGAAGACTGTGGTCGGAGGCGCGGCGATGTCGCGCTCCACGGTGAAGGTCGCGAACTGCGTGGATCGGTCAGGCACGGGAAGCTCCTCTCGGGACGGCGGCGGTCGGGTCATTGGACGGCTGCGGCTCCAGCTCGCGAAGGTATGCCTCCATGCGGTCCAGCCGCCCCTCCCACAGCTGGCGGTACTGCTCCACGTACCGGGACACCTCGTGGAGGCCGGTCGGGTCCAGGCGGCACGGGCGCCACTGGGCGTCCCTCCCCTGCACCACCAGGCCGGCCCGCTGGAGCACCTTGAGGTGCTTCGACACGCCGGGGAGGCTCATGGCGAAGGGCTTTGCCAGATCGCCGACGGTCGCATCCCCCTGCGCCAGGCGCGCGAGGATCGCGCGACGGGTGGGATCGGCGAGGGCGGCGAACGTGCTGCTGAGCGGATCGGGAGCGGGCATTCGTGGCTCGAACTTCACCAGCTGGTTATTTAGCCTGTCGGGATAATACACGCCAGGGGTCCCGCGTCAATTCCGGTGCCTCACCCCAGCATGACGCGCAAAGTCGCCGCGTTTCGACATGTATCTCGCCGACGCTCCGCGGTGAACCAGGTTGCGCCGCCGCCGGTAGGCTGGAGCAACGTTCAGCTCCGCCCCGAGCCCGGAGGAACCATGACCGATCGCACGCTCGTCCTCGTCGGCACGTCGAAGGGCGCGTTCATCCTCGAGTCCGACGCCGCCCGCCGGGCGTGGGCCATCCGCGGCCCGCTGTGCGACGGCTGGCCGGTCCACGACATCTCCGTGGAACCCGGCACCAACGCGCTGCTTGCCGGGGCCGGCAGCCCCTGGTTCGGGCCGGCCGTGTGGCGGAGCGAGGACCTCGGCGAGACGTGGACCCACTCGAGCGAAGGGCTGACCTACGGCGACGATGGCCCCAAGGTGACCACGGTCTGGAACGTGACCGCCGGGCTCGACGGGATCTACGCCGGCGTCGAGCCCGCCGGGCTGTTCCGGAGCACGGATCGGGGCCGGAGCTGGACGCACGTCGAGGGCCTGACCAACCACCCGAGCCGGCCGGAATGGGGCCCTGGCGCCGGCGGGCTCATCCTCCACACGATCGTTCCGCACCCCACGGACGACGCGCGGATGTGGGTCGGCATCTCGGCAGTCGGGGTGTTCGAGACGCAGGACGCGGGCGCGACGTGGGACACCCGGAACAAGGGGGTGCGGGCGGAGTTCAACCCCGACAACCGGTTTCCGGAGTTCGGGCAGTGCGTCCACAAGCTCGTCATGGCCGCGGGTGGCGGCGAGCGGCTCTACCAGCAGAACCATTGCGGCGTGTACCGCTCCACGGACGGCGGCGCGCAGTGGGAGGAGATCACGGGGGACCTGCCGACCGACTTCGGGTTCGTGATGACGGCGCATCCGCGCGATCCGATGACCGTCTGGACGATCCCGCTGACGGATCCGGAGCAGGGGCGCCTGATGCCCGGCGGAGCCGCGGCCGTGTGGCGGACACACGACGGCGGCGACACGTGGGTGCGCGCGGGCGAGGGGCTGCCGGAGGAGCACGCCTACGTCGGCGTGCTGCGCGAGGCCATGGCGCACGACACGCTCGACCCGGTGGGCGTGTACTTCGGCACGAGCACCGGGCAGCTCTATGCGTCCGCGGACGAGGGTCGGACGTGGAGCCGGATCGCTGACAACCTGCCGCCGATCTGGAGCGTCGAGGCAGTCGCCGTTGAGTGACGCCGCCCGCCCCGCGGTCGTCCACCTGCCGCGAAGCCTCGCCGGGCTGTTCCCCGGGGCAGAACGAACGATGGGCGCGACCGGTGCGACGGTGCTCGACATCGTCCGCGACCTCGACACGCGAGTGCCCGGCCTCGCGAACCGCGTCCTCGACGCCGGGCCGTCCATCCGCCGTCACCTGAACGTGTTCGTCGACGGGGAGCTCGCGGTGCTCGACACGCCTGTGCGGCCAGGGGCCACGGTGCACGTGATCGCGGCGGTGTCCGGAGGCTAGGCCGCCCGCTCCCGGTTCCGCTCGTCGCGCCAGCGGAGCCAGTCGACGCCACGGCCGACGTCCCAGCGCGGCCCGTTGAATCCCAGGGTGAACTGGGTGAACCCGAGCTCGACGTAGCGGTCCGCGTCCTCGCGCAGGAACCGGTCGAGGTCGTCGGGCTCCACGCCCAGCCCCCATTCGATGTCGGCCGGGTTTCGGCCCGCCGCGGCGCAATGCCGCCGGAGCGCCTCGACCTTCGGGACGAGCTCGTCCGGAGATTCGGGGAACGAGGCGTGCCATGCGTCCGCGTACCGGGCGACGAGCTTCAGCGTGACGCGCTCCCCCACCCCGGCGATCAGGATCGGCATCCGGCGGAGCGGCGGTGGGTTGAGCTCGGCGAGCCGCTGCTCGATCACCGGCATCGCCCGGGCGAGGTCGGCGAGCCGGGTCGGAAAGGTGCCGAACTCGTACCCGTACGCGTCGTAGTCCCGACGCTGCCAGCCGGCTCCGAGCCCCAGGACCATCCTGCCGCCGCTGACATGGTCGATGGTGCGCGACATGTCTGCGAGGAGATTCGGGTTGCGGTAGCCGATGCACGCGACGAGCGGCCCGAGTTCGGCGTGGCTCGTCGCCTCGGCGAGCGCCGCGAGGATCGAGAAGCATTCGAGATGTGGACCGCCCGGGTCGCCGTACAGGGGAAAGAAGTGGTCCCACGTGTAGATGAGGTCGTAGCCGAGCTCGTCGGCCTCCACGCCGGCGCCGCGCAGGGCGGGCCACGGGCCCTGCTGAGGATGGAGCTGGGCGGCGATGCGGATCGGGCGCACGCATTCCTCCTGGTGTTGATGGGGCTCACCGTCCCCTACCCGTTCAGGGTCGCGCAGGATCTCCGGTCAGCCATCCGAGCCGCTGGAGGACGGCGCTCGCTGTGATTCCCACCGGCCGGTCGGCGTCGATCGACCAGTCGGCGTCATCCGCCACGGGCGCCACCTCGAGGCGTTCGAGGGCACGCGCCAGGTCGTCGGCGCGCGAGGCATTCGGGTCGCCGCGGAGCCGCGTGCGTAGGGCAGCCGCCGACACCTCGAGCGCGACGACGGTCACCGGGCAGCGTACCGCCGCCGCATACCGGTGGCGTGTCCCGGACGCAATCGTCCCCGCGATGACGAATCGCTCGACACCGACCGAGGCGTAGCGCGACGCAATGAACCCGAGGTGCTCGAGCGTCAGCCGAGGGTCCTCGTGCTCGTCCCATCCGGTCGGCGCCTCGTACCAGCCAAGCCAGTCGAGGTCGATCGCGGCCGCATGGACGCCCGCGGCCGAGAGCCGCTCGACGAGCTCGATCGCGAGCGTCGTCTTGCCGCTGCCGAAAACGCCGGTGAGGAGGACCGCCGCGAGCCCCGGCGTCGCGGGCGAAGCCGGCCCCGACTCGGGCGACGCCACCGTCTCGCGGTTCCCGGCAAGCAGGTCCGCGGCCTCGTCCACCGACGCCCGCTCGTCGGCGGTCTGGAGGTGCCGCCGCTCGTGCGCGGAGCCGTGCGCGAACGCGTCAAGCCGCTCGCTCAGCATCCGCAGCCGCGCAACCTGGCCGGCCTCGACGGCGGGCCACGACGCGGGCATCGGGCGCACGTCCATCAGTGCGAGCAGGTGTGCGAGGCAGAACGGCGCGGCGGCCGCCGCCTCTGCCCATGCGTCGTCGGTGGTGAGCCGGACCACGGTCTCCACGGACCGGGCATCGGCCGTCGCGACGCGCGCGCAGGCGGGACACCCCGGTGGACGGCGCGCGTCGGCGACCCGCCGGGCGCGCGACCGGCCACGCGCCGCCGTCGCTGCGTCGACGTCGCGGAGCCGGGCGACGAGCGTCGCGCGGAGCAGGATCGAGGCGCCGAGGCTGCCGGCTCGAGCCCGGTCCGCGTCGAGGAGGGCCCGCGAGTGTCGAGCACAGAATCCTCGCGCCTCGTCGAGGGCCCGGCGGAACGGGACGTCGTTGACGCTCTCGGACAGGATCGACTCCAGGTACGCACCCTCCGTCCGCCGGCGCTCGCGGCACAACGGACAACCTGGGAGCTCGAATGCATCCGCGAGGTGGATGTCGGCACCTGAACGCACACGGAGCTGGGCCATCGCCCGCCATGGTGCGGCACGTCCCCGCCGGCGTCGACCTTGACGCGCGGGCATCGCTGTCCGTAGCATCGCCCGACAACTGAACAGCACTATCAAGAGTGGCGGAGGGACCGGCCCGAGGATGCCACGACAACCTACCGGCGTGAGCCGGCAAGGTGCCAATTCCGGGCAGGTCCTCCTGCGAGATAGGGCGTTCCCCCTCGACCCTTCCTCGTGTGGAAGGGTCTTTCCATCGCCGGTCCCCGAGCGCTCCCCAGCGCGTGTGCGAGGACCGTGATGACGATCGAGACCCCGTCGCCCGGTGCGGCGACCAGCTCCGGCACGAGCCCGACGGCGACGACCCCACGAACGACCGTCGCGGGCCTCGTGTGCCGCGCCTGCGGACGCGCTGAGCAGGCCGGCCTGTCCTACGTGTGCCCGGCGTGTTTCGGGCCCCTCGAGGTCGCGTACGACCTCCGGGCGGTCCGGGACACGGTGAATCCCAAGGCGCTCGCGATGCGGCCCGCAGGCGTGTGGCGCTACCAGGAGCTGCTCCCCGTCGAGGCGCCCGTGCGCGGGCTTCCCGTCGGCGGCACGCCGTTGATCGACGCCGCCAGACTCGGCCCCGCGCTCGGCGTCGACGGCCTCCTCGTCAAGGACGACACCCGCAACCCGACGCTCTCGTTCAAGGATCGGGCGGTGGCCATCGCGACGGCGAAGGCGCTCGACCTCCGACTCGATGCGCTCGCCTGCGCGAGCACCGGCAACCTCGCCGGCGCGACTGCGGCAGCGGCCGCCGCGGTGGGCCTGCCGGCCTACGTGTTCGTCCCCGCCGACCTCGAGCCCGCGAAGATCGAGCACGCGCTCGCGTACGGCGCGACCGTCGTCCCCATCGACGGGACGTACGACGACGTCAACCGCCTCTGCCTCGAGGTCGCCGACGAGCTCGGCTGGGGCACCGTGAACGTGAACCTGCGGCCGTACTACGCCGAGGGCAGCAAGACGCTTGCGTACGAGATCGCCGAGGGGCTGGGCTGGCGCCTCCCGGACGTCGTCGTCGCCCCGATCGCGTCGGGGGCGATGATCACGCGGATCGCGCGTGCATTCGAGGAGCTCGTCGAGCTCGGCTGGGTGGCGGCGCACGACGTGCGGTTCGTGGGTGGCCAAGCCGCCGGTTGCGCGCCCGTTGCCCGGGCGTTCGCCGAGGGAACCGACACGATCGCACCGGTCCGAACCCCTGACACGATCGTACGCTCGCTCGCGATCGGGAACCCGGCGGACGGTGCGTATGCGCTCGAGCTCGCCCGGCGAAGCGGCGGGTCGATCGAGGCGATCGACGACGCGGCCACCGCCGACGCGATCCGAGCAGCAGCTCGGCTCGAGGGCGTGTACACCGAGACCGCAGGCGGCGTGACGTTGGGCGCGGTGTCTGCGGCGCGCCGGCGAGGGGTGATCCGGGCCGGCGACGAGGTCGTCGCGCTGCTCACGGGCAACGGCCTCAAGACGCCGGACGCCGTCCGCCACGGGCTCACCGATCGCGTCGCGACCGCCCGGATGCCAGGGCTTGCCCCCATCCTCCCCGCCCGGTTCAGCGCATTCGAAGGATGGTTGTCGGCATGAGCCAGGTCCGGATCCCGCCCGTTCTCCGCCCGTCGGCCGGCGGGCAGAAGCTGCTCGACATCCCGGGCGCCACCGTCGGGCAGGTACTGGACGCCCTCGTCGAGCGCTACCCGGACCTCGGGGCGCGACTCCTCGACGACGGCGGCGACATCAACCGGTTCGTCAACGTGTTCGTCAACGAGACCGACGTGCGACACCTCCAGGTCCGGGAGACGCCCGTAGGTGACCGTGACACGCTCCTCCTGCTGCCGGCGATGGCCGGCGGCTGAGGACGGGTGCCGTGGCGCCGGGCCCACGGCCCGGCGTCCACCGCGCGCGTTGTCTCAGGCAGCGACGCCGTCCTCGACGGGCTCGCCGGTCTCGATCGGGTTGTTCACGGGATCGGCGCTCCACTCCAGCCAGCCGCCGTCGTACACGGCGGGCCGCGCGAACCCCTGGATGTCCGCGTAGAACCACGTCTCGCTCGCGCGCCACCCGGTGCCGCAGTAGAACGCGACCCACTTCTCCGGCGTGATCCCGGCCTCGGCCCAGTTCGCCGCGATCTCGGGGTACCCCCGCATCGTGTTGTCCACGTTCCGGTAGTGCTGCATGTGGTACGCGTCCGTGCCGCAGTTGCCCCACACGTCGCCCTTGATCCGCCCGACGGGATCGATGTAGTTGTAGCCGCTGACCCGGCCGATGTGCTCCTTCCAGCTGCGCACCGAAACGAGCGCCGCGCCCTCGCGATCCGCGATGATCGCCTTCGCCTCGGGCAGGTCGGCGATGTACTCGGGGTGGACCGGGATCTGCGCCCCGAACTCCGGCACCGACACCGGCAGGTTGGGCGTCGTCTCGAGCGGGTTGCCGTCGCGCACCCACCAGTCGTAGCCGCCGTCCAGGAGTCGGACGTCGCCGACGCCTGCGTAGCGCAGGATCAGCGCGGCGCGTGTCGCGGCGATCTGCCCCGCGCGGCGACCCGGCCACTTCTCGTTCGGGTTGCCTTCCGTGTCACGCCCATACAGGATCACCGTCGTGTCGACCGTGACCCCCAGGGCCCGCAGCGCGTGGTCCAGCTCGGCCGGCGTTCGACGGTTCCAGTCCGCGGGCGACTCGAGCCAGTTCGTGTCGAGGTAGTGGGCACCCGGGATGTGGCCGTCCGCGTATTCCTCGGGCACGCCGAAGTTGACGTGGAACAGCACCGCGTGGCCGGCCGGCCCGGCCTCGACCGACTCGCCTCCGAGCAGGGATCGCAGCCAGCCGACGTGGACGAGCCGCTCGTAATGGGCGAGGCGATCGACCGGGTTCCGCTCGTCCGCGGCCCATGCGCCGAACCCGCCCGTGAGCGTCGCGACGTCGGTCAGCCCGCGTTCCCGCAGGTGCGCCGCCAGCGGCCGGGCATCGGCAACGCCGTCGCCGTACACGACGATGTCGCGGCCCGCGACGGCGCCCTTCTCGGCCAGCAGCCGCGCCACCTCGGGCGCGTCGACCGAGCCGAGCCACGCCGCGGGGAATGAGGCCGCACCGGGGACATGCCCTCCGCGGGCCTCGTCGCCCAGGCGCCAGCCGTTGTAGGCGGCGATCGGGCGGACGTCGAGGATGGTGAGGGTCGCGTTCCCGAGTCGCGCGCCGAGCTCGTCGGGGGTGAGGGTGGCGGCCGCCGCGGCCGCCGCGAGGATCGTCATCAATCGGTTCCTTCGCATGTCGGGCAAACAAAAAACCCCTGCCACCTGCAGGGGTTCCGGGGTCCGTCCGCGCGGATCGTGCTAGTCGGTCCGCGCTCGCATACACCCGACGCCCGGCAGGCGCACGGAGAAACACGGACAGGAGCACGCGGTGTGACGGCGGGACATCTCGGCGCGAAGGATGCCGCGTCGACGGCGTTCGCGCAAGAGACACGCGCATCCGCGAGGAAACCGCTCACCATCCACGCGCAACGCGGGCGTCGTGAAGGACACCCCAGACCTCGCCCTGCACGTCCCGCAGCGCGAGGGCCGTCTCGAGGATCTCGCGCCCGACGCGCTCCTCAGCGTGCGCTCGGATCGCAGGATCGTGGGTGCTGCGCACGAGGACGGCGAGATCCCAGGCCCGGGACCCACGGCAGGCGTCCTCGAGATCGAGCCACGTCACGCGGTCCCGATCGTCGACGACCGCGTTGCGCGGGAACGCGTCTCCGTGCTGCGGCTCTTCCGCCGGGTCGAGGGTCTGGAGTCGCGCGAGCAGCGCGTCGCGCCGGGCCCGAAGCGTCGCGACCCGATCGCGGCCCAGGATCCCGGCCTCGATCGAGTACGCGAACGCGAGGTCCAGGTCCGCCGCAGCGGGGCCGTAGTGGGGCAGCGGACCGGGATATCGGCGCAGCACCGCGCGCAGCTCGTCGAGGGCGGCCAGCGTTGCGACGGGTCCGGGCACGACGCCGGTGTGGTGCGCCACGAACCGGAACGCCGCGATCCCCCAGCCGTCCACGAGGAACGGACCCGGCGGCATCGCGTCCGCCGGCAGCATGACGGGCGCGGCCCGGTCCGCGAGCCATGACACGAGCGCGACCTCGCGCTCGAGGTACGGCATCGGGTTCCCGCGGACGCGGCCGGTGAACGTCGCGACGCGCAGGATGACCGGCACCGGAACGGGTCGGACGAGCAGGTTCGAGCCGTCTTTCCATGTTTCCAGCCGGTCTCCGGGCAGCCCGTAGCGTTCGAGCAGCTGCCGGACAGCGCCGAGCGCCGAAGCATGGCGGGCCAGCGGTCCCATCGTGCGGCGCAGCGTATCGCCCACCGGATGCGGTGGTGCGGCGGGACGATGGGACCGGTACGTCTGGGACCTTCATGCCGTGGTCGCACGCCACACCCGACGCGAGGATCGCCGGGCGTCCCATCGTCCGCAGGAGCCCACCTGGTGCATCGCGCCCTCGTCGCCCTCGTCGTCGCCCTGCTCGCGGCGTTCACCCTCCCGGCCACCCCCGTCGCCGCAGCGTCGCAGGCCAAGGTCGTTGTCGTCGTGGGACCGGTCGGCGACCACAACGCGCACTACAAGGCCGACGCCAACGACATCGTCACCGAGGCCAAGCGGTACACGAGCAACGTCACGAAGATCTTCACGCCCAACG
>Ga0126313_10002160_pt1 | contig 10839 bp, 6 predicted proteins | sample Plot105A_FD_89954 | JGI IMG/M metagenome (GOLD analysis project Ga0126313, IMG submission 89954) | Serpentine soil microbial communities from UC McLaughlin Reserve, CA, USA - Plot105A | ecosystem: Environmental > Terrestrial > Soil > Grasslands | place: USA: UC McLaughlin Reserve, Lake County... | reverse complement strand
CGATGCGGGCGTGCTCGATGGCTACCGCTACCGCGGCGGTCTGGATCACAACGTGCTGCTTCCCACCGCTCTCGGGGTGCCCAAGCCCTCGGCGGTGGTGCCCGAGACGATGATCGGCGGCGATCTGCGGGCGGGCGGACGGGTCTGCGTGGTGGGCCTTCGCCGGCTCAAGGACCTGTCCGCCTCCTACCTGGCCGACAACCTCAGTCGCGCCGGACTGGGGATCGAGGCGCGGGCGGTCGAGCTCGACCTCCGCCCCGAGCGCCGCGCCGACGCCAACGCGCTCGCGTTCGCCCGGGCGCTCGACGACGCGGGCTTCCGCGCGACGTTGGCCGGCGCGCTTCAGCCCAGGCTCGATGCGGGCGAGCGCGTGGGGATGCCGGCGGTCCTGGGTCTCGACGATCCCCACGCGGCGTGGGAAGACCTCGAACGACGGCTCGAACGCCCGGTGTTCGAGATCCCCGCGCTGCCGCCCTCGGTGCCGGGGATCCGCGTCTACCGCGCGCTCAAGGAGGCGCTCCGGCGCGCCGGTGGGCGCATCGTGCTCAACGCGGTGGTGTCGGGAGCGGAGCGGACCGACGGCCGAGTGACCGCGCTGCGGGCTCGCGTCGCCGCCCGCGAGCGCAGCTACAAAGCGCGCTGGGTGGTGCTCGCCAGCGGCGGCCTGGGGTCCGGGGGTGTCGCGGTGGACTCGCGCTGGAACGTGCGCGAGACGATCCTCGGCCTGCCGCTGGCCAACGTGCCGGCGGCCGGCGAGGCGCGCTTCGCCCCCGGCTACTTCGACCCGCAGCCTCTGGCCCGAGTGGGTGTGGCCACCGACGGGTCGCTGCGACCGGTCGACGGCGACGGCAGGCGCGCCGCCGACAACGTGCTGGTGGTCGGCGCGAGCCTGGCCGGCGCCGAACCCTGGCGGGAGAAGTCGGGCGATGGCGTGAGCCTGGCCACCGGGCACCGGGCCGGGGAACTGATCGAGGAGGAGGCGCGATGAGCGCGGGCGACGGCGTGCTGTTCGACCTGATGCGGGACTCGCTGGACCACTGCGTGAAGTGCACGATCTGCGAGACGGCGTGCCCGGTCTCGAACGCGACCCCGCTGTTTCCGGGTCCCAAGTACGTCGGCCCCCAGGCCGAGCGCTACCGCAGCCGAGGCGAGCCCTCCGCGGACCACTCGCTCGACTACTGCTCCGGGTGCGGGGTGTGCACCCAGGTCTGTCCCCAGGGCGTGCACATCGCGGAGATCAACACGCGCGCGCGCGCCAAGCTCAAGGCCGACGCCGGGGTTCCGCTCCGCGACCGGCTGATCGCCCGGCCCACGGTGCTGGGCCGCCTCGCCACGCCGGTGGCGCCGCTGGCCAACCTCTCGCTCACCCAGCCGCTCGTGCGCCGAGTGGTCGAGCGCGCCGTCGACGTCCACCGCGACGCCCCGGTCCCGCGTTTCGCCGGGCGCACGTTCCAGGCCTGGGCCCGGCGGCATCGGGCGCCGGCGGCCAGCCGGCGCGTGGCCTACTTCCATGCGTGCGGGACCAACTACTACGAGCCCGACCTGGGCGAGCGGACGGTGGCGGTGCTCGCCCACAACGGCGTCGGGGTCGAGGTGCCGCCGCAGGGTTGCTGCGGGTTGCCGCTGCAGTCCAACGGCCTGTTCGACGACGCCCGCCGCTACGTCCGGCGACTCGCCCGGCGGCTCGCGCCCAGCGCCCGCGCGGGCACGCCCGTGGTGTCGACCAACCCGAGCTGCGCGCTGATGCTCAAGCGCGAGGCGCGCGAGATTCTGGGTCTCGAGCGGGATGTCGACCTGTCCGTCGTCGGCGAGGCGACGTACGACATCTCCGAGTACCTGCTCGACCTCCATCGCGAGGGGCAGCTGCGCACCGACTTCGCGCCCCTCCCGCTGACGGTGGCCTACCACGCGCCCTGCCAGCAGCAGGGGCACGGGATCGGCAAGCCGGCCCTCGACCTCCTCGCCCTGATCCCCGAACTGCGCACCATCGAGCTCGACGCAACCTGCTGCGGCATGGCGGGGACCTACGGGATCAAGCGCGAGAAGTACGAGATCGCCTTGCAGGTCGGCGACAACCTGTTCGGCCAGGTGACAGGCGCCGCCCCCGATCTGGTGGTCTGCGACACCGACACGTGCCGGTGGCAGATCGCGCAGGCGACGGGCGCCGAGACCGTGCACCCGGTGGACGTCCTGCATCGCGCCTACGGCCTCGGCTGATCGTGGTCGGCATCGTCGTCGTCTCCCACAGCGCCCGCGTGGCGGAGGGGGTGGTGGAGCTCGCGCGCGAGATGGGCGGCGAGGACGTTCGGATCGAGCCGGCCGGCGGCATGGCCGAACCCGCCGGCGCGATCGGCACGGATGCCGAGCTGGTCAAGGGGGCCATCGAACGCGCCTCCGGAGAGGACGGCGTGCTCGTGCTGATGGACCTGGGCAGCGCGCTCATGACGGCCGAGATGGCGGTGGAAATGGCCGACGACGCGACAAGGGTGGTGCTGAGCGAGGCTCCGCTGGTGGAAGGCGCCATCGCCGCCGCCGCAACCGCGCGCGGCGGCGCCACGCTCGACGAGGTCGCGGCCGAGGCCCGCGGCGCCCTCGGGCCGAAGGCGGCGCAGCTGGGGGTGGAGCCGGCGACGGAGCCGGCCGATGCCCCCGGGGACGAGGGTGAGGACGAGGGGGAGGGCGAAACGGTGCGGCTAAGGGTCGAGAACCGGCTGGGCCTCCACGCCCGCCCGGCCGCGCGCCTGGTGGCCACCGCCCGGCGCTTCGAAGCCGACGTCTCCCTGGTCAACGAGACCACCGGCGCGGGCCCCGCCAACGCGGGCAGCCTCACGGCCGTGGCCACGCTGGGCGTACGCCAGGGGCACGAGATCCTCGTGCGCGCCCGCGGCGCCGGTGCCACCCCGGCGCTCGAGGCGATCGTGGAGCTGGCGCGCGAGGGGTTCGGTGACGAGGATGGCGCGGCACCGGCGCCGGCGCCGCAGGAGGCCTCCCCCGCAGAGACGGCGCAGGACGCCCCGCCGCCCGAGCCGGGTGCCCGCCTCGCCGGGCTGGCCGCCGCCCCGGGCATCGCCTTGGGACCGGTGCGCCACCTGCAGCCGCCCGCGCTCGACGTTCCGGCCGACCCGGCGGGCGAGCCGGCCGAGGAATGGCGCACGCTGGACGAGGCCCGGGACGCCGCCCGTCGCGACATCGAGGCCGATCGCACCCGGGTCGGCCGGGGGCCCGGTGCCGCCGAGGCGTCCATCTTCGATGCCCACCTGGCCCTCCTGGACGACAGCGCGCTGCTCGACCCGGCTCGTCGGTCGGTGTTGGACGAACGCGCCAGCGCCGCCGGCGCCTGGCGGGACGCGGCGGAAGCCGCCGCTCGGGCCTTCGAGGCCACCGACGACGAGTACCTGCGCGCCCGCGCCGTCGACGTGCGCGATGTCGCGGGGCGCGTCCTCGGCCACCTGCTGGGAGGCGGGACGGCGCCGGCGCCGGCGGGCGCGGGCATCGTGGTCGCCGCCGAGCTCACACCGGGGCAGACGGCCGGCCTCGACCGTGCGGTGATCCGTGGGGTCGCCACGGCGCGCGGCAGCGCCACCTCGCACGCAGCGATTCTGGCGCGCTCGTTCGGCATCCCCGCGGTCGTCGGGCTGGGCGACGCGCTGCTCGCCCTCGAAGAGGGGACGCCGCTCCTGCTCGACGGCACCGAAGGCGCGGTGGTCGTCGACCCGCCGGACGAACTGCGCGCCGAGTTCGAGGAGCGTCAGCGGAAGGCCGAAGCTCGCCGCCGCGCCGCCGCCGCGCGCGCGGGCGAGCCCGCGGTCACGCGCGACGGCGTTGGCGTCGAGGTGGCGGCCAACATCGCGGGGCCCGACGACGTCCCGGGCGCCCTCGAGCACGGAGCGGATGGTGTCGGCCTCTTGCGTACGGAGTTCCTGTTCCTCGACCGCGAGCGGCTGCCCGACGAGAACGAGCAATTCGCCGCCTACAGCGAGATCGCCGCCGCGCTGGACGGGCGCCCGCTGGTGGTGCGGACGCTCGACGTCGGGGCCGACAAGCCGCTCCCCTCGCTCCCGCAGCCGCCGGAGGCCAACCCGTTTTTGGGGCGACGCGGGATCCGCTTGGCGCTCGACGAGCCCGAGGTCCTGCGCGTGCAGCTGCGTGCCATCGTCCGTACCGCCGCCGAGCACCCCGGGATCAAGCTGATGTTCCCGATGGTGACCACGCTCGAGGAGTACCGGACGGCGCGCGCGCTCCTTGAGGATGTTCGGCGCGAGCTGAATGCGGCCGGCCGGCTCGAGGTGGGAATCATGGTCGAGGTTCCCGCGGCCGCGCTGGCCGCCGACCGGTTCGCCCCCGAGGTCGACTTCTTCTCGCTCGGTACGAACGACCTGGCTCAGTACACCATGGCCGCCGAGCGCGGCAACGAGCACGTCGCTGCGCTGGCGGATGGCCCGGTCCCGGCGCTGTTGCGCCTCGTGGCGGGCGTCGCGCGCGCCGCGCGGGCGCACGGAACGTGGGTGGGGGCGTGCGGCGAGCTTGCCGGCGACCCGGCCGCCGCCGTGCTCCTTGTCGGCCTGGGCGTGCGGGAGCTCAGCATGGCGCCGGCGCGGATCCCCGAGGTCAAGGAGCTTGTGCGGGGGCTCGAGCTGGAGGCCGCCGAGACCGCCGCGAGCGGTGCGCTCGACCGCGACTCGGCGGGCGCGGCGCGCGCCGATGCCGCCCCGTTGATGGGCTTCTGACGGCCCGGCCGCGGCATTTCCCGTTGATAGCCTTGCCGCCTCGTGGCGAGCCGGACGACGAGCGCGCGTGCCTTCCGGTCCTCCCGGTTGCTCGTCGCCGGAACGTCGCTGCGCATCGTGCTCGCGCCGGTGGTCATGGGGCTCGTGCTCGCCGGCGGCGACACCGCAAACGCCGTGGCTGCCGCCCTCTTTGCAGTGGCCGCCGCGACCGACTTCCTCGACGGCTATTTCGCACGCCGGTGGGGCGTCACCACCAAGGTCGGCTCGTTCCTGGACACCACGGCCGACAAGCTGCTCGTCGCGATCGTCCTCATGGCGCTCGTCGCCGTCGACCGCGCTTCGCCCTGGCTTGCGGCGGCCATCGTCGCGCGCGAGATCACCATCCTCGGCCTGAGGGGGGTCGCTGCCGCCGACGGCACCGTCTTCCCACCGTCGCCCGGGGGCAAGGCAAAGGCCGCGGCCCAATTCCTCGCCGTCTTCCTCGCCATCCTGCGCCCTGGCGATCGGATCGGGCCGGCCTACCTCGACCAGTGGGCGATGCTCGTCGCCGCAGCGCTGACCGTCATCACCGGGGCCGACTACCTCATTCGCTACTCGGCCGCCCTGCGCCGTGGTTCGTAGGTGACAGGCCCGGTCTTCGTCACCGGGGGCAGTGGTGTGATCGGAAGCGCGTTGGTGGCACGCCTCCGCAAAGACGGCGAGGACGTGGTGGCGTTGGCTCGCTCCGACGCTGCCGCCGCGGCGGTCGCCGCAGCGGGGGCGCGCCCCGTCCGCGGTGACGTCCTCGACGAGCCGGGGCTCGCGCCGGCGATGGCCGGCGCTCGCCTCGTGTTCAACGTCGCGGGGGTCAACACGCTCTGCCCCGCCGACCGCAAGCTCCTGTACCGAACCAACGTCGGCGGCGCGGAGGCGGTCGTCCGGGCGGCCGCCCGCGCCGGCGTGGGTCGCCTGGTGCACACCTCGTCGGCCGCGGCCCTGGGCGAGGCGGCCGGGGCGGTAGGTCACGAGAACTCGCCCCATCGCGGCTGGTTCCTATCCGACTACGAGCGCTCCAAGCATGACGGCGAGCGCGCCGTGCTGGCGGCGGCGCGCGATGTCGGTCTGGACGCCGTCTGCGTGAATCCCTCGTCGGTGCAGGGGCCGGGGAGGGCGAGCGGGACGGGGCGCATCCTCCTCGGCTTGCTCGACGGGCGGTTGAACGTCTTCCTCGACACCCACGTCAGCCTCGTCGACATCGCCGACTGCGTCGAGGGGCACCTGCTTGCCGCCGAGCGCGGCCAGGCCGGCGAGCGCTACGTGCTCAACGGCGTCACGCTCACGGCGCGCGAGGCGCTGGCTCTCGTCGGGCGCGTGGCCGGCGTCGAGCGGACCCCTCGCATGGTCCCGCCCTGGGCCGCGCGCGTCGCGGGCGCCGTGGCCGAAGGCGCCTTCCGGCTCGTGCGCCGACCTCCGCCCGTCTGCCGCCAGATGGTCCGAACCCTCCTGTTCGGTCACCGCTATGACGGCACGCGGGCGACGCGAGAGCTGGGGCTGGACTACACGCCACCCGAGGACACGCTGCGTCGAACCCTGCGCTGGGCGGAGAGCAGAGGGCTGGTGAAGAAAGCGCGTCTCACACGATCTTCCCCGGGTTGAGGTTGCCACCAGGATCCACGCCGTCGAAGAGCGCACGCAGCATGGCGACACCGGGCGCCGAGATGTCGTCTTCGAGCCACGGCGCATGCTCGGTGCCCACGGCGTGGTGGTGCGAGAGCGTCGCCCCCGAGTCGATGAACGCCTGCTGGATCGCCGACTTCACGACGTCGTACTCCTCCAGCTCGTCGCGACGGCCGGTGGGCTTGAAGCCGAAGGTGAAGTACAGGCATGCCCCCGAGTGATACGAGTGCGACAGGTGGCACATGACGTAGCCCGGCAGGCCGAGCTCGTCGAACGCGCCGTGAGCGGCGGACATGACGGTGTCGTACACGGTCGGCAGCGCTCGCCATGGCGCCGCGGTCTCGGACACGTCGGCCAGCGCGCCGCGGTCGAGCAGGAAGTCCCGGATGTACGGCGTGTCGAACTTCTTCTGGTCGTAGAGGGCGCCGGGACCGGTGCCGATCGAGATTCCGCCGTGACGGCCGACGATGCGGCGCACCAGGCGACGGTGTTCGGCGACGTGGCGGTCGCTGCCCTCGTGCCCGATGAACGAGAGGCACATCGCGTCCGTGTCGAACCCGCGCCGGCGTCGCAGGTACGTCGTAAGGGCCTTCGACTGGATGGTGTCGAGCACCGTCGGGTCCTTCCGCGTGGCGAACGAGAACCGCGTCTCGTAGCTGTCGGACACGCGCGTGACCGACGGCGATGCGGCGCTGGCCGCGATGTCGCGCATCGCCGCAAGTCCGTCGGCCCAGGTCGGGAACAGATAGCCGAGGATGGTTCGGCATTCGGGTACGCGCTGCACGTGGACCGTCGCCTCGGTGATGACCCCGAGGCGTCCCTCGCTGCCGAGGACCATCTCCCGCACGCTCGGCCCCGTGGACGTGCTCGGCACGGCGCGCGTGACCAGCCGGCCGGCCGGGGTGATCACGCGCACGGCGCGCGTGAGGTCACCGATGTCGCCGTAGCGATCGGACTGCATCCCGGACGAGCGTGTCGCGATCCAGCCGCCGAGTGTCGAGTGGGTGAAGCTGTCGGGGAAGTGCCCGAACGTCCATCCCCGGGCGTTCAGCTGAGACTCGAGGTCGGGGCCGAGGACACCGGCCTGGACGCGCGCGAGGCGCGACGTCTCGTCGACCGAGAGGACGCGGTTGAGCCGCCCCAGTTCCATCGAGACGACGGTGCGTCGCTCGTGGGCCGGCGCCTCGAGGCTGCCGCTGATGCTCGTCCCTCCGCCGAAGGGGATGACGACCGCGTCCGCGTCGATCGCCGCGCGCAGGACGGCCGCTACCTCGTCCTCGTCTGCGGGATTGACAACCACGTCCGGGAGCCTCCCGAGGTCGCCACGGCGGGTGCGGACCAGGTCATGGAGGCTCTTCCCGCGGGCATGGACGACCCGGTCGAGCGGATCGGTGGAAATCGCGTCGGAGCCCACCGCCTTCTCGAGGGCCCCGTGCAGCTCCGCGCTCAGCGCCGGGTCTGGGACGTCCAGGTCTTCGAACGCGCGGGGCGAGGAGCTGATCCGAGTGACGTCGAGCTCGAGCTCGCGCTCGATGAAGGGCCCCAGGGCGGGCTTGTCCTCGTGCGTGAAGGTGACGTCTTCACGCCCCCAGCCCCACCATTTCATCGGCGCCATTCGGTTCCTCGTGTCTAGCGGTCGTCGAACGCTTCTCCCATGTTCACCGGGACTCCCCGAACCTAATCGGGGGTTGGCGGCTAACCGGCGGTCGGTAGGCGGCATCCCGTATGGGTTTGCGCGCCCCGCGCTGGCATCCTCGTCGGCATGCGATTCGACCCCGACAAGCACCGAGCCCACCGCACCTTCGAGACCGCGTGCCGCCAGCGTCACGGCGACCCGCTGCTGGCCGAGTTCCGGCGCGTCGAGGACCGGCGCCGCCTGGCAGTCACCAGGCCCTGAGCCGGCCTCAGCCGACCTGCGGACTGGGGCGCGACCGGAACCACCGCCGATGCGGGCTGGCCGCTTCGCGCTCCGCTCGCCGAGCCGCGAGGTCGAAGTAGAGCAGCGTTCGCGCAATCGCGACGTACGGGATCAGCAGCGCGTAGACGAGCGCGCTGACAAGGTCGACGGCGACAAGCGAGAAGTTGGCGAAGATCAGGAAGAACCCGAGTACCGGGCCAACGGCCGCATTGAGCACCGACAGGAAGCCGGCGATGAGCAGCGTGCGGAGCCAGTGGTGCCGCACCAGCCGCGAGCTGCCGCGCATCGCCTCCCGGATCGACTTGTCCTCGAACACGATCTCCTGCTGGACGAGCTGCCACTCGACGAACTTCCAGATCGCAAACGGGATGCCGATGATCGTGATGAAGAGCCCGAGCAGTGCCGCTGTGATGAACAGCCGGGCCAGTACGAGCCGCCAGAACCGGCCGAACGTCACCTTCCAGGCTTCGACGAACCCGGCGCGCTGTCCGCGATCGATCGCGGCGACCGCCGCGACGGCCGCCGCGGCGATGACGGTGAGCGCGAGCGGCTGCAACGTCCCCGCGACGGTGAACGAGAACTCCAAGTGGGCGCCGCCGATCGAGAACTCAGGGTTGACGTTGCGCTGCCCGGCCGCCTCCGTGTACAGCGCCTGGAGCCCCTCGATCGCGCCGATGGCCAGCGGCGCGCACAGCCCGATCGGCACGAACGTCCGCCAGCGCCGCCCGTACAGCTGGCGCGCGCTCCGAATGAGCTGTCCGAACCGGCGCGGCTGGCGCAGGCGGGTGAGGTCGATCGGGCTCCACCGCGTGAGCACCACCGGGAGGAGCAGCAGGACCCCGACGATGGCCAGGATCAGCAGCACGCCGGTCGGCGAGCGCGACTGGACGTTGATGAACGCCGAGACGGCCGCGACGGCGCCGCAGAACGCCTGCGTGGCCCCAGGACCGAGGAAGCCGCCGCTGGGAAGCGTCGGGCTCGCCAGACGGGCGCCGTCCATCCACGTGAACGGCTCCCTCCAGACGGTCTTGGTGTTCGGGCCCGACGGCCCGTTGTTGAACCCGCGGTCCCTCTGCCCCCAGTGTCCGCTGTACGTGAGCCACGGGAACGGATCCCTCCGCGAGGGATTCGTCGGGACGAGCACCGCCCTGGGTCGTAACGTCCGCAACGGCTCCGTCGTGTTATCGCAACCCAGGCCCGAGCCTCCCGATCCCGTCTCGAGGAAGATCGCGTCGTCGTAGAAGGTGGCGTGCGAGCCCGCCGCGGGATAGACGATCGGGTGCGTGCCCTGCCGCTCGAGCTTGTTGTCGTCGTCCCAGTCCGCGGTTTCGCCGCCGGCATGCTGGAAGAGGACGATCTCGTACGGCCCCCGCGCGAGCGCCTCGGCGGACGTGCTCGCGTGAAACGCGACCTGCATGCCCTCCCAGTCGCCCTCGTGCAGGTCATTGAACTGGTTGAAGTAGTAGAAGAACCAGTACTGCACCACCAGGCCGCGTACCCCGGCCTCCCCGGCGATGCGCGTATAGGTGACCGCGTGCGCCATGCCGTCCCGCTTGAGCGCCGCGAAGTCGCGCGAATACACGCACTCCGACTCGACCGGGTCGCCCGGCAGGTTCAGGTAGTAATCGGAGTCGAGGTCCGCGATGTCGGCCGCGGTAGGCGCCGACTTGATGACGCGCTTCTTGCGCTTGTGGACGAGCACGAGCCGCACGCGCGGGTTCCCGAGCACCGTGTCGACCGACGTCGGCTGGTACTGCTCCTCGGTCGTGTCGCACGGCGGGTCTTCCTGCGCGCGCAGCCGCAGGATGGGCGCGTAGCGGTCGACGAGCTCCTGCTCGACTCCCGGCGCGGCACGCGCGGTCGACGGCCCCTGACCCGCGAGCAGAGCCGCCGCGACCACGAGCGCGGCGCACGCCCAGCAGGCGAGGCGGGCCCGGCCGCCCCGGTTGGGGCCGGGGTCGGGGTCGGCCGATCGAGAGGAGGCCCGCATTCCACCCCAAAGCATCTCGTGCGCAGGCGACGGCGCGCATGACCACTCCGACGAGGCCCTAACCTCGCGCGTGGAGCGGCAGGGGTCTGGTGGCCCATCCGGTCTTCAAAACCGGCAGGGCGCGGAAGCCCCGCGCTTGGAAGGTTCGATTCCTTCGCCGCTTCGCTCTAGGGACCCCGCGTGCAGTTGGTTCCGGCCTGTGCGCGGGCCTCCGTGGGCGGGCTGGAAGGTGTCGGCCTGGGCCTCACGAACTCCGCCCGGAGGGTTCCATTCCCCCTATGTCCGCCCGAGGCCCTAGTCGTGAACTACCGGGTCGCGTCCAGCCACCAGCGAGAGCCCAGGATGCGCTCCAGCGGGACCAGCGGCTGGTAGCAACGAGGGCACCAATCACCTCGAGGCCACGAGGCGCGCTCTCGCTTAGTCAAGCGGAAGCGAGCATCTTCCGGGCGTCGGACGACACGCTCGGTCCTCGTCCAAGGCGGGAGCGGTGTGGCGCTCGGCGACAGGCCTCGCTTTCATGGGAATCCAGCAGTTTTGCGTCGGCGGCT
>Ga0126313_10002159_pt1 | contig 10839 bp, 8 predicted proteins | sample Plot105A_FD_89954 | JGI IMG/M metagenome (GOLD analysis project Ga0126313, IMG submission 89954) | Serpentine soil microbial communities from UC McLaughlin Reserve, CA, USA - Plot105A | ecosystem: Environmental > Terrestrial > Soil > Grasslands | place: USA: UC McLaughlin Reserve, Lake County... | reverse complement strand
GGTCGGCGAGGGCGTCACCCGCTGGAAGGTCGGCGACGAGGTCGTGATCCACTGCAACCAGGCCTCCTACGAGGACGTCGAGGTCCACGGGCTCGACCCGATGGCGGCGCCGAGCCAGCGGATCTGGGGCTACGAGACCACCTGGGGCTCCTTCGCCCAGTTCACCAAGGTCCAGGCCCAGCAGCTGCTGCCGAAGCCGCGCAACCTCTCCTGGGTCGACTCCTCCTCCTACGGCCTCACCTACTTCACCGCCTACCGGATGCTGATGGACCAGTGCAAGCTGCAGGCCGGCCACAACGTCCTCATCTGGGGCGCCGCCGGCGGTCTCGGCGTCTTCGCCGTGCAGCTCTGCAAGGCGGCGGGCGCCAACGCGGTCGGCGTCGTCTCCTCTGACGAGAAGGGCGAGCTGGTCAAGCAGCTCGGCGCCGTCGACTACATCAACCGCAACGAGTTCGGCGAGATGATGCGGACCGACGCAAACCTCACCGACCCGGCGGCCGACAAGCAGCGCTTCCTCGCCTCGCGCGGCTTCGCCAAGCGGGTCAAGGAGATCCTCGGCGACGCCCCCGACATCGTCTTCGAGCACGTCGGCCGGGCCACCTTCCCGACCTCGGTCTACACCGTCAAGCCGTTCGGCAAGGTCGTCATCTGCGGCGCCACCTCCGGCTACCAGCTGGACTTCGACGTCCGCTACCTGTGGATGAAGCAGAAGCAGATCATCGGCTCCCACTTCGCCAACGCCTACGAGTGCATGCAGGCCAACCAGCTGATGGCTGAGGGCAAGGTGCGGCCGGTGCTCTCGGAAACGATGGGCTTCGAGGGCGTCCCCCACGCCCACCAGCTGATGCACGAAAACAAACACCTCGGCAAGATCGCGATCCTCGTCGGCGCCGAGTCCGAGGACGAGGGCAAGCACGAGGACGGGCCGGGCGCGATCCGGGCCGAGGTCGGCGCATGAGCACCGGCCCCAAGCGAACCGAAAGGCGAATCTGATGGCAGAGGTCTGCACCCTCGACTGGCACATCTCCCCCTTCCGCGCCGACCGCTTCCTCGACCTGTGGGAACCGTCGGCGGCCAAGGCCGCGGCCTACGGCGCCAAGGGCTGGTCGCTGACCCGCTCGACCGACGACCCGCTCGCCTTCCGCCAGACGATGGTCTGGGAGAGCCGCTCGGACTTCGAACGCTACTGGTACGCGGAGGAGATCGAGCACGCCCGGGCGGCGATCATCGACCTCTACGACATCCCGCTGCTGCCCGCCTGGCACATTCTCGTCGCCGCCGAGTAGCGGCAGCCGGCCCTACCGCTTCGGCGGCAGGACTTTCCAGCTGAACTTGGCCGGCGTCGGGTCGGTCAGCACCCCGGCCGTCGCCCAGACCTTGAAGGTGTGCCTCCCGGGCTTCAGCTTCTTGTAGGTCTTGGGCGAGCGGCAGGCGGCTTTCGGCTTGCCGTCGAGCTTGCAGGAGAAGCTGGAACCGGAGAGGGACGAGGAGAAGCTGAAGGTCGCTTTCGTTTTCGGAGTTTTCGCCGCCGGATGCCCCTTGATCTTCGTGTCGGGGACCCGCACGGGCGGTGGCGCGGGCGGAGTCGGCGGTGGCGCTGGCGGACCGCCAGGCGTCGTGTAGGTGGCGGTGTAGCGGGTCCGCGCCGAGCCGACCACGATCGGGTGTTCACGGGCACCGCCGTCGGACCAGCCGGCGAAGGTGTAGATGGCGCCGCCGATCGACGCCGACTGCGGCGCCGAGAGCTGAATTTCGGAGCCGAGGATCGCCGGCACGGTGAACGGCGATTCGGCTTTGGTGTTCGCCGCCAGCAGCTGGATTCCAGGCGGTTCGGACTCCAGCGAAAGGTCGACGGTCTGGGGCTGGAAATTCAGCGTCGCCGTCCCCTGCAGGCCGCGCTCGTCGGCGACCCGCAGGATGATCTGGATGTAGGACGGATAGTCGTGCTGGGGAGCGACGAATTCGGGACGGCGAATGCCCGAGAAGGTCTGCAGCGGATGGACGTGGCAGGCACTCGGGTTGGAGGGATCCGGGCAGTGCGCCAGCCGCGTCTCCCAGTAGTAGGGCCGGGGCGAGGTGAATTCGCCCGAGGTGACGCCGTCGAAGCCGGCGCCTTCGAGCTTGACCAGATCGCCGACCTTCCATTGCTGCGAGCCGGTCGGTTTGGTGATCGTCACGGCCGGCGGTTTGTCGCCGGGATAGATCGTGATCCGGGCGGCGCTGGTGAGGTCTTCGTCGTCCTCCACCCGTACCGCGACCACCCGGTTGGGACTGAGCGGGAACGGTTTCGCTTTTTCCCTCGCTTCCTGTTCGGCTTTGGTGAAGGTCAGCGGTTCGCTGCTGCCTCCGACCTCGTAGACGCCGTCTTCGTCGGTGTCCCATTCGTAGCTGAGCGGATCGCCGTTGGGATCAGACGATTTGCCCGCGTCCACGATGGTTTCGAATTCGCTGCTGCCGTCGTAGAGGCCAGAAGGCGGTTTCGCTTCCACCCGCGCGATCGGCGAGTTCGGTTTGTAGGCGATGCGGTGAATCTCGCCTTCGCCTTTGCCTTCTTCGCTGAAGAGGCTCGCGTAGTAGAGGAACCCGTCCGGGCCTTCGGCGATCTTCACCCCCGGGTAGACGCTGCCCTCGCGCATGAAGCGCTGGGTGGTCGAGGGGTCCGGCCTGCCGTCCTCGCCCTCCAGCATCACCCATATGCAGCCGCGAACCGCGTCGGCGAAGAAGAATGCTCCTTCGTATTTGCCGCCCTGTTCGAACTGCGACCCCTCGTAGAAGGACATGCCGCTGATAGCCGAGCCGGATTCGAAAGCGCATTCGTCGCCGGGCACCACGGTCTGGCTGTGGCTATAGGTGAAGAAGGGTTCCGAAGTCGTCGGTTTCCCTTCGTTCTCGGCTTTGTAGACCGCGTTACAGACGTTCAGGCCGAGCAGCTTGAACTGGAACTGGCGTTCGATCCCCTCGTAGCACGGCCAGCCCGAGTTGTAGAGGGTGCTCGGCGGTGCCCCGAAGCGGTCGATCTCCTCGATCTCGGAGGAGCCGACGTTGCCCGTGTAGATCTCCCCCGTTTTCGAATCGAAGGTGAAGCGGAAGGGGTTGCGGAAGCCCTTGGCGACGGTCCGTTCGGTGTTTTTGTCGCCCTCGCCCAGGAGCGGGTTGCCGGCAAACGGCTCGGCGGTGTCGGGGTCGATGCGAAGGATCGCGCCGTTCAGCAGTTTCAGGTTCTGCGACCGCAGCGCCCCGCCCTGGGATTCGGAGACAGGGCTCGGCGTGGTCCCGGCAGGTTTGTTCGGATCGCCGCACGGGTTGGATGGGGTTCCGAGCTGGCCGTAGTCGGCGATCGATTCGTAGGCGGCGCCATCGCCACCGCTGACGTAGAGGGCGCCTTCGGGCCCGAACTGCAGCTCGCCGATCGAGTGCGAGGAGAACTGCTGGCACCAGCCTTCGAGCAGCTGTTTCTCTTTCGGCAGCCCCCCTTCCTCGACGACATGCCCTTTGTTGCCGTTGTCCTCTTCGAGGACGACCAGGCGCCCGCTGACGAGGCAGGAGGCGGTGTTGTTCTGGGCAGGGCAGTTGGGGTCGCCGCTGACTTCCGGTTTCCCGTACTCGGGGGCTTCGGGATTCCACGCGGTTCCGAGGATGTGGTCCCAGGTGTAGAGCGCGTAGACGTAGGGCCGGCCTTGGTCGAATTTGGGATCGAGCGCCAGCCCCAGCATGCCGCGGTCGCCGTTGTCGTAGACGTCACCGCGCAGGTCGGCGAATACTTCCGGGCTGGTGTCGCTGAGGTTGTCGAAGACTTTGATCCTCCCCGGCTTCTCGGCGACGAAGACGCGGCCGTCGGGGGCGAAGCGGAAGTTGGTCGGCTGTTCGAGGCCTTCGAAGACGACTTCGTCCTGGAAGCCCGGCAGCAGCGCCGGTTCGGCGGCGGCGTTCAGCGGTGCGGTCAGCGCACCGAGGGCGACGAGGGCGAGGGCGATCGCCAGCGGTCGCTTCACGCGCGCTCCAGCGGCGCCATCGTCAGGCCGGCGCCCTCGAGCTGCTCCCAGTAGTGCTCGGCCGGCTCGCGCGGGCCCGACCAGACGATCGCCTGGCCGCCGCCGTGGATCGAGTCGGCGAGCCGGTACCCCTGGTCGAGCGAGACGCCCGGAATCACCCGCGCCAGCGTCTGGGCGACGTGGTCGAAGGTGTTGTGGTTGTCGTTGCGAACGATCACGCGCCAGTTACCTCCTAAACCGGATCCGGGCCCTGAAGTTTTGGGGCGCTCGATCGTGCTGGTCGACATCCTGAGGATTATGCCCCTGGTGAGATCTTCGGCAGGGGCGGCGGCTGGCTAAAACGGGCTGGGGACACGCACGACGACATCGTCGACCGAGGCGACGACGCCGTTGCCGTTCTTGATCGTGCCGACGATCACCGACGAGTTGCGGCCGGTCAGGTCGCCGGCGCCCTCGTCGACCGCTTCGCCGACCAGCTTGTTGCCGACGTAGGCGAAGAGCTGCGCCTGGCCCTTTTCCGGCCCGCTGGTGACGTTGACCGCGCGCAGCCGCAGGCTGTTGGCTTCGTTGATTCCCATCACGGCTTTCTCGTTCTTGGCGATCGCGAGGAACTTCTGGCCCTCGCCGCTGACCCTGACCAGCTGCGCCTTTTTCTGTCGCGGGAAGACGAGCAACTGGTACTTGAACCCGGCCCCGGCCCGCAGCTCGAGGCCGAGGAAGGCCTTGCGCTGGAGGTTCTCCGGGGTGCCGCTGAGCAGGCGCTCGGTGGCGGAGATCTCGAGGTCGCGACCGAGGACAGGCGTGCGGAACGAGCAGGAGGCGGTTTTTTTGCCCAACGTCACCCGCATCGCGCCGCTGGCCCCCGCTCGGGCACAGTTGCTGCCGGAGAGCTTGACCAGCTGGCTGCGCTGGGCGAGCGACTCCATGCTGTTGCGGTAGACGCCGATCATCGCCGCGCCGGCGACGGCGCAGGTGAGCACGCCCACGGCAAGCGCGGCGAGGAAGGTGGCTGCAAATCGGCCCTTCACGAATCGTCAGCCTAAACACAGGCGGGGTCGAAAGATGCGGCCCACCTCGCCCTGAAATCCGGCGTTCGTCCTTTATCGGCTTCTGCCCGACAAAGGACGAACGCCGAATCCCAAATATCATTCGACTCATGAGCGACCACCGACTTCCCCAGCCCGACCGCCCGTGGGTGATGCGCACCTACGCCGGCCACTCCGACGCCCGCCGCTCCAACGAGCTCTACCGCAAGAACCTGGCCAAGGGTCAGACGGGGCTCTCGGTGGCCTTCGACCTGCCGACCCAGACCGGCTACGACCCCGACCACGTCCTCGCCCGCGGTGAGGTCGGCAAGGTCGGTGTCTCGATCGTCCACAAAGGCGACATGCACCAGCTGCTGGACGGCATCCCGCTCGACGAGATGAACACCTCGATGACGATCAACGCGACGGCCGCCTGGCTCCTCGGCCTCTACGTCACCGTCGCCGAGGAGAACGGGGTCGACCGCTCGCAGCTGAAGGGGACGACCCAGAACGACATCATCAAGGAGTACCTCTCGCGCGGGACCTACGCCTTCCCGCCGGAGCCCTCGATGCGGCTAATCGCCGACATGGTCGCCTTCAGCGTCAACGAGGTGCCGAGCTGGAACCCGACCAACATCTGCAGCTACCACCTGCAGGAGGCCGGGGCGACCCCGGTGCAGGAGATCGCCTACGCGCTCTCGACCGGGATCGCCGTGCTCGACGAGGTGAAAGCCCGGGGCCAGGTCGCCGACTCCGACTTCCCCAAGGTCTTCGGCCGCATTTCCTTCTTCGTCAACGCCGGGATCAGGCTGGTCGAGGAGATCGCCAAGCTGCGGACGATGAGCGCGCTGTGGCAGGAGATCGGCCGCGAGCGCTATGGGGTGAGCGACGAGAAGATGCTGCGCTTCCGCTACGGCGTCCAGGTCAACTCGCTGGGCCTGACCGAGGCGCAGCCGGAGAACAACATCCAGCGGATCGTGCTCGAGGCGCTGGCGGTGACGCTCAGCCGCGACGCCCGCGCGCGGGCGATCCAGCTGCCAGCCTGGAACGAGGCGATGGGCCTGCCCCGCCCCTGGGACCAGCAGTGGAGCCTGCGGATCCAGCAGGTGCTGGCGAACGAGACCGACCTGCTCGAGTACCCCGACGTCTTCGAGGGCTCGGTCGTGATGGAGGGGCTGGTCGAGGAGCTGACCGCCGGCTCGCGGGCCGAGATGGCCGTGGTCGAGGAGCACGGCGGCGCCGTCAAGGCGGTCCCGTACATGAAGGCCCGCCTGGTGGAGTCCCACCGCGAGCGGGTGTCGCGGATCGAGGCCGGCGAGCAGAAGGTGATCGGCCAGAACAGCTTCACCGAGACCGAGGACTCGCCGCTGACGGCGGGTGCCGACGGCGGCATCCTCACCCCCGACCCCGAGGTCGAGCGCGAACGGGTCGAGGCGCTGGCCGAGTGGAAGGCCGGGCGCGACGAGGACACGGTGCGGGCCGCGCTCGCCGAGCTGGCGAAGGCCGCCGCGGACGACGGCGTCAACATCATGCCGGCGACGATCGCCGCCGCCAAGGCGGGCGCGACGACCGGCGAGTGGGCCCAGACGATGCGCGACGTCTTCGGCCCCTACCGGGCGCCGACCGGCGTCGACGGCGCCTCGGCGCCGGGCGAGCGCGAGCAGATGGAGGCGATCCGCCACCAGGTCGACGCGACCTCGGAGAAGATCGGCCACCGGATCAAGATCCTGGTCGGCAAGCCCGGCCTCGACGGTCACTCCAACGGCGCCGAGCAGGTGGCGCTGCGGGCGCGCGACGTCGGCATGGAGGTCATCTACCAGGGCATCCGCCTGACCCCCGAGGAGATCGCCGAGTCGGCGCTGCAGGAGGACGTCGACGTCGTCGGCCTCTCGATCCTCTCCGGCTCCCACCTGGAGCTGATCCCCGAGGTCGTCCGCCTGCTGCGGGGCGAGGGCGTCGAGGTGCCGGTGGTGGTCGGCGGCATCATTCCGGTGGCTGACGCCGAGCGCCTGCGCGAGGCCGGCGTCGCCGGCGTCTACACGCCGAAGGACTTCGACGTGAACAAGATCATGGGCGAGATCGTCGAGCTGGTCGGCCAGCGCGCGAGCACCGGCGCGGCTGCGTAAGAACGTCGGCCCTGCCGGACCGGCTGCCGGCTGACTGGCGTCCAACCGCCGCCCTCGCTAACAATGAAGCCGATGAGCGAGCTGAACGGCGACCGGACGGCCTGGCTGCGGTGCTACCGCTGCTGGTCCCAGAACCTCGAGATCCAGATCCACTATGACGCGATCCGGCGGGTTGACCCCGAGTCGGGCTCGCTGGCCGACGGCGTCGACGAGGTGCAGGAATCGGTCGTCCAGTGCCTCGACTGCATGCACGACCAGCCACATCTGACCTTCGAAGGCGACCGGGTGGTGCCGATCGGGGACCGCTGGGAACGGATGGTCGCCGGCACGCCCTGGGTCGCCTCCTGCACGGTCACCGTCGACCAGGACCGGGTCGAGAGCTGCTCGGGCCCGGAGGCGATCGAGTTCCTCACCTACGGCGCCTTCGGCGACGCCGGCGTGCGCGAGTTCTTCACCCACGTCCGCTTCCACAAGCACGACGACGAGCAGATCGTCGTCCACCTCCTGGTCGAGCTTTACGCCCGCTCCGCCCAGGAGGCGACCGAGGTGCTCGAAGAGGCCGCCCAGGGCCAACTCGAGATCACCTCGCTGGCGGAGGAGTCACGCCCACCGGCGCACGCGTCAGGCGAGGCACACTGAAGGCTCTCAAGGGGCGCCCCGCCCCGGATTTGCTGCTGCTCGGTGGGGTCGTGGCGCTCTTCGCGCTGCATCTCCTCTGGCTCGCCCGCTTCAGCTTCGGCTACGTCACCGAGTGGGACGAGTCCGGCTACCTCTCGATCGCGCTGAACAACAGCCACGCGCTGAGCGCTGACGGGCCCTTCTCGCTGGTCTCGACGGTGCTCGAACAGGGCGTGCAGGCGCCCTTCGTGCCGCTCAGCGCGGTCCCGTTCAACGCCGTCTTCGGCTCCGGCGTCGATGCGAGCCTGGTGGTCGAGCTGGTCTTCTTCGCCGTGCTCGTGGTCGCGACCTACGCGGTCGCCCGCCGGCTGACGACGCCCTGGTGGGCGCTGCTCGCCACCCTCGTCGTCGCCACCGCGCCGGTCCTCAGCGACTACGCGCGGATCTTCCACTTCTCGGTCCCGGCCGCGGCCTTCCTCGTCGCGGCGCTGTGGGCGCTGATGAAGTCCGAGGGCCTGACGCGATGGCCGTGGGCGCTCGCCTGCGGCCTGCTGCTGGGCCTGATGGTGCTCTCGCGGAGCATGACCATCGGCTACCTGCCCGGCTTCGCGGCCGCCGCCGCGCTGCCGATCCTGCTCGGCGACGAACGCAGGCGGCGGCTGCTCAACTTCGCCCTGCTCTGCGGCAGCGGCGCGGTGCTGGCGGCGCTCTGGTACCTGCCCAACGCCGAGTCGGTCGGCAGCTACCTGCTGAACTTCGGCTACGGAGCCGAGTCGGAAGCCTATGGCGCCGAACACTCGCCGCTCTCGATCGCCTACTGGACCCGCGAGGCAGGCGCCGTCGTCGACGAACTGTATTTCCCGCTCGGTGCCGCGCTGGTGATCTGCGCTGCCGCCGCCCTCGTCTCCGCGCTCGTCCGCCGCCGCCACGGTCAACCCTCTCGTGAGCAGCTGAAGGCCTGGCTGCTGGGCGACGCGGCGCTGGCCGCGGTGATCGTCCTCGAGGGCTACGTCGCGCTCACCTCCAGCAAGAACCAGGGGACCGCGTTCGCTCTTCCCTGGCTGCCGGTCCTGATCGTGCTTGTCTGCGCCGCGGTCGTCCGAATCCAGTGGCGCTCGGTGCGGACCGCCGCGGTCGTGGTCCTTGCCGCGGTCGCGCTGCTCAACCTGACGATGAAGAGCGGCATCGTCCCGGGGGTCGGCGATCGGCGGACCGCCGACCTGCCGCTGCTCGGCGAGACCGTCGTCACCGACGGACGCGGCATCGTCGAAAACGAAGTCACCGCCGCCGGCTATCCGGCCGGCTCGCCGACCGAGCCGATGCCCCAGTTGCAGAAGGAATGGCTGCCGTTCGCCGGCGACGTCGCCCGCTGGGTGACCGATTTCTCCGAAGCCAAGGGCGAAGAGCCGAACCTCAGCTGGGGCTTCGACGACCTGCTGCTGAACAACACCCGCGTCGCGCTCGGATCCCAGCTGGCGCTCGAGCGCGAGCTGCCGACCGAATTCCTCAAGCCGTTCCCCGACGGCGACTCCGCCGCCTCCTATCGGGCGCAGCTGGAGGAATTCGAAAGCAACCTGCTGGTCGTCGGCGAGCGCGGCCCCGGCACTACCGGGATCCACCTGACCCGCCGCCGGGTGGAAGCCGCCGCCCGCGACCTCGGCTTCCACCCCGTCCGCCGCTTCACCGCTCCGGACGGCCGCGAGCTGACCGCCTGGTGGCGGTCTTCGAGCGCCTCATGAGCAAGGTGGACCACCTATAGTCGACTTATCAGATATTTTTTCATTATCAGCTTGATCGCGCTGATGCTGTTTGCATGCAGCGCTCACGCAGCGGTCGTGGAACGACTCGCCGGAATCGAGAGTCCCACCACCGCCCCGTACGACTTTGATCAGGTGAGCACCAATTGCAGTGGCACCGCAGCAACGCGGGATACTTCCAAGGCTTACGCAGGGGCCGCCTCTCTCAAAGTGCATATAGAAGCAACCGAATGCTCGCCCTATGCACGGGGAATCTTCAACAGCAATACTCCGAGTCACATCATCGAAGGCGATGACCTCTGGTTCGGCGCGGCGCTCTTTCTGCCAACTGGATTTTTCAGCGCCCACACCAAATACACGGACCTCATTCGGATGGACTCTTATGTCACCGATGGCGGCTCATTGAACAAAGCGTCCGAACAGCAGAGCATCAACTTTTCAAGTTTCGGTAGCGATGACATCTATGTGCAAGCCGAATCCAACGAAGGGGCAAATACGCTCGTGGGACCCTTAGTCCCCAGCACCTTGACCGAGAACTCCTGGCATTGGGTCGAGATTCACGTGCATCTCGATAAAGACGGGGGCGAAGCATTCACGCAGTTGAAGATTGATGGGGTGATCAAGGGATCCTCCACGAAAGGCAATTACTTCGCGGGCCGAGCAGACTTCAATCGGCTTCGCTACGGCCTCGTGTCCGCCGGCAGCAGCGGCTCTGGCAATCTCACTCTGTATGTCGATCGAGCCTCGGTCAGCACCAGCGAGCGAGGCCCCTAGCGCAAGTTGTTCTGCTATTGGGACGCCAAATCGCCACTCGTGCCTACTCGACGTTGTCGGCGGCCGGTTCGGGCGAGGAGCCCGGGTTCTTCTTCGGGACCAGGACCAGGCGCTTGAACTCGGCGACGAGGACGCCGTCCTGGTTGAGGACGCGGGTGTGGACCTTGACGATGCCGCGGTCGGGCTTCGATTTCGACGGCTTGACGTCGAGGACCTCGGTCTCGCAGAAGAGGGTGTCGCCGTGGAAGACCGGGTTCGGGTGGCTCAGTTCTTCGGTCGCGAGATTGGCGATCGCCTTGCCGGAGACGTCGGAGACCGACATGCCCAGCGCCAGCGAGTAGACCAGCGGCCCGACGACGACGTTTTTGCCCTGCTGCGAGCCCTTGGCATAGACGTCGTTGAGGTGCAGCGGGTGGTGGTTCATCGTGATCAGGCAGAAGAGGTGGTCGTCGGCCTCGGTCACGGTCTTCGCCGGCCAGTGCTTGTAGACGGCGCCGACCTCGAACTCCTCGAGGTAGCGGCCGTAGCTGTGCGCGCCGGAAGCCTC
>Ga0126313_10002158_pt1 | contig 10843 bp, 10 predicted proteins | sample Plot105A_FD_89954 | JGI IMG/M metagenome (GOLD analysis project Ga0126313, IMG submission 89954) | Serpentine soil microbial communities from UC McLaughlin Reserve, CA, USA - Plot105A | ecosystem: Environmental > Terrestrial > Soil > Grasslands | place: USA: UC McLaughlin Reserve, Lake County... | reverse complement strand
GCTTTACCTGACCGGCTGACTTGCTGACAAGCCGCCAACGGCGGCGTGCTGAAATGCTCACTTCGCCCACTCCATAGTCTTTTGCGCGAGCCGGTAGAGCGTCTGGACGGAGAGCTCGAGGTCCTCTCTTGGCGTATCCTCGTCTTTGGTGTGGCTGAGGCCCTTCAGGCTCTTGACGAAGAGCATTACGGTCGGCATGAGGCGTGCCATCTCCGCCGCGTCGTGCAAGGGGCCGCTCGGCAACCGGTGCGATCGTCCTGCTATTTCGTTTACAGCCTCTTCGGCGAGGGAGATAAGGTCTTCGTCGAAGGGTATGGGCTCTATGCGCCACAGCCGTTTCCACTCGACGGAGACCTCCTCCTCGGTGGCGATGCGGGCGGTCGCCTCTTCCGCGGCGTCTAGCATGCTCGCGAGCACGGCAGGGTCGAGCGCCCGTTGGTCGACGGACATCTCGCACCACCCGTTGAACGCGGTGACGATTGCGGGGCTGACGTTTACGAACCCCGTGGTGGCCCTCACGTCGTCCCGGGCCGCGGCATCGTCCCTGAAGGCTATCGCCGAGCGGGCCGCCGTTATGAAGGCGTCCCTCCTTACCTCCATCGGCGTGGAGCCTGAGTGGGCTTGCTGGCCTGTGAAGCGTACAGCGTGACGCTCGACGCCGAACGTGCCGAGCACCACTCCGAGCGGCAGGTCCATCCTCTCCAGGACGGGACCCTGCTCGATGTGCAACTCGAGGTAGGCGACGGCGTTCTCGAGCTGCCGCCCCGCCTCGTTGACCCTGTCGAGGTCCACGCCGTGCTCTTGGAGCGCGTCCGGCAGGGCGACGCCCTCGCTGTCCTCGAGGTTGCGCACATCGTCCGGTTTCAGCGCGCCCGCGGCCGCGCCCGACCCGAAGAGGCTGCGTCCGAAGCGGGCACCCTCCTCGTCGGCCCAGTCCACGAGGCGCAACGTAACGGGACGCTGCTGGGGAGCAAGAGCCCGCATGACTTCGAGGGCGCCGACTACGTTCAGGGCGCCGTCGAGCCAGCCTCCGTTCGGTACCGAGTCTATGTGGCCGCCGAGGAGGACGGCCCGTTCAGAGTCGCCGGGCGCTGTAGCCCAGACGTTGCCGGCCTCGTCGGTCTCTATCTCGGTGATGCCTTCTATCTCCTCTAGCTTGCCCCTGAACCACTCTCTGGCCTTCTCCCACTCCTCTGTCCAGGCGACGCGGCGGGCGCCGTCGGGACCACCGGTAAGGTCGGCCAGCTCCTCGAGCTCATCGACGGCGCGGCTGGCGTCTACCCCTTCGGTCTGCATCAGCCGACCTTCTCAGGGGTGCCGGCCCCGACCTCAGCGAGGGCCTCGTCCATGATGTCTGCGGCTTCGTCGGCTGCTTCGCGGGTGATGATGAGCGGCGGGGAGATGCGGATGGCGTTCGCCTTGAGGCCGCCCTTGCCGACGAGCAGACCGCGGGCGCGGCACGCCTCGAGAAAGCTGACGGCTGCGGCAGGGTCAGGCTGGAGGCCGTCCCCGACGAGCTCCAGGGCCAGCATCAGGCCCCTCCCGCGGACCTCGGCGACGATCGGGTGGTCCTCGGCCATCTTTAACAGACGGTCCTTGAGGTGGGCGCCGACCTCGTGGGCGTTCCTCTGGAGGTCGTTGTCCAGGATGTAATCTATGTTCGCCAGGGCGCCTGCCGTCGAGACCGGGTTCCCGCCGAAGGTGGAGAGGTGCAGGTTCGGGGAGACGGACTCGACTACCTCGGCCCTGCCAACGACGGCGCCGATGGCGAGGCCGTTCCCGAGGCCCTTGGCCATCACGATCATATCGGGCTCGACGTCGAAGGCCTCGATGCCCCAGAAGTGCCCGCCGGTGCGCCCGAAGCCCGTCTGGACCTCGTCGGAGATCAGGAGTATACCCGTCTCGTCCAGGATCTCCTTTACCCGCTCGAAGTATCCCGGCGGCGACTCGACGAAACCACCGACGCCCTGGATGGGCTCGGCGATAAACGCGGCGACGTTGCCCGTGGTCTCCTCCTCCACAACGGCGCGCACGTCCTCGGCGCACAGGAGATTGCAGCGCTCCTCATCGCGGCACAGCGCGCAGCGGAGCCTGTAAGGGTTGCGGGCGTAGGCCACGTCGAGGGCCGAGCGCGAGGTCGGGCTCCAGTTGCTCTGGCCCGTTATGCCCATCGTCATGAAGGTCGAGCCGTGGTATGAGGAACGGAGGGCGATGATCTCGCTTGAGTTGCGGTAGCGCGTCGCAAAAAGGAGCGCGGCCTCGTTCGCCTCCGAGCCGCTGCCGACGAAGAACGCCTTCTTCTCGCCCGAGATCGGGGCCAGCTCCATCAGCTTCTCGGCCAGCCTGACCTGGTTCTCGATCAGATACAGCGTCGAGGTGTGCAATATCTTGTCTACCTGGCTCTTTATGGCCTCTGTTATCTCGGGCATCGCATGCCCGCTGATGGTCGTGACAATCCCGCCGAAGAAGTCGAGGTACTCATTCCCCTCGGAATCCCACACCCTGAAGCCCTCGCCGCGTGCGAGCTCGAGCGGCTGCTCGTAGTACAGCGGTGTCCACGAAGGCAGCGCCGCCTTGTGCCGTCGCAAAAGCTCCGCAGGGTTCGTCATACCCGTACCTCCAGTCCCTTCGTCGCCGTGAAGCTCCGTTCGACAAACCTCCCCGAGCCCCGCTCGCCGACGACCTCGCCGTCGCCGTACACCAGATTACCCCGCACGTACACCGCCACCGGGCCGCCGTGAAACTCCATGCCCTCATACGGTGTGTAGTCGACGTTACCATGACGGTTCTCGACTGTCGCCGTCGTGGATAATTCCGGGTCCCAGAGTACGACATCAGCATCGGCGCCGGGGGCCAGGGTTCCCTTTCTCGGGTAGGCGCCGTAGATGCGCGCCTGGTTGGTGGAGAGGACGGCGACGAACTGGTTCTCGGAGAGCTTGCCCTCGCGGACGCCTAGCGTCCAGAGCGTCATGGCGCGTTCTTCGGCGCCTGGCAATCCGTTGGGGATCAGGGTGAAGTCATCCTTGCCTAGCTCCTTCTGCCCCTCGTAGTTGAAGGAGCAGTGGTCAGAGCCGAAGATCTGGAGGTCCCCGAACTTGAGGCCACTCCACAGCGCAGGCCTGTTCGCCGGGTTGCGCAAAGGCGGGGAGCAGACGTATTTGGCGCCCTCGAAACCTTCCCTGGCGAGGTCCTCGTACTCGAAGGCGAAGTACTGGGGGCAGGTCTCGGCGTAGACCGTCTGGCCACGCTCGTGGGCGAGGTGGATGGCCTCAAGCGCGGGCGCGCACGAGACGTGGACGACCAGAATGGGGGCCCCAGCGACCTCCGCCAGCCGTATCGCCCGGTTCGTCGCCTCGGCCTCGACGGGCTCGGGGCGGGTGAGGGCGTGAAAGCGGGGGGCCGTGTCACCGCGCGCGAGCGCCTGCTCCTGCAGCTTGGCGATTGCATCTCCGTTTTCGGCGTGGACCAGGACCAGCACCCCTGCATCCTTCGATAGCTGCAGCACCTCGAAGAGGTCTTCGTCCTCGGAGTAGAGAGGGGTTCCCTTGTAGGCCATAAAGATCTTGACCGAAGCGACGCCTCGTTCGGCGAGGTCTGGCAGCTCTGTCTTTATGTCGTCGCGCAGATCCGTTATGGCGACGTGGAAACCGTAGTCTATGACCGCTTTGTTCTGCGCCTTCTCCGTCCACGCATCGAAGGCCCCGGCGAGCGTGCCGCCGACTTCCTGCAGGGCGAAGTCGATGATCATGGTCGTCCCGCCGGCCGCCGCGGCCTCGGTGCCCGTGGCCCAGTCGTCCGCCGTCACGGTGCCACCGAAGGGCATGTCCATGTGGGTGTGCGCATCTATGAAGCCAGGCATAATGAGCTTGCCAGACGCGTCGACGGTCTCGGCGCCGTTCGCATCCAGGTTCGTTCCCACGGCAACTATCTTCTCATCCTCTACGAGCACGTCGGCCCTGTAGCTGCCTTCCGCGGTTACGACCCTCCCATCGCTAAAGAGTAACTTTCCCAACGCTCCTACTCCTTTCCGAAAGCTCGTGCGTACGAGTGCACTTTGGGCTTTCCACTTTCGACACTATGCAGGACCGTAGCCGGCATCGCTTCTGATGGGAGCAAGCTTCCACCCACACAAGTACGGTAGTTTGTCCAGGGGGAGCACCGCCCCGCTGGCGGCGAGAGACCCCTGCTGTGCGAAAGCCATCCCTGCGTACTCGCCTCCCTTTCCTAAAGGAGCAGTATAGGCGCCGCGTAGGCCGGTTGTAAACTAGTCTATGGGCCTCGTCTCTCACGTTGACGGGAAGCGATCCGGACGGAACGGCGCGATGAGCGGGTCCACTTCGCCGGTCGAGATCTCACGCGCCAACAGCCGTCCGACGAGCGGTCCTAGCGTGACGCCGCTGTGCGTCACGGCCTCGTAGTAGCCTGGAATCCGGGAGAGCGCGCCAACGCACGAATGTCCGTCCGCAGGGACCGGTCGAAGCCCGAACCTAGTCTCCACGATCTCCGCTCCTTCGAGCGCCGGAAGTACACTGCGCGCCCGCCTCAGGAGCTCTCCGCAGAGCGGGTCTTCCGTCCCGGCGAAGTTGTCCGTGAGCCGTTCGTCAACGGAGTCGTGGTGCAGTAAGACGAAGCCGTGACCGTCTGGTCGAACGTTGATCTGTGGCGTGTGCATGAGGCGGCGCAAAGGTTCACCTGAGACGGCAACCCGGACGAGCAGCCCCGGAATACGTCGAGTGGTAACTCTCTCCCAACCATCTTCGCCATGGATGCGGCCCTCGCGCCGGTGGCGTTGACCATGGCATCAGCGTGAACGGCATCGCTGTTCTCCAGTCGCAGCGTCACGCCTTCGCCTCCGACCTCGATACCGTGAACCGCGTCCCCGATCAGCGTCGTTGCTCCATTGCGGCTTGCGGCTTGCACGAGCGTTCTCGTAAGGGCCGGGGCGTCGACCCAGGATTCTTCGGGGAAGTGCGCGACCCTGGGGTCCGGGATAACGGCTCCCGGTTCGAGCTTCTCGTAGACCGTGGAGGCGGGGAGCATCTCGGCGGCGTAGGACCAGGCGCGAAGGCGCTCGACGCGTCTTTCGAGGTTTTCCTGTTCTTCCTCGGCGGCCCAGATCAGGTTTCCTGTGGGGTGAAGCCAGTCGCCGCCGATCTCGTCCCGGAGCCACTCGTGCTCGCGCATCCCGGCTACGTTCAGCTCGAAGTAGTCGCGGGGGAGCTTGTTGTTGGCGTTGACCCAGGCGAAGCTGGCCGAGGTCGTGCCGGAACCTGGTTCTGCCCTGTCGATCAGCACCACCTCCGCCCCGCGTTGGGAGAGTCGGTAGGCGACCGAAGAACCGACGATCCCCGCTCCCACGACCGCGATCTTCAAAGCGCCTCCTCGATAACGTAGAGGTAGTGGATCTTGCGTTCGGCCCACAAGGTCAGGACCGTCGCGCTCTGCCGTTACCCGGTACCGACCACCGGGGCGGACGGGTCCGGCGCCGGGGATCTGGCGTTCAGGTAGCCGAGCACGACCACGGCTCCCCAGAGCAGGACGAAGCCCAGGACCTGATTCGCGTTCACCCCCACCCCTAGGACCGCCCAGTTGAGGACGACGGCGGTGGCCGGGAAGGCCAGCTCCGCGAGCGTCGCGTAGGAGGCCCGGGTGCCGGAGAGCCCCCGATAATAGAGGAGAAGTGCCAGCAGACCCGGGGTCAGTGCGAGCAACACGACCCGCCCTGGCTCGGAGGCGAATCCGGCGCCGACCCCTTCGAGGGTGCCCTGTGCAACCACTATGCCGGCGAGCAGGGGCACGGCCAGGAGAAGACGCGCCCCCGTCAGGGCGTAGAAGGGCATGTCCTTGAGGACGAGCCGCCCCATAACGGTCGAGGAGCCCCACAGCAAGGCGGCGCCGAGGGCGAGGACCGCGGTGAGCGCCTCGGCAGAGCCTAGGGCCATGAAAGGTCCGAGGTCACCGAAGGAGATCAGGTACGCCCCCACCATCGCCACCAGAAAGCACGGCCAGTACGCCCATCCCAGCCTCTCACGCAGCAAGATGCCCGCGAGCGCGATGGCGAAGAGCGGTTGGGTCTTCTGCAAGAGGATCACCACCGTCGGGTTCCCCACGGCGAAGGCGGTGGTGAAGAGCAGTGTCGCCAGAGCGGAGCCGCCCCACCCGATGACGAGCAGCGCGACCCACTGCGCCGCACCGAGGCCGCGGAAGAATCTCCAGCCCAATACCACGGCCGGCACCGAATACAGAAGTAAAACCAGGTGCTCGAGGAGCACGATCTGGGACGGCGACGCCACCTCCAACAAGGGCACCCGCAATACGGCGTCCGTGCCCCAAAGCGCCGCCCCAACGGCGACGAGCAAGACGCTTACGTAACCGCCGTTCCTCCAGCCCACGAGCTACTCCCTCTCCGGCCAGCGGAGCTTGGGGATGACGCGCTCGCCGTAGGCCCTTATGAACTCTTCCTGGTTGCGGCCCACGTTGTGGACGTAGACTTCGTCGAAGCCAAGGTCCACGTAGTGCTGGACGTGATCTAAGTGCTCCTCGAGGTCGGCGCTCATGAGGACGCGGTTCTCGAAGTCCTCGACGCTGACCTGCTTTGCCATCGCCGCGAAGTCCTCGGGGTTCCTTATGTCTGCCTTGGGGAAGGGCATACCGCCGTTCGGCCACTCCCTGACGGCCTGCTGCTCGGCCTCGTCTTGATCTTCGGCCCATGAGACGTGGAGCTGTATCATGCGCGGCATCTCCGAGGGATCTTTGTCGGCCCTACGCGCCCCCTCCTCGAACTTCTCCATCAGGTGCTTTATCTTCTCGTCTGGGGCGCCGACGGTGATGATGCCGTCGCAGAACTCGCCCGTCCTGCGGCTCTGTATGGGGCCGGCGGTCGCCACGTAGATCGGGGGCGGGATATCTGGCATCGTGTATAGTCTTGCGCTCTCGAGCCTTATGTGCTCACCGCTGTACTTGACAACCTTGCCAGTGAAGAGCCTCCGGATCACCTCGATGGCCTCCATGAGGATGCGGAGCCTGGTCGGCGCCTCGGGCCAGTAATCACCAACGATGTGTTCGTTCAGCGCCTCGCCTGCCCCTAATCCGAGCCAGAAGCGTCCTGGGTACATCGCTTCGAGCGTCGCCGCCCCCTGGGCGATTATTGCCGGATGATAGCGGAAGCCCGGCGGGGTCACGCCCGTCCCGAATCTAAGGTTCGTCATTGCGCCAAGAGCGCCCATCCATGACCAGACGAACCCGCTCTGTCCTTGATCCGGGGTCCACGGGTGGTAGTGGTCGGAGGCCATAACGGATCCGAACCCCGACTCCTCCGCCGATTTACACCACTCCAGCAACTCAGTCGGGTGGAACTGCTCAAACATCGCCGCGTAGCCGATAGTACCCGTTGGTTTCATGTCACTCCCTTCGGTCGCTGAGCACTTCAGCCTTTTTCGGACGAAGCATTCGCCGTTCCGTCGAACGCTAGTTTACAGCGGGACAGGCGATCGCCGCCCACCACCAGACTGAAGCGCTGACAAGCCGCCGCAGGCGGCGTGCTGAAGTGCTGAAATGCTAATCAAAAATGATCCGGCCCGTAGAGCCACGGGTCTCCCGCGGGGAAGTGCGCCTCGAGGAGATCCAGAGCCACGGGAGAGCTCGCCTTGATGAGTCCGTGCCTGGCGAGATCCCTGGCCGGAAGGTACCCGGCGTAGAGCTGGGCGAGCTGGCGCACATCGAGCGAGACGCTCTCCCCCGCTTCTGCCCCGCGAACGATCTTGCCGTCCCCGAAGGTGTACTCGCCTGTGTTCTCCGGAATGACGTCGTCCTTTATGTCGAGGACGAGCGGGACCTCCGATACGCGATCGAGATACCCCAGGGCGCGTTCGACGTCGACGAGGCGGAGCATCTGGTCGGGTTCGATCTTCGCTTTTACGTGGGAGCTTCTCAGGTAAGGGTGAAGCGGCTCTCCTCGCGGGGTGTAATGCTCGATCCCGTAGACCAGGGGATCCAGGCCTGCCATAAAGGAGAAGAGCGCCTCCCTCGCCCGCGGTGTTGCTGCGACCATCTCTTCTACAGTGAGGGTGCGCCGCGGGTCGCGGTCTTGCCATCCGGACATCTTGTAGAGGATGTACCCTTCGACATTACCGTCCCGCTCGTAGATGGCGACGTCCTTGTCTTTGTCGGCCAGGTTCTTTTTCCAATGTCCTTCGCTCCTGCGCACACTGAGGGTATGCCCCTTGGCCTCCGCTACGTAGAGCGCCATCAATGAGGAAAAATCTTCTTCCCGGTAGGCTCTGAGATGACTCTGTTCCGGGCTGGTCGGTAGGTCGGCGGGCTTGAGCCTGTATTCGATATCCTCGGTGGCAAGCTCGTAGCCGAATACCCTGTAGAAGGCGTGGGCGAAGGGCGAGAGAAGCGAAAGGGCCACGTCCCTCTCGCGCATGTCGCGAAGCACGGCGCGCATCAACTCCCCGGCATAACCCCTACGCCTGTAGGCGGGATGGACCATGACCGCAGCGATCCCGCCCATCGGACGTGGCTCGCCCTCCACAAAGGACTCCAGCGGCAGTACCGTGGTGCTCGCCTTGGCCTCCCCATCCTCCTCTATAACATGGACCTGCTCGAGGTCCAGACGAGCGTTCTGAGCCGGGTCGAAGTACTTCTCCCAATCGGAGACGCCGCTCCCGAAGGCCGCCACCCCGACGCGCGCGAGCGCCTCCACATCCCCTTCGCGGTACCTGCGTAGCTCCATTGTCCTCCGGCTCTCTAGGGTGCGCCCGGATTCTACCGGAAGGGCGTGGCCTTCGATCACCCGCCGTTCGTCTCGCTCTCCTCTTGCTCCTCAGAAAGCTCGCGTCCCTCGAGTGAATCAGCCACCCACCGGCACCACTCGGCGTATTCCTTCTCGTAGCCGATGCCCCGGCGCAGAGATGCATAGCTTGCGAACCAGGGAGAGTCGGGGCTGCGCAGCTCCTGGCCATGTTCGCTCTCCATCCAGGCCCGTAGCTCCTCGTAGTGCGCGAGCTGCTCCTCGTGCCGTAGCTCCTCTTCACGATAGAGCCGTGCGGCCTCCTCTTTGTCGGCCAGCCAGACCGAGTACGTCTTCAACGTCAACTCGTCTCGCGTCGGCCTCGGTACGGGCACTTGGATCACCCACTCCTTGAGCGCATTCAATCCCTCGGCCGTGATCTTATACACCTTCTTGTCAGGCCTCTCCCTCTGCTCGACCAGGCTGTGCGTTACGTATCCGCCATCCTCCAGCCTCGCTAGCTCAGGGTAGATCTGGCTGTGCTTCGCACTCCAGAAATATCCGACCCGTCCCGCCATCCTCCGCGTCAGATCGTACCCGCTCAGATCCTCCCTCGAGAGCAAACCAAGGATCGCATACCCTAGCGTCGTCATATTCCTCCAATATTTGTTATGTCACCCTTGACATATAAGCCATCGGCCTTTAGAGTATCATATGTCAGGATTTACATAAAGTATGGAGGAAGGAGCGAGAGATGTGCGGCGGGTCACACGTGGGGCTTAGGATGCGGCACGGTAAATGGCGGCATCATGGCGGGCGTGAGTTTTTGGGACGGGACGTGGAGAAGATGAGTTCTGGGGCTAGGATCTCGGCCGCGCTCTCGGTTCTCGTGCCGGTCGGGCTCTCCGGGGTGTTCCTGGTCGCTTTCGTGCCTTCTCTATGGTGGATCTTCACGACCTACTTCTGGGTCGCTTTCCCCGCGTTTGGGATGCTCACGAGCGGCATAGCGGGGCTGGGTGAGGGCGGGCCCGTGCGGGTCTCCGAGGAGCAGCGGGAGCGGGAGTTGCTTGAGGCGATTCGGGAGGGCGGTGAGATCTCGGCCGCCGGAGCGGCGGCGAGGACGTCGCTTACGGTCGCCGAGGCCGACAGGAGGCTCAAAGAGCTGGCGGAGAACGGCCACCTCGAGGTCAGGGCCAGGGGCGGCGCCATCTTCTACGCGATGTGGGGGGACGGTCAGGAGACCGCGCGGATCGAGGGTTCGATGTAGCGCCGACGCGGGTAGTGCGATAGGCCCGCAGACGGGCCCAAACAGGTGGTTACGGAAGGAGATTGAGTCATGCAATACAGTATCGTCCGGTTCGCGAACCTCATGCTGGCGGGGATGCTGGCAGGGAACGAGTTCGGTACATGGGCTGCGGTTCATCCCTCGCTCGGGAAGCTAGGTCCGGAGGAGCGCATCAGGGCCGAGCAGGAGATCACGCGCCGGTACGCGGCGATAATGCCCGTTTGGATGGGCTCGACCGTCGCCTCTAGTGTTCTGGCAGTGCTGCTTTCGCGCGGGTCGGCTGGTTTCAGGAGCACGCTCCTCGGGGCGGCGTGTTTTGTGGGGATGCTCGTCTCCACCAGGGTAGGCAACGTCCCGATCAACAACCGCGTGCTCGAGATGGACCCGAAGAACGACCAGGAAGAGTTCGCAAGGCTCAGAGAGCGCTGGGACAGGCTGCACACGCTGCGAGTGGCGCTGAACGTTGCGGGGCTCGGGCTTCTGTGCGCTGGGGCCTTCTCAGGGGAAGAGGACTAAAGAGGCGTGCGTCCACACATCGACGGCTGGGTCGTTCTCATCACCGGCGCTTCCTCCGGGATCGGACGTTCCCTGGCTTCCTGTACAAGGCGATGATGCCGCTCGTGGGCTTCATACCCCGGTTCTTCCAACGCCGGACCGCGCGTTCGACGGCGCGGGATCTGCGCAACGCGCGTTAAGGAGCTGCCAATGAGCAAGTTGATGCTCCTGATTATCAGCAGAGAAAGGGAAGAGCGATGACCCGCACAATAAACGGCAGATATACAGCACGGATGGACGAGCCCTTTGTCGTTTTCGTTATCGGGATG
>Ga0126313_10002157_pt1 | contig 10844 bp, 12 predicted proteins | sample Plot105A_FD_89954 | JGI IMG/M metagenome (GOLD analysis project Ga0126313, IMG submission 89954) | Serpentine soil microbial communities from UC McLaughlin Reserve, CA, USA - Plot105A | ecosystem: Environmental > Terrestrial > Soil > Grasslands | place: USA: UC McLaughlin Reserve, Lake County... | reverse complement strand
TGGGGAACGAGCGGCTCAGCATCGCCGTCGACCAACAAGAGATGATTCCCGAGACGGCCAGTGTCCCGTTCTTGTGCGAGTGCGCGGACGAGTTCTGTAACGGGAGGGTGGAACTCGAACGCGCGCAATGGGAATCGATCGCGTCGACGCCGAATGAGTACGTGATGCTGCCTGGACATCCGCGCAGCGAAGGCGAAGTAGTCGTCGGCGAGTTCGACGGTTACGACGTGGTGCGGAAACCCGACTAACTGTTGAGGGCGCGTCTACGCTAGGGCGTTGGACGCTACTGAGGGAGGAGACGAGTGGAGCCGTCGAGCCCGGATGAAGCCCGAGACGACCGCGCCGACCGCGCTGCCCAGAACGAGGCGGTGTTCCGTCGAGTGAACGAGCGGCTCGAGGAAGTCAACGAGGCTTTTCAAGTCGCCACCGACAGGGCCGAGTTCGTCTGCGAGTGCGCCAGGATCGAGTGTGCAGAACGGTTGGAGATGACCCTGTCGAAATACGAGGCAGTGCGTAGCGTCCCCACGCAATTCCTCGTCAAGCCTGATCATGTGCTGCCGGAGGAGGAGCGAGTCGTCGAGCGGCAGGCGCAGTACGCGGTCGTCGAGAAGGTCGGACGCGCCGGAGAACGGGCTCGTCAGCTCGACCCGAGGGAGGGCTAGGCCCGAGCTTCGCGTTTCCCGTGTTGCCAACCCGGGAATGCCGCTGGAGGTCAAACGAAGGGGGACAAAGAATGGGAATCATCGCTTTCATCGTTCTGGGCCTGATCGCAGGGGCGATCGCGAAGGCCGTCCTCCCCGGCGACGACCCCGGCGGCTTGATCGTGACCGCGATCATCGGCATCGTGGGCGCGATCCTGGGAGGATTCCTTGCGCAGGTGCTGTTCGACGCCGATCCACTGGACGAGTTCTTCGACATCAGCTCGTGGCTCACGGCGATCGTCGGCGCAATCATCCTGCTCGTCATTTACCGGCTCGTCATCGGACGGCGACCCGCTACCTAGCCCCGCTCCGCGGGGCGGACGCCCGGGGGCGTCGCCCGGATTAGAAGTCCGCAGGAGCTGAGAAAAGAGGGGTGATTACCAGCGGATTCGCAAGCTGCGCGTACGGAGTGCGTACGTCTCTCGCTTGCGAGTCTGTCTTTTTGTTAGGTGAGGGAGAGATTGGGCGGCGTGGTGGCTGTCAGACACAAGCAACAGTCGCGTGATCCCTGGAAACAAGCCACTTCTGCCTGAACTCCGCGGATTCTCTCGTCCGGACAACTCCGGACGGGGAGAGGAGAGGCCACCTTGTGAGGTGGCCTCTCCTTCTTGTTTCAGCCGTTCCGCTTAGCTCATGGGCACGGGCCGATGGTGTCCCCGTGCGCCATGTGTGCCTTTAAGGCGTTCCGCGAGACCGTGATGGTGACGAACGGGTTCGTCGCGGAATGCGTGTGGTGGCAGATCACCACTTTCTCTGGGTATTGGTACTGCGCCGCTGCTGACGGCGTACCTGCAGATAGCAGGCCGGACGAAGCCAGGAGGCCGAGGACGCCGGCGATGATCGCCGGCCCCAGCAGACTCCTCAGCTGCCGTCCCCGTCGCCTCGATGTCCCTTGGAGCGCGGACGTTGCGGCCTGCTCGCCCGGCGATGCCCTGACGCGAGCCGCCAACTCAGGATCGACGAGTACGAGTTCCGGACTGACGGGCTCGAACCCGTCGGGCCTCTCCCCTCTCCTCATTCCTCACCCCCCTCGTACAGATGTGCAGCCGCAGAGGTCAGCCGCGGACTATACGGCCTCCAGGCACGCGGCGCACGTGAGCGCTTCTGAACAACTGGCAGGCGGCGCAGTTCGGAAAATCTTCAGGCCAGCGTTACAAAAGACTTACGAAACTAGAGACCACCCGTGCGGAAACCGGGTACTGGGCTACGAGAAGGGCCGCGCGCCGCTTAGCGGCTATCCCCGGGGGGTCCAGGGGAGGGCGCGCGGCCGCTTCATTTATTCCCCACTGGCTTATGGGGGTAACACTTCGCGGGTAGCCCGGCGCGCTGCTGTGCCTCTCGATCTTGTATCGCCAAGATCCTCAGTAAGCGCTGACGCTGATCCTGTAGCCCTGCGCCATGGCATGAATCGCTGCCTTCTCATGCGGGGGAGCTTGAACTCGATTCGCGTTCTGGCCATTGCGCTTCTTGCCGGTCAGCTGCGTGCCTCGTTCGCGGAGTGCTCGCCCTCGATCCGTCGGAGCGAGCCGCAGTTCGGGCACGGCTGCCGCTCAGCGTTGGGCTCGTCGGGTGTGAGCTCGGTGCCACAGTCGGAGCACCGCATCACGGCGCCGATCGTACAAACGGAAGCGCCTGGCGGGGTCCGGCCGGCCAGTTTGTTGTCACCTGCGTTGTCACCGCCACCCGCTCGGCGTCTCGCGGGGCAACAGAAAACCCCGCCGTAGCGGGGCTTTCCGTGTGCGCGCCCGGGAGGATTCGAACCTCCGACCCGCGGATTAGAAGTCCGCTGCTCTTCCACTGAGCTACGGGCGCCCAGACGAAGGGTAGCGCCGAGGCATTACGGGTACCCCCTCGCCGACAGCGAGGAAAGGGGCATCGGATGGCTGATTTGCTGGGGAAGCGGATCGCATTCCTGGCGACGGACATGGTCGAGCAGGTCGAGCTGACGGAGCCGTGGAAGGCCGTCGAGGAAGCCGGCGGCCGGCCCAAGCTGCTCTCGCTCGAGGACGGAGAGATCCAGGGCTTCAACCACTACGACAAGGCGGACACGTTCGAGGTCGACAGCACCGTCGAGGAGGCGAGCACCCATGAGTACGACGCACTCGTGCTCCCGGGCGGCGTCGGCAACCCGGACACCCTTCGCACCGACGAGAAGGCGGTGGCGTTTGTCCGCGAGTTCGTCGAGTCAGGCAAGCCGGTCGCCGTCATCTGCCACGGCCCGTGGACGCTCGTCGAAGCCGACGTGGTGCGCGGTCGCACGCTCACCTCGTGGCCGAGCGTGAAGACCGACATCAAGAACGCCGGCGGGAACTGGGTCGACGAGGAGGTCGTCCAGGACGGCAACCTCACGTCGAGCCGCAAGCCCGACGATCTTCCCGCGTTCTGCCGGACGCTCGTCCAGGAGTTCGCGAAAACCCCGGTTGGCGCGTAGGTGCCGGCGGCGCTGCTCGACGTCGACGGGACGCTCGTCGACACGAACTACCACCACACGATCGCGTGGTACCGGGCGTTCCGCGAGCACGGAGTGGCGCTGCCGATCTGGCGGATCCACCGGGCGATCGGGATGGGTGGGGACCAGCTGGTCCCCACCCTCGTTCCCGGCATCGAGGACGACCTCCACGAAGCCATCGAGGACGCGCGCGGCGAGCGCTACAAGGAGCTCATCGGCGAGGTGGAGCCGCTCGAGGGCGCGAACGACCTGCTCCAGGACCTGAAGACGCGAGGGGCAACGGTCGTGCTCGCAAGCTCGTCCCCGCAGGACGAGCTCGACCACTACCTCGAGCTGCTCGATGCGCGCCGGCTTGCCGATGCCTGGACGACGAAGGACGACGTCGAGGCGACGAAGCCAGAGCCCGACCTCGTCCACGCCGCCCTCGACAAGGCGGGCACGCGCGACGCTGCGATGGTCGGCGACACGCGCTGGGACGTCGAGGCCGCGCGCAACGCGGGTCTCGAGACCGTCTGCGTCATGACCGGCGGCTGGTCGCGGCAGGAGCTCCTCGACGCCGGCGCCGCCGAAGTCTACGAGAGCATCGAGGAGCTGCGCCAGAACCTCGGAAAGCCGCCGCTATCCTTTGTCTAGCGCGGTGGCGGTAGCTCAGTTGGTAGAGCCCCGGGTTGTGGTCCCGGTGGTCGCCGGTTCGAGTCCGGTCCGCCACCCCTGAAAGTCCTCGCGACCCGTCGCTTCCCCGGGCCGGCGTGGGACGAGCTCGCCGACGTCGAGTACGGCGAGCCCGATGCCGGGCCGGACGACGTGGAGGCGCTCGTAGTCGTGGCCGAGACGGTCGACACCGCGATCATCGAGCGCTACCCGAAGCTGAAGGTTGTCGCCAACTACGGCGCCGGGTACGACCTCGTGGATGTGGAGGCTTGCCGCGCGCGCGGAATCGTGATCACGAACACGCCGGGCGTGACGACCGCAGCCACGGCGGATCTGACCCTCGGATTGATCCTCGCGCTCCGGAGGCGGATCGCTGCGGGCGACGCGTTCGTCCGCTCCGGCCGCTGGGGGACTGGTTGGGCCGATGAGCCGCTAAAGGGCGAGGAGGTCGCGGGCTCGACGCTCGGGCTGGTCGGCTACGGCGGGATCGGGGAGGCGGTTGCGCGGCGGGCGCGGGGATTCGAGATGCGGATCCTGTACACGCGCCGTCGGCGCGACGAGGATCCCGGCTTCCGGGAGCTGGACGAGCTGCTGGCCGAAGCCGACGTCATTTCGCTGCACGTCCCTCTGACGGACGAAACCCGCGGTTTGATCGACGCTGAGAAGCTCGCGCTCATGCGCGACGGCGCCGCCTTGATCAACACGGCACGCGGCGGGATCGTCGACGAGCCGGCGCTGGTCGCGGAGCTCACTTCCGGGCGGTTGCAAGCCGGGCTGGACGTCTTCGCGGACGAGCCCCACGTCCCGCGGGAGCTCCGTGAGCTCCCCAACGTCGTGATGACGCCGCACCTCGGCACGGCGACGCAGGCAACGCGCGAGGCGATGACAGGCGTGCTCGTCGACAATCTTCTGACCGTCGAGGCGGGGGAGGCGCCGCCGAACGCCGTCTAGATGCGACGAGCGATCCGTGCAGTCGCGATCCTTGCCCGAGACGGCAGGATTCCGCGTCCCCTCCGTGGCTTGGTCGTCTTCGGCCTGCTCCCTCTCCCTGGTCCGCTCGACGAGGCCGCCTTGGTGATCGTCGCTGCGCTGCTCTTCCTGTTCTACCGAGACCGCATCCGGCGAGCCTGGCGGGCCTCCTAGGTGTAGTTCCTAAGCACGTTGGTTCATCCGGGCCTCCCTGGAGGCTGAGAGCTGCCAAGCCACTCAGTCCGAAGGAGGACCCGGATGAAGCTTCACGGTAACGCGGCGCTCAGCTGGCGCGGCAGGCGGCAGGTGGCCGAGCGGTTGTGCTTGAGGGGTGGACTCTGGCGGCGGCGGCCGCGTCCGCCGGAGTCAGTGTGCGCTGTTGTCGTACGTGGGTTCGGCGCTACCGGCTGGAGGGCGAGAGTGGCCTGCGCGATCGCTCGTCCGCGCCGCGGCGGGTCGCCAACCGCACGCCCAGCGAGCGGGTCGAGCTGATCGTGGCGCTGCGCGGGCTGCGCTTCACCGCCGCCGAGATCGCCGAGACGCTGGGGATGGCGCTGTCGACGGTGTCGGTGATTCTCCGCCGCCGCGGCATCGGCCGGCTCGGCCGGATCGGGCTCGAGCCGGCCGTGCGGTACGAACGCTCGCGGCCGGGCGAGCTCGTGCACGTCGATGTCAAGCGGCTGGGCCGGATCCAGGGCGGCGCCGGCAAGCGCGTCCGGGACGGCCTGCGCAAGCACTACAACCCCGCGCGCATCGACCTCGAGGGCCGCCGCCGGCTGACGGTCGGCTGGGAGTTCGTGCACATCGCGATCGACGACCACAGCCGCCTCGCCTACGCCGAGGTGCTGCCCGATGAGAAGGCGGCGACGGCGATCGGCTTCCTGCGTCGCGCCGCCGCTTTCTACGCCCGCTACGGGATCAGGATCGAGCGGCTCATGACCGACAACGGTGCCGCCTATGTCTCGGCGATCCACGCACCTCGCCTGCCGGGAGCTCGGCATCAGGCATCTGCGCACGCGTCCCTACCGGCCGCAGACGAACGGCAAGGCCGAGCGCTTCATCCGCACCCTGCTCGCCGGCTGGGCCTACGGCGCTATCTACGGCTCAAGCGCCGAACGCACGGCCGCCCTTGACGGCTGGGTCTGGCACTACAACCATCGACGCCGACACTCAGCGCTCGGCCGCCAGCCGCCCGTCAGCAGAACCAACGTGCTCGGGTCCTACACCTAGGAACGCGGCTCGACGCGTCCGTCGTGGGCGTTCCAGTAATCGTGCTGCTCGGCGACGAGCCCATCCGGCCGGAACCGGATCACGGCGATCCCGGCGATCGTCTCGTCGCGGCCCTGGAAGCGGACTACAGCCCAGTACTCGACGACGGCCCGATCGCCCTCGACGATCGGCTCACCGAACCAGCACTCGGCCTCGTCCTGTTCGGAGAATGCCCACTCGGCGTACTCGCGCGGAGTCTGGAGGTCGCGGAAGGGCTCGGACCGAAACTGCGCGTCTTCGGCGTACAGCGCAGCGACCGCCTCGGCGTCGGCTGAAGGCCAGGCGCGCGACCAGCCTTCGGCCCAGCGGCGCACGGCTTCCCGGGTTTCCACGGCGCTACTCTGACCGAACGCGGCCCCGTAGCTCAGTGGATAGAGCGGCAGACTTCGAATCTGCGTGCGATGGTTCGACTCCATCCGGGGCCACTGCGACCTCCCCGGTGAAACCGAAACTGTGAACGGGTGGAATGCCGGCCGGGTCCAGACGTTTTCACCAGAGGAAGGAGGAAGCCGAATGCTCGGAGCGCTGCTCGTCGTCGCGTTCGTTATCGCCATCGGCCTGCTTACCGTCCTCTACGGCGTGGACTCGCGACTCCCCGGCGACCGCGGCTCATTTTTCTAGTCGCCTCTCTGGGGCAGGCCCGCGCGCGCTCCTGTTCGGGGGAGACCCGATCGAGGTCGTCATGTCTCCGCGAAGCGGAGGCGGACTTCGATCGGGAGTGCGGGCGAGAGGACTTGAACCTCCAAGGGCCGTGTGGCCCAACGGGACCTAAACCCGTCGCGTCTACCAGTTCCGCCACGCCCGCGTGATTCAAGGATAGAGCGGGTGGGTACCACCAGAACTCAACACGTCTACGAAAGGAGGGGACGATGTACATCGGCGGCGGCGTTATCTTGCTGATCATCCTCATCCTGCTCCTCATCTGGTTGCTCTAAGGACGCAGTCCCCCGGGCACGCGGCAGCCCGGGGGAGTGCTGGCACAATGGCCGTCGTGTGAAGGCGACGGTCGAAGAGCTCCCCAAAAGCCGTGTCCGCATGACCGTCGAGGTCCCGAGCGGAGACGTCAAGCACGCCATCGACCACGCCGCGTCGGATCTCGCCGGCAGCCTGAAGATCCCCGGCTTCCGCAAGGGCAAGGTGCCGATGCCCGTGCTGCTCGCCCGCGTGGGGAGGGACCGGCTGTACAGCGAGGCCGTCGAGAGCCACATCGGCGGCTGGTTCCGCATGGCGCTCCGGGGGACGAACGTCCGGCCCGTCGAAGCGCCCGAGTACGGCTACGAGCTGCCGTCCTCACCGTCCGACTCGTTCGCGTTCACGGCGACGGTCGCCGTGCAGCCCAAGCCCGAGCTACCGGACTGGCGCGAACTCGAGGTTCCTGCGGCGGAGGCCGAGGTCCCCGAGGAGCTGGTCGACGCCGAGCTCGAGGTGCTTCGATCGACGATCGCCGACCTCGCGCCGGTCGACGGCCGGCCCGCGCACGAAGGCGATGTCCTGATCCTCGATCTCGTTTCCGCCGACGGCGAGGCGCAGCGCGACTACGTCGTCGAGCTTGGCTCGGGCCGCCTGCTGCCGGAGATCGAGCAGGTGCTCCTCGGCATGGAGCGCGGAGCGGAGCGGGAGCTCGAGTACGCGTTGCCCGACGAGTCGACGGCGAAGCTGACCGTCCGCCTCAAGGAGATCCATGAGAAGGTGTTGCCGCCAATCGACGACGAGCTGGCGAAGAAGGCGACGGAGTTCGACTCGCTCGACGAGCTGCGCGCAGAGATCGCGGAGCGGCTGCGCGGCCAGCTCGACGACGAGCTCGAGGCGCAGTTCCGCACCGCGGCGGTGGACGCCCTCGTCGACGCGACCAATCCCGACATTGCCGACGGCCTCGTTCAGGCGCGCGCAGTCGAGCTCTGGAACGCGCTCGTGCGCTCCTTGGAGCGCCGCGGCATCAGCGCCGAGGCCTACCTCCAGTTGAGCGGCCGGACGCCGCAGCAGATCCAGGCCGACATCGAGAGCGAGGCACGCCGCTCGCTCGCGCGCGAGATCGTGCTCGAGGCCGCGGCGGACGAGCTCGGCGTCGAGGTCTCGGAGGAAGACGTCGACGAGGTTCTGCGCGAGCAGGCGGAGGAGGCCGAGGAGGATGCCGACGAGCTGATCGCACAGATCCGCGAGGCGGGCCGGTACGACGCGCTGCGCGACGACCTCCGGCTGCGAAACGCTCTCGACCGCATCATGGGCGAGGTAAAGCGCATCCCCGTCGAGCTCGCCCGCGCCCGCGAGCAGCTCTGGACCCCCGAGCAGGAGAAACCCGAAACCGCTACGAAGTTGTGGACCCCCGGCAGCAAGGAGCCTGCATGAGCCCGTTGGTACCGATGGTGATCGAGCAGACGTCGCGCGGCGAGCGCGCCTTCGACATCTACTCGCGCCTGCTGAACGAACGAATCATCTTCCTCGGCACGCCGATCGACGATCAGATCGCGAACCTGATCATCGCCCAGCTGCTGCACCTCGAGTCCGAGGACCCGGACAAGGACATCGCCGTCTACGTGAACTCACCGGGCGGCGACGTCTACGCGGGCCTTGCCGTCTACGACACGATGCAGTTCATCAAGCCCGACGTGCAGACGATCTGCGTCGGGATTGCGATGTCGATGGGGGCGCTGCTTCTTTCCGGCGGAGCGAGAGGGAAGCGGATGGCGCTGCCGAATGCCAAGATCCTCATCCACCAGGTCTGGACGCCGCACGGCCCGGGTGGCCAGGCTGCCGACATCGAGATTCGCGCAAGGGAAACGCTCAACCTGAAGCGCCGGCTCGAGGAGATCCTGTCCGAGCACACGGGCCAGGACCTCGAGAAGGTGTCGAGGGATACCGACCGCGACTACTTCATGTCGGCGCAGGACGCCAAGGATTACGGCATCATCGACACAGTGATCAGCAATCGAGATTCGTCGAAGGGCTAGCACCGATGGCGATTTCGGGGTACAAGGAGTACTAGGTGGCGCGGGCGAGCGACGGCAACGAGCAGCTTCTCTGCAGTTTCTGCGGCAAGAGTCAGCGGCAGGTCAAGAAGCTGATCGCCGGGCCGGGCGTCTACATCTGCGACGAGTGCATCGATCTCTGCAACGAGATCATCGATGAGGAGCTCACGACCCCCTCGCAGCTCGATCTCGAGAACCTGCCTCGCCCGAAGGACATCTACTCCGTCTTGAACGACTACGTCGTCAGCCAGGAGGAGGCGAAGCGCACGCTCGCGGTTGCCGTTTACAACCACTACAAGCGCGTGCAGATGGGGACGGAGGAGAACGACGTCGAGCTCCAGAAGTCGAACATCCTCCTGCTCGGCCCGACGGGCTGCGGCAAGACGCTTCTCGCACAGACGCTCGCGCGCATCCTCAACGTCCCGTTTGCGATCGCCGACGCCACCGCGCTGACCGAGGCGGGATACGTCGGTGAGGACGTCGAGAACATCCTCCTCAAGCTGATCCAGGCCGCGGACTTCGACATCAAGAAGGCCGAGACCGGGATCATCTACATCGACGAGGTCGACAAGATTGCGCGCAAGGCCGACAACCCGTCGATCACGCGCGACGTCTCCGGCGAAGGCGTCCAGCAGGCGCTCCTGAAGATCCTCGAGGGCACCGTCGCTTCGGTGCCGCCGCAGGGCGGGCGCAAGCACCCGCATCAGGAGTTCCTCTCGATCGACACGACGAACATCCTCTTCATCTGCGGCGGTGCGTTCGCCGGGCTCGAGAAGATCATCGCCCGTCGGATCGGCAAGAACGCTGTCGGCTTCGGCGCCGACATCCGCTCACGCCACGACTCGGAGACGAGCGAGCTGCTCGCGCAGGTGATGCCGGAAGATCTCCTCGGCTACGGGCTCATCCCGGAGTTCATTGGCCGACTCCCGGTTGTCTCGGCGGTGCACCAACTTCAGAAGGAGGATCTCGTGCAGATCCTCACCGAGCCGCGCAACGCCCTCGTCAAGCAGTACCAGCGCTTCTTCGGCTACGACTCGATCGAGCTCGTCTTCACGGACGACGCGCTCTGGTCGATTGCGGATCGCGCGCTCGAGCGCGAGACGGGTGCCCGCGGGTTGCGCTCGATCATCGAGACGGCGCTGCTCGACGTCATGTTCGAGCTGCCCTCGCGCAAAGACGTCTCCAAGTGCGCGATCACCAAGGAGACGATCGAGAACGGCGTCAAGCCGACGCTCGTGACCAGTGCCGGCCACGAGCTCGAAGACGAAGAAGAGCGCGCGGCCGAGTCGGCCTAGGCCTTGCTTCGTATACTGGGCGCATAGTCGCTGCCTGACCACACCCGTACTCTTCAGCGCCGAATGACGGTCGGTGCCGGCGAATGATGGACACGCGCTACAACCCTGAGGGCGTCGAGGAGCGATGGCAGCAGACTTGGGAGGCCGAAGGCCACTACCACGCCGAGCCTGACACCACCGGTGAGCCGTACTGCATCGCCCTGCCGCCGCCGAACGTGACCGGTGAGCTGCACATGGGCCACGCGCTCAATGCCTCGATCCAGGACATGCTCATCCGGTGGCATCGAATGCGCGGTTTCAACGTGCTCTGGCAGCCGGGCTACGACCACGCCGGCATCGCGACGCAGAACGTGATCGAGCGGGAGCTCGCGAAGGAGGGGCTGTCGCGGCACCAGATCGGTCGCGAGGCATTCGTGGCGCTCACCTGGGAGTGGCTCGAGCGCTACGGCGGGATCATCATGGGTCAGCTCCGCCGGCTCGGCGCCTCCGTGGACTACCGCCGCGAGCGCATGACGATGGACGAGGGATACGTCCGCGCCGTCCT
>Ga0126313_10002155_pt1 | contig 10844 bp, 7 predicted proteins | sample Plot105A_FD_89954 | JGI IMG/M metagenome (GOLD analysis project Ga0126313, IMG submission 89954) | Serpentine soil microbial communities from UC McLaughlin Reserve, CA, USA - Plot105A | ecosystem: Environmental > Terrestrial > Soil > Grasslands | place: USA: UC McLaughlin Reserve, Lake County... | reverse complement strand
TGGCTCTTCGCATGTACCCTGGTGCTAATGATGGCCGCCACTATGTTGTTGTCCACCCAGAGGGCCGAGGCCGACACGATTCACAACGTCGTCTCCCAGACGTGGCCAGCACCCCTCGTGCCTACGGCCGAGCAGATCGCCTACCACGAGGGCGGCGGCGTATTCTCGGACGGGTACTGTGGCTTCGGGCTCATCCCGTCCACCCAGGCCATCTACGGGCTCAACGCCTACGCTATGGACCCGTACTCCTGTTCCGCCGCGGCCTACCAGGTCTACCTCGACGCGGGCTGGGGCGCGTGGACGACCTACGGCTGGTACACCCCGGGAGCGGGTCAGACACCAGCCTACTAGTAAGCACCAAGAAGAAGCAGGCACCAGAGAAGACCCCCCTCAGAGCTACATTTTCTTCTGAGGGGGGTTTTCCCCTGCAGGTGCTCGAATCCAGGGACATCTCCAGAACATAGGGGAGACTCCACAGCGGACGCGGCAGGAATGCCGCGTCCGTTTCTTCTTGGTGGTAGCGTCTAGCGAGCCGCCACCTTGCGGGTTCCCGCCGATGGCCTTATCTCCCCCAGCTTGATCCCCTCTCCGCTGCACCTATCCTTCTTGCCCCCAACTCGGCGTACTCCCGGTCCACCTCCGCCCCCACGAAGAACGACCCAGTTCCTTGGCCGCCACTCCAGTCGTTGGAGACCTGCTGAAAGGGTCGGAATCACATCAGCCGAAAACGACGAGTCATCCACTTAAACCTCCTGGCCGGCTCGCAGGCGTTCATAGAACGCGCTCGTTTCGGGTGCCGGTGAGGAGCCTAGCTCCTCCTCTAGCAACTGTGCAAGCTCCTCGTAGTGCCTGAGCGCTCGTCCCCTTTCCCCCAAGTACGCCTGACTTCGCATAAGATCCCTGTGGGCCTCCTCGAAATATCGATCTTGAGTTATGGCCTTCCGGTAGGCTTCCGCCGCCTCGGCGTGGCGCTCCCGGGCGACGAGGAGCTCACCAAGCAGAAGCAAAGCTCCACCGTGAGCGCGCCTGAGCTCTTCTTGGCGCTCCATCGCCCAATCGCCTTGCGGCGCCAGGTCCTCCAGGAAGTCGCCCCCGTAAAGGTCGGCGGCCGCTCGCAGGTGGCGGATTGCTTGCTCTGGTGCCTCGTCTCGCAGCCTTTGAGCCTCGTCAAGGTCCCGCTCGTACGCTTCGACGTCGTAGTAGTAGGGAAGCGAGCCCCCGAAGGTGTAGCGACCCTTCCGGAAGGAGATCCATTCCTTTCCTCCCAGGGCGCGCCTGAGGCGGAAGACGGTATCGTGGAAGCTACTACGGAGCCGGGAGGTGGAGGCCTCGGGCCAGAGGGCGAGGCCTATCTGCTCCTTGGTTCGACCCTCGGGGTGCGATAGCAGGTAGTAGAGCAGTTCGCGGGGCTTCTGGATCCAGTCTGGGGAGTCGATGAGGTCGCCCTCCCTCTCTACGCGGGCCCTACCAAGGGCGAAGACGTGAAGCGCTGCTGTCCCTTCGGCGTCAGGAGGGGCGTCCTCTGGCCGCACGGCGGACCTGACCCCGGGTGTTCGGGGCCCTTCCTCATGACCCGACGACGTCGGTTCGTCCAGCACGTAATCGACGGCCTGCTCGAAGGACATCGCCCGTCCTTCGGCCCATGCCGTCTCGAAGGTCGCCTCGTCCAGCGCGGAGCGCACGCTGGCCAGATCTAGCTCGTAGTCGGAATTGGCAAGGTCGAACGCGGAGAGGGACACGCCCATCTGCTCCCTCAGGGTCTCGGCGGCCCCCCAAAGCCTCGCGGCCCTCACCGGGCTCACCCGCAGGGTGGCCAGTTTCGCCAGCCCCTCGGCGAAGTAGGGGGCGCCCAGCCTGTCTCCCAGTTCTCGCGTTATCCCGGCCCCTTCTTTGAAAAACATGGCCCCCCGCTCGAGGTTGCCCCGCCTCAGTTCGGTCATGCCCAATATGAAGAGGGCCATGGAGGCACTCCGGAGGTCGCCGAGCTTTCGGCACAGGGCCAAACTCTCTTCGAGCTGCGGCACCGCGGCGTCCAGGTCGCCCTGACCTATCGTGGCTGAAGACCTGACTATACCCAGGAAGGCGCGGGCAGGGTCGTCCAAGTCTACCTGCATCAGCGCGTCGGCTTCTCGAACGAAGGTCGGCAAGCGACCGCGGTAATCACCGTGCAATACGGCCCATCCAAGGTTGCCGAGTGCGAACGCGGCGCCCGAGCTGTCGCCGAGTTCTTCGTATAGGCTCATGGCCTCCTCGAGGGCCGCTATCGCCCGTTCGTAATCTTGCTGGAAGAGGAGGATGAAGCCGAGAGCTCCCAACGCCTTCGCCCTGAGGGCGGGGAACCCTCCGGAGTCCCTCTCCAGCGCCGTTTGCAACCATACCTTGCCTTCTTCGAAACGTTGCGCGGCCCAGAAGCGCCACAACGCGGCCGCGAGCCTGAGCCGCAACCGTGCGCGCCCTTCTCCTTCACCGGGCTCCAGGGACCATGCGTAAGCCTCCCTAAGGTTCGCAAACTCTGTCCGCAGCCGCTGGTGCCAGAGTCCCTGATCCGCCCCCAGAAGCTGGGGTTCGGCCGTCTCGGCGAGAGCCAGATAGTGCTCGGCGTGTCGGCAGCGGGTCTCCTCGGCCTCGGCGTCCTCCTCGAGGCGTTCCAGGGCGTACTGCCTGACCGGCTCCAGCATACCGTAGCGCGCCTCGCCGCCCCGCTGCGCCACCGTGACCAGCGACTTGTCGATCAGGCTCGCGAGCAAGTCCAGGACCCCCTCTGGCCCGATGCCCTCCCCGGCGCAAACCGCCTCTGCCGCCTCCAAGACGAACCCACCGGCGAATACCGAGAGCCTCCGAAAGAGGGCGCGCTCGTGCTCGCTCAAGAGCTCGTAGCTCCAGTCTATGGCGGTCCTGAGCGTCCTCTGGCGCGGTTCTGCCGTGCGGCTGCCCCCTGTGAGCAGGCCGAGCGAGTCTTCGAGGCGGGATGAGATCTGCTCGACCGAGAGCACTCTCGTCCTCGCTGCCGCGAGCTCTATGGCCAGCGGCATCCCGTCCAAAGCACGGCACAGCCTTACGATCTCAGGGACGTTGCGCTCGGTCAACTCGAAGCTTGAGTTGGCTGCCTTCGCCCGCTCGGCGAAGAGGGCCACGGCCTCGTAGCGCCCCACGTCCCTGAGGGACGGCGGTTGCGCGGGGTCGGGGAGCAGGAGGGGGGGGACGAGGTAGGCACTCTCCCCCTCGACTCTCAGTGCCTCACGGCTGGTCGCGAGGAGGCGCAGGCCCGGGCAGGAGCGTAGCAGCGCACCGACGAGGGATGCCGAAGCGTCCACGAGGTGCTCACAGTTGTCCAGAATAAGGAGCGTTTCACGGGCTTTCAAGTGCTCGACGAGCGCTACGGCCGGGGAGAGACCGGGCGCCTCTCGCACGCCCAAAGCCTGCGCCACCGCTTGTGGCACTAGGTCCGGGTCGGAGAGCGGGGCGAACTCCACCCACCACGCTCCGTCCCTGAACTCCTCGACAATGTCCTGCGCTACCGCCAGTGCCAACCGCGTCTTACCCGCCCCTCCGGGGCCGGTGAGGGTAAGCAGGCGCGTCTGGCCGACCAACCTTTCGAGTTCGGCTATCTCACGTTCGCGACCAACGAAGGTCGAGAGCTCGTGCGGCAGGTAATGAGGCGTATCTTCCGGGTATAGGGGCGTGGGTTTTGTTCTGGTGGCAGGCTCTGCGGACCGGAGTCTCAGAGGGCCATCGCCCGCGGAGAAGCCCGCGGTGCTGCCGTTCTCCGCGCTGGTGGGTGGTGTCATCGTCCTCTCCTCATAGCCGTAATTGTAGTCGTCGACGAAGGATGTAGGAACTCCACCCCAATGCGGGCATCGTCATGCTCGCAGGAGCTTCGCTTCTGCAGCCAACTGCTCCTACCGCCTTGACCCGAGCACACGCAAGCCGGGACAACGTCGAGGGTGACGTTCCGAGCGGATATCGGGGCGGAGAGCGAAATGGATCTGGGCGTGGTGCTCTAGCCACGCCGAAGAGACTGGTGCCCACAAATGCGAGAAACTCAAGCTACCCCAGCGCTTGCCCGGAACCTCGCGGATCAAGTGGGAGGCCACCATTGTTGCCGTGTTGCGTTGTAGCTTTGCTGAGCGTGGACTCCAGAGAACGCACCTTCTGTGCGCTCAGGCCGACGAGCCGGTATTCTGCGGCCTCTATCGCGCACGGAGCACGCGGCGAAACTCGCGAGATCGCGTCGTCTCGAAGGCAGCCAGCGCGCACATTAGCCCCGCGAGGATGGCCAGTATGCTCAGGGAGGGCACAGATACCGCCACGGGGATGAGAGCACAGCAGAGGACCATCACCACCATCCGGGGCACGCTCACGCTGCCGACCTCGCGCAACTTGAAGGCGTTGTGCCCGAGAAGATTAAGTGCGACGCCACCGCACATCGCCACCGCCGGGACGATCGCTAAAGGGTCTCCGACGTGGGCCAGGGTCTGCTTGACGCCGAGGGCGACGAAGATTATGCCGGCCACCATCGGCAGGTGCAGGTAGCTGTAGGAGTCGTGCGCCAATCTCGCCCGCTCTCCTCCCTCTGCCCTGGAAAGCCTCCGTTCGGCGGCGAGCATGACGAGGTCGAAGTACGCCCACCACAGACCGGGGGCCAGCGCGACCCTGAGTACGGCGGCGACGATGACCCCCGCCCCGATCGCCAGTCCCGAGACCCCGACACCAACCGCCATCTCCGAGAGCGGTGTCGATCGTTCGGAAGTGGCAAGGTGGTTTCTGTAGTTCACAATTAGCAACTCTGGGCATGCGAGTCGAGGCTATACGCTCGGGTACGAATCCGTGCAGCACCACAAGCCGTGATGCTTTCGGTGGAGTGCTAGACCCGAGCTAGGAGTCTCTCGAAGCCCTAGAGGATCGAAGGTATGCCAGAATTATGAATCTGACTTCTGAGGACAGCCTCATGACGAAGTTCCGAGAACGATCCTTCTAGAAGTTCAGACGAACAAAAGAGGACTCTCAGCGTGAGCCATCTCCGATGTGGACCTGACGAAATGAGCGAAATAGTCAATTCTGGCGACGCATCGAGGTCCTTCAGATAACGCCCCGTTAACGCCCTCCCCTTACGCTGGACCATGTAAGGAAGCCCAGGAGCGCATCAGCACAAGCGGGACGATCGTATGACTATACATATCCATAGACTGGCACGCCGCCTCCGGCCGCTTGGCGCCATGTTTGCCCTGCTGGGCGTGCTGGTACTTTGCGTGTTCGGGCCGGTTGGTCTTGGAAGCGAAGTTTCAAGGGTATGACAGATGGTCAGGCTCTTGGTTAAGGGTGTCGAACTCCTCTTCTGGGTGGCTGCCGCTCTTGAGGTAGTCGTGCTGAACTTGCTTAACGTACCGTTAGTCGCTTCTTTACTGATGTTGACGGTGGTGGCATCTTCTGGTGCGTTAGTTCGGTATGGGTTCCGGTACAGTACGATGGGGAGTATCCAGGGAGGACGCCTATCGGATGGGGACCTGTTGTATGCACTTGGTCATTCGATCATATTTCTCTTCCTGACCTTCGATTACATTGCCGTCGTCTACTAGCTCTCGCTGTCCGTACGGCGATCGTATTCTTGCCAAACCACAAATCGAGGAGTACTCAGGTTTCGTGTGATGCTCACGGAAAATGGCACTCGGCAGGTAGGATTGACCAGAGCTTGGAAAAAGTAAGTGCCTTTCACGAACTTCGGCCCGGCGGCATTCCAAGACGTTCGTTCTCGTGCATCACGAAGCGACTCTATTGCGCTAGTCCTCCGCGCCACTCCGCTCGCCTTTGGGCCATTCCTCGTACTTCCTGCCATCGGGCATGATGGCACCCTTCAGAGAGCTAGATTGCCCGTCCAGTTACTCTGCGCTCTTCCCCGTGACGCCCGAGAGGTTGGCATCTTTCAGAACGGTGCCACCCAGGCGAGCGACTTGTCGCTGCTCAGGTCGGGCACGGGCGCCGAGGCGTAGGTCCGGGCATCGCCGGGGCTAGAAATTGCTCCATAATCGCACAATCTTCCTCCGATCATGCTACGGCACCTAGTCGCGCCGGGGGTCTAGTGCTTCCGGGAGCGCCTGGATGACGTCGCCCGCCACGGTGTGATCCCTGCCGACGTGCATTGCGGCCAGATCCCCGGCGTCGGACCGCGCCAGCACCGCCGCCGCGGCGGCCACGAACGGATCCATCCCCCGCGCCAGAAACGTCCCGACCAGCCCCGCCAACACGCTCCCGGTCCCGTTGGCTGCCAGGGCGCCGCTCGCGCCTGGCCCGAGGGCTACCGGGTTACCGCGCGCGGCGACGAGGCAGCCCTCGCCCTCCAATACGATCACGGCTCCCGTCCGATCGGCGAGAGCCCGCGCGGAGGCGAGCCGGCGCGCCCCGACCTCCTCCGGTGGAAGTCCAAGCAGACGCCCGATCCCGACCTCGTTCGAGATCAGGACCGTTGGACCGGGGCGCCCGGCGAACGACTCCGCAGAGGGGAATCCGGACAGACCGCCGGGTTCGATGACCATCGGAACCTTGACGGTGGACCCGACCGACCGCGAGAAGGCCTCCTCGGCGCCACCCGGGCCTGGCCCGAGCACGACCGCTCCGGCCTCGGGCGCGAGGTCGGCGATCGTCCGCACGCCCACCTCGACGTGGCGGCCGCCCTCTTCCTCCAGGCCGTGGATCAGGGCCCCAGGCAGGCGCAGATCCATGAAGGGAGCGACCGAGGCGGGGACGGCCACCCGTACGTAGCAGGTACCGGCGCGCATCGCGGCCTCCGCCGCGATAGCGAGGCCCCCGGTCGAGCCGCGTGCCCCGCCCACTACCACGACGGTGTCGCGCGGCGACGCGTAACGGGGACGGGCCGGCACCAGACGCAACACGCGCCGGGAGATCAGGCCAACGAGGCCGGCCTCCGGGGCGCCGCGCGGGATGCCGATGTCGATCACGCGCACCTCGCCCACGTGCCACGCACCGGGCGCTACGTACAGGCCGATCTTCGGGGCGTGGTTCGTGGTCGTGACTTCGGCGCGGATGGCCGGCCCCTCTACCTCGCCGGTTGCCGCGTTCACCCCGGACGGCACGTCCGCGGCGACCACCGGCGCGCCCGCGGCGTTGATCGCCGCGATAACCCCGACGAGAGGTTCGCGGACGACGCCCTCGAAACCCGTCCCGAGTAACGCGTCGACGATGGCACCCGAGCCCTCGAGTGCCGCCGGATCGAACGGGCGCGGTGGCGCCCCGGGCAGGCGGTCGAGGTTCGTCCGCGGCACGCCGGCAAGGCCGTCCAGCACGAGCGGGGCCATCACGTCGACCTCGTGCCCTGCTTCCCTGAGTAGACGGGCCGAGATCAGGCCGTCACCCCCGTTGTTGTCCGGCCCGACCACGACGCGGATGGGTCGCCCTCTGGCGACCTCGGCCGCGGCCGCCGCCAGCCCCGCTCCGGCCTTCTCAGCGAGCTCCAATTCCAGGATGCCACGCCGCTCCATCGCGAAGCGATCCGCCGCTCGCATCTCGTCAGGGTCGTAGAGTCCGTCGAGCCATCCGGGCAGGCGAGCCCGCGTCCGCTCCTCTTGCATGTTTTCCCCTCCCTTGACCGGCGTATGTTAGACACAACCCGGGGTGCGGGTCAACCTGGACCCCAACTTGCTCACCGATCCTCGGCCATGACGCGCAGGAGGATGGATACGATCATCGGCAAGGACCCGATCCCCCTCACGGCCGTGTTTAGGTACTTTATGGGCTCTCCGGCCAAGCCAGGGAACACGACCATGAGGGGACCTATCCAGAAGAAAGCACCCTTGATGCTATCTGCGCACCTCGCGTTGACGGGGTTCTGGGAAATAGCCAAGGACGAGGTATGCGCGTCGGGCAGGTCAAACCGACCGCGCTCTTTGGCCCATACGCCGATGGGTCTAATAGACCATTCACAATAACAGCCGCCGGGCGTACGATCGACTCGTCACCCGAACGAACGAAAGGGGCACTCTACATGTTGTTCGCAAGCCCAACCGCAAAGGTGGTAACCACCATCTGCGCCCTCGTCGGCACCGTCGCCCTGCTCGGAACGTTCTTCGTGACCTTGACGGGGGGGTCACCGTTCGTGGAGTTCGGGCTGGCCTTGGTGTTCTTCGCCATGTTCCTAGTGGGCTCCTACTGGTGGATGATCTTCGGGCCGGGGCGGGTCCTGTAGCAGTGGTGGGTCCTCCTCGCATGACACGTCGTACTCCCACGAGAGGTCCCCTCGGCGCGCGCGGGTTACTCGAGGGGGTGACGCGAGCCACGAAGGTCGTCATGACGAGGGCAGAACTGGGCGGCACGTTGTTCGGGGCAGCCGTAATAGGAGTACTCCTGGCATCCCGAGCAGAAGGGAACGAATCTTCCCCCCGTTCCTCCTAGACGAAGCGCGCTCGGGGTCGCGTGCATGGGGCCAATCTGCCCATTAGGTGAGCGAACCGGACGCGTGCTTGTTCACCTGGGTACGTAGAAGGTAGATTCCTCGAACTTCGCCCAAACAGCGTTCTGAGAAGTTCGCCAAGAATCTCGACTGAGGGTTACACTGCATGCAGCAAGGTTTGACCACCAAGAGGGCCGGAGTGTAGCAGCATCGGCCCTTCTTATTGCCCTTATTCACCGGAGTGCGTGGAAGGGTTATTTTCAGAAGTTCGGCGCTGCTCCGGTCCTAACACTTATGGGCGTGCCAGCCTCGCACCTGCTTCGCTGGCGTGTTATTCCGACTCCTTCATAATATGGAGCAGGTGTACTCTCCGGCACGGCGGTCTCTAGGCGAACGGACCGCGGCTATATGTCCTTCACCAACTGGCGCCCCGCCAGCGCTCTATCCGCCAAGGGCTGTTAGAGAAAGTGTCCGTGTGGGGGCCGGTCTGCTGCCGCACGTCCTCACGGCTCACGCGAGCCTGCTGGGCCAAACGGGCCTCAGGAGGGTCGTGCTCGTCCTGAGTGCGGAGCTCCTTGAGGCGCTCTCGGTTTGCCGCCATCTCCATCTGTAGGTAAACCGTCTCCATGTAAAACATCCGCTCGCTCCTTTTGCGCCCGTGTTCTCGTTCTCCTAATAGCACCCTACACGAGGATCGTCGCCTAATCGTTACGAGAGGCGTTACGAAAGCGGGTTATGAAAACGTCCCGTAACGATTTGCGAAAAGCGTGTTTTCGTCGCGAGCCTGTGGACCGGGACTGGGCGAAGTTCGCAGGTACGGAGTTCTAAGACGAGTGATGCATAACCGCTCAGACCAGTAGGTCGGCTAGTTGGCGCCGCGGTCGTCCGAGCTGCTCGTTGAGCCGCTGGCCACAGGTGTAGGCAGCGATCTTGGCTGCCGAGCGTGCCAAAAGACCTTGAAGCGTCTTGGCCCTGTGGCGCTCCAGGGTGAAGATGTCCTCGAGTTGGTCTATGAACCCTTCGATGAGCTACCGCTTTCCCGACGCCCAGCGACGGTCGGTTTTCGCCCACGCCCTCTTGGAGTTGTCCTTGGGAGTGGCCGCTACCAACGCTCCATAGAGATCCGACCAGCGTTGCCACTGAATGCCCGTAAAGCCCTTGGGTAGGCCAGGTAGGCATGGTGAGAGTCCTCGATGACGAGAAAGTCCCCTATGGGCCTCTCGTCGGAGGCTGCCTCCGCCAGTCCGAAGGCGCAGATCACGCCATCCGGAGCGAAGCGCCAGAAATCTCGCTCGCTTCAGAAGCGGGGCCACTGAGCGAGGATAGACAAGACGATGACCTCGGGGTCGGTAAGCAAGGCCGGACTACCGACTCTCGGCGGTTCCGAAGAGTGCTCGAGCTTCCACCAGTCGTCCAAGTGATTAATGAAGTAGACTTTTCGAGTGAGGAAGCCAGCACCAGGGCGCTTACAAAGCGAGCCTACTGCGATATAGAGATCGAGTCGAAGGACGAGTAGAGGACGAGATGTCCGGTTTCGAGAAGCAGGACACCTCGTAGGGCGGGGGATCCCATGCTGCGCATCTACGCTCGCATATTGGCGGCTGTGCTTGGTGTGATTGCTATAGTGGCCGCGAGACGTATGACAGGCACGGATCTGGGCGCAGGCGTACTGTATCTGTGCTCGGCGGCCGTATTCGCCTATTCGGGCTTTTCGCTGAGGAACGCCGCGACCATTCGAATTGTTGTGGCCGTGATGGGCTCGGTTTTCTTGCTCTCGGGGTTGCTGGTGGCTCTCGCGATGAGCATCCTGGGATTCCCCTTCGAAGGAAGGGGTTGGGTAGTAGGGCTGGCGCACGCTGCCTTTGGGGGATTGACGATGGCGTGCGCGGTGTTGTTGCCCTGCGATGACTAGGCTTTCTCCCGCTAGCACGGTATTTGATACCAATCGGTATCAGGCTGCACCGGACCGGCTCGCAGCGGCATTTCGAGAGTGCGTGGAAGGGTTATCTCAGAACTTCGCCCCGACGGAGTTGTGAGCAGTAGGATGGCCAGGATATGGCACGGATGATGCAACGGAGGCGATCTTTTGGCATCATGTCTACGAGCGACTCCGATCGCAGGGTAAGCGGGGAAGGGAAAGAAGATGCTCAGGGCACCACAGGTAGGACCCCCTCAGGGGGCTCAGGAGGCCATTCTACGGGTAGCGCCGGGCTTCGGGTGGTTCGGCCTTGGGGTACTCGCTGCGGGCGCCACGGCCTGGGCGATCTTCTCGCGAACGGACAGGTCACCCTCCAACGGCCAGGAGCCCGACGGCCAGGAGCCAGACGTGGTTCTGGACGTCCCCGAGCTGGAGGTCGACAGGATAACCCTGGAGGTCCGCGACCTAAGGGCCCACGTCTCCATCCTCGCCGAGCTCGCCAATCTGGTCAACATCTCGGTGGGC
>Ga0126313_10002154_pt1 | contig 10846 bp, 8 predicted proteins | sample Plot105A_FD_89954 | JGI IMG/M metagenome (GOLD analysis project Ga0126313, IMG submission 89954) | Serpentine soil microbial communities from UC McLaughlin Reserve, CA, USA - Plot105A | ecosystem: Environmental > Terrestrial > Soil > Grasslands | place: USA: UC McLaughlin Reserve, Lake County... | reverse complement strand
CGTCAAAATGATCGGCCAAAACGGTGCCGTGATCACCCAAAACAAACGCCTCCACATCAGAGGCTGCACACGCAAACACCGCCGCTGAACCAAACCGGGGGATCGGGACACAACGCGGCCGGCACAGGGGAGCCGGCCGCGTTGACGTTAACGCGACTCCAAGGGAAAGGCGTTCACGGTATAGGCCGCATGTGCGAGTTGCGCACAAAGGCAGCCGAGGCCGAGGGAGTCCGCTTTACGGTGCCTCTGCTGGTTGTGGCACCCGGCACCGACGCCGGCGCGATCCACCTCAGTCGCGCCAGCATCCCGACCCGCGCTCGTGTCCGTGCCGCTGCGCTACATGCACTCCCCGGTCGAGCTGTGCGAGCGCAAGGACGTGGCGAACGCCGCGAAGCTGATCGCGGCGTTCGCATTGCGACTCGGCACGGCTGGATTGAGCCGCTGCGCTGATCGAACCCGGCCGCACCGCGCCTATATTAGGGTTACGGTGATCCTGGTGGTGCCTGTTAGGGTTGCGGTGACGTTGGTTTCGGCGCCCGAGAGCGTCCCGGTGAAGCTCGCGCACGGGCTGGTGCCGCTAGGTTCGGCTCTTGTGACGGTTCCGCCGGAGATTGTGTAGGTTCCTATTGTCGAGGAGTTTTCTTTTCTGACGCTGCAGGTGATTCCAAAGAGGGGTTCCCTTATGGAATATTCAACGCCGATGATTATCCCGCTTTTTCCGGTTATGTTTGGTAGCGTTCCGGTGAAGTCGCGGTACCTTACGTGCCAGGGAAGGCTGCCTCTGTTGATGGTGGTGCTACCCCTAGAGCACCTTAGGATGGTACCTTCGGTGATGTAGCCGATTAGCGAGCCGACGGTCTTTGTGAACGTTCTGGTGTGGAGCGAGCCGCTGATGCGTACTTCGCATTCTACGGTTCCGAAGCCGCCGGCGAAGTTCATCGTCCTCCATAGGACGGTGTTGGTTTGTGAGGAGCTTGAGAGCTTCCCGGCGGATGCTGAAGAGACAAGCGCGCCGAGGAGCACGCTGGCCCCCACGACAGCGAGGAGGAGCTTGCTGAGCTTCATATGAACTTCCCTTCCGAGCAGGTGAATGACAGATGAATATGCGCACGCGGAGCGTGCGAGCACCTAGCTTTAAGGACCCCTTCCTGCAGCATGGCAATGATGTCGACGAGCCGCCTGGACGAGCCGTCGGCCAACCCCAGGGTAGGTTCGCAGCAAACCGCTGGCAAGTACATCAGTTTGCGAGTTACCAGTCTTAGCGGAGGGCCACTTGGGCGATAGAAAGAAAACCCGGCGGCTCGTTGTCATGCTTAGTGAGAGCCGCACGAGCGGGGCTCCTCTGTCCGGTAAACGTGACAGAACGCCTACTGCGAGAAGGACGGCGCTACGCGGGCGGCGCCGACCTCAGTCACAGCTACTTCTCCTTCTACAGTGCACCGCTCCTACCATGCGGCGAATGCGGGTAAGCGCCCTGGAGCCGGCTGCAGCCTGGTGCGGGAGCGTCTGTTCCACGCTACTTCGGCGTCGGGAACTGCGCGCGCATCATCGCGTCCCACATACGGTCCGGCATCAGTCGGCGCGACGGGATCGACAGCTTCGCCGACGGCGTGATCGTCACGCGCGTCGGGGCGCGGCGTTTGGTGATCGACTTCTCAATCACCTTCGCGACGCGGTCTGGGCCGGCGCCCAGATGGCGCAGCGGACCATCGTAGGCGCCCGCTGTCGCAGCACCCACCGTCGCGTTGAACTTCGCGTACGGGTCCGTGCCGGCGGCAGCTGCAACCGCCGCATTGCCGACACTCGGGCCGTCGACCTCGCTCATGCTCGCGACGGCCGCGTTGCCGAACTCGGTCGTGATGAGGCCGGGCTCCAGCAGGATCACGTCGATCCCGAAGCCACGCACCTCAAAGCGCAGCGCGTCGCTGACGGCCTCCAGCGCGTGCTTGGTGGCGTGGTACCAGCCGCCGCCGGGAAAGACGAGCTTGCCACCCATCGACCCCAGGTTCACGATCTTGCCCCAGCGCTGGTCGCGCATCCGAGGCAGCACAAGTTGGGTGAGGCGTGCGAGCCCGAACACGTTCGTCTCGAACTGTCTGCGCACCGCCTCCATCGACACCGTCTCGATCGCGCCGCTCTGCGAGTAACCCGCATTGTTGATCAGCACGCCAACCGCGCCATGCGTCTCCTCGACCGCGCGCACCGCCGCGACCATCGAGTCCTCGCCGGTCACATCCAGAGCCATCGTGCGACACCCCGCCGCCTCCAGGTCCGCAATGGACTCCTGTCGCCGCGCCGTCGCATAGACGGTCCAGCCACCCGCAGCAAGCCGCCGCGCCGTCGCTTGGCCGATGCCCGACGAGCACCCCGTAATCAGCACAGCTTTCGAGACATCTCCCATGGTTCTGGACCCTACCGCGTTGGACTGGCTGTCGAGCCAACTGGTACGCCGGGTCCAGGCTGCCCCGGCCTGGCGGTACGCCGGGCTGCCGGTACGTCCCGCTGGAGAGGCCGGTCTTGGAGCCGCGCGAAGCCCCGCCACGATTCCGGGATCCGCGGGAGCCTCTCCAGCAGGACGACCGGCACCCGGCTGATCGAGCGTTCGCCGAGCCCACATCCAGCCATGAGTGAGCTGCCGTTCAGCGCGGCCGGATCAGCCGCGGCCGGTGGTCTCGTCCGGTGAGGCTCCTGCGGATCCCACCAGCGAGGAGCGGCAAGCGGCGAAACCAAGACCGGCCTCATCCGGACGAGAGCCACCGGCCGCAAGGCGTACCGGCAACGCCCAGAACAGGCCCTACGAACGAACCAGTCTCTTGTACTGAATGCGGTGAGGCCGATCCGCCTCGGCACCCAGCCGCTCATGCCGCTCCGTCTCATACGCCTCGAAGTTGCCCTCGAACCACCGCACCTGCGAGTCGCCCTCGAACGCCAAGACATGCGTCGCAATGCGGTCAAGGAACCAGCGATCGTGGGAGATCACCACAGCGCAGCCGGGGAACGCCAGCAGCGCCTCCTCCAAAGCCCGCAGCGTGTCCACGTCCAGGTCGTTCGTCGGCTCGTCCAGCAGCAGCACGTTGCCGCCCGACCGCAGCAGCTTCGCCAGATGAACGCGGTTGCGCTCGCCGCCGGAGAGCTTGCCGACCTTCACCTGCTGATCGGTTCCCTTGAAGTTGAATCCACTCACATAGGCGCGCGAGGACATCTTGCGCTCGCCGACCATGATCTGGTCGTCGCCGCCGGAGATCTCCTCCCAGACGGACTTGTCCGGATCCAACGCGTCACGCGACTGGTCCACGTACGCCAGGTCGACCGTCTCACCCAGCTTCAGCGACCCGGCGTCCGGCTGCTCCTGCTCGGTCAGCATGCGGAACAGGGTCGTCTTGCCGGCGCCGTTCGGGCCGATCACGCCGACGATCCCGGACCGCGGCAGCTTGAACGTCAGATCCTCGATCAGCAGCTTCTCCCCGTAGCCCTTGCGCAGCCCCTCGGCTTCGATCACGACCTCGCCGAGCCGCGGACCGGGGGGGATGTGGATCTGCACCTGGTCGAGCTTGACGTTGCGCTCCTCGGCGAGGAGCTGCTCGTACGCGTTCAGGCGCGCCTTCGGCTTCGCCCGGCGGGCGGAGGCGTTCATCCGCACCCACTCCAGCTCCTTGGAGATCGTGCGTCTGCGTGCCTTGTCGGAGCGCTCCTCCTGCTCCAGACGCTCCTGCTTCTGCACGAGCCAGCCGGAGTAGTTGCCCTCGTAGGGGATCCCGCGCCCGCGGTCGAGCTCGAGGATCCAGCTGGCGACGTTGTCGAGGAAGTAGCGATCGTGGGTGATCGCGACGATCGTCCCTCTGTAGTCGTGCAGATGCGTCTCCAGCCACGCGACCGACTCGGCGTCGAGATGGTTCGTCGGCTCGTCGAGCAGCAGCAGGTCGGGCGCCCGCAGCAGCAGCCGGCACAAAGCGACTCGGCGCCGCTCGCCGCCTGACAGCTTCGACACGTCCGCGTCACCCGGCGGCAGCCGCAGCGCGTCCATTGCGGTGTCGAGCATCGTGTCGAGGTTCCACGCGTCGGCCGCGTCGATCTGCTCCTGCAGCCGTGCGAACTCGTCGGCCGTCTCGTCGGAGTAGTTCATCGACAGCTCGTTGAAGCGGTCGAGCAGGCCGCGCAGCTCGGAGACGCCGTCCTCGACGTTGCCGCGCACGTCCTTGGTCTCGTCCAGCGCAGGCTCCTGCTCCAGCATCCCGACGCTCGCACCGGGCGCGAGCTGCGCCGTGCCGCGGTACTCCGTGTCGGTCCCGGCCATGATCCGCAGCAGCGTCGACTTGCCGGCGCCGTTGTAGCCCAGCACGCCGATCTTCGCGCCCGGGTAGAAGGACAGCGAGACCTCTCTCAGGACCTCCTTGTCGGGCGGGAACGACCGCGACAGGTGGTGCATCGTGAAGATGTACTGGGCCGACATCGACCGGGGAGGATAGCCACCCCGGCCTCGCCGCCATCGCTACCCTCAGACGGTCATGCCGACGGTGTTCGACATCGAGCAAGGGATCCTGCTGCTGGAGCTTGAGCCACCCTTCGACAAGCGGGCGGTCCAGCTCGCGCGTCGCAAGATGGCGAAGCGCTGGCATCCGGACATCGCGCCGCCCGGGCGCCAGCACGAGCACCAGCGCCACCTGCAGGCGATCAACGAGGCGGCGGATCAGTTGGAGCAGCTCGCGGAGACGAGCCGCGGCGGCAAGGTCTCCGGCAACGCGGTCAAAGTCGCCGCGGCGGCTGCCCGCAAGCGCCGCGCCGAGGAGGGTGCGCGCGCCTACGCCGAGCAGCAGCGTCAACGAGAGACACAAGAGGAGCAGGCGAGACACGACCCCTTCGGCTCGCGCATGCCTGACCACTCGGTCGTGCACCGCTACGCGCGCTGCAACGCCTACCCCGAGTGGGGCGTCGGCAGCGTCACCGGCATCTACTTCTCCGGCGAGGGCGACGACACGCAGCAGTGGGCGCGCGTGAGGTTCCAGCACGGGATCCGCACGATCCCCGCCGGCACGCTGCACTTCGTCGACTTCTCCAAGCCGGACCCGGCGGCCGACCGCGTCGAGCGCTTCATGACCGCCGCACGCCACGCGCTCGCCGAGGGGGATCCGGTGCTCGCCGCCCAGCGCCTCATCTACGCGCGCGACGCGGATCCGCGCAACCCCGTCGTGCTGCGCCAGCTCACGGTCGCCTTCTGGCAGGCGGGGAATCTCGCCGCCGCCGGCCGCGCCGTGCGCGACTGGGCGCGTGCCGAGCCCGACCGCCCGACGCCGCACCGCTTCGCCGCGCGCATCTACGAGGACATGCGCGCGTACGACCTCGCGCGCGACGCCGCCCTGCGCGAGACCGTCACCGCCCCGACCGACGCGTCCGCCTGGGAACGGCTCGGCCGCCTGCGGCTGCGGCTCGGCGACCGGCCCGGGGCGCAGCAGGCGCTGGAGCACGCACGTGGGCTCGCGCCGACCGTGGAGGGCCTGCTGGACCTCGCGCTGGTGCATCAGCTCTCCGGCGACATCGGCGCCGAGGTGACCGCCTGCGAGGCGGCGACGCTGCTGGCGCCCGAGTCGCCGATCGCCTGGTCCCGCTATGCCCACGCGCTTGCACGCACTGACCGCGTCAGTGACGCGATCGAGGCGTGCGAGCACGCGCTCACGCTCGGGCGCGACCCCGAGGTGCTGTCGCTGCTGGGCGGGCTGCGCGAGCGGGCGCCGCGGGTCCTGCCCGCCGAGAGCGTCGCGTCGTGAGAGGGGCGACGGTCGAGCGTCTTGCGGAGACGGTCTCCTCTAGACTCCAGCGAGGTTTGGAAGGGTTCGCGAAGCGGGCTCGCCGGCCACAATGCGCGAGTAGCTCAATTGGTAGAGCACCGGCCTTCTAAGCCGATGGTTGCGGGTTCGAGCCCCGTCTCGCGCGCTGACCACCACGGGTCGAGGGGAGCCGGAAATGGGTGACGGCGCCGAGGCGTCGCCGCTGCGGGCGGACAATCTGCTGGACGCGGTCGAGGCGACGCTGCGTGCGGTCGATGGCGACGCCTTCCGCGTCGTGCCGATCCTCAGACAACAGGACCCCGCCGACGTCGCCGCGATCACGCGCGACCGCGAGCTGGCGCCGCAGGCGCTCGAAGCGCTCGGCGCCGACTCGGCGGTCGCCTCGGTCGAGCAGGAGCAGCAGCGCTTCCTCATGCGCTTCACGGACGAGCGGATCGCCGCGACCGGCGCCGGCCTCGAGGCGGGCCGCCTCACCGGCATGGGCACGGACGACCTGCTCGCCGGCACCCGCGCGATCGTCGACTTCTGCGACCCGAACGCGACGAAGGCCCTGCACGTCGGCCACCTGCGCAACATCGCGCTCGGGCAGGCGGTCACGAGCGCGCTGCGCGCCGCGGGGGCGCACGTCGAGCGCCAGAGCCACATCGGCGATGCCGGGCGCTCGATGGGCGAGGCGATGGCGGGCTGGGAGCGTTACGCGGCCCCGAAGACACCCGCGGACGCCGGCGTCAAGAGCGACCAGTTCGTCGGCGAGCTGTACGCCCGCTACGCGCGCGAGGAGGCGCCGGTGGGGGAGGTCGCCGACGAGGACGCTCCCGTCGCGCGCGACCTGCACCAGATCGACGACGACGCCCAGCGGCTGCTGAGCGGCGTCGAGCAGGGCGATCCGCAGGCGCTGGCGGTCTGGCGGCGCGTGCGCGACTGGGCGGTCGAGGGGCAGAACGAGACGCTCGCGCGGCTCGGCGTCCACTTCGAGCGGGTCCTCTACGACTCCGATCGCACCGCGCGCACGCAGGAGGTCGCGCGGCTGGGCGTCGAGCGCTGCACGTTCGTCAGAGAGCCGCGCGGCACGATCGCCTACATGACTGGCGACGACAACTATCCCGTGATGCCGCTCACGCGCGCCGACGGTTTCCCGACGCACCACCTGCGGGTGGTCGCAATGTGGCGCGACATGATGCTTGGCGAGCCCACGGGCACGGACCTGATCCACCTCTCGGGCGACGAGTGGAAGGCCCACGTCATCTACACGGAGCAACTGCTCGCGGAGCTGGAGCCGGGCCGGCGCGTGCTCCCCAGCACGCACGTCGTCCACGGCATGGTTTCCTCGGAGGTGGATGGCGAGCTGAGCAGCTCGAAGGGCACCGCACAGCTCGTCGACGTGCTGCTCGACGAGCTGGCCGCGCGGCCGGAGGTTCGGGCGCTGGCGCGCGAGGACGTCCCGCTGCTCGCCGCCGACGACCTCGTCACGATCGCGGTGCTCGGCTTCTGCCTCGACAAGCCGGTCCACAAGGGGCTCGTGATGCCACCGGTGGAGGGCTTCCTCGACCCGGAGCACAACACCGGCTGGCGCCTCGCGCTGGCGTGGGCGAAGGCGTGGGATCCCGTCAACGACGGAGCCGCCGACCCGGCGCCGGAGGACTCCGACTACCGCCACATCGTGCTGCAGTCCCAGCTCCACCGCCGCAACCTGGCGGTCGCGCTGGAGGGACTCGACCTGCTCAAGTACGTCCGCTACGTCGGGCACCTGAGCGAGTGGTACCTGGCGACACCCGATTCGCCGCGCGTCGGGCGCGTGATGCGTGCGATCCTCGTCAGCGGCTTGGGCGCGCTCGGGCTTGTGCGCGCCGGCGCGGATGCCGCTCGCGCGGAAGCGCTGCGCCGCGCCGACACGGCACCGCCGGCCGGAATCCGTTAGGAAGCTCGCGACATGACAGACGAGAAGACAGCCCCGACCGCCAAGAACGTCCTCAATGAGGTCGATACCTACGGCCCTGCGTTCATGCGCGTCGCCGCTGCACTGGGCAGCTACGACACGACCGCAGAGGATGCCGCCGCGATGGTGAAGCTTCTGGGCCTTGAGCCCGGAACGACGATCGTCGACGCGGGCTGCGGCTTCGGGCGCTTCTGCGCCGCCCTCCAGGCGCTCGGGATGGAGACGACCGGCATCGACATCTCGCCGGCCGCGCTCGCCGAGGCGCAGCGGCGCTCGCCCGGGCCGCGCTACTTGCTGCATGACCTCACGCAGCCGCTGCCGGCCGACCTGGGCCAGTTCGATGTGCTCGTCAACGTGTACTCGTCCTACGGCTACGGCGCGACGGAGGCGGAGGACCTCGCGATGCTGCGCGTCTTCCACGGGCTGGTGAAGCCGGGCGGCTGGATCGTGATGCAGCTCTCGGACCTCGAGCGCTCGCGCTTCCGGCTGAGAACGGACGAGGGCGTCGTCGTGCGCGAGACGAACGGCGTGATCGAGACGCTCGACGTCGACTTCACCACCGGCAGACTGCACGTCAGATACGAGCTCGGCGACGACGTCGTGCACTCGCGCATCCGCATGTACGAGAGAGCCGACCTGATGGCCATGTTCGCCGAGGTCGGCTTCATCGACATACAGGGCTACGGTGACTTCGCCGGCGGGCCGAAGCGGCCGGAAGACCGGCTCGTGCTGGTGGCGAGAGCATGAGCGAGGGGCGCCGCACTGCCGTCGTCGTCGACGCCTATTCGACCGGCGCGAGACTCGCGCCGCGCTTCGCCGCTGCCGGCCTCGACGTCGTGCATGTGCAGTCAAACCCGAACGAGTCGCCCTTCTACATCGACCGGCTGCGGCGCGAGGACTTCGTCGAGAACGTCGTCCACCGCGGGGACCTCGACGCGACTGCGGCTGCTGTGGCAGCCCACGACCCGGCGTTCGTGGTCGTCGGCTCCGAGCCGGGCGTGCTGTTGAGCGACGCGCTGAGCGAGCGGCTGGGGCTGCCGTCGAACGGCAGCGCGGGGAGCCGCGCGCGGCGCGACAAGCACGAGATGGCGAACGCGCTGCGGCGCGCGGGCCTGCGCGCCGTCGAGGAGCTGAAGACCGGCGACGCCGAGGAGGCCGTCGCGTGGGCGTCGGGGCGCGGCGACTGGCCGGTCGTCGTCAAGCCGCTCGACTCCGCCGGCACCGACGGCGTGTCGCTGTGCGAGACGCCCGACGCGATCCGCGCGGCCTTCGCCGACGTGCTGGGTCGTCCCAACGCGCTGCAGGGCTCCAACGAGCAGCTGCTCGTGCAGGAGCTGCTGCGCGGGACGCAGCTCTTCACCGATTCGATCTCCTGGGACGGCGTCCACCACGTGTCCGAGGTCTGGCGCGACACGAAGCGGCGCATCGCGGGCAACCTCGCCTACGACTTCGAGGAGCTGCTCGACGCGCGCGGCGAGCAGCAGGATCAGGTCGTCCCGTATGTGCACGCGGTGCTCGACGCGCTCGGCGTTCGCTTCGGCCCGGCGCACACCGAGGTGATGCTGACGGCCGCCGGGCCGGTGCTGGTTGAGTGCGGCGCGCGCCTGCACGGCTCGATCCGCGACGACGTGATCGACCGCTGCACGCCCTCACACGTCACCGTGACGGTCGACGCCTACCTCGACCCGGAGAGCGTGCGCCGCCGCGCCGTCCAGCCGTACGAGCTGAGAGCCGCGTCGCGCTGCGTGATGCTGATCTCTCACCAAGCAGGCCGCGTCGTCTCCGACGCCGGCATGCGCGCGGTCGAGGCGCTGCCGTCGTTCGCCGGCGCAATCGCGATGGCTGTGCCCGGCGACGAGATCACGCCGACCGTCGACCTCTTCTCCTGCCCGGGAATGATTTACCTCGTCGACCCTGATCGGGACGTGCTGCGGCGCGACTACGAGCGGTTGCGCGAGCTGGAGGAGACGGTCGGGCTGTTCGAGCTTGAGCCGTCGGCAGTCGGGGCCTGAGCGCTGCTGCGCGCCGCTCGTGCGCGGCCGCGGGTCTGGCGCTCGCCGTGGGCATCGAGGGGGAGGGGAGCGGCTGCGATTTGAGCGCGGCCGCGCGGATCTGTGTCGCCGGTGCACGCCGGACCCCCGGCGCTCGCGGCCTCCGCCCCGCGGCGGCTGACGCCCCGGCGACGCTGCTCGCTGTCCTGCCCTGATCTCGCTATACGAGGATAGGACCGGACGGTTCGAGCCTTGACGCTTGTTAGCCGGGCGCTGCCGGCGGCGCGAGGCGCGAGTTTGGTCTGCGAGGTCTCTGTTTCAGGGCCTCGCAGGCCAAAGCTCGGCGCCTCGTGCCTGCCACAAGCGCTTGAGCGACGCGGGAGCGGCCTACAGGTAAGCCAGCGACGTCGGCACGCCGCCGAGCTCGACGCGGATCTTTCGCAGCGTGGGCGCCAGGACGCTGTCCTCGCGCCAGCCATAGCGATCCAGCACCGCTTGCACCGTGGCGGCATCGTGCGAGGAGACGACGTCGCGCTCGAGCACGGCGCACATCTGGAGCATTCCCTCGACCACGCGCGAGGTCTCCCACGTGATCGCACCCTCGGCATCCACGTTGATGAAGCCGTTCTCCGCAAGGAAGCTCAGCTCGACGCAGCCCGCGCCGGCGTCGCCCCAGTTCCACGGCCCGCGGCGCAGGTAGTGCAACGCCTCGGCCAGATACACCGCGACCATGTCGTCGAGCGAGCAGCGGGCGTGCTGCAGCCACGTCGGCGTGAACGCCATCGCGCTGCCGAACGCGTCGGCTATCGCCTCCTGGAGCGAGTACCACGGCTCGTGGCCGACGTCCTTCGGGCCGAGCTTGCCGGCGCGCGGTGTCTGCACGGCGTGCGCGATGTCGTGGCCGCGCATCCAGGTGATCAGCACGTCGCGCACGTCGACGTCGTCGGCGGGCTTGTGACCCTTCAGCAGCGCCTCGCCGAGCGGCTTCGAGATGTGCTCGTAACGCAGCCCGTAGACGTTGCGGAAGAGGATCGTCTTGTTCGACTTCTCGCCGAAGCCCGCGCCCTCGTCCTCGGGGAGGAAGTAGCAGAAGTGCTTCGGGAAGGCGTTCGACTCGCCGCCCATCGTGATCAGAT
>Ga0126313_10002153_pt1 | contig 10847 bp, 7 predicted proteins | sample Plot105A_FD_89954 | JGI IMG/M metagenome (GOLD analysis project Ga0126313, IMG submission 89954) | Serpentine soil microbial communities from UC McLaughlin Reserve, CA, USA - Plot105A | ecosystem: Environmental > Terrestrial > Soil > Grasslands | place: USA: UC McLaughlin Reserve, Lake County... | reverse complement strand
GTTCCCGGCCACCGATCGATGATGTCGATCGTTCTTCTTTGACGATCAACGGACGCGATGGTAGTCCAGTGTATCGTTTTGTGATCGCTGAGCAAAACCCAATCATTAGAGGCTGCCAAGCACCAATATTGATCGGGTGACATATTGAGTACTTCTGGATTCTTTGATCTAAACTGTCGGTTATAAATGGTGAAATATAGAGCGTCCGGATCTTTTTTTCTGATTTCCGGGAGGCGAACCCTCGACCATGTCCGCTTGTAGTCAACAGCGGATAATTTTTGGGTCTTGAGCATCAATGTGATTTTGATCCTCGGCAAGCGCCACGAGTTGCCCAACCGCCGCGCGCTCAATGGTGGGGGATCTAAAGCGCACCGGGCACGAGACGGCACTGCTGTTCCCCGACGGTCGCTCGTCCGGGCACACCGGACCCGCTAATAAAATGTATGCAACGGCTGACGAGAGTATGGCTCGCATTTTTACCCCTGCATCAGGGTCGACAGAGCTTAACCGTAAGAATGGGCGCCCTATCCCTCGACTCGCTCAATGACGAAAATATCGCTGAGAGCGTAATGAAATACAGCGCGCTATCATTCAGGCGAAATTCCACCGCGAACTTCTCGTAATCTTGGGCATTCTCGCCTGTTCCAGGCGGCGCCACGTTGATCGACGGGAGCGGTGGTGTGAGGTCGAGAAGATTCACCCCCCGGCCGACCCTCTCGGGTTCACCGCCGGACCCGGCCCCCTTTTATTGGTGCCGAACCCTTTCCACTCTGCCGCCCGACAAGGTTACTTCGAATCCTTCGACCGGTTTTTTCCCCGCCCCAAACATCCGATCCCCATCCACCCTGAACGGACATGGGGCGTTCGGGGTATGTTTCACGTCAATTTCAAGGCTAGAGATGGTTAGAGCTTCAAGCCCGCCAGCGTCGTGCCGAAGCTCAAAAGAAGTGCGGGCGCCATATGGGAATACTTCTTCATTGCTGGGGGAAAGCTCTTCCAAAACCGGGAACTGTTCCAGAGGTTGTATCAATACGTCTCGAACTACCAGCTTGGACTTAGGAGGCCTAAGCTTGTCCAAGATTTTACTCCCGCTCTCGAGGCCGGTGGCGATGGCGCCGACGATCGCAAGCAGCAGCAAAATTATAACGCCAATTGGGTTGTTTTTGAACCAAGCCTGGATCTTGTCCCAGCGGGTTTTTGGATCTGTCATTTCGGCCCCTCCTGCATCACCAAGGAACGAACTTGGCGAGGGTCAGAGCGTGGTCAATTCCTTCCGATATGCATTGGCCGTAGGGTAGCTCCTTTGCCTAGCTGGGGCAACCTGCAGCGGCGTGTAGCCGGCCCCGTGAGACGATGACGAGGCGGCTGCTGTTCGGAATCGCAATCCACGTAAGTCTGATCGCTACCCCATCGAGTTCGTGGCGTTGAACTGCGGGGTGACCGAGACGAAGGAGACGCCATGCTTGTCGAAGAGTTCGACGAGCTTCGCGAAATCCGCCAGCGGAGCCCCCGTGGCGGGCGGCCGCGTCGCGCCGCGATCAACAAGCGCGAACGGCAGGGTGCCTGCTGTTCATCAACGGGCTGCACGACTATGCTAATGTCGTCTGCAGATTTCCACCTTTCGAGCGGCCCGTCGTTGGCGACCTGGTGGCGTTTCACGATCATGCCGACTGGCCCGGGGCCAAAGGCGCCGGTTGACGAACTGCTGGCGTCGGGGCGCTGGCGCATGGTCGGGTGCGCCCGCTCGCTGGTTCACCTGGCATGACCGGCCGGCGTTGCCGCGCCGTGGTGACCATGGCGCACAACGAGGCTGTGTTCCTGCCGATCTGGTGGAAGTACTATGCACGGTTCTTCGCACCGGAGGACATCTACATCATCGACCACGACACCACCGACGCCTCCACCTCGGGGCCCGGCTTCGTGCGTATCCCGGTCTCGCATCCGGTGGTGGACTGGGGCTGGCACCGCGACGTCCTGCAGGCCGAGCAGCACCGGCTGATCGCCCGTTACGACGTCGTGCTGTGCACCGACGTCGATGAGATCGTCGCACCCGATCCGCGAACCGGCGACCTGGGAGACTACATCGACCGCTTTGAAAGCGACTTCGTGAATTGCCGCGGCTACGAGATCCTGCACATGCGGGACTCGGAGCCGCCCCTGGATCTCGGCCGCCCGATCCTGCAGCAGCGTCGCCACTGGTACTTCAATCCGGCCTATTCAAAGCCGCTGCTGGCACGGGTGCCGATGTCCTGGCACGGCGGGCTACATGCGACCACCGACGGAGGGGTCAGAGAAGATCCCGGCCTTTACCTGATCCACCTGCATCGGATGGACTATGAGTTGTGCTTTGCACGGCACCAGCAGCGTACCGCACTGCCTTGGAACCAACGCGACCTTGATGAAGGGTGGGGCTATCAGAATCGGATCACTGATCCTGAGGCCTTCGCCTGGTGGTTCTACTACGACAGCAGCTCGGGCGTATCGGTCGAGGTGGAAACCATACCGGATTATTGGAGGTCGCTGATCTAGTGGTACAGGGATACCTGTTTCAGAAGGCGGACGTCCTAGGTTTGGGGTGGTGTCCGAGCGCCGCAAGCTCAACGTGAGGACGTGGATCATGCGTGCTCTTCGGAAGGTGAGCATAGTGCGCGTTGCACAGCACGAGCCGCGGAATCTTTAGCAGTAGAGACCACGCCGGGCTTGAGGCAATCGCGCGTAAGGTCTACCATGCCCGACTAACGAGAATTGCCTGGGCGCCAGCTCGCCTGCAGCAGAGTTCAAGCGGTAGTTTGTCTTTCGAATGCATTTTGTAAGAGCGTGACGGCAGGCCGCAGGTGCCGAGGCGCCGTCTTCCGCCTGAGCCTTGAGGCCGACAGCAATCCGTGTCTCGTCTGCACCACAGCCGAGATCACCGCCCGAGACGTGAGGTGAACGCTCCTTTCAAGGCGCCGGAGGTTCGATATGGTCGGGGGCAATGCTTTCGGACGCGTGACCGTCCCGCGATCGTCGGTGCTCATCGTCAGCGACGTGCTCCTGTACCGGCAAGGTCTGGCGAGTACGCTTGCCCGCGATGAACGGCTGCACGTGGTCGCAGCCGTGCGGGGCGACGCCGCGGTGGCGGCCCTTCATGCCTCCCCGGCGCGCGCGGTCCTGCTCGACATGTCGGGGCCCAATTCGCTGAACGTCGCGAGGCTGCTCCGTCGAGCCGCGCCAGAGCTGCGCATCATCGGCTTCGCCATCAGTGACGACGCGGCAGTGATCCAGTGCGCCGAGGCCGGCCTCGCCGGCTTTGTGGGATGCGACGGCTCGGTCGACGAGATCGTCGCGGCGGTCGAGCATTCCCTGCGGGGCGAGCTGGTCTGCTCGCCGCGCCAGGTTGCGCTGCTGCGCGACCGCCTGGCCGACCTCGCCATCGAGCGCTCCGTGGAGGGCTCCTCGTTGACTCGCCGCCAGCGCGAAATCGCGTGGCTCGTGGCCGACGGCCTTTCGAACAAGGAAATCGCGATCGGTCTCCGCATCGGCCCCGCGACCGTCAAGAACCACGTGCACAACATCCTGGATAAGCTTGGAGTCAAGCGCCGAAGCGCGGTCGCCGTCCATCTCGGCCGGGTCTCAGCCGCCGCGGGCGAGGCGGCATCGGGAGCCAGGTACACCCCGACCGAAGCGGCCCTTTAAAGCATGATCCCGAAAAGTGGCTACCGGTTTTCGGAAAGGATCATGCTCAAAGAAAGAGATAGAGCGGGATGACGACTCGACGAGAAGTCATCGCGCTCTAGCCCGGATCGAGGGCATCGGACGATTCCGGCACGCCTTGCCGGCGTCACACCGGCCTCACACCGGGCGGGCCTCGCCCACCGGACGGGTCAGGAGCCGCATGCTGTCGGCCGCGCCCGTCACGCTCCAGCCCTCACGCCCGACCAGCGCGTCCACGAAGTCGCGGACACCCGGATAATAGTCGCTATAATCATGAAAGAGCACGACGGCTTCTCGCGCCAGGAAAGCCTCGAAGCCGCGGAAGTCGCGTTCGACGTTGAGGCGGTCGTGCAGCCCGTCCACGAACAAGAGGTCGATCGATCGATCTTGGCCGACGTCCGGCCACGAGACCTCATAGGAGCGTGCGCGGACGGGATGGATCTGCTCGGTGAGGCCGACGGCAAGGATGTTGGCGAGGAAGCGCTCCTCGGTCGAGGCGCCGTGGTAGAGCTGCGCGTCCCCGGCGCCCACCGTGCCCTCGTGCGGGTCCAGCGCGAACAGCCGTGATTGCGGCGATAAGGCTCGGAGCGTGGATCCGAGCACCACGGTCGAGCGGCCCTGATAACTTCCGATCTCGACCAGGGTTCGGGGTGCGCCGCCGCAGGCGACGTGCGCGGCGCCCGCCATCAAAAGCTCCGCCTCGGCATCGGTCAACCACCCGCTGATCGACCGCATCGCGGCGAGGATCGCGAGGGGCCGGAACAGCACGGTCACGCGGCCGCCGTGAGGGCCTGGGCGGCGGCGGACGCCGCAGGGAGGCTCCGCTTCAGCATGCGCAGCGTGCCCGCCGCGACCTCCACCTCCCATGCCCCCTGGGCGAGCAGTTCGTCGACGTACGCCTGCACGCCCGGGAAGTAGTCGGCGTAGTCGTGAAAGGCGACACGGGCGTCGGGCGTAAGCCAGGCCTCGAACGCAGCCATGTCGCCGGCGACCGAGGCGAAGTCGTGCAGTCCGTCGATCACCAAGAGATCGATCGGCCGATCCCATGCGACCTCGCCCGCGGTCCCGGTTCTGGCGTCGATCCAAGGCTCGAGGCCGTGGCGCGCGACCATCTGATCGAAACGGATGCGGCAGGAGCTCCCGGCGGCGACGCCGCTGTCGCGCGCGCCCACCCGGCCGTCGAAACGATCGACGGCCGCCACGTTCGCCGCGATCGGCGCGGTCCGGGCCGCCGTGCCCAGGAGATACGTGGCCTTGCCGCAATGGCTCCCGACCTCCACGATCTGGCCCGCGGCGCCCGGCCGCGCGAGCGCCGCGCGCGCCGCGAGCAGCAGGGCCTCGCCCTCGTCGTCGCCCAGCCAGCCCTCGATCATCCGCATCTGCTCGATAAGCGGCCAGACCGCGCCGGCCTGCGGCGGCGGAGTCGGTGCCGGGGGATGGCTGCTGTAGCCGCCGTGGCGGTCGCGCACGCGGGCGCGCAGCGGATTGTCGAGCGCGCGCGGAACGGGGTGCATCCAGAACGCATCAGGGGTCTGCAGCGCGCGGTCGAGGTCGGCAACCTTCCAGGGCGTCTTGTACCGCACCCAATCGCCGCGGCACGGGTTGGCCCGCACGCCGAAGCCGAGCAAGGCGGCGAAGGTGGCGAAGAAGATCTCTTCCGTCGCCCAGATCTTCGACTGCGCCAGGATGGCCTGCAGCTTCTCGTCGCCGAACAGGGCGGCGACGGCGCGTCCCGCCTCCGCGCCGATGACGGTGGCCGGCCAGAACGTCCAATGGACGAACTTCTCCTCCCCGTCGGGGAATTGCGACAGCCAGGGCCGCCATAGGGCCAGCTCGCATTGCGCCGTCTGCGCGGGCGGCACGCGGGTCCTGGGCCCCTGCCTCGCCGGATCGCTGGAGAGCAGCACGCCGCGCGCGTTCGCGCCGAGGCTCGCGGCGAGATGCTGGGCGTAGCCCCGGCGCAGCATCAACTGATCGGAATCCACGATCGTCATCACGTCGTGATCCCGGCCCGCGAGGTGATCGATGCAGTCGAGCGCGAAGGCGTGGAGCCTGCCCCATTTCATCGCCCTGGCATTCGGCACGATCTCCACGCCCCAGCGCGGCCATGGCAGCCGCCGGTCGAGCAGCCGGCCATCGGCGCTGCCGTCGTACAGCAGGATGGGCGATCCCGGATCGAGATGGCGCAGGTTGCGGACGAGGTCGACGACGCACTCCGGCTTCTCGTGCACGAGGCAGGCGTTGACGTTGGCGACGGACGCGGCGCCCGCGGCCTCCCGGCCCTGGTCGGCCCCGGACAACACGCGCGCCCTGAGCGGAGCGGGGTCGCGGCGGCGCCACAGGCCGGCCTCGGTCCGCTTGGGACTGGTGTTGCCGGCGTGGACCCGCACCACCATGAAGTCGTTGTCCGGCATCGCCACGATCCGGCTCGCCGGCACGCCGAGCAGGAACCGCGTGTCCTCGCCGACCCGCAGCGCCGCGAACCGCCGCCGGCTCCAGAAGGCGCGCCGATAGGCGAAGGTGGCGCCATAGACCCAAGGCGTGCGGCCGCTATGCACGTAGTCCCAGGCCTCCGACATGTCGTCGCTGAGGAACGGAACGTGCGCCAGGCCGCAGATGACGGCTCCGCTCGAGTCCAAGGCCGCGACCTGCCGCGCGATGCGGTCGCGGCCGTGCCAGTCGTCGTCGTCCCAATGGACGATGATCTCGCCGCGCGCGAGCTCGCAGAGCCGATTGCGCTTCTCACCGAGAACCCGGCGCGGCGTCTCGCGATGGTAGCGGATGCGCGGATCGGCGGGAATGAGATCGCCGACGGGATCATCGCCGTCATCGAGGATGACGAGTTCGGCGTCGTCGCGGCCCTGCCCCAGGAACGCCGCGATCGCCTGCGGCACGAAGCGGCGGCGATCGGCGGTGGGCATTATGCAGGAGATGGGCGAAGGCACGACTTCAGACATATGGGATGGACTCCACGACGGCTTGGAGACTTCCGGTATCCGGCTCCCCGCGACCCCCCGTTCCGTTAGGAAGTGGTGCATTGCAGCGGATTGTAGCGCTTCCCCGGTGCTCCCGGTGCGGTGGTACACCCTCGTGGACGAGTACAGTGTAAGTCACGCGACGAAGGACAGGCTGTCCGATTGGACCGGGCACACCGGGGGGTGGGTCGCTGAATGAAACGGCGTTCGCCTGGAGATAAACATCCCCCCCGCGTGAGCGGACGCCCTCAGTTAAGCGTCGGAGATAACCTTCGATACCCCAGACCCGACCGCGGCTCTGCAAACCGCGATTCACATGGCCCGAGGCTAGCATCAGCCCGGCGCGAGCCTCATCCCCGAACCCCGGCCCCCACAAGTGGGCCCACTCGTAGCCCCGGACAAAGTGGCGGTGCGGTGAGGGAAGCGTTGCCGCCGATGGCATCGATGCGTTGTAATTGGGCGCTGTCACCCTAAGCATCGGTGGCAGGAGTTGGCCCCGGATAACCACATCCCGAATGCCCGCAGGGGTAACGCCAGCCTCACCCACATGCGCGACACCGCCCCTTCCTGCGGTCTCCCCGGGGACGGGTAGCCGCCAAGTATAGGTTGGATTGATGGTTCCCCGAGCGAACCACTGACCTTGCTCTTGATAGGGCTCCAGCCTGGTCAGACCGTAGCGGACGCGAATGGCACCGAGCACACCATTCAAGATGGAGGTCGTCACGCGGCCTCTTAGCCGCTGCGCGGCCGCGATCGCAGCCTCCCCAGCCAATCGCAGCCGCTCGGCGGGGTCGTGCGGCACGCCGGCCTGCGCGATGAACCTCCCCAGCTTCCGCGCCTGCTCGACGATCCACGCCACGACGCGGTCGAGGGCGGTGTCGACGGGCTTGCGGACCTTGTCGATCAGCTTGATCACCGCGTCCGAGACCTTGCCCAGTCCGGCAAACCGGGCGAGGAAGCTGATGACCAGCGTCAGCAGTCCGGCCATGGTCTTCTCGACCCGGTCCGCGGCCGGCGCGATCGCGCCGGCGGCGATCGCCGCGATGGAGTCGATGAAGCTCGCCGCCACCTGGGCGATCTGCTTCAGCCGCTCCACGAAGAACATGATCGTGTTGTAGATGGCGATGATGGCCTGGATGAATGCGCCGGCCGGGTTCAGCATCATCAGGAGCTTGGTGACGGCGGCCGTGACGATCTGGCTCTGCACGTACTCCATCACCTGATCGATCACCATCTGCTTGAGGTTGTTCAGCGACTCCAGGATCTTCTGCCACGCTGCGACGGGACCTTCCTTGACGAGGGTGACGACGATGTCGAAGCCCGTCTCCAGCGCCTTGACCACCGTCTCGTTGGTCGCCTTGACCAGCTTGGCACGCACGTTGGGATAGGTGAGGCCCATGACCGAGAGCGCGAACTTCAGCAGCTCGAGCAGGCTGAGACCCTTGGGGATGTAGAGGCCCACCCCGGCCATGGCGCCGGTGAGCCAGCCGATGAGCGAGTTCTGCAGGTGCGACAGGAACCGGTCCTTGAACTGCCGGAACCCCTGCATCGCGGCGCGCACCAGGGTGCGCACGAAGCGGATCGGATCCTTGATGATGGTGCGGAACGCGGCGCCGGCCTTGCGCAGATAAGGCACGATCGACGGGGCCACGACCTCGATGATGATCTGGAGGAGGTCCAGGACCGTGCCGCCGGCCCAGCTGATGAAGTCGCCGAGGAAGCTGGCGAAGGCGCGCCCGACCTTCGCGAACGCCCGGAACGGCAGCACGAGATCCATGATCTCGAGCGAGCGGAGCGTGTCCATGAAACGCGTCGGGATGGAGCGGACGAGCGCCATCAATCCGCCGAGCGCCGTCTGGAACCACTTCCACGCGCGGTCGATCGCGTTCGCCTTCTTGATGTTGGCCCAGATCTCCTCCTGGCCGATGAGCTTCATGAAGCCGCCGATCAGCGTGTCGGCGTTGCGGGGAACCGGCTCCCCCGTCACCGGATCCTCGCCGAGGACCGCCTTCAGGAGGTCGTAGCCCCGCGTGCCCTCGGCGAGGGCCGCGAGCGGCTTGAGGATCGCCTCGCGGATGAAGCGCAGGATGCCGGTGACCAAGCCCTTGCCGAAGCTGATCAGGCGGTCGACGGGCTCGGTGAATATGCGCTTCGCGCGGTCCCAGACGTCGCCCGGGCTGAAAAGGTCCGAGAAGCCGAGCGAGTCGAGGAAGCGCATCAGGGCGTCGCGGAACATGCTCCCGACCATGCCGAGCGTCGCGAACTGCTGCTCGATCCATGATCCGGCGCGATCGAAAACGCCGTAGCGGTCGAGCGCCTCGACGATCAGGCCGCCCCCCGGCAGGAACTCGACGATGGCGCGCAGGATGTTGGCGCCGCTGCGCTCGACCCGGCTCATGTTGATCGGGTTGACGCCGAGAATGATGGTCAGAAGCCTGTATCCGGGGATGTAGTTCGCCTTGTCGGCGATCCAGTCGAGCACTTCGCTGATCAGGCCGCGCTGCACCATGACGGGGTTGCGGGCCATGACCGTCGGGGCCGGATCGACTTCGCGCTGCACCGCCTCGCTTTGCTGGATGGTGTGGGTCAGCTCGTGCGCGATGAGCTCCATGCCGCGCGGCGAATTCGGATCGAACTGGCCGCTGTTGAAGAAGACGTGCCGCCCATAGGTGAAGGCACGGGCGCCGAGTCGGTTGGCGAGCGCCGCGGCGCGCGGGCCGGTGTGAATGCGTACGCCCGAGAAGTCCGTGCGGAAGCGCGGCTGCATGAACTCCGCGACATCCGCGGACAAGCGCTCTCCCCCGGTGAGCTCGGCCCGGATGGCAGCCTCGGTCTCGGGACCCGGCCTGGGCGCCGGGTCGGGCGCCGCGGCTCTGGGGCGTTGCGCCATCGGGGCGCGATGGATGCCGGACGCGGCGCGGCCGCCGCCTCCGCCGCGCAGGGCCGGACCCGGCATCGAGACGACGCGCCGGGCGGTGGCTTCCGCCTCCCGTTCGGCGCTGTCGCCGGGCCGGGAGACCGCCATGGCGCGCTGCACGCGCATGGGCGACGAGCCCCGGGACGAGCTGTCGGGCCGGCGCCGCGGTTCGGGAGGAGCGCGGCTCGACATCTCAGACCGCCACCGCGAGCTGCGACTTGAGCGGACAGTGGCCGCCGGCCTTGCGGTATTCCCGCCTGACCGCGGCGATCAGCTCGACCTTGCCCACCGGCAATCCGTCCTCGAGCGCAAGCAGCTTCGCATGCCGGGCCATGTTGCGGAGCTGGCCGCCCGAGAGCGCGCAGCGGCAGGCCACCTCCTGCACCAGCGCGTCGCTCGCGCGATGGTCGCCGAGCTCGCGCGCGAGAATCTGGTACCTTGCGACCTCGTCCGGCGCCCGGAACTGGATCACGACGTCCATGCGGCGCCCGAACGCCTTGTCGATGCGGTCGCCGGCGTTCGTGGTGACGAGCAGGATGCCTTCGAAGCTTTCGATCCGCTGAAGCAGGAAGTTGGTCTCGAGGTTGGCATAGCGGTCGTTGGCGTTGCCGACGTCGGTGCGCCTCGTCATCAGGGCATCGCCTTCGTCGAGCAGCAGGATGCAGTCGCGATCCTCGGCGGCGGCGAAGGCCCGGTCGAGATTCTTCTCCGTCTCGCCGATGTACTTGCTGATCGCCGCCGCCAGATCGATCCTGAACAGGACCTTGCCGAGGTCGGCCGCCAGGCGCCGGGCCGCGAGCGTCTTGCCGGCGCCGCTCGGGCCGACGAACAGCGCGCGGATGCCGGCCCCGCCCGCCTCGCCCGGGACCGCGAGCGCCTCCCGGTGGCGACAGCGCAGGGCGAGCGCCGCGAAATCCTCCGACGCGAGCTCGTCGAGGACGAGGAAATCGTGCGCGGCCGCCGGGACGCGCCGGGCGACGGTCTCCAGCCGGGGATCCTGTGCGTCCGAGAGGGCGGCCACGACGTCGGCGCGCGAGATGTCTTTCCGGCTCGACAGCACCGCCCGCGCCTCGCCGTCCCGCGCCGCCCGCGCGATCGCCCCGCTTGTCACGCGGAACTCGCGTGCGAGCGCCTCGGCGGTCTCGTCCCCCAAATCGCGGGACATTCGGCGCCACTGCCGCTGCCGCGCCGCTGGATCCGGGATCGGCAGGGGATTCGACGTCACGGTCCGGTTGACCGACACCGCCACGCCGCCGCAGTCG
>Ga0126313_10002152_pt1 | contig 10853 bp, 7 predicted proteins | sample Plot105A_FD_89954 | JGI IMG/M metagenome (GOLD analysis project Ga0126313, IMG submission 89954) | Serpentine soil microbial communities from UC McLaughlin Reserve, CA, USA - Plot105A | ecosystem: Environmental > Terrestrial > Soil > Grasslands | place: USA: UC McLaughlin Reserve, Lake County... | reverse complement strand
GCCCCCGACTCGAAAAGGGAGAGAATCCCTCTTCGGGAGATCCGTTCGGCGTAGAATCGCCCCGGGCGGGCTCACGGGACGTGAGCCAAACAGTGGCGGTGGAGATCAAGATCCTTGGCGGCGTCGATGCCTATGTCGACGGGCGATCGATTGCCTTGGGTGGCAGCAAGCAGCGAGCGGTGCTGGCGATGCTCGCCCTGCGGGCTAATCGGACCGTATCTGCGGACGAGCTGATCGACGGCCTCTGGGCTGACCGCCCGCCGGCCAGCGCGGCAAAGAACGTCCAGCTCTACGTATCGCGCCTGCGGAAGGCGCTAGCTGCCGCCGGCTCCGACCCTGAGGCGCGGATCGCCACCCGCGGTAGGGCCTACGAGCTGCAGCTTCCGGAGGACGCAGTCGACGCGGCTCGCTTCGAGCACCTCGTCGAGCGGGCCCGGCGTGAGGCCGAGCACGGAGTCGCCGCAGACGGAGCGGCCCGCGGCGCGCTGGAGCTGTGGCGCGGCGCCCCGCTGGCCGACGTCGCCGCCGAGCCGTTCGCGGCCCCCGAGATCCGCCGCCTCGAGGAGCTTCACCTGCGCGCGATCGAGCTCGAGATCGACGCCAAGCTCGAGGCGGGACGCCACGCCGAGGCGGTGGGCGGCCTCGAGGCGCTGATCGCCGAGCATCCCCTGCACGAGCGGTTCCACGCCCAGCGGATGCTGGCCCTGTACCGCGCCGGACGCCAGTCCGAGGCCATCGAGGCCTACCGCGACGCCCACCGAACCCTGCTCGCGGAGCTTGGGATGGAGCCGGGGGCGAAGCTGCGCGAACTGCAGGAGGCCATCCTCCGCCGTGACCCCGCCCTCGACCCACGCCCGCCGCCGGACCTGCCGCGCCAGCTCGAGGGCGGCTCCCCGCTGCTCGCCGGTCGAGACCGCGAGCTGCGGGGGCTGCGCAAGCGCTGGCATGAGGCCGAGGCGGAGCGCTCCCAGGTCGCCCTCGTCTGGGGTCCCGGCGGCATCGGCAAGACCCGGCTCGCTTCCGAGCTCGCCGCCGAGCTCCAGCGGGCGGGGACGGCGGTCATCTACGCCGCGGGCTCCGGGTCCCCCGACGCCACACTCGCGGCGATCCGCGCCGCCGCTGAGAACGAGCTCTCGACCCTGCTCGTACTCGACGACGCCGACGACGCCTCGCCCGCCGTGCTCGATGCCGCGGCCGCGCTCGCCGAGCGGCCTCGCGACAGACCGTTACTCCTCCTCGTGCTCCACCGAGACGAGGAGGGCCCGCCGGCGTTCGCCGATGCGGCGCAGAGGCTCCTCCTCCGCCCCCTGCGGGTCGAGGCCGCCGCCGAGATCGCGGAGCTCTACGCGCCGGCCAGCGGCATCGCGATGCCGCTCGAGACGCTGATGGCCGACAGCGGCGGGGTGCCGCTGCGGGTTCACCGGGCGGCCAGTGGGTGAGCGCAGGCGCAGGCGGCGGAGCGCCTGGAGGCCACCGCGGGGATCGCGGCCACCGAGCGCGGCGACCTGCGGGCGGCCGAAACCGAGGTGGCGGAGGGCGTCACCGACCTGCGGGTCGCCCGCGAGCGAAGCAGCCTCTACGTGGTCGCCGAGCCGCCGGGTCCCACGGAGACAGAGGTCTGCCCCTTCCGCGGCCTGGCGCCGTTCGACGCCGCCCACGCCAAGTACTTCTTTGGCCGCGAGCGGCTCGTCGCCGACCTGCTGGCAAGGCTGGTCGGCTCCACCCAGATCGCCGTCGTGGGACCGTCCGGGAGCGGCAAGTCCTCGGTGATTCGGGCCGGGCTCTTGCCCTCGCTCGCGGACGGCCTACTGCCCGGCTCGGAGCGCTGGCGCCAGGTGGTGATGAGGCCGGGGGAGCATCCGCTGGCGGAGCTGCGGCAGGCCCTGGACCGGGTCGGGGCCGCCGAGGGCGGGGCCGGTGTCAACCCGCTGGGGGCGGCGCTGGGCACGCTTCATGCCGACGAGCGCCTGGTACTGGCGGTCGATCAGCTCGAGGAGGTCTTCACGGCCTGCCGCGACGAGGGAGAGCGCGTCGCCTTCGCCGAGGCGCTCGTTGCGCTTGCCGACGACACCGATCGGCGGGTGGTGGTCGTGCTCGGGATCCGCGGCGACTTCTACGGCCGCTGCGGCGAGTACCCCGAGCTCGGCGCGCGCATCGGCGCCAACACCGTCCTGGTGGGACCGATGCGGCGCGACGAGCTGCGCCGCACGATCGAGCTCCCGGCCCGCCGGGCGGGGCTGCGGGTGGAGCCGTCACTGGTCTCGGCGCTGGTCGGCGATGTCGCCGAGGAGCCCGGTGGGTTGCCGCTGCTCTCGACCACCCTGGTCGAGCTCTGGGAGGAGCGAAGCGGTCGCACCCTGCGCCGCTCCGGCTACGAGCGAAGCGGCGGCGTCAGCGGGGCGGTGGCGCGCCTCGCCGAGCGCGCCTACCAGCGACTGACCGAGGCCCAGCGCGACCGAGCGAGGGCGATCCTGTTGCGGCTGACCGACGCCGATCAGCCGACCCCGGTCAGAAGGCGCGTGCCGCTCGCGGAGGTGGAGACCGATCGCGACGAGGACGCGGCCGCCGCGCTTGCGGTGCTGACCGAGAGCCGGCTGGTGACGGTCGACGAGGGCACGGTCGAGATTGCGCACGAGGCACTGCTTCGCGAGTGGCCGCGACTTCGCGCCTGGCTCGAGGAGGACATCGAGGGTCGGCGCGTCCATCAACACCTGATCCACGCCGCGGCCGAATAGCAGGGATCGGAGAGCGATCCGGCGGAGCTATATCGCGGGGCCCGGCTCGCCTCGGCGCTCGACTGGGCAGCCGGCCACGACCGCGCGCTGAACGAGCTCGAGCGAGCCTTTCTGGAGGCCAGCAAGGAGGCGAGCGAAAGGGAGGCCGAACGGCAGCGCCGCACGAACCGCCGCCTGAGGACGCTGCTCGCCGGCGTCGGCGTCCTGCTTGCCGGTGCGGTCGTGGCCGGACTGATCGCGATCTCGGAGCGGCAAAGCGCTCGAGACGCGGCGAGGGTCGAGGCCGCCCAGCGCCTGGGCGCCCAGGCGCTCAACGAGGATCGCATCGACCGCGCACTGCGGCTCGCCGTCGCCGGGGTCGCGCTCGATGACTCCGTCGCCACCCGCAGCAACCTGCTGACCGCACTGCTGCGCGTCCCGCCGGCTGCGCTCGGCGTTCTCGGAGGCACCGGGGACCTCGCGATCTACGCGGTGGCAGCCAGCCCCGACGGCCGGTTGGTGGCGCTCGGCGACTCCGCCGGCACAGTCACCATCTTCGACGCCTCCAGCCATCGGGCCCTTGGCAAGTACCAGCTCGGCGACGCTCCCGGCGGCGGCGAGGTGCAGACGCTCACCTTCTCGCCCGACGGCAAGACGCTCGCCGTCACGGGCTACGGGCCTCCGGACGAACTCCCCCGAGCGCTTGTGGACCTGATCGACCCCCGCACCCGGGAGCGCAGGGCGCGCATCGTGTTGCCCCGGATCCCTGATGCGCCCGCCTTCACCATCGCCACCGTCGCGTTTCTGCCCGCCGGCCACGACCTGGTCGTGATGCAGCACCCCGACAGCTCGCCGAGTGTGCTGCGAAGGATCGACGGGAGGACGGCCGAGATCGAGGGGCGGCCACTGCGACTCGGTCCCGTTGACCCCGGTGGCCTGGTCCCGGCGACCGACCCGCAGCGAGTCTTCCTCACAAGCGACTACAACGACGAGACGTGGGAGATCGATGCGCGCACGCTGCACGTGGTGCGGCGCTATCCGGTCGGCGACGAGGTCGGGGCACTCGGTCCCGATGGGCATACCTTCGCGCTCGGCTCGATCGACGGGAAGGTGCGCCTGCTCGACCTGCGCTCGGGACGAGTCCGGCGATTGACGGGCAGCCACGAAGGAGGCGTCCTCAGGCTGGCGTTCACGCCCGACGGCCGAAACCTCGTGAGCTCCGACGACAGTGGAGGTGTGATCGTCTGGGACGTCGCCAGGGGTGAGATCGCCGACGAGCTGTCGGCCCACCGCGGCGAGGTGTTTGGACTGGCCGTCTCCCCGGACGGACGTACGCTCTACACCTCCGCGACCGATGGGCGGGCACTCCTGTGGGATCTGGGGGGCATCGGCCGGGTCATACGGTCGTTCCCCGTCGTCCCGAAGTTCGCAGTCTTCGATACCCCGCGAGGGCTCGCGGTCAGCCCCGGCGGCCGGACGCTAGCGCTGACCCACAGCGACGGCGCGGTCGACCTGATCGACACGCGGACGCTGCGGCGGGAAGGCAGACTGCGCGCGCTGCGCGGCTTCGCCGCCGCCGTCGCCTTCAGCCCCGACGGGCGCCTGCTCGCCGTGGCCGGCGAGGGGGGCCAGGTCACCCTCTGGAACGCGCGAACGCTCGCTCCGGCGGGCGAGCTCCGCGGGCTGCCGGCCGACTCCCAGGCGCTCGCCTTCTCCCCCGACGGGAAGCTCCTCGCCGCGGCGGTCAACACGGGGCGCCCCGTGCTGCGGGTCTGGAACGTGCGCCGGCGCGAGGTCACCGCCTCCAGCAAGACGTTGGCGGGGTCGCTCGCCTTCAGCCCCGACGGTGAGTTGATTGCCGCCGCGGCGATAGAGCGCGGCACCGAGATCCGCGACGCGCGCAGCGCCAGGCTCGTCGAGCGGCTTCCCACGGAGGAACTCTCGCGCTCGGTGGCCTTCTCTCCCGACGGGAGCCTGCTCGCAGTCGGTCAGTACGACGGTGTCGGCCGGCTCTACTCGACTGAGACATGGCGCCCGCTCGGCGGCCCGCTCCAGGGCCACACGCGACGGATCACCTTCGTCGACTTCTCACCCGACGGTCGCACGCTCGCAACCGCGAGTGCCGACGGAACGGTCGCGCTCTGGGATGTCGAGACCCACCAGCCGATCGGTCCTCCGCTGACCGTCAAGCCCGACACCTTCACCTCCGCGGCCTTCAGCCCCAGCGGCTCGGACCTGTTCGCCGTCTCCACCCGCGGACCGGGCATCAGCTTCGACACCGATCCGCGGGCTTGGACGGCCGACGCCTGCACTGTCGCCGGGGGCGGGCTTACTCCTGAGCAGTGGGAGCAGATCGTGCCGGAACAGAACTACGAGCCCGTCTGCCCTTCCGGGTGATCGGCTCGACGCACCCGCGCTGACCCCCGAATAAACCGCGCGTATACCGCCCTGTCGGAGCCTCCCGGCTGACCACTGGCGCCGGGCCTCGTCTCATCCGGGATCAGGTCCGGGCCACTGCTACCAGGAGGCCCACTATGAGGGCACGCACAATCACCACCATCGTCGTTCTCGGCGCACTCGCGATCCCGGTCAGCGCGTCCGCCAAACCGATCGACACCGACAACGCCACCCCCAACGCGATCACCGGCGGGCCGAGCGACTCGAGCCAGTCCGCGGGAAACTCGGACTACTCGTCCGTGAACTCGATCACCCCGCCACCGAGCGAGTCAAGCTCGGCGGGCGAGTCCTCGAATGCGAGCTCCGGCTACTCGTCGCTGAACGCGATCGCCGGGCCGGCCGACGAGCCGACGTTCGTCTCCGGCTCGCCATCGAACACCGCCGACGGGTTCGACTGGGCGAGCGCGGGGATCGGCGCCGGGGCCGCGATGGCGCTCGTCGCGCTCGGCGGTGCCGTGTTGCTCACGGTCCGCAGGCGCACGGCGGTCTCGCCGTCGGCAGCTCGATGAGCTGAGGACGATCAGCCCGCCGTTGGCGGTAGGCGCGGAGGAATGAGGCGTGAGCCCGCCCACCTCCGCGCCCATCGCCATCGAGGTGAGTCCATGAACTACGTCGACGAAACCACCCTTCGACCCGCAGGGCGCACGCTGGCTCATGCGGACCAGTCGGGTGTTGGGAGCAATGCGGCCCTTGGCACTGCGGCCCTTGGGCTACTCAAGAGAGCCCTCCCCGCACTTGGGCTGTCCGTGGTGATCTGCCTCGGCCTCGTTCAGTGCGGGGGCAGCGATAGCCAACGCCCCGCGGCCCGCGTCGTGGCAGAGGCGGCGAGAGAAACCTTCAAACGCACGCCTACCGGTGTCAACGTGCACGTCAAGAGCCCGGCCGCCCACCTCCGGGTCCGCGGCCCCGTCGAGCTCGCCACCGGGCGCTTCCGCGCGCTGGCGAGGGGAGACGCCCCTCCCTTTCTGGAACAGGGCGCAAGCGGCGTCGTGCTGGGGACGTCCGGCGAGGGATTCGAGACCACCTACTCCGTTGCCCACCAGAGCCCCGCGCATCCCCCGCGATCACAGCGCTGCTGGTCCAACCCGCACGCTCCCGTGGGCAGCAACCGCGGCACGGTCAGTGCCGAGGAGTCTGTACGGGTTGTGGGCTCCGTCCTTGAGAGCCTCCGGGGGGAGATCGAGAATGCCACGGAGTCGACGGATGAGGAGCAGGCAGGTGCATACGACGTCACTCTTCGCCCCTCGGCCGCCGACCCGCGAGGTGACTTCCGAGACACGAAGCGCATCTGGGGCGATCGGAATCTGCTCGCCAGACTCGACGGACCGATCGAGGTCGTCGTCTCCGAGGTCGGGAGGATCAGCCGTCTCGCGCTGCGGCTTCGGGACTATCGCCCCACACTTGGCTTGGGCACCCCGCGGCGAGCCCCCCGCTCAGCGTTCATTCAGGCAGCGATCTTTCCCACCGATCGTCAGGTCCATCTGAGGGAGCCCGGCTGCGTGGCGGTGGAGTAAGAAGCACCGAGGTGCGGCTCCCTGCAGCCCGGATATGCCACTGCCGCCATTAAAGGGACTATTTCGTCGCCTTGCCGTTGCATTATTTGTTTGGCGCGATCCCGGTCGGCGGAAACAACTAGGTTCACGGGCCGCTGCCGCCTTCACGCCGAAAGCGGGAGCGGAAACGCGGTGACGCCTTGATCCGCGTGACTCGCCATTCTGGGGCTAAATACGGATGGCACCATCCTCCCGCGGGTTTATCCAGGGGATTAGGGTCAGGCGGATGACACCAGTTACTTCGGCGGGAAGGCTCGGGACCGGGGTGCCGCGCGCGATCAGGAGAGAGCAGCGCTCGGCGTGGCGGCCTCGGCCGTGGCCGCCGCGCTCGCAGCGGGGTGCGGCGAAACGAGCCCGCCGGGCGCCGCTCATCTCGGCACCCGACGAGCTCAGATCCGCTGACGCTCAACGATCAATGTCGGCGCACTCCTCCGGATTGACCACGGTGTCCTCGCGGTCGATCCGGATCACGTCGCCGTCCTCGCACGTGACGGTATCGGCCGTCGTACCCGCGGGCTGACCGCCGCTGTCGCGCGCGTCGACCGCGTCCGCGTTGGCTCCGCCCGCGAACGCGTCGCGGCCAGTGTCGTCACGGAGTTCGTCAGTCCCGGCGTCGCCGTTGAGCGTGTCGTTGCCCAGGTCGCCGTCGAGCCGGTCGTCGCCGTTACGGCCGTTGAGGACGTCGTTTTGCGGCCCGCCGCGGAGGTCGTCCCGCCCATCGCCGCCGTTGATGAGGTCCGCGCCGCGCTCGCCTTCGAGCCTGTCGTTGCCGGCGCCCCCGTTGATCGTGTCGTCGCCCCCCCTGGCTTTGACCTCGTCGCTGCCCGCAAGGGCCGAGATCTGGTCGGCCTGGTCGGTTCCCTGGATCTGGTCAGGGCCATTGGTGCCCGTAATCACGGCCGCGACCGCCGCCCCGGCGACAACCAGGGATACGGCGACGGCCACCAGCGTGGCTGCTTTGGTGATCAGCTTCATCGCTCCTCCTCGTTAGCGTTCCTCTTCTCTGCTGAAACACGACGGAGGAACAGAAATCACGCAAGCCAGGCCGGCATTGCCGGGATCGTCGCTTGCGCTTAGCGCGAGAAGCGGAAGTCAGGTGTAGAGCCGCAACCGCTCGACTATTCGTGAGTCGCATCGAGTGACGAATCGGGCCCCCGATCCGAACCCGTGACCTTCGCCGATACTGCTCGTAGTCGCCGAAAGGTCGCGAGTTCAAATCTCGCCGCCCCGACTAGCCGGGAGCCCGCTTCGGAAGCGGACTTTCGGCATTTCGGGGCGGCGGAAGCGAGCCGAACAGAGGCGCCGTGGTACCAGCTTTGGTACCAAGCAAGCTCAGCATCGGTCTGGGGACGAAAGATCGCCGGTTCAAATCCGGCCGCCCCGACTACACGGCAGCCTGCTTCGGAAGCGGGCTCTCGGCATTTCCAGGGCGTCAGCTCGGCCTGCGTGGTGTCTCGTGGTACCGCTCGTGCGACCCAGACGGGAGCCCCTATCTGGGCCGAGGAGCCAGCTTCCCGTGCCCCCACGGGTTCGCCGAAGAAAGGCCCCTCTTTTGGAGTGCTTGCCCCGGGACTAGACTCGGGGCCAGCGATGCAGGTCCCCGCGCCACTGAGGAGGGCGCTTCCTCGCGCCAGGGCCGTGATCCCCGCAGACCTGCTTCGTATGGCCCGGACTCTGCGTTCGCTGCGGGGATCGAAGCCGGTCATCGGGCTCCCGCCGTTCCGCCGAGCGCTGGTCGTGGCCCCGCACCCCGACGACGAGACCCTCGGATGCGGAGGGACGATGGCTCTGCTGGCCGACCGCGGCGCCGCGGTGACGGTCATGACGGCCACTGACGGCGAGGCGACGAAGGGCTCACGGGTCTCGCATCATGAGACGGCGCGCCGCCGCCGCGCTGAAGCCAAGCGGGCGGCCGCGGTGGTGGGAGCCACGCCTCGTTTCCTGGGCCTCGCCGACGGTCGTCTCTCCGAGCAGGTGGTCGAGCTCACCGCTGCGCTGCGGGAGGCGATCGCCGAGCTCGAGCCCGAGGCGGTGTTCGCGCCGTGGCTGCTCGATGGCACCCCCGACCACCGGGCGGTCGCGGAGGCCCTCGTCGGCGCGCTCGCTGACGGCGCTGGAAATGGCTGGCCGGAGGTCTGGGGGTACGAGGTCTGGACTGCGCTGGTCCCGAACCGCATCGTCGAGATCACATCCGTGATCGGGCGCAAGCGTGAGGCGCTGGGCGCCTACCGGACGGCGTCGCTGGCGCTCGACCTCAGCGCCGGTGAGGGACTGGGGCGGTGGCGCACGATGCAGAGCCTGGGCGGCCGGGGCTGGGCCGAGGCCTTCCTCGCGACTTCAGCGGCCCAGTACCGAGCGCTGGCGGCGGAGCTTCACGACGGTTCGTAGCCCAGGCGCCTCTCGATCGGCGCCGTGAGTGGCAGGATGCGCTCGATCGCCTCGCGATTCTGCTGCTTCCACTTGTCGGACCTCGGCGCGCTCAGGGTCGTCGACGAAGGCCTACGGTCGAGAGCGGCCGCGTACTCCTCAATCCCAGGGTCGAAAGCGAGACCCAGGCCGCCGCAGAGCCGCTCCGCTGTCTCCAGGGGCGACGCCACCAGGTCCTCGTACGCGACCTCGAGCCAGCGCGAGCGATCGACGCCCTCGCGGGCATCCAGGACGGCCTCATTGCAGGCGATGTACTGACGCGCGCAGATCTCCTCGAGCGGCGCGGAGCGGAGCTGGCGCCATCCCGGGATCAGCGCGAAGCTCCAGCGGTTACCGCTCATCTCGCCGAGACCTTCGAGCGGCTCGGGCAGGCGGTACTTGGCGAATCGCGGCTGCGCCTTCCAGGCCTCGATCAGGGAATTGATGTTGCCGGCGGCGCCGCGCCGCAGGAAGACGAAGGTCGCGTCAGGGAAGAGCTCCCCCAGGTAGGGGATCCGCAGGCAGTTCTCCGCCGTCTTGTCGACGAAGCGCCGATCGCGCACGAACATGCGGACGGCGAGGTAGATGTAGGCCCGCTCCCGCTCGCTCACGTCCGCGGCGCCGAGGGCGTCGGAGTCCCAGCCCCGGTCCTTGGGATGGTGGTGGGGATCCCAGAGAATGTGCCCCTCGTTGTGGATCGAGCGCAGCTCGGGGCTGCGGAGCAGCAGCTGAAGCAGCGCGCTCGTCCCGGCGCGCGCGCAGCCAACGACGAGGATGGGACCCTCCGGGGCTCGGGTGCGGGGAAGCGCGAGGGAGAGCGGCTGGGCGACCCTGGGGATGTTGCGGCGGACTCGCCAGACGGCCCGCCGCAGGGGGAAGGGGAGGAGGCGGCGGACTAGCGCTTTCACGGCGGGGCGCATCCTGACACCGATCGACCCACGCCGGAGCGCGCATATCGTGCCCATCGCACATGCCGGATCCGCGCTACCCCTTCACGCGAGTCCCAGGAGTCCGACCTCACGCGGAGCCGGCTGTCGCCCAGGCGTCCGTGCCGAGGACGAGGGCCGTTCCGGCTCGAAGCGTTCTAGTAGTGAAGTATCACCGCGCTTCGGGTTTGCGCCAGAGGCGGCAGCGGCGAGATTGGTCGGTTCGTCATCGACATTGCATCCGCCTCGCGGGCCCTGAGCGAAGACGAAGTTCGCGCGTGGGCGGCATCTCACTGGCACGATTCGGGTCCGTTGTCGGCGCTCGAGAACGCGATGGAGATCGTGCGCGCCTATGTCGGCTCGAGCGGCCGAGCTGTTGGCTGATCATGGACCAGGCACACCTCTCGTTCGACCAAGTCTTCGTGGGACAGCCCGCCTGTCGAGAAGGCCAAGGACGGACGTGCCCCGTCCGCCCACGCGACGCGTGCATCGATCTGGACGTACCGGGCACTCATCGTCCGCGCCTCGACGGTGACATTGAGGATCTCGCCCAACCCAGAACGATCGGGAGTGGTGATCGGAATCTCGCGGAACGATGGGGATGCGGGGGACGCTCGGGGACGCATCGACACCGGTTGCTGCCCGGCTGGGGGGCCGAAAGGTCGCGAGTTCAAATCTCGCCGCCCCGACTAGGCGAGAGCCCGCTGCGGAAGCGGGCGTTCGCGCCTCGCGTGATCTCCGCGCCGCGGCGGGTAGCCGGGCTCCGTATGACTGGGCTCCTGCTAGCTGCGGCATTC
>Ga0126313_10002151_pt1 | contig 10855 bp, 12 predicted proteins | sample Plot105A_FD_89954 | JGI IMG/M metagenome (GOLD analysis project Ga0126313, IMG submission 89954) | Serpentine soil microbial communities from UC McLaughlin Reserve, CA, USA - Plot105A | ecosystem: Environmental > Terrestrial > Soil > Grasslands | place: USA: UC McLaughlin Reserve, Lake County... | reverse complement strand
TACATGACCAATATTATGTAAAGGAATCTATACTTGTAACACACTACACAGATTTGATTGAGAAACTTATTCAACTTGGAGTTAGCAAGAACAATAATAATAATAACAATTATGAATTAAAAAAGGAAATTAATAAGATTCTACAGAACTATACGGCTAGCATAGATACAACAGAAGAAATACCAAAGAAGTATTTAGATATTATAAAAGCACAATTTGGAATAACCAAAATAGAAAGTATAGAACGAAGAGATGACCATGATACTATTTCTGCTAAAGATGGTGACTTTACATCAGAGACAATCAACAAATTGATAAAAGATGGATATGAATCCACATGGAGGAAATATCCATCTTTTATATTGCACCACCAGCAGTAAAAATAACAGCTTCTACAAATAGCTTCCTTCTGATGAAAGAGAGGGGATACAGCAGAGACGACATCAGCTTTTGTAGAATTAATAGATACTCGGATAAAGTTGCCTGTCTTTTTGATTCTGGATGGCTTGCTTTAAAAGCCTTATACATTATGACTTCACTAAACTGATCAGCTTATGAGAAGGAGGTTTATGAGTTGAATTTCTTCCAAAGGTTGAGAAGAAGTATCAGCGTCAGTCAAGGGGGGAGCAAGAAACCAAAAACAGATACCGAGGCAATTAATTCTCTTTCATCAGCCTATGTTGCTTTAGAAACCAAACTCAATTTGAAAAGTACAGGTAGATCGGCGATTTGTATCAAGAGGGCAGCCATTGCTGGATTTGATGAAATGAAACACGAAATCGAAAGATTCCTTGAGGCTAGCAAAGCTGATTTTGACCTTACTTACCGTACGGTTGTTGATCCCTATGATTATCTTTGGATTATAATCGTTAGTAAAACAATTGAAGATAATGTAGCAGCCATTACATCAATTGGCGAGACGATAGAACAAAAGGGTTTTTCAGATAAATTACTTGCGTCTGTTTTTGACTTTAATGATGGTAATGTAGCCCAATATTTGATATACAACTATAAGCTCGATAAGTTTTACCCTTTTGTTCCTACTAGTGAGCAGCAAAAGCGAAGGAATCACGTCGAAGAGCTGAAAATAATGTCGGCAATTGCTGATGAGTTACCATTTGAAAAAGAAATGTCTAAATGGTATCCTATTTGGAATATTCCTGTATAGTTACTATAAAATTATAAATCTGGAATTATTCCTTCGCCCTTAAAAACTTTCTTTGCCTCTTCAAGAGAAATATCTGAATCTGGTACTATAACATCGGATTCAACGAGCTCTTTATCGTCTAGTTTTTGTCCCTTAGAAATTATTGTTTGTACCAAGTTAGTGATCTTGGTCTTGAATTCATGATCATCGGCTTTATTTTCGTTTTGTAGAATTTCTACAATTGTGTTATCTACCTTGTTTATGTCTCTTATAGTTTCCTCATTAACCTTAAACTGTCCCCGACCCATTATCCTTACAACAGTATTATAGCCATCTTCTTTGGTCATTGGGCCATTACCTCGGATTCTTCTGGTTCCTGCTTTTGCTCTTGCTCCTGTCCCATACCTTTATTCTTCTTCTTTTTTGCTCGTTCGGCCTTCAACTTTTCTAGCTCTTCGTCAACGGAAGATTTCAGTAATATTTTATCAAGCTCTACTCCTACATCTCCCCCGATACCTTCAGATGGCGCGGTATAGTCTGTCAGAACACCAGAATCTATCATCTCATCCAGTGCCTGTGCCTTTGCTTGCATTTTCTGGGCTTTCTCCTCGGCTCTATTTAATGACACGCCAACATCACTCATCTCTTCTGAGATACCTGTAATGCTTTCCTTTATCCTAACTTGAGCCTCAGCTGAAGAATATTGAGCTTTAATGACCTCCTTTCGTGTTTTAAACTCTTCTACCTTAGTAGAAAGACGTCTTTCCGTATCTTTAAGTTTTTCTTGTTGCAGTTGAATGTCTGCTATTTGATTATCCAAATTGGATATTTGCTGAAGAACTACATTTTTACGCTCTAAAGCTAATCTTGCCAAATCTTCTCTGTTAGAATCAAGTGCACGGCGAGCTTGTTCGTCTAGTATATTGATGTTTGCCATAATTTTGGCCTTTTGCATTTCTAGCCGCTTCTTGGCGGTTACTACTTCTGCAATGTCTCTTCGTAATTTATTTAATAATTCAGTTTGTTTATCAAAGGAGTAGTCTAACATTTCCTCTGGTTTTTCGAATTTATCCAAAACTGTATTTGTCTTTGCTTTAAAAAGAGTCGAGAGACGATTCATCAATCCCAAGCTAATCGTCCTTATGTATTCAGCATTTATTATTAATCTTTTTAAGTGGTAGAATAATGTTGCAGATTCCCTAACATCAACATCAACCAGCACTATAAGGAAAAATAACTCTAAGAGCTATGCACATATACTACTCTCTCATGAAGTAACGAGAGAAGCGTTAAATGTCATGGATTCAATACACTTCTATCGCGACTAGCACTCGGATTAGCCAAACCCACTACTTCATTACACTGAGGGCAACGTGTGTAAAGCTTCTCATCTCCAGTATATTGCCATACTCTTTGGCAATTATGAGCTCAGATATCATGATTTGTTAAAAACAAACCATGATATATTTTACATTATGCAGTCAGTATCAAAATTGACCTCTGTTACCCAGCATATATGTTCTAAACAATTTAAGCAACATATTAATCCATTATCTTGGCAATGAATCAAATCAAAGTTTACTGGAAGCATATGGAATAGTTACTAAAGACCAAAGGCTATCTGAGGTATTGTAACCAAAACAGTGTCTCAACTGCAATGAACCCAACAAACCAGATTCAAAATTCTGTGCTAAATGCAGGATGATACTAACATATGATGCATATCAAGAAACTGTAGACAATAAACAAGAGAAAGATGATGCGATAGCTATGCTGTCAGACCAAGTTATGAAACTTATGGTAGAAGTAAAGTAATTAAAAAAAGCAGCATAGAATATAATGAGATTTTAGCCTTAGATTATATAATAGGCAATAATAAGCACCTTAAAGTGACAAAACAAATGAGCATTAATCTTATCCGTATTTCTGTGACAATCCTCTGAGCCTTTCATATCCTCTTTCAAAATTATCGTGCATATCATGGTGTATATTCTCTAGCAGGGCCATGAATTTTTCATCCTGAGCAAGGACCTTATTACTATCCATTTCATCCTGTAAAACAGTAGATCTTCTTTCTATATTAGAAATCAATTCATATCCTATGTTAGAAACTAATTCATAAATGGGTACTTCTATCAGTTTCCTAGTATGTAATGCTTTTTTTAATGATTCTTCAGGAGGTTGAATAGTACCAACTATAATTTCAGAACCGAATCTTATTATTTCATATTCGTGTGTTCTATAATTGTTCTCCGCATCATTAACTGTTGCTATAGCCTTTCCTCTTACCTGATCTAATTTAATTATGATACGAATTTGTGGTGTAATTATTTCTATAGCGCTGTCATAAGGAGGTTTTTTCCATAAGGGTATTGTCTTTATCTATGTCTACCAAGGCAAAGTTTTCTTTTAGAGATGTCAAGAGTCCTAGCTCATCTTGGCCAGGAATTTTGTTCCATGAAAATTTTGGAATCGTAACAGGAACTACTGAACCTATTCTTAGAGCAAGGTGTAGCTGTTTGCAGCAGGTGTGTACATAATTGAATAATCTAGCTAGCAAATCAAAGTTATTAACAGAAATTGTTTGTCTCTCAAAATAGGGGTATAAGAATAACTCAATACACCAGAATAAATAACACTAAATTGCCGGACTATGGAGAGACTCAACTCTCTACCGTTGTTGTTAAGTCTGGGGGTCTCCTGCGGCTGCAGTTTTATTTTGGCCTTGGCCTTAATGAAAGACCATATAATACAAGAAAATATATGATATAATTAAATCAACTAGTTAGAGATTTCAAAGAAGAAGCAAGAGCAGAGAAAATAAACATAGTTACTCACAGCAAAGGAGGATTATATGTTCCCCTATACTTATACCCAGAGCAAACGCCCCTAGACCGATAAGAGAGTGAGTGCAATTAGAAACGAGATAATAGTGCAGATAATGTTATTGTGCCTTTGATATCTATCGATTTAGAATTATTATTATTGTTATTGTCATCATCATTTATTCCATCTTCCTAAACGTTAGTATCAATGCTACTAATACCTCTGAACATACAAAGGTAAGAATAATACATATATTTATATACTATTGATTAGTATACTATTCATAAGTGCATTAGAGATGCAAAAGTATGATTTTCAAAATAATATTGGGTTTATCGTTAACAAGACAGCTAAAGCCTTCGTTAAGGCTTTGGACTCCGAATTGCGTGAGAAAGTAGGGGTTACTGTTGGTCAATGGAAAGTTATGGTCATGCTCATTAACCAAAATGGTCTTACTCAAAAGGAAATTGCAGAAAGATTAGGACTTGAAGGACCCACCCTTATTCCAATTATAGATAAAATGGAAAAGGATGATTTGGTAGTAAGAAAGGTAGATCCATTGGACAGACGAAACAACAAAATTTACCGTACAGAAAAGGCAAATGAATTATGGAATGAGATGCTAAAATGTGCGGTAAAAGTAAGACAAGTTTCTCTAAAGGATATACCAGAAGAAAATATTGATATTACTAAAAATGTGCTAGAACGTGTATATCAAAACCTTAGAAATCAATTTGATGTTGGTTGTAGTGTTGATACTAATAATTCTTTATCAGATTCGACAGCTAGTGTTGTACACAATACTAGCCCTGTTTCAACTACTGTAATAAAATCAGGAAAAATTGAGAAAGATTACAAAAAGGGAAGATATTAAAAGTGAAAGCAATACCACTGGATAATAATTCTAAATCTATTCAACTAGATAAAGCAAGTTCTGCTAATATACATTTTTCCTCTAGCACAGTAAAAATCCCAACCTATGCATGGAAAATGCTGGCTATACTTAGCTGCATTGCGACTATGGTAATGTATGCAGAAACAATGTTGATACCGGCTATTCCTGATCTGATTAGAGATTTTCATGTGTCGTATAGTATGTCTTCATGGATTCTTACTTCCTATCTTATAGCAGGAGCTGTTATGACTCCAATAGCTGGCAAGTTATCAGATATCTATGGTAGAAAGAAAATCTTACTGATTATAATGGTGATTTATGTAATTGGAGTTTCTATAGCCGGCTTTGCCTCAGATATATACTTCATGATATTTGCCAGAGTCATTCAGGGAATAGGAATATCAATGTTTCCTATTGCATTCGGTATGATAAGAGATCAATTTCCAAGAGAAAAAATATCCATAGGTCAAGGTGTAATATCTTCTATGTTTGCATCTGGAGCCATTATAGGTTTAACCGTAGGAGGAATTATAGTTCAAAACTATGGATGGCAAAGTACATTCTTTACAATAATACCAATTACAATTGCCCTCCTTTTAGTAATATGGCGCTTTATTCATGTAATAGATAGCAGGGACGACGACCAAAGCCAAAACCGACCAAGAATACTAGAAGGTGCCAATATTAGTAAAACAAGTAGTAGAGATGATAACTCTACTTTGTCTAAGGCTTCAAATCAAATTGATATTAAAGGTGCAATTACATTAGCTATTACAGTTACCTCATTTCTATTAGTCCTGACCCTCATTGAAACATCTGGCAGCAATATAATGGCAGCTAGTGGTAATGACAATTATCCATCCAATGCTAATTCTTCAGCACTTGTTTTACCGTTTCTTATCATAGGAATTATTGCATTTGCATTTTTTGTAATTATAGAAAGACGAGAAAAACATCCCTTGGTAGATTTTAAACTCATGCTCCATAAATCAATACTACCTGCGAACCTGATTATAATGCTAGTTGGATTTTCTATGTTTATGGTATTTCAAACAGTGCCGATATTAGTCAGAAATCCTGAACCAGTTGGATTTGGAGAAGATGCCATAAATGCTGGAAAGGTACAACTTCCATTTGCTATAGTGCTGTTAATCTTTGGTCCTACTTCTGGTTTCATAGTTTCAAAATTAGGCTCGTTAAAACCAATCATCTTCGGTACCTTTATGACTACTGCCGGTTTCATTGGTTTGCTTATGTTTCATTCAACTGAATTATCAGTTTCAGTCAATCTCGGAATCCTTTCTACTGGGTTATCTCTGACTAGTGTGGGGGCCATGAATGTCATTATATTATCTACACCACAACAATTTAGCGGGATATCTTTAGGTATGAGCAGCCTTATGAGAATTGTAGGGGCATCGATAGGTCCAGCTTTAGCTGGCATGTATATGCAGACAAACCAGACATTGTTGAATGTCAATGGGATAATGAATTACTTCCCTTCGCCAGTATCGTTTAACTTGATATTCTTTAGTGCTATCATGGTCTCAGTTGTTTCAATAGCTTTGGCCATAATATTGAGACGGAGGGCTACAAAAATGGCGATACCGAATTTAGCTTAACATAGCTAAATTCTCTGCATGTAGCGAAATATTTGTTGCTGGCGATACTACGCCTTGCTACCGCTGACTTCCTCGTGTGCGTCATTTCAGTAATTATAAGAAGAAGGAACTCGTGAAAGGATAATGAGCAAGAGGTGCTGGATATTAGAAGGAGGAGCTGAATAGAGTAGGCGACATTATCTATATCCAAGCGCAGATGAAAAAAGAAAAGCTTTAGTGCGTCAGATTTAATATCGACACTAATCCCACAGAACAGCTTATGACACTATTCTATAGCTTCTGGGTGGCAAAAATGAGTCAGATTTGGTGCATTTCACCGCATGGCAGTCAGATCTGTTTTGGATCCCAGAAAACCAACTATGTTAGCAAAGAAAAAGCTAAATAATGAAACAACAGACCCCGTATACATGCGTGGACCTAATCCCACAGAATAATTACTCAACCTATAAAGGAAAAGGGTCTTGATACTATCGAACCCGGATGGTGATATTTATCCGCAAATTGGTAATTGCTACATCGAATATGATACAAATAATTAAGATAGCAATGTGTTATTACATCACCCAGTCGGGTTGTATGGTAAGGAAAATATCAGTCAAGCTTCTAAATAAAGGATTTTGGTCTCAACAGTCACATGTAATAATCAAATTTTATCTGAAATATATGAGAATAATTCAATTAATCTATTATTGTGGTTTCAGATCTAATAATGAATTGGGACGGGTAAGGCCATTATCGTCAACTATTCGAGCCACAAGGTGTACTAAGTTATCTTCAGGTTGCTTTTGAACTTGCACATAACCAAAGTTGAAAATACCTCCTTCTTCATATAGTATTTTAGGGTTAAACGTTGTATCTACTGGGCTGGGTTTGGTGCTAGATAATGAAGGGTCTGGTTCTGAAAGATCCTGCTAGGGTGTCTGAAAATAAAGAGTAGTTGTTATTCACTTGAGATGAAGGAGGTATAGAAAACCATCCTCTATAGTAATAAAGGATATCAGGACTTAGTCCTTCAAGCTTTACGTGTGAAGTATAGTCAGTTGTTTGATTAGTTAGAGTAGCTGCATTTGACTGTGGTTGAGAGAAGTTCAGATTAGTACCGTATTCTACATGCATGAGGGACTCTCGATTGCTACGTGACCATACTACCGCACTTTCATTTGTAATATCTCCGCTTGCAATACCATGAGTGATAACTAAGGTATTGTTAGTATTTTCTGGAGCTGCAATGACAGTTATCGCTGGATGATTTGATAATAATGAAATGCCATTGTTGCTATTAAGAATAACAAGGCCGAGAGTAATTGTAAAAAGTATCAGCAGTGCTCTTCTTTTAAAGAAAAACATTAGCACCTGTATGCAGTCAATTCTATATAAGGATGCATTGGATGTATTGTTATCGGAAATGGTTCATTCTAGAATCCCGAAAAAGATATAATCATAAATTGAAAATATTACTGCATCCTAACCAGAAGTTTTTTTAAACAAACGAGTAAAATATGCCATAGAGTCCGCAACAGCAAGGTATCCTATTATAGTAATAAAACTTGCAATAGTCGAAGCAATGAAAGGTTGATAGTCCAAAGTCAGAAGCCAAAAGTGAATAGCGGGCTTTACAGTATTGTATTCAATTTCTGCGATTGAAAGTGTTGATGCTAGTTTTAATAGAACCCACTTTACTTTTCCAGATTCTCTTCTATTTCCTTGTTTGTCAATAAACTTGCCTTTGTTGTCAAAATAGAACAAAACGCCGAATATTGCAAGGAATACACCCAATTCAGCGACTAACGAGATTAAAGAATTAACAAGAGTGGACGTGAATCTTGCCATTACTTGGCTGCTTACAGCGCTAGTAAGAAATGCACCAACAAAGCCAATAAGAATATTTCTGTTAAATAAAAGATAGTCTTTTAATTGACTACTTATAAATCTCATGGACCATGATAGCATGATAGCGTTATATAAATCTATGAGGCCTTTGATATCATGATAGCAAAGTTAATATGTAGATGATATAAAGACATAATATGATATATTATTGGTCAGGTGTAACATCGCCACTGACAAAGGCTGTAGCTATAGGAAGAAAGGGAAAAATATGACAAGCCGCTCTCCTGACGCCGCCACAAATAAGCCTCTGGTTCTCAGCTCCGCCGAGACCGACGAGCTCCTTTCCATGACGCTCGTCGCAAACCTGGCCACAATCGATGACGACGGAAGCATCCACCTTGTGCCCATGTGGTTCCTACGGATAGGTAACAACATCTACATCCCGACCTCCCATCATACACACAAGTACAGGAACCTGCGGGTGAGACCTCGCGCCTCCGTGATGATTGACGTCTCGAAGGCTGGGCTGAACCTCAAAGGAGTGCTGATCAGGGGTCGGGTAGAACTCATCGAAGGAGAAGAGGCGCGGCAAACCAATCGCTCAATTCATTTAAAATATGTGACGCCGGAAGCTCTGAGTGATCCTTATGTAGCCTCTTACCTATCGAAAGGCGATGACATAACAGTAAAGATCCATATAGATTCCTTGATTAGCTGGTACCGGACAATGTCTGACTGGGTGAATAAAGTGAGTCAATTTTGGTGTGCATTCCACCTTATGATGACCTTATTAAAATCAAGTCCTATTGCAAAGGAAATAGTGAGAAAGAATTTGTTTCAATCATTGGTATTTGTGTCGTATAGGGAGGAGGTCTTTTGAGCATAGAGAGACTTATGACATATATCTATCTTCTATTGCTATGATATTTCACAACATTATAATATATGAATAATAAAGACTGCTAGAGATAGCCATTTGGGATAAAGAGGAATATATTATATGCATAGGGGAGATATACAAAATAACAATAATGACAGAAATGTCCAATGCAGAAATTGCCAGATTTCTCATGCAAGGTACCTTCACAGGAAAACTTGCTACAGTTAAAAAAGATGGAAGTTCCCATGTTGTTCCAATTTGGTTTGTATTAGATAACGAGAATAGTAGAGGTAAGATAGAAAATATCGTTTTTGCTACAGGGGAACATCAGTCAAAGCAAACAATATTCAGCGAGATAATAGAGTAAATATTTGTGTAGACGATCAGAGACTGCCCTTTTCCTTTGTAACAGTATTTGGCACTGCAAAAATATACCCTTACAAGCAAGAGGAGGTTTTAAAATGGGCGACAAAAATAGCTGAACGATATATGGGGAAAGATAATGCAGAAGCATATGGTAGAAGAAATAGTGAGGAAGGTCTAGTTCTTGTACGAATAAAGCCTGCAAAAATAATTGCAGAAAAAGATATTGCTGCCTGGTATTGATGGCGACTATCTCGCTAATGCCACGGCTTAGGCTCACTTATTTTTAACGGTAGGAATCAATTCCCTATTAATAAATTCCTCAAATGCTGGATCAAACCATTTCTCCAACTCTAGATCGCTTTTCCAATATTCAATTATCTTGCCTTTTTTTTTTAAACTCCGGTCTATCGACTGTCATCTTAGTAAGAGTCTGCACTCTTTCGTCCAAATCGTTTAGAACCTTTGTTTCTATATCTACTGTTAGTCTCTGCATATGCTTCCTAGAGAAATACAGAACTACAAACATTGTGCCAATTATACAAGAGCTTCTCCAATGCCGAAGTATTCGGCTATGCCTACTTCAACCATGGTCTTTCATCAAAAAAGGTATTCAAATAGTTGCTCTTCAAGCCAGAGGTAAGAAATAGACCTCTGACAAAATGATAAAAACATACTCTCATTATACTATTCATAACAATACGATTTCTGAACCATTTCCTTACAACAGCATGGCATTCGCCGACAGGTAGGAACTCTTACTCAAAAAGGGTTCACAGGGTACGTTGAGCTAGATTTTACAATTAGGTCCCAAAATTATGTCAATTATGGTTCACAAACCACTGGCCCCACTTGATATAATCGGTTAGATGTTTAAATTACCTGCATTTAGCAATACCTTAGAGTTCGATAATAAACATTTGCATCATTTGAGTGGCCATTCCATCGAAAGCATGCAACCATTAATGGAGTGTCTGTCTGTCAATACATAATACTAGCTTATTAACGGCCTTCTGGTACTTAAAATTTGGTCTGCTAGTATTTTATTTATAACAATAAAAATTATAATAACCGCATATATTGGCCCTAATTACTTGTAGATAATCCAATAAATCGCTACGCTATAGGAGATCGTACTCCTGGTTTGAAGTATAATGAAGACGGTTCTCTTGACATCTATATACAACATGATAGCCCTGGACCAGATAAAGAATTAAACTGGTTACCCGCGCCTGCAGATGAATTCTCGCTTACTATGCGCCTTTATGTTCCCGAAGAATCAGTTCTAAAAG